>Ga0315298_1001324_pt1 | contig 45884 bp, 41 predicted proteins | sample WHS_1_MG_FD_203077 | JGI IMG/M metagenome (GOLD analysis project Ga0315298, IMG submission 203077) | Extremophilic microbial mat communities from Washburn Hot Springs, YNP, Wyoming, USA - WHS_1_MG | ecosystem: Environmental > Aquatic > Thermal springs > Hot (42-90C) | place: USA: Wyoming...
AAACCGGGCATGTTTTCGTGTCAAAAACGCCTGAAACCTTCACGTATGATGCTGACGGGAATATGCTCAGCAACGGGCGGTGGAATTACACCTGGGACGCAGAGAACCGGTTGATAAAGGTTGAGAGTCGCTCGGATACGCCTTCGGGTTCATGGCGTAGAATTGAGTGGACATATGATGCGCTTGGGCGTAGGATTCAGCAGTTAACATCGATTTGGACGAATAATGCATGGTTTGTGGTAGAGAACTTGAAATTTGTGAGTGACCCAATGTTATTTGGCCGGCACATTGCAGAGCTAAACGCAACGAACAACACACTTGTGCGCAGTTACGTTTGGGGCCTGGACCTGAGCGGGACGATGGACGGCGCTGGTGGTGTAGGTGGGTTGCTTTGGGTGACGTTGCACGCTGCCTCTGGTGTTGCTGCCGGCACGCATTTTGCGGCATACGACGGAAACGGGAAGGTGGTTGGCCTAGTAAGTGCAACTACTGGTACTGAAACCGCCCGGTATGAGTATAGTCCCTTTGGCGAGCCCATCCGCATCACCGGTCCAGCTGCCACCCTTAATCCCTTCCGTTTCTCGACGAAGCGGACCGATAACACCACCGACCTGGTCCTCTACGAATACCGGATCTATCAGTCAAGCACGGGCAGGTGGCTGAGTCGGGATGTTATCGGTGAAGCAAGAGGGTTAAATCGTTACGCTTTGGGTTGGAACGATGGGGTATGCTGCTTCGACGTTTTGGGATTGTATGTGGAAGCACCACCGTCGCCAAGACCTGTGCCTGCGCCGCCAGAGGTCCCTCCAATGCCGGCGCCGGTTCCGCGGATGCCCCCAACAATGACACCGAGATTTGGACCTGGCACGATTGGCTTATGTATTGTAGTGGGAGGGATCGGTTATTGTATCGGGGAAGAACTGGGTGAGTGGAGCGGTATTCATGACGAGCTCAGTGATGCATTTGCCCGCGCGTGGGACAAGGCCAAGTGCGTGTTGTGTCGCCATAGACATCCTACTTGGCCTCGATGTCGGAAAGGGGATCTACAAACTCCTGAAGAAGCGATGGCAGTTGCCATTGCTCAAGGTCGGGTGCCTGCGTATTGGGGTTTCAATGGGCCTCATTTTATGGGGTGTGAATACCACGCACCTGCACACGGATGTCGTGGAATGGCAAACCGCGATGCGTACATATGTAAGGTGGGTTACTGGAGTCAATGGACTGCACACGTAACTGTGCATTACTACACGGTTATTACGTGCGGCTGCTGCTTCACATTTAACGAGGGCACTTATGCGGTGTTCAAGCACCGCTCAGGGGATGATAAAACTAGTCCGCCTGAACATTATTAATCCTTGTGACTCGGACATGCATAAAAGAGCTGCTTGCGCAACGGGTGTCCGAACCACAGCTCGTGGCTGCCATGTTCACGCTGGATTATATTGATAGTTTTAATATTATGCGGGTTGTCGACCGACTCTTGGTGGCTGGTTACGAAGCGCCTTCGCTCTTTGCCTTAGCAGGCGAATTGCACCCAGTAGCATCTGAGTGGCAGCCTTTGTTGACGAAAGCACTTCAGGAACTCGGTATCCCTACACTATCGCGGTACGATGCTGCGCGGGTGATTGCCCGAGAGATTGCGAAGATGATTTTGGAAAGAAGCTTAAGCCCACTAGAAGGGGCAAACCTGCTTTTTAGCGCGGTTTTTTGCGTTGAGGAGTTTCGGCGGGAGGTCACTATATTTGACGAGCTTGCATGTGCATTGGAGGAGCCTAATGGAGAACGTAGGTCATTTGACTGGTTGAGCGGGGAAGAGATAGAGGGGATGGTGATAGAAGAGGCGCGGAAGCTAGTGGAAGGGACAGAACAAGGGAGGCATCTAAAACAGACTTTATAATGGAGAATGTGAACAGCCGAGGGAAAAAGTTATGGAAGACGGAGGAAAGTATATTGAGTTTATCCTAGCTCACCGTGAATTGGGAAGTAGCAGGCGAGGTAGGATGGTCAGGACTCTTTGCCGTTGTTGATTCATTGTTCTACTTCAAACTGGTGATCCGGTATAGTTGAAGTGTCTTTGTGCTTTTTCCCGGTTTTTTCGGGCGCCACTTGGCCTATGCACGCAATTGACCGAAGCCAGCAGGGTTTAATCACTTCCCGAGTATGACAGTTAAATGGGATCGATGTCTCTGAAACCCGCATGAAATCGTGGTTGTCATTCCATTCATATTACCACCTAGTCGAGGCCTACAGGGAAAAAGGTAAGATAAAACAACGGACATTAATGTCGTTGGGGCAGAGTGGAAGAAAACAAACTTGAGAAACTATACGAAGCAATAGGCAAGCACCTTGAGACGGTTGACATTTTGAATCTATCTAAGGAAATAGACTTATCTGATACAAATATCATTGGGCCATTGCTTGTTTTAGACAGGATGTTGGATACGTTAACAGGCTGTTGAAAAAGGCATTTTTTCAACATCCTGTTATGCACAAAGCTCCTGAGACTGGCCCACGATTCAATCAGTGTTCCGTCAGCAGTAAAATACTCATTGCTGGTCCAACCCTGCTCTCGTGACAGTTTATATACTTCGTCAAAAAAACGCCTGGCTACATCAGTTGACATCACTCGCTGGTAGTTCCTGGAAAACACACTATGATCAAATGGCCCTTCATTCGGGTCTCGATCCAAAAACCAGAGCCAGAGCAGATTGTACCCAGGTTGCTCGCAAAATAGTCGTTCGCTGCGCACACTGTGAAGCGCCATGAGAATACGAGACTTGAGAAGTTGCTCAGGTGGAATGCTGGGACGCCCAAACTCCTCATACAATTCATTAAATAACGGCGAAAGCTTCTTAAGTACGGCATCCACCTGGCTTTTGATTATTCGCAACGGATGATTTGTTGGTACACATCTGTTTATGTCTAATACGAAAATAAATTCAGGTTGAGCTTTTGGTTCTAACCTTGAAATTTCTTCTTAGACTCAATTCTTTTTTCAGGGATAAAATTGTAATCGGACTTTTTCAAAAACCTGTTAGTAATAGAGAGCCGGCAATAAAGCAGACGGTGCTCCTGGGGGCTGTTCAAGTTTATCGAGTGTGTCTTCCCCTGGAGTCAATCTATAGATGGGGACCGTGTGGTCCTGACGGATACAGTTTTAAGGAATATTTTTTTCCTGACACGAACGAGGTGCGTGGTAAAATTACCTTGGGACAATGCAAAGACAGGGCACTTGTGGAATCTGTGACACAGAGGTCCGCTAGTATTCTTACCCGAGTTGGATGTTTGCTAAATAGAATCCCGTTTAGTCAGCGAAGTGGTAGTGAAGCTAGGCCTTAATGGAGTGATAACCAATGGTTAAGCCTATGTCTATAACCCGGATAGCAGCTTGGGCTCTTTTGCTCGAAGTGCTGATAGAGGCGTTATTATATGGTGTTTCTCTTATCCTATTCCGGTTTAGTTATAGCAGGGAGCCCATGGATGACCTATTCAGCTGGATGGGCATAATGATTCACCAGCCCGGGGTAGTAATCTCGCAAATACTTGGCCACTTCACCAGTGGACTCGACATTGCGATCATCGTGATAGTTCAGACTTTAATTTGGGCTTGTTTTGCGTTCGGCATTCTCTTGTGGCGCACAAGGAGCGTGCAGGCCCGGCGAAAAGGGAACTGAGAATGTTGACATGGCACGTGTCACAACAACGAGCCCGCTTCGCCAAGAGATACAGGCTTTCACTTTCCCCTGAAAGAGTTGCTCCGTGAAATGGGTAGGAGGCGTGCAGAACCTGAATCTTAGCGAGTTGTGCAACAATTTTTTTGTAAAATTAATTTACCACGGCCAATTTTTCTGATGCTTTTGACTCCATCGAATGAAGAGGAGCTAGCTCCTCTTCATTCGCGCCTCGCGACCTTTCCCAATCCCATAACGGCTCCATGTCCATGTACCTCTTGTCAGTCATCCAGTCCTCGTCCCATTCCCTAGCTATCGCACTGTACAACCGCTTGCAACTCTCAGGACCGGGAAATATCCTTACCACCCAACCTCGATGCTTAAACTCCTGATTAACACGTTCTATTATGTTGTTCGTCCGAAGCTTCTTCCTGTGCTCCTCAGGACATACCTTATACACTGTTAACGTCTCTAACCTTTCCTCCGATATAAAATCACTAAACCCTTTTAATATCCCTGACCACCGATCCGCCATCTCTTCAAGCCTGCATTTCACCTGTTCCCAACTATGGTTGTTTTCACCCCAGCTTACCTCCAATGATAGCACCCGACGCTTGCCATCCGCGTTTATACCTATCGCTACGAATACTGCTACATCTATAATTTGGGCATCAACCCGACGTTTATCATTTTCGTCTCTTTTTGTTCTTTCTTTGCCATAGCCGATTACTTGTTAATTTTCATTTTCTATATTCAATCTATATACCCATTTTCGGCCGGGCGTTATTAAATTTTAGAGAAATTGTGTTACACAATCCCATTCATTTGGAATTGCAAATTAAAAAGAAGCAAGATTTGGAAACCAGGATGTGGATCTTTCGGAGTTTGATTTAATAGAAAAAGCGAGAGAACCTGAGTTGTTGATAAAAAAGAGAAAGGCCGGCATCTGCCGGCCTTTCTTTGCGGTTTGGTTAGAAGAATTAATAGTCCATATCCATGCCTCTACCGCCAGCTGGAGCTGGTTCTTTCTTTTCTGGTATTTCGGTAATGAGGCATTCTGTGGTTAACATTAATGCGGCTACAGATGCAGCATTTTGTAATGCGCAACGAGTAACCTTCTTAGGATCTACAACGCCGCTTTTTACTAAGTCTTCGAACTGACCGGTGCTGACGTTGTACCCTTCATTGCCTTTACGGCGTTTGACCTCCTGGACGATAACTGATCCTTCGACGCCGGCATTATTAGCCAACATGCGTAGTGGTTCTTCAATAGCGCGTTTGACTATTTCGACGCCGATTTGTTCATCGCCTTCGAGTTTCATGTTCTCCAGGGCGTTGAGGCAGCGAATGAGTGCAACACCGCCTCCGGGGACAATGCCTTCTTCAACAGCTGCACGTGTTGCATGGAGTGCGTCTTCGACGCGGGCTTTCTTTTCTTTCATTTCGGTTTCTGTAGCGGCGCCCACGTTGATTACTGCAACACCACCGGCCAGTTTAGCAAGGCGTTCTTGCAGTTTTTCGCGATCGTAGTCTGATGTGGTTTCCTCGATCTGGCGGCGGATTTGATTGATTCTGCCCTGGATATCGGATGCTTTGCCGTACCCTTCAACGATAGTTGTATTGTCTTTATCTACAACTATGGACTTGGCTCTGCCAAGGTCATCGAGAGTGAGGTTTTCTAACTTGATACCAAGATCTTCTGTGATGCATCGGCCACCGGTGAGGATTGCAATATCTTCGAGCATGGCTTTGCGTCTATCGCCGAATCCTGGGGCCTTTACAGCACAACAATTGAGTGTACCACGCAGCTTGTTGACCACCAATGTGGCCAGTGCTTCGCCTTCGACTTCTTCTGCAATCACTAATAACGGTTTTCCTACCTTAGCAATTTTTTCCAGTATCGGAAGCAAGTCTTTTAGGCTGCTAATTTTTTTCTCATAGATCAGAATGTAGGCATCCTCAAGCTTGCATTCCATAGTCTCGGCATTGGTAATGAAGTAAGGCGAGAGGTAGCCACGGTCGAATTGCATTCCTTCTACGACCTCCAGCGTAGTTTCGATAGACTTAGCTTCCTCGACTGTGATTGTGCCGTCTTTACCGACTTTGTCCATTGCATCGGCTATGATCTCACCTATGGTTGTATCCCAGTTAGATGATACAGTGGCTACTTGTTTGATTTCTTCTTTATCTTTAACTTTCTTGGCTATTTTACCGAGGTGTTCGACGGCGACGTCGACAGCTTTAAGGATACCTCTCTGGATGCTTATTGGGTTTGCACCGGAGGTGACATGTTTCATGCCGGACCTGAAGATTGCTTCTGCCAGGATTGTTGCTGTTGTTGTACCGTCGCCGGCTGTATCACTTGTTTTACTGGCCACTTCACGCACCATTTGTGCGCCCATGTTTTCGTATGGGTCCTTGAGCTCAATTTCCTTTGCCACTGTAACACCGTCTTTGGTCACAGTGGGTGACCCAAATTTTTTGTCGATTACCACATTGCGGCCCTTGGGCCCAAGGGTTGCCGCAACTGCTTTGGTTAATAATTGCACGCCTCTTAGTAAAGCCTGACGTGCATCTTCATTGAATATTAATTGTTTTGCTGCCATAGTTTTTTAATATTTCAGTTTCTAATTACAGGTTAATAGTGTTATTCAACAATTGCGAGAATGTCGTCTGAATTTAAAATTTTGTATTCTTTGTCATCAATTTTTACTTCGGTTCCGCCGTACTTACTGATCAGTACGCGGTCACCTTTTTTGACCTCGAAGGGGACTTTATTGCCCTTGTCGTCTGTTTTACCAGTACCCAAAGCGACTACAACGGCTTCGGTTGGTTTTTCCTTTGCGGAATCAGGAATAATGATACCGCCTTTTTTTATTTCTTTTTCTTCGACAGGTTCAACCAATACCCTGTCGCCAAGTGGTTTTATATTTATTGCCATAGACTATTTATTTTCTACCTTATTTATCTGTTTTTTTGGTGACTTACATCCCGTTGCACCCGCTACGGGAGTTTGCCAATGTTTGGCTTTAAATTAAGATCTATAAAAACCTAGCGTTTGTTATCGTCTATTACTTCCGCATCAATTACAGAGCCGTCTCCTTTACCTTTGGAGTCGGACCTGGCTCCCTGGCTAGAACTGCTGTCAGCTGATTTGGCGGCTTTAGCCTTTTCAGCAGCAGCCCGATAAAGCTCACTTGAGACTGCGTGCCATGCCTGGGTAAGTCTATCACATGCAGCGCGGATAGCCTGTATGTCGGATCCTTTTAATGCCTCTTTTACTTCGTTAATGCCTTTTTCAATCTTTTCTTTATCAGATGCCGAAATCTTATCGGCATTATCTTTGAGCATCTTTTCACTTCTGTAGATAGTTGAATCGGCTTCATTTCGGACCTCGATCTCTTCACGTTTGCGCCGGTCTTCTTCTGCGTACATTTCTGCTTCTTTACGCATTCTTTCGACTTCCTCTTTAGAGAGGCCGCTGCTAGCAGTAATGGTTATTTTTTGTTCTTTACCTGTGCCCAGGTCTTTTGCGCTGACGTGTAAGATGCCGTTGGCATCGATATCAAAAGTTACCTCGATCTGTGGTACTCCCCTCGGCGCTGGTGGTATATCGGTGAGCTGGAATTTACCAATAGTCTTATTATCTTTAGCCATTGGACGCTCGCCCTGGAGGACATGGATTTCTACAGCTGTTTGGTTATCTGATGCAGTGGAGAAGATTTCGGATTTTCGGGTTGGAATAGTAGTGTTTCTTTCGATCAATTTAGTAAAGACACCTCCCAGGGTTTCAATACCTAGAGACAGAGGTGTGACATCAAGAAGCAGGATATCTTTTACTTCACCTTTAAGGACGCCTCCCTGAATGGCAGCGCCGACTGCAACAACTTCATCTGGATTTACTCCCTGATGCGGTTGTTTATTAACTATGGATCTGGCAGTTTCAACTACGCGTGGCATACGAGTCATGCCACCGACCAGGACTAATTCGTCGATATCTGCAGCGGTGATATTTGCATCTCGAAGACAGTTATGGACGGGTGTAATTGTGCGAGCAAAGAGGTCTTCACATAATTGTTCTAGTTTGGCTCTTGTAAGTGTCATCTGGATATGTTTTGGTCCAGAAGCGTCAGCAGTAATGAACGGTAAATTGATGTCATATTGTTGTGCGCTGGAGAGTGCGATTTTTGCTTTTTCGGCCTCTTCTTTGATACGTTGCAAGGCATCAGGTTGTTTCCGAAGGTCGATACCATGTTCCTTGCGGAATTCTTCTACAATCCAGTCCATTATTCTTGCATCCCAGTCATCGCCACCCAGATGTGTATCGCCATTAGTGGCCTTGACCTCAAAAACCCCATCGCCTATTTCAAGAATTGATATATCGAATGTGCCACCACCCAGGTCATAGACTGCAATTAATTCATCTTTTTTCTTGTCAAGTCCGTAAGCCAGTGAGGCTGCTGTTGGTTCATTGATGATTCTTAAGACTTCTAGACCGGCAATTCGACCGGCGTCTTTTGTGGCTTGCCGCTGAGCATCATTGAAATATGCCGGTACTGTAATGACTGCCTGGGTTATTTTCTCTCCCAGACGCATTTCTGCATCGGCTTTAAGCTTTGAAAGGATCATTGCAGAAATTTCTGGGGGAGTAAAGATTTTGGGTTTGCCGTCGATTTCAACTTCTACTGCGGCATCACCATTTGGGCCACGGACGACTTTATATGGTACACGTTTAATTTCTTCCTGGACCTCGTCATATTTGCGGCCCATGAAACGTTTGATTGAATAAATAGTGTTTCTGGGGTTGGTGATTGCCTGGCGTTTAGCGGCTTCGCCTACCAATCTTTCACCGTTTTTAGTGAATGCGACAACCGAAGGCGTGGTACGCCTTCCTTCAGAGTTTTCTAAGACGACTGGCTCCCCCCCCTCCATGACAGCCATGCAGGAGTTGGTCGTGCCTAAATCTATACCAAGAACTTTAGCCATAAAATAAAATATTTAAAATCCGGTTACTGGTTTCAGCAAGGGCTATGCCATCGGTGGAGTCGATCATAACATATTGCGCCAGAATACAATACATTTGTCGTGCATATAATTATCCTAAAAGTGAGTCACTGTTTAGCGACAAAATGACTCACTGTTTGACTAATTGGCACTTGAAGTGGGGTTCGCTATGAAAGTTTATGCTTTTATTATATCAGTTTTAAATTTATCTTTAGTTCTTAGCAAACATGACCGGGCCTCGTAAGAAACTGTCTAGAATTAAAATCGGTTATAGTAATCGGTTTAGATTTTTGTTAAGTCAGATCAATGCAAGAAAATTGAATGAAGGGACTGAATTTTTTTGGAATTCAGGTATCAGGCTTTCAAGAGAGAATGGGCTCGATTTAATTTTAGCGTTGGAGGAGGTTTATTTGAGGCTTTTGAGAAAGATAAGAAGATGTCATTTAAACATTCCTAATAGTGGGCTATTGCAGTCATGTTCGGTTCATAGCGATAATCGGACTAAGTCATTATTAAATAACCCGCGGGTTTTGATTAAGTTTTTTTGCGATGGTGGTCTTGGTGGGGTTGCTCGGTGGTTGAGGGCAGCCGGGTATTCTGCGAATTGGAATCCAGGCCTTACAGATGAAGAGATCACAAAGAGGCTGTTTGAGACTGGTGAAGTTTTGTTGACAACAGATAGTCTATTATTGGAGAGGCGCTATTTTTCTGCTGGTTTATTAAGGGCATTATGGTTGCCACCTACATTAAAGGTGGCCGAGCAGATGAAGATCATATTTAGCGAGTTTAGCCTGGACGTAAGAGAGTCATTATGTATGGAGTGTGGTGGTAATTTAAGGCAAATAAACAAGCAGGATTTTGTAAATTTAATTCCGCCGAGGACCTTTCGTTGGCTTGATGAATTTTTTATGTGTGAGGTTTGTTCAAAGGTTTATTGGAAGGGCACGCATTGGGTTAAGATTCGGAAGAGACTGGAATCTATTCAGAAATATTCAAGCATTTGAGATTTATGACTATGATTGATAAAAGCGGAGATAACTTTTGTGAGGAATTTCTTGAGCATATGAGATCCCAGAGGGGGATGTCTGGTTATACTGTTCGTAATTATTCGCAATCGATACTTGAGTTTATAACCTGGTACAAGGAACAGTTTGGGGACGGCCCAGACTGGAAATCTTTGGGCCGTGATACGTTTCGATTTTACTTAAGGTGGTTAGGGCGCAAGGAACTTAAGCGTGCTGCTATTCGCTTACGATTTTCTGCGTTACGTTCATTTTATAGATTTTTAATACGACGTGGTTATGTGGAATTTATGCCCATCAAGGATGTATCGATTCCCAAGCAAGAGAAGCGTTTACCCAGGTTTTTGACTACGGATCAGATATTAGCGCTATTAAAGGCGCCAATTGATGAATATGATCGCATTAAAACGACTGGATCTATTGCCGAGAGGACTGCACTTTTAAGAGATGCAGCCATATTAGAATTAATTTATTCTTCTGGTCTTCGGATAAGTGAGGTATGTGGTTTACGGGTTGCGGATATAGTTTGGGAATCGCAAGTTATTCGTGTGCGCGGTAAAGGCAGCAAAGAGCGATTACTGCCGGTTGGGAAGCCGGCTCTGGATGCGATCAAGACTTATTGGTCCAGTTTGCCTTTTACGCCATCAGGAGCGATGCCAGTTTTTTTTGCAAAGCCTGATAGTGTTGATCCGGTTTATCCCCGGATAATTCAGATGCGATTAAAGAGATATTTAATTGCGGCGGGTTTAGATCCCCATATTTCGCCTCATAAGCTGAGGCATAGTTTTGCTACGCATATGTTGGATGCCGGCGCAGATCTACGGAGTGTGCAGGAGTTACTGGGGCATGCGCATTTATCCACGACTCAGGTATATACTCACGTTACAACAGAACGTCTAAAGCAGGTATATGATAGGACACACCCACGCGCATAAAAAGAGTCTGCAATTCCCTGGCTAAGGTAAGCTTTTGATTATTATTGGAAGATATTAATGTTGATGTCCTGTTCTGGAACAAGGGTGAGACAGGTTAAATAAATTTATGACCAAACTTTTGGGCTAAAACCTTAGTAAGTTCTTTTATGGATTCGGCATCATTTTTTGAACATACCAGGGTAGCGTCACTGGTATGAATTATTATTAGGTTTTCGCAACCGATTGTGGCTATTAAGTGATCCTGTGAATCTGAGACGATTATACAATTTTTTGTGTTTAATGATTCGAATAAGTTAGAATATACAGAATTATTTTGACCATCGGTAGTACAGGTTTTAGCAAAGGCAGGCCAGGAGCCAACGTCGAGCCAGCTGACATCCAGGGTAATAGTGGCGACCTGGACATTGGGGTCTTTTGATGCAGGTTCCATTATGGCATAATCAACGCTTGTTTTAGGTAAAGTTGGGAATATTTGGTTAAGGATTTTATCTTTTGCATCTGAGAACCATGCGTTTGCAATTTGCGTTATGCCCTGGTAATTGGTATTTGCATAGCGTTTCAAACAATCTAGTAATGTTTGAGCTTGCCATACAAACATTCCACTATTCCAGAGATATTTTGTAGGACCGGCATCGAAATAAGATTGAGCAAGGTCTTTATTGGGTTTTTCTTTAAAATGTTCAACGATGAATGTTTTATGATTAATTTGTTTACCTAGCTGGATATATCCATAACCGGTAAGTGGTGCAGTAGGAACTATTCCAAAAGTGACCAAAGCAGAAGGGTTTTGTTTTGCATAATTCAAGGCCATTGCAACTGTTTCCTGGAAAGGCTTAATAGGTTCAATGATATGGTCAGCTGTGAAGACAGCTATGGTTGCTGTGGGGTCGATTTTTGAAATAATAGCGGTGGTGAGGCCTATAGCATTTACTGTGTCACGTCCTACGGGTTCACCAATGAATTGTTTTTTGGGGATATTCAAGGTTGAGCAGATTATATCGGCGTGTTGGTTGTTTGCACATATGAACCTGTTTTCCGGCGGGAAAAGGTCATTGAGTCGTTCCCATGCAAGTTGAAGCAAGCTTTTACCGTTAATGAAAGGAATTAGTTGTTTTGGTTTATTTACGCGGCTCATTGGCCACAGTCGTGTTCCTGAGCCGCCGGCCATAATCATTGCGTATTCCATTAGAAACCTCTTAAGTTTGTACTTGATCTTGGGGGTAATCCGTTTTTGGGTAAGCGTTTAAGCACTATATAATTTATTCCGTGCTTTTCACAGAATTTTCTTTTCTCAGGTCTATCTCCGTCCTCATTTACAGCGTAGATATCTGGTTTAAGTTTTAAGATTTCCGGTTCCGCATCGAGCCAGCCGTGTCCGGATGAAATCAGGGTATCAGTGACGAATTTAATAGCAGCCACGCAATATCTTCGTTCGTGTTGATTAAACATTGGGTGGTTAGGCCCTTTGAGATCGCGTATGTTCTGGTCGTGGCCAACAATAGCAAAAACACTGCCTAGCCTGGATACTTCTTCGAAGAACCGGATATGACCTGAGTGCAACCAGTCGAAGCAGCCGGTGACGACGACCTTTTTACTGTTATTGGTAATGGGCAGTGGAGGAGGCAATGGGAAGCCCTGGAGTTGTTGAGATTTTATAATAACATATTCAAGATTATTGCTCTGGCAGAAGCGCAGTTTTTCTGGCGAGTGCATGTTTTCAGTTACACACAGGGTGGTGTATTTTGGGAGGATTTCTTCTGGAAGTGAGTCTGGTTGGATATTATTATAATCTGCGAGAACTGAGTTAACGAATCTGATACTTGATAGAAAATACTGACGTTCTAAAAATGGAAACTTAGGTGGATGCCCATAAAAAGAAGTAAATGTTTCATCGGGCCACAATAGGACATCGAGTTTTCCCAAGGATGCTGCCTCTTGAAGGAATCTAATATCGATGGAACGTATATCGTCAAAGCCTCCTGAGACGATTATATTTTTCATAGATTTTTAGGTAATCTGACTTTGAAATGTAGTGATCCAGGGACAGGTTTTTCTGAAGCAACGAAGAGGTATCCGCCACCGCAGCCCGAATACATAGCCCCCGGATAATTTGATTGGTAGAAATTGAGCAGGCCTTTTAAATCAACGTCTATAGTAGGATGGCTTATAATGTGGGGCATAAGAATTTCCCAGCATTCCATGCATATATTCATAGATTGGCCGAGTAGTTTGATGTCTTTATGGATGATAGCGTTAAAGCAGTCCTTACCGGAGTCACCTAATTTTTTAATCCATTGCGGGTTTAGGTTTTTAATGCCCAGGGGGTTATATCCGGGCGGTCGCTGATTGATTGGGATGACATGAATGACATTCTGGACCCATTCGGCGATATCGGGGGATATGACAGTTTCTATATGCACGGGGAAGAGGCCATCTTTATATGAGAAATCGTAGTCGAGTCGGTTAATTCCCGGGTAGATTAGACCGATCATGTCTTGTGAACCGGAAGGGTGTTGTTTATTTTTATTTTCAGCGTTGTAGAGTTCTTCGACTAGCAGGTGAGGTTCTTTATCTGGTAATTTACCCCAGAGTTGGAGTGCGACTTTTCTAGTGCTTGTGGCTGCGCCAGCGCGATTCATCCACATGAAATCAGGTTCTACAGAAATGACGACCATTGAGCCTGGTGGGGTTGGGTTGAGTCGTGACACAAAGGGCTGGTCGATCCAACCTCCAGCTAGTGCAATTCGATATGGGAAGTCACCGATTATATCGGTGATTTCTTGGATTTTATTGGTTTGCATTTCAGATGATATCCTGGACTGTTTTCTTTCCGGCTTTTCTGGCGTAGTATTGTTGTTCGATCCATTGGTATGTCGGTTTTAGACCTACCCTGATAGGGGTTGAAGGTTCCCAGTTAAGGACTTGTTTAATAAAGGTGTTGTCACTATTTCTACCGGCTACACCTTTTGGAGCGGATGGATCATAAATGCGTTTGAGTTTAATGCCGCCGATTTCTTCAGCAATTGAGACCAGGTCATTGATAGAGATCATTTCGCTTGTTCCAAGATTAATGGGTGTAGCGATCAATTTATCGCAATGCATAATTTTATCAATGCCCCGCACACAATCATCGATATACATGAAGCTGCGGGTTTGAGTGCCATCGCCCCAGATGACGATCTCGTGTTTATTTGTATCTTTAGCTTCTATGACTTTTCTGCATATAGCTGCTGGGGCTTTTTCTCTACCTCCGTCCCATGTGCCCCAGGGGCCATAAACATTATGGAACCGGGCAATGAATGTTTTCATGCCTCTTTCAGTCCAATATTCCTGGCAGACCATTTCGGAGAAAAGTTTTTCCCAGCCGTAGCCTCTTTCAGCGAATGCTGGGTATGCATCAGACTCTTTGAGTGCTCTGCAATTAGGACTTTCCTGGAGTTTGGTATTATAGGCACAGGCTGAAGACGAAAAAAAGTATCTGTCTACACCGGCACGATAGGCAGCTTCTATAAGGTTTGTATTAATCAGGACACTTCTGAGGCATTCAACCCGGAACTTTTCGATGAATCCCATTCCACCCATATCAGCTGCAAGGTTATAAACTTCTGTTGCATTTTCTACAGCACGAACGCAGTTATCCCAAATACTCAGGTCCATACAAAGTGATTCAACTTCTGGGATTCTCTGGTACCAATAAGGGAGAGGTTTACGGTCAACTGCACGTATATTCCTGAAACCTTTGTCATAAAAATACCTTACTAACGCACCACCGATAAAGCCACCGGCGCCTGTTACAACAATTAAGATATTTTTATCTTTATTAGTTTTTTGAGGTTCACTATTTGTTTTCATTGTATTTTATTTAGATGTTAAAATTTGTCTTAGTCAGAAAAACTCAAACTAAATTTAGGTTAACTCCTACCACTAGTTAGGTTCAAATACAATGTTTAAATTTTACATAAGCATGTCTTTTCTTGACATATCTTGAGTTTAAGGCGGTATTAGTAGGCATGGAAAACAGCAAAAACCAACCAGATTTCTTTTCTGCCCAGATTTCTCGGGCAAACAGATTTTATTTGACTCATAAAGATACAGATGATTCTAAGCTGACGGTAGTCTGTGGAGGATATGAGGTCTGTGATGCTGATTACAAGATAAGCAGGGAGACATTTCCATATTATTCGATAGAGTTTGTTGCTATTGGGCGTGGGAGACTTTTGTTGGCGGGTAGAGAATACGAACTGACTTCTGGTGCTTTATTTACATACGGACCGGGGATTAAACATGAAATTATTAATGATAAGTACGAGCCAATGACTAAGTATTTTGTAGATTTTTATGGTAAACCTGCAGTTGAGCTTTTAGAAAGTAGTGGTTTAGCACCAGGGACACTTGTGTTGACGACATTACCGAATGAATTAGCGAGCATATTTGATTTTATGATAAATGAAGGACATAAGAACACGCCATACAGTGCGGATATTACTGCAAAATTTCTGGAGATAATTTTACATAAAGTCAAAGAAACTGCCATCACTTACGGGATGGCTGTGTATCCCGGCTTTTCTACATACTTAAAATGTCGTCATATAATTGAATTGAATTGGCATAAGATAACGTCCCTTGAACAAGCTGCTAAGCTATGTCATATAAATCCATCATACTTATGCAGGTTGTTCCATAAATTCGATACTCAGACTCCATACGACATGATAATTAAAATTCGTATGAACCGGGCTGCTGAAATGCTTTTAGAGCCTGGGGCGTTGGTTAAGGAAGTAGCTGATAAACTGGGGTATGCTGATCAATTTCATTTTTCACGAGTATTTAAAAAGGTCTTTGGTATTTCGCCGTCAGAGTATGCGAGAAGGTATTACAGGGGTATTTAATGAAATAGTGAATTTCAGAAAAGCAACTGAAGATTTTATTTTCCAATTAGTTTAAGTGCATCAGCGGCTGACTGGGGATGACTGTTTTTAAGGGAGTCGGAAATCTTTTGAAGGGCAATAGTTGCTTCTTGTTTTATTTGAGGGTTTGAAATCATTGGCTTGATTAGTTCGATAAGTTTGGGGTCTTTTGGGGAGCTGATCGTTCCGAGTATTGCTTTAATCTGAGAGTCGGAACCAGCCAACTGAAGGAGTTGGGCGTAATACGATGATATTTCTGGGATATTTTGGTTATTTTCTTCGATAATTCTTAGTAATGCGGTGAAAGCAGTATTTCGGATTTGGTTGTCTGGTGAGGTTTTTGCGAGTCTAAGGATCTCATCCCATGCATTTGTATTTGTCCATTCTAAAATAGCAGTTTGAGCTGCTTTTGAAAGCTCTGGTTGCGGGTCGTTGAGGTATTGCATTAATGATTTATATGTTGCTGTAGTTTGTGCAGTGGGCAATAGTTTAATGATTGAGCTTTTGGTTTCTAAAGTTTGCGCTGAAGAGAGTTGGTCGGTAAGTAATTTTTCCTTTAACGAAGTATCTGGAATTGCGGTTAATATGTTGTACAGGGCTAGTTCTAATTCTTGGCGGAGCTGGCTTTTTAACGATACTGAAAGGAGGCCAAGGAGACTGGGTAAATCGTTAGTCTTTGCAACCTTAGGTAATGATTTTGAGGCAATTAAGGCAACCTGTTCTTCGCCTTTCAAGATTTCTTGCGTGAGTAATGGAGTTGAGTTTTCTATATATCTTTTAGCTATGACGTTAATTAATCTAACTTTGGTAGTATTGTTTGCAGAGGGCAGCGAATCACAGATTAATTTATCTGCTTCAAATGTGTTTGGCATACTAATTAGTGCTTGTTCTGCGAGCTGAGATGTTGTGGCGTCCGGGGAATCTAGTAACAGGATTAGAGGTTTAATGCTTTTTAGTGATCCTAATTTAGGCAGGCATCTGATGGCCGCGTAAGCGACATTTGTATTGCTTGAGTTTAGAGAACCGATTATAGCTTCCACGGCGGATGCATCTCCTCTGATGGCAAGTGAATTCAAAAGATGGATTTGATCGTTTGGGGTTAAATTGTTTAATTGTTTAGCAAAGTACTGTGAAGCATTCGGGCTTTTGATATAGGCGATTCTGGCTATGGCGATGTGTTTTAATGCCGCGTCGTTGGAGCGGATTGCGTTAAAGATTCTGGAAATTCCGTAGTCTGGGTCGAGATCTGTCAGGGCAGCAAATGCGCCACGGCGGAAATGAATCGGCAGGGAATTAGATTGCAAGAGACGCTGATAAATTTCTATAGCCTTTTCTTTGTTTTTTGATAGTTGAAATTGGTCAGCCGCTATAGCCAGGGCCTCAGCTGCTGCATTTCTGATTGTGATATTATTTGTGTCAAGGAGTTTAAATAAAAGATCAGTGCCAGATTTTGATGCTAACTTACCGATAGAAATGATTGCAGATACTGCTATATCCTGGTTGGTGGAGCTGGTATATTTGGAGATATATTTTAATGATGGTTGGTAATGCAAGTTGCCGAGGTGATTAATGATTTGGACTTTTGCTTTTTCGTCTGCATTTTCGAGCGCGTTGACTAATAATTTACCTATATTGGTTGATTCTAATCCGCTGAGAGCAAGGGTTCCATAAGTTACTGTTGAGGCATTGGTGAGCAGGAGTGACACTGCATTTAGTGATTTATCTGAGCCAATTATGGCCAATTGTGTAGCAGCGAATATGATAGCATCTGGTTCTTTTGATTTAACTAACAGATTGATCAACATGGGCTCTATTGTTGATCTCAACTGGTGATTAGAGATTGATTGTCTGACCCATGATTCAATTAATCTGATTGAGGTGGCATCAGAGCCAGATTTATATTCGCTGGCCTTATTAAACACAGGTTCCATCTCTTGTTTGGAAATAGTGTTACCAGACGCGGACGTAGGGGCTGACACCAGGAGTGTCAGAAAAATAGCAAAATTAAAAAGAATTAGTTTTTTCATATAAATAACAGAAATTTAAATTCTCCAGGGTGCGCGTGGTTCTCGCCAGAGCAATCTGTTAGCTTCTGGGGAATCGAACTTTTCTTTGACGGGGTCCCAATAAAGTTTTTGTCCTGTGCGTAAGCAGATAGTCCAGGCCTGGCAGATAGACATAGCTCTGTGAGCGGCTTCAGGGTGGCAGATGGTCAAAGTGCGGTTTCTGATACAATTAATAAGGTCTTTGATATGAGCGCCTGCGTCTGACCAACCTTGTCCGGTTGTATTATAAAGCTTTAATATAGACGCAGGTTCGGCTGAGATTTTATCAGTTTCGTCATCGATTTGGATCCAGCCTTCGTCACAGATAAATTTTATGTATCGGTCTGTGAATCCTTTACGTTGGTACATAACGCCCTGGACTCCGTTGGCGTATTTACAAACAGCTTGAGCGGTGATCGGGGTATCGCTCATGAATTGTTTAGGGTCTGGGAATTCAGCTGTGGCTTCAAACTCAACTGGTCCTGTATGATCGGTATTGAGAGCAAATTGCATCAGATCTGTGTAATGGCAGCCCATATCTGTCATAATACCCTCGGCTGTATCCCAAAAGTATTGCCAATTAAAGACTCTAGCTGGGACGAATGGCCTCCATGGTACCTGGCCAAGCCACAGGTCGTAATCCCAGCCTTGAGGTACCGGGGCGGGTTTATCGTGCGGGATGGCCGGGCCGGTCCAGACCTGCATTTCCACAGTTTTTAAGTTTCCTAATTTTCCTTCACGAATCATTTGAACAGCGAAGCGGTAAGATCCTGTTGATCTTCGTTGAGTGCCTGCCTGGTAGACAGTGCCGAATCTTTTGCAAGTATTTACTAATTCTCTGCCTTCTTTGATGGTTAAAGTTACTGGTTTTTCGGAATAAATGTCTTTACCGGCTCGGGCTGCATAAATTGAAGCTAGGCCGTGCCAGCGATTTCCTGTTGCGATATAAACTGCATCGATATCTTGTTGGTCCAGTAATTCTCTGAAATCTTTGTAAATGCGGCAGTCTTTATTTCTATAGAAAGCGTCTATGGATTGTTTGCCATCTGCTAGTCGGTCTTGTCTTGGGTCACTAACTGCTACTATGCGTAAGTCGTCGATCCCCAGAAAGTTTGGCAGTATATATTTAGCCCGATTCCCGAAGCCTATGATACCGAAATTGATTTTATTATTTGGGGAGGTAGAGCCGTTCAGGCTGAGGACAGTATTTGGTAGTATCAGCGCTGTGGCAGATACTCCGGGAATTATTTTTAAGAAAGTTCGTCTGGAAAGACATTTTGCCTTTGAATTTGGATTCATAGATCAATTTTTCTATGATCCTATGAGAAAAGTAAAGCTTAAACAGGAATAGTTCTTAACCTGGCAGGCAGGTAAACAGAAAGTATATTTTGGAAAATAAGGGTGATTATTCGCTAACGGGGTAGGAACCAAGAATTTTTACAAAGTTGCAGTATTTTTGCAAATGTGCCAGGACTTTTTGAACGTTTTGGTCTTCGATATGCCCGTCACAATCAATAAAGAAAAAATACTCCCATGCTTTTCGTTTACTTGGTCTGGACTCAATTTTAGTCATATTGACCTTATATTTGCTAAACGGTGCTAGGGCGTGGTATAGCGCACCGACTTTGTCAGCGATACTAAGCATAAGACTGGTTCGGTCGCGGCCAGTAGGTGGGCTGCACTGTCTACCCAGGACGAGGAATCTGGTTGCATTAATAACATTATCCTGGATGTTAGCCTCTATGATATTAAGCTTATAGAACTCGGCAGCCAATGAACTGGCAATGGCGGCGGAGTTAGGTTCTTTTGAGGCTAATTCTGCTGCTCTGGTAGTTGAAGATGTTTCAATAATTTCTGCGTTTGGAAGATTGCGTTGGACCCAGAGTCTGCATTGACCTAATGCCTGTGGATGAGAATAAATTTTTTTTATTTGTTGTTTTTGGGTTAATCCAATCAGACAGTGCTGGATTGGCACTACTATTTGGGCTACAATTTTTAAGTCACTGTCTACTAACATATCTAAGGTATGAGTTACGACTCCTTCAGTGGAATTTTCTATTGGGACTACACCGTAATCAGCCCTGTTTTTGCTTACTTCGTTGAATACGTCGGCGATTGTTTTTTGGGCTGAGTAGGTAAGGCTTGAACCGAATTTTTTTATTGCTGCCTGGTGTGTAAAGGTGGCTTCAGGCCCTAAATAAGCTATAACCAGGGTTTTTTGAAGGACCAGAGCCGAAGACATTATTTCTCGGTATATGGATTCGAGCGAACTATTGGTGATAGGGCCCTGGTTTAATTTTTTTATTTTTTCAAGAATTGCAAGTTCCCGATGTGGTGCGTAGATTTCCTGACCTGTTTTTCGTTTCAGTTCACCAATTTCCAGAACATATTTAATTCGCTCATTAAGCAGTTTTACTATCTGCTCATCAATTTTATCGATTGCATTTCTGAGTTCTGATATTTTCATTTTGTAACAATTGTAATATTACCCTTGAATAGCGATCTTTAATATTACAACAAATTAAATTTATAACAAGCATTGTTATTATGACCGGGGGTTTTCAAAGATGAATGCAGGAAATATATCGTTTGCCTGAGGTCAGCTGAATTATAAAGATTAAAATTGCAATGGTTTATTTTTTTTGGCAATGGAGAGTTGTATGAGAAGAATATTTTTTGTATGTATTTTAGCGGTTTTGGTTACTGCTGGAAATTTGTTAGCCTTAGATTGGGATGATGAACTGGTATTCAGGCTTTATTCTGCAGGCTTTCAGAAGATAAATTCAGACACAAATGGTACGGTCTTTAAAGGAATTTTAAATTCGCAGGTTTCTACGCTTGCCTTACAGAAGCTAGCAGAGAAGCTTTCTTTAAGTCCAAAGAGAATTTTAAGTAACAGGATTAAGTCGAACGATTTTAATCCGCAACCCGAGTTTTATTCAATATTTTATGAATTATTGAGGAGTGAGTTTTTGATAGAGTTTCATGGTCAGACGAACCGGATTCCGGAATTTAACGTAGCGGTTAAATTATCGCCTGATAGATCAGGTTTTTGGTATACAAATTTATGGCTTGTTATTGATCGATGGAGTGGTACAACACCTAAAAAATTTAAGGAGAAGGAAGCAGATGGGTGGGTGGCTCAAGTATCAGATGAATGGACTTTTAGATTTTACCGGGAGAATGGTTGGACTGTTTTTGGGTGGGGGCATCGGGATTTAGCTTTTCAGAAACTACTTATCAAACAAACAAAGCATCTTGAGAGAGCGCTAAACGGTCCATCAAATTTATGGTTTTGTTTTGAATCGGATTCAAAGCTGCTTTCTCAATGGCTCAGACATGCAAATTTGTTGGATTTTCCGATAGATAATCGGTCATTTCTCAAGATTAATGCATGGGGCGATGGTAATAATATTCGATCGGCGATTTCTATTAATTTAGAAAAGCCGTTAAAATTTGAGCCTGCTGAATTTTCTGTGCCGACTAATATAATAAAAGATCCGATAATAAGTTTTTCTGCCGTACAGGGGATAGATGGTTGGTTAAGTAACAGAAAATGGTTCAAGGAATTAGGTATACCAGCCCCCAAACAATTGTATTTGTGGGCAAACAGTGGCATACCGTTTGCGACATTCGCAGTCATGCCAATGGACAGACCTATTGATGTTTTTCGTGACGTTATTTTTCGGATTACAGAAGTTGCTTCGAATAACCTTCCGGCTTTAAATGTTGGGGATATTTATGTTTCAACAAACTATCCCCAGGCTATATGGCAGGGCTGGCCTATTTTAGTTCCATGCTTAAAACCTGTTATGTTACCTAATAAAAAAGGTTACTTGATAGTAGGGTTTTCTCCCGGGTCAACCGCTTCAAATAGTTTACCTGGGGAATTATTGGATCAGTTAAAAAATCAGAAAAAGCTAATTTATTATGACTGGGAAATAACGGAAGAACGAGTTAGGGATTGGCGGTTTATGTTGCCACTGATCGAAATGTCTACAACTGATTTGAGAAAGAAAAAGGATGCAGCCCAAAAAATAGCCAGTGATAAGGTTAAAAACATTATTGTTATGGAGCCCTGGTTATCCCAGGTTCTTACAAATTTGGGTAATACAGTGACTGAACTCAGGGTGGTCTCGGATCGCCAGATCAAAGGTATGCGAAAGTCTCAAATTGGGCTTACTGGATTTGAACTGGTGCTGTTGGAGAAATGGTTAGATAGTCGCGATTTTCCGATTCCGCCTTTACCACCGAAAAATTCAAAAATTTCTAAAAATAGGCAATAAGAGTAGAAAGATATATGTTAAAACTTGGTGTAAATATTGACCACGTAGCAACCTTGCGTGAGGCAAGGTATCGTGGGCGAGATAACGGAGTTCCGGATCCAATTGAGGCGGCCAAGCTTTGTTTGGAAGCTGGGGCACACGGGATAACGGCGCATTTGAGGGAGGACCGCCGTCATATACAAGACCGTGATGTCTGGCGTTTGAGGGAGCTGGTTAAAACCAGGTTCAATCTGGAAATGGCTATGGCTGATGAAATTATCCAGATTGTCCTTAAAGTAAAACCAGATATTGTTTGTATTGTTCCAGAGAAACGCCAGGAGGTTACTACCGAAGGCGGTCTAAATGTGGTTGGTCAGTTTGAACGAGTCAGAGAAGTAGTCAAAAGATTAAACGATGCAGGAATTGATGTAAGTTTATTTATTAATCCTGAGATTGATCAGATAGAAGCCGCAGCAAGAACAGGTTGTCAATTTGTAGAATTGCATACTGGTGCTTATTCTGAAGTCTTTTCGGCTGAGCAAACATCCAATGATGAGTTAGAAAAATTGGCCAGGGCAGCATGTTTGGCCAACAGCCTGGGTTTAAAAGTCAACGCCGGACATGGTTTAAACTACATGAACCTCCCCCTGTTACTTGCAAATGTTCCATTTTTGCAGGAACTAAACATTGGCCATGCAATCATCAGTAGAGCTGTGTTTACAGGAATAAAAGAAGCTGTTAGTAAAATGCTCGAAATAATGGTAACTTATCGGGCCCAGAATGGTTTCCCAGAAAATTTCAAGAAGTGATGATCATAGGTACAGGAGTAGATATTATTGAAGTTGCGCGAGTTAAAAAGGCCTTTGATCGTTTTGGGGAAAAATTCTTGTTGAAGATTTTGTGCGATTCAGAAAGGGATTATTGTTTCAGACATAAAAATCCAATGCCGTTTATCGCTGCGCGTTTTGCTGCAAAAGAAGCTGTTTCAAAGGCTTTTGGAACAGGAATAGGAGCAAAACTTGGCTGGTTAGACATTGAAATATTGAAAAAAGACAGTGGTCAACCGTATGTTGCTTTGCATGGGCGTGGAAAGGATTTATTTGAGAAATCAGGGGCTTCTCAGATACATATTAGTTTAAGCCATACAATTGATTATGTTGTGGCAACCGCAGTCTTAGAAAAGTAAAGTAACTTTCAATAGGAACGGTAAGCGAGCGAAGTTAAAGGTTATCTACCCTCCAATAATCCGGATGGCACACCTGTTGTGCCGATTCATGAAGATCCTGGCGAGGTTATCTACCCTCCAATAATCCGGATGGCACACCGGTTTCCCAACTTTTTGGAGTATTCCAGGGACGTGAAGATAAATTTTCGTCGTTATCAGTTGTTGCACACCCGGTCAGGAAGATGAAAAAAGCTGTAGCAGTTACTACAGCGAAGAAGATATTCAAAAATTTATAAGTTTGAGACTTCATGATAGAATCAATAGAAAGCTATATCACCTTCTTTGATTTCAGAGATCTTCCATTCTGGAAGTATGTTTGCGATGCACCTGTTTGTTTCAACAGATGTAATCTTAATTTTTCCTACTAGTTTACCATTTCTGCTCACTAATAGAATGCCTTGTTCGCGGGCGCCCTGCAATGAGCCGGCATCCAGGACTACAAATTCCCATTTAGGGTCAACAGCAACCACTTTTGCTTTTAAACCGGGCATCTCAACCACAGTGTTTGTACCGATATATTTCGCGAGTTCGTCACGCAGTTTATTATTGTTTTTCAAAAGAACAGAATTTTCACCTAACAGTACCTCTTTTTCCTTTTTAAGCTGGGCAAGGGTAGTTTTGATTTCTTCGACCTGTTCAGGGGTTACTCCGAGGACTTGCCAACGGGCTAATGTTCGTTGAGCTTCGTTATATTGGCTTGTTAATTTATTAAGCTCTTCAATTTTAGATCGGGCTAATGTTTCTTGTTCCTTAGCTTTTGCGGTAACTGTCTCAAGCTCTGATTTTACATCTGATAATTCTGAGCTGAGTTTTTGGACTTCGGATTTAGCTTTTGCAGCTTCTTCGCGGGCCTGACGCTCAGAATTGCGGGTGTTATCTAAATCGCTTTTAGTTGTAGTAAGCTCATCATTTAAACTTGAAATTTTGGTAGCAACCATTGTATGGCTTATTAACAAAGCTGCTAAGCTTGCTACCACCGCAATTATTAACGCTATTCTCAGTAACATCTTAAATAATATAGTTTTAGATTTAAAAAACCTTACCTGTTTACGGATTTAATGTCAACTCAGGTTATTTAAAAACAACCTCTAAATTACAGCAAAATTCGAGCCAACATTATAAAATACTGGGGTGGTCAACGGGACTCGAACCCGCAACAACCAGAACCACAATCTGGGGCTCTACCAATTGAGCTATGACCACCATAAAATCCTGAATTCATACTAAAGTAACTCTGAGCAGCCGTCAAGATATTGCTTTTATTGTATCTTGATATCCAGAATCATTATGAGCTGATCCAGCTTTGCAGAAACTGATAAATTATTGCATAGCTTAAAAACTTAAGTCCACAAAACAAGATTAGCTGTAGAATAAACCAGGTGGTTTACTAACTTCAGCTTTGATAACTGATTGTAGTGTTCGTTTATTGAGTTTTTAAACAAAATGCCAATAAAAGCTAACCTGAATTGAAAAGTTTGCTAGAGTCGTGAAGATTTATAAATGTTGAGCCATGAATTGTGTGAAAAGTTTGGTCGGGCCTGGATTGATTTCATAATAATGACAGGTATTACGCGGGTCTGCGAAGGGTAGATCTGGATTTTAGAAGAGTTGTAACTCCTATCTCAGCTAACACTTGGTCAATTGATTCATTGAAGAACTCTACTTTGGGCTTTTTCATTGAGTTAGTTTTCAGAAAAGTGGGCCTTGGTTTAAGATTTTCAAGAATGGCTGATCCAATATTTGATTCTTCACCGCTAAAGACAATAACATCAATGCTTCCCAGGCAGGCGGCTGCTGAACCGATTGCCTGTAATGTCTTGTAAAGGAAATACTTTTTTGCAAATTCTACTTTTTTGTTTTTCTTAGAAAAAATCTCTGCAATTGTTAGTTTGGTTTCAGCCAGTGCTTTGAGTCCACTTTCTTGTGTTAAAATTTGATTTACTTTTTCAATGCCCCAATCCGGCTTACTGGCTAGCTTAATGACCAGGCTAGGGTCTATTTCGCCGGCTGTTGTGTATCCGGGTAATCCTTCAAGAGGCGTGGCACCGCTTGTAACCATAATGGGCTTATGGTTCATTATGGCGACTAGCTCAGGCTTGGGTCCAAGATAAAAGGAAATTACATTACCATTATTTTTGGATTTGTCCCATAATTGGTGTTTATGTGTAACGTAATTCAATGCTGTCTCGTGGGTAAGTCCGTGGTAGCCTTGACGTCTGGCGAAAGTAAAGTGAGTTATTTGAGTGTCTATTGCATAAAATTTTTCACGTGCAGGCAGGTCTGCAAAAAATGAAGTTTCGAAAGCCAGGACTACAGGTGTATCAGGCCATAAGTTAGCACATTTTTGAATTGTAGTTATTAAGGCCGGGGTGTGTATAGGTGCAGCAGGCATTAGTTTAGTTAGTTTATTGATTGTGTAGGGATTAACTATTGTGGGTTCTGTGAATTCGTCCCCACCATAAATAGCCCTTACAACTATAACATCCAGTCTTTGGTGGTTTTTATTATTTAAGAAGTTGCATACTTTATAGAAGACAGACTGTAAATTTTCAGAAATTATTTCTGGAGTTATTGAGTCGATAAATTCACCGTGCAGGTGGATATCTTTCGACGGTATATCTATAAGCGAAAACTTAAATTTGTTTGTGGTGGGGTTAAGGGTAAGAATATTCATATTAATTTTTTGCAATAAGAGTTTGATACGTTTTCCGGGCGATAGCGAGCTCTTCATCTGTTTTAATCACCAATATACGGATTTTACTGGATGGGGCCGACACATCGCCTGGGTATTTATTTAAAGTAATGTTTTTATTGTAATCAATTTGCATTCCGAAGCATTGCATGCCAGAGCATAATGCAAATCTCACCTCTGGGCTTGATTCGCCTATTGTATCTGTAAATATGACAGCTTTAACATTTCCTACAGTTGCCAGGTATGAGCCGAGATATTTTTTCAAGCGCCACAAGTATATTTCTACCGCCAACTTATCTTTTGATTCCGGGAGATTGTCTTTTGAGAGACACGAGATGATGTCGCGGATGTCAGAAGTGGTTTTGGATAGGCCTAAGATGCCGGAGTTTTTATTTAACAAAGATAGCACAGGTTCACCGTTCCCGTAGTTCATGGTTAAAAGTCGCAAGACGACGGCCGGGTCTATGTCTCCTGATCTTGTGCTCATGACAAGGCCCTGAAGAGGAGTATAGCCCATTGTGTTATCGATTGATTTACCATTTTTTATAGCACAAAGGCTTGCTCCGCCAGAACCCAGATGGCAACTTATGGCATTGAGTCTGGATATTGGAACATTAAGGAAGTTTGCAGCTTGTTCAGCTACGTATTCATGACTTGTTCCATGAAAACCATATTTTCTTAAGCCGTATTTTTGCATTATGTATTTAGGGATAGCGTAGCTGAAGGCATGTTTGGGTATTGTAGAATGGTAGGCTGTATCAAAAACAGCTACCTGTGGCAGGTCCGGGTATGATTTAATACAAGCTGAAATAAGTTTAATTGAAGGAGGATTGTGAATAGGGGCAAGGTCTTGAACTTTATTAAGAATCTCAAGTGTTGAATCTGTAATTATAGTCGGCTTTGAAAAATATTCGCCTCCATGAACAATTCTGTGGCCTATTGCATCAGGCGTTTTGGTGCTGTCAGAATTTAATATTTTCATTATTTCCACGAATGCTTCGGGGTGGCTGGACATTTGTTTGGTTATAGTTATTGACTGGTTATCTGACTCGTGGATGATATTTGACGGTAATGCAGTTGGGGGGCCAACGCGTTGGGCTTCACCTTTTGCCAGTATTTGAGAATTTGGCATTTGTACTAATTTGTATTTAAGTGATGAACTTCCGCAATTAAGGACGAGGATTTTCATGGTGTTTTTATATGCAGTAATCAAGTAAGTTTAAATCTCATCCAGGGTCCAACCGCACACCGGGTAACCTACTAGTCCGTGTACAATTGCAGCTGTACCTAATACTGCTGTAAAGAGCTTTTCTTTTTCTACATATTCATTAGGCGAATGGGCTACTGTTTCATCCCCTGGCCCATAGCCAATCGTGGGTATGCAATATTCGTTTACCAGGACACTACCGGCTGTCCCCATTCCTAATTTAGGCAGAGTCCATTTACCAGATTTAACGGTTAATCCTGCAGCTTCAAGACATTGACGGGCTCTGGTCATTAAAGGACTAAACGGGTCCGTTTCCCAAGCCTTGACACAGTGTTTGGTTAGCACTTTCTGACCGGCACGGAGTTTGGTGTAAACATTTTTTACTTCTACACTCACTGCAACATTACCAGACGAGACAGGAGAAGAGTTTAAGATGTTTTTCATTTCATTTAAGGCTATCGTTTCATTCTGGCCATAGGAAAGTCTACGGACAACTGGAATCGTAGCTTTACGAACGCCTTGCAAAGTTTCGAACTGAGGTTGAAGCACCCGTAAATGTTCGAGATCGAAATCATTTTTTGAAATTGGCCCTTCATTCATTGTGAGATTTGAGAATAATAATTTTGCTGTGTCATCAACATGGAATGAATTGGTTCCTTCGATAGAGATAACCATTTCTAGCCATCCGTCGTGGCCATAGTATATGCCAAGATTTGTAGGCTCACCAAGTATAGCAAAATTTGGATTTAGCCCAAGCTTAGGTAGTGTGGAGTTCAAGAGAGTTTTCATGCCCAGGCTTAAGCCGTTTGCTTCAGCAACCGTGGTTGCAACGACAATACTACCGCGCAAAGGTAAGAGACTTTTGCGGAGAAGATGGGCAGAAAATATTTGTGCGGCAATGCCGCTTTTACAATCTGAAGCCCCTGGACCAACTATGATATTTTCGTTGGTATCTGTTTCCAAATCGGCATTGTTTGGATTTTGAAACACATCCATATGAGAATTTAAGAGAATAACAGGTGAAAGTTCTCTTCCCAGAATTACGCCAACGCAGTTACCGGCTTCATCTATTATGGTTTTATCGAAGCCAAGGCTTTTCATTGTCGTATAGATAAATTCAGCTGCATGAGTTTCGCCTAAAGTAGGACTTTGAATATTTATAAGAGACTTAACAAATTTTTCAGTTTCAGGTTTTAAACCCTCGTTAATTTTTTTTAGCATCGTATACATATATTCACCTTCATTTTAAGGTTGGCCTGGATAAAGCAACTGCAATGCCATGGGACAATGTCCATTAGAATAAAAAAATAAAAAAGTGAATAAAATAGTTATAAAATTATGTACTGCAGTAAGATGCAATATAAATACAAATTGACAATATGTACAAAATATAATAAACAGAACATATGATACTGATAAAAAACTTTTGATATTTTGCTGTCAGGTATCATAATGAAATAGTTCTATATCAAAATGAAATATTATGAAAGCAAAAGACCTTAAACTTAACGAGCTGATAGAATTTGGTGAAGGCAGAATTACTCTTCAGGGCAGAAGGATGTTATTGCATGATTTATTCGCATTTGCGGAGTTAAAGAAGGATTTGTTGGAAATGGTCGGGCCTGACCATAGTAGACGAATACTAACCAGGTTTGGATTTTATTGGGGACAAGCCGATGCCGCTGCCATGAAAAGGGTGTTTGTTTGGGATTCTGTTCAAGAGATTATATTGGCCAGTGCAGAGTTGTTATCTATGCAAGGAGTTTGTAGATGTGTAATCAAGAATTTCAAGAATGACAGCTCCACTAACTCATTTTTGATAGAAGTGAATTGGTATAATTCTTCTGAAATTGATGAATTATTAAATGTTTCCAATGGTTCAGATATGAGCTTTTGTTGGGTTTTGGCAGGATACATGAGTGGCTACTGTTCATTTTGTGTTGATAAGGCCATTTATTTTATAGAAAAAAGCTGCGAGTTTAAAGGTGATTCGATCTGCTCTGCAACAGGTATGGATGCCGACTCCTGGGGACAGGAATTAAAATCTTTCATAGGTTATTTCAAGTCTGATGATATATGGGGTAAGGTCAAACAACTAAGTCTGGAATTGAAAAGGAAATCCCGTCAATTGTCCATGCAGAAGCGATTATTAGGAATTGGTCCGTCTGCGATGAATGCATTTTTCATAGAGGTACACAGTGAAAAATTTAGGAAAGTAATCGATCTGGCAACCAGAGTGGCAAAGTTTGATACTTCAGTAGTTATAACCGGCGAAACAGGTAGCGGTAAGGAAGTTTTAGCTAGATTTATACATGCGCAGTCACCCAGAACTTCACGTCCCTTTGTGGCTATTAATTGTGCGGCCTTGCCAGAGAGTATTCTTGAAAGCGAGTTATTTGGACATAAAGCAGGATCATTTACGGGTGCTGTACGTGATCACATAGGGTTATTTGAAAGGGCAAATGGGGGTACGGTGTTTTTGGATGAGATTGGGGATATTTCACTAGCTATGCAAACTAAGATATTAAGAGTATTACAGGAACGAGAAATATTAAGAGTAGGTGAGACCGATCCCAGGAAAATTGATGTTCGGATAATCGCTGCAACAAACAAAAATCTTGAACAAGAGATAATTGAGGGGCGTTTCAGGGAAGATCTTTACTATAGATTAAGGGTGGTGCATATAGAGATCCCTCCACTAAGAGAAAGAAAAGAGGATATTTTGCCACTGGCCAGGTTTTTTATATCAAAGCTTGCTTCGAAGTTAAAGCTTTCAAAGTTAAGATTGGACTCAAAATGTGTGGATTATTTGTTAAATTATGATTGGCCGGGAAATATAAGAGAATTGGAAAATGCTATAGAGTATGCCGCAGTATTGAGTAATGGTGAGAGAATATTACCTGAGCATTTACCTCAAGCGGTGGTGCAAGGTAAGGGATTTACAGCCAGATCAGATGATTCGATAACTCAAAAACCTCTTGGGGTCATTGAGTATGAGCATATAAAAAAGGTACTGGAATCTGTAAGTGGAAATCGCAAAAAAGCAGCAAAAATTTTGGGTATTGGACAGGCAACATTATGGAGAAAAATGAAAAAAATGGGGTTGATAAAAGGCGATAATAACTAAAAGATCATTTTAAAAACCGAATTAAGTTCTTTGTTAATTCGTTAGCCGACATTGGTTGGTGTTACATGGAAATAGAAAACAATTCGATCTTATGCGAATTCTTTTATTGATATATTTGGTAAGATCATCTAAGTGTTTGATTATATGAAAAAGAATCACTTAATTGCAACCCTGGTAGGTGTGATATCGTCAATGGTTGGTTTATTAGCACAGCCATTTTCTGGTCATTATCCAGTAGGTGTAGAAGGCATTAAATGTGGCTCTGTTCCGCCACCGGGAATTTATTTGCGGGATTATAATGTTTTTTATTCAGCGGACAGGTTCAAGGATGGACCTAGCGATTTTGATATTTTGGGTTACATAAATGCAGCAAGGTTAATATGGGTAAGTGATTTTAAGATTTTGGGCGCCAACTGGGGTACCGATTTGATAGTGCCTTTTGGCTATATTGACTGGAAGGTTGCTGGTGCCAGTCATGATTACTTCGGCATTGGCGATATATATTACGAACCGGTACTACTAGCCTGGCATCCAAAGAGGTTTGATATCGGAATTGGTTATTCATTTTGGGCGCCTACTGGCGAATATTCTCAAAATAGGCCTTCGTTACTATGGAAAGGATTTTGGTCTCACATGTTTACGGCTGGTATGACTTATTATTTAGATAGCGCAAAGACATGGGCGATTTCAGTTTTAAATAGGTATGAAATACACACGCAACACAATGAGATAGATATTACTCCGGGAGATACTTATTCCTTAGAGTGGGGGGTTAGTAAAGCAATTGCAAAATCAATAGAAGTTGGCCTGGTTGGCTATTATCAACAGCAAGTAACGGATGATTCTGGTAGCGCAGTAAATTACGATAAATCAATTTATGACAGGGTAATTGGACTTGGTCCTGAAATTTTGATGTTTTGTCCCAGGCTTAATTTATTTACTTCGCTGAGGTATTGTAGAGAATTCTCGGCCACGCAACGGCCAGAGGGCAATTTAATTTCGTTGACATTCACAAAAAGATTTTGAAAGAAGGCGCTTTAAAAAATTTTTAGTCCTTGAAAATTAAACCACCTGGTCGACGGCAATTACTCTGACTATTTCTTCGAGTGTTGTTTGACCGTCTAGAACGCGTCTGATGCCATTTTGCCATAAGGTTTTCATTCCCTGGTCCATTGCTACTTTTTGTAAGGCACGGGTAGGTAACTTTTGTAAAATGGCTTCTCGAATGACTTCATTTACCCACAGAAACTCACTGACTGCTGTACGACCGGAGTATCCTGTCTGCAGACACTCGGAGCAGCCGGCGCCTTTGCGGAAATTAGCTTCTTCGATTTCATCAGGGGTTAACATACGGAGAAAGACTGGGTCTGGCTCATAGGGCTCGGAGCAAAATTTACAATTTTTCCTGATCAAGCGCAGGCCAAGCACACCACAGATACTGGAAGCGAGCAAAAATGGCTCTATATCCATATTAATAAGTCTTGCAAAGACACCTGAAGTACTGCCTGCATGAATAGTACTGATTACTAGATGCCCGGTTAAACCAGCCTGGATAGCAATTGAAGCAGTTTCAGGGTCTCTTATTTCTCCTATCATTATAACCTGTGGGTCTTGCCTCATTAAAGACCTGAGTGCAACCGGGTATGTGAAACCTTTTTGGGGGTTTATTTGTGCCTGGCTGAGCATAGGCAGACGGAATTCTACTGGATCTTCTACTGTACTGATGCTGATTGAGCTACCTACGCGGTTCAAGATGTAACATAACGCCGCATAGATGGCAGTTGTTTTTCCTGAACCAGTTGGGCCTGTAAGTAACAATAATCCATTTGGTCTACATAATATATTGAGCAGGTACTGAAGTGTGTTTTCTTCGAGCCCCAGACTGAACAGGTCAAAACTTCTGTTTTTAGGATCAAAAATCCTAATAACAATCTTTTCTCCACGGACTGTTGGGAATACTGAGATTCTAAGCTCAACTCCACCGATATCAGGATCAGCTGGGACGTGGCCTTCTTGTGGCAGATCATTTTGATAGCTTATTAAGTTGGCCAGTACTTTCAACCTTCCTGAGATCCTCTCCATATATTCTAACGGTAAGTGGACTAATTCACTTAGCACGCCACTGATTCTAAGTCTTACAACCAGGGATTTTTCCCAGGGCTCGATGTGAATGTCACTTGCCTCTGCTCTGACTGCATCTTTGACTATACAATTCAGTAGCGCTGTAATATCGATCCCTATAGCAGGATCAACCGATTCTAAATATTTAGTAGTAAATAAACCAATTGCACTAGACACGCTATATTTGTAGCATTTTACGAATAGATAGCAATATTTATAAAGCATAAAAATAAGCTTTAATTGCTATATGGACACAGGTATTTTCAGTTTAATTTCTTGCATGAACTTCATGATTCGGTTAATTGTAAAGTATGTCGCTTAATCATATTGACAAATCTGTGGAAAAGAAAATTAATGAATTAAAAGAAAAAATCCTGGATGGTTACCTTGTTTCTGAAACAGAAGCGCGGTGGCTTTTTAATTTACCTGCCCGGACATCGATTGTTCCGCTTGTTTCTGCAGCGGCTGTTATTCGGGACAGTTTTCGGGGAAGGCATATACAGCTTTGCTCGATAGTAAACGCTAAATCTGGCGGTTGCAGTGAGGATTGTAAATTTTGCGCTCAGTCATCATTCAATAAAACAAATATTCCCAGATATGGTTTTCTAAGTAAAGACGAGATTTGTAATGCTATAGAAAGGACCAGGAAAATGGGAGTAAGGAACCTTGGATTTGTGGCTGCCTGGCCAGGTCTAAAATCTGGAGAATTGCTCGATGAAGTATGCGATCGACTAAAAGAAGCTAGTGAAATTGGCGCCATAAATATACATGCCTCTTTTGGCAACATACCTGACACAGAAGTGGCTGCGCGGCTTCGCGAAGTCGGTGTTGTTGTGTACAATCATAATCTTGAGACATCACCGTCGTATTTTCCTAACATTTGTTCAACCCATACTCAGAAGGATAGGATTTCTACTATTGAACATTTAAAGGAAGTTGGAATAAAAATTTGTTCTGGCGGGATTATAGGCATGGGTGAGACATCAGATGACAGGGGTGAGTTAGCGTTAACCTTGAGGAAGGTCGGTGTCGATATTTTACCTATTAATATTTTCAATCCTATTGCTGGAACAGCGTTATCCGATGTCACTCCTATGGAGCCTATTGAGGCTATTAAAACAATAGCGTGTTTCAGATTAACATTGCCCAGGGTTGAAATAATTTTAGCAGGCGGGCGGCCTTCTCAGCTGCGGGATGTTCAGTCTCTGGCAATATTTGCTGGGATAAGTGGTTTGATGGTGGGTGATTATCTTACTACTCAAAATCAGCCGATTGAGAAAGACTTAAAGATGTTGGATGATCTTGGTTTTAGATATTTTTAGTTTGTTGGATAGATATTCTAATCTCTTAATGATCGGGGAGCTTCAAGTCTGATTCAAAAGGACTATTAAGATCAAGGGCAAGGACATGCAGGTGTTTTTCGAAAAGTGTCTACATTCGTGCGAAAAATTTTAAATAGTAAGTACAATCGGCTTAAAGGCATTGTATCAATTTTACTGAGTACGTATTTTTGACAAGCTTCATTGAATCTCGGATTAAATTATTGAACATGGAGTAGGGCATTGTATGGCAATTTTGTTTTGACTATAAAGTCAGATTTTCATCGGATTTTGTCTCAGGAAAAATATACTTCCTTGAAAAAGGCATAGGAGCTGTTAAGTTGGGATACATGGAAAAAATAACAATAATTGGCTCTGGTTGTGCTGGGCTCACAGCTGCAATTTATACAGCTCGAGCAGGTTTAAATCCATTGGTTCTTACAGGGATGATGCCAGGTGGCCTTTTAACAACCACTGGTATAGTTGAAAACTTTCCTGGTTTTCCTGTGGGAATTGATGGGTTCGAATTAGTGAACAGAATGCAGCAGCAGGCTGAGAGGTTTGGAGCAAGAATAAAAATGGGGGTAGTAGAATCTGTTAATTTAGCAAAAACCCCTTTTTCTATTATTGTTGAAGGTGAGGAAATTAATTCTCAGTCAATTATTATTGCCAGTGGTGCCAGTCACAAAAGATTAGGGCTTGAGAGTGAAAAGTTATTAGAGAAGAAAGGAGTGACTTATTGTGCAACATGTGATGGGGCATTACCTATTTTCAGGAATCAACCTTTAGTGGTTGTGGGAGGGGGCGACTCAGCTTGTGAAGAGGCTTTGTTTCTCACTAGATTTGGCTCGGTAGTATATTTGGTTCACAGACGTGATAAATTACGCGCATCAAAGATAATGGCAGAACGCGTATTGTCGAATTCCAAGATCAAACCTATTTGGAATTCTGTGGTTGTAGATATACTAGATGTAACCAAGGATAAAGTCACAGGGGTTAAAATCAAAAATGTCAAAACTGAATCCATATCAGTAGTTGATTGTGCTGGCGTTTTTGTGGCAATCGGGCATGTGCCAAATACTTCATTATTTGCTGGGCAGATTGAGCTCAATGATGCTGGTTATATAGTTCAGAAAAATGGAACAATGACGTCTGTGCCTGGTGTATTTGCTGCTGGAGATTGTTGTGACTATAGGTATCGTCAAGCGATTACAGCTGCAGGTCAGGGATGTTCTGCGGCAATAGATGCAGAACGTTATTTATCTGAGCTGTGATTAAATTTACCAACGGCATGATTTTGTGAAATTAGTTTGTCTTTTTATTTTTCTTGGGTTTGGGTTTTTAACTCAGGCAGGTATTTCTTTAGTTGAGAAAGGTACATTCATTTTTTCTGACATGGCGGATGCATCTGCTGCTACGTGGATTGACGATAAGAAGTTTGTGGCGGCGTCTGATGAAGACAGTGTTCTACGTATATATGATATTGAAAAACCGGGGCCACCCTGTCAGTTTGTCGATATATCAGGTTTTTTGAATGTTGACCGAGATAAACCAGAAACTGATATTGAAGCATGTACAAGATTGGGTGATAGGATTTATTTTATAACATCACATGGGAGGAATAAGAATGGACGGGAAAGGGTCTCCAGGGAGCGGTTTTTTGCAATTGATGTAGGGAGTACTAATGGAAATGAGGCATTTTTTAGAATGGTTGGCAAGCCTTATACAAACTTGCTTAATGACCTTTTAAATGATCCGGAGTTAAAAAAGTTTAATTTAGCAGAGGCGGCTCAAAAAGCTCCAAAGTCTGTGGGCGGTTTGAATATAGAAGGTTTATGTGCATCTACTAATAGGAGTTTACTTATTGGATTCAGAAATCCACTACCTGAGGCTAAGGCATTGATTGTACCGATGCTTAATCCTGAGCAGGTAATCCAGGGATTACATCCTAAATTTGGCAAGCCAATCCTACTTGATTTAGGTGGTCGTGGAATTCGGGATATGACTTTTTGGAATAATAAAATATGGATTTGTGCAGGTCCTGCGGATGAGCAATCCAAAGTGCCATTCAAATTATTTTTATGGGACCTGGCGGATACTATTGAACCTATTGAGTATAATTTTCCCAAAGGTTTTCACGCAGAGGGATTATTTATATGGCCACGTAAGTCACCTTGTGAATTAATGGTTATTAGTGACGATGGTACCAGGAAGATCGAAGGAAAAGCTAACAAAGACCTTCCACGCAATCGACAGACTTTCAGGGGCATTGAGTTGTTGTTAAAGGGAAGTTTGGACGAATAGTTATTTTGAAAACTTTGCTTTCCGAGTTAACTCAAAATTTTAAGTTTATTTTGGTTTAATTAGTCCAGGAATTTGGCTGTTTATTTTTCTTTATGCTGGGATTTAGAGAAGCGATACAGAGAAAAATGGAATGGACTATTTCTCCAATTGTGGTTTTTGGGGGTCTGAAGTTTGTTATTGGTGAAAGGCCGTTTGGTTGATATTTCCAAGTTCGATTTATGGCCTTACCGGTAACAGTCCAACAAAATGCAGAAAACAAAGGTTATTGATCTATATATCTTTTGGAGATCGGATTGTAGGCGTCTATTCTTCTATCGCGCAAAAACGGCCAATGTATTCGGGTGCGATTTATTTTAGTTAGGTCCAGATCTGCCATTAAAATTTCTTCATTATCGGGTGAAGCTTTTGCTAAAATTTGACCGGACGGACCAGCAACAAAGCTTTGTCCCCAAAATTCGATGCCGTTTGTGTTATAAAGTTTTTCCAGGCCGATACGATTTACTGCAGCCACATAACAGCCATTGGCAATTGCGTGGGAACGCTGAATTATCTCCCACGAAGAATGTTGGAGTTGTCCGTAAAGGTTTTTTTCGTCAGGATGCCAACCTATAGCTGTTGGGTAGAAAATGATTTCGGCTCCTGCTAATGCAGCGATTCTTGCTGCTTCTGGGAACCATTGGTCCCAGCAGATTAAAACGGCGATTCGGCCAAATGGTGTGTTCCATGCGGGGAATCCCTGATCCTGGTCTCCTGGAGTAAAATAGAATTTTTCGTAAAAGAGCGGGTCATCTGGTATATGCATTTTTCGATATAAGCCTGTGATACTACCATCAGGGCCTATGATAACAGCGGTATTATGATAAAGGCCATGTGTGCGTTTTTCAAAAATGGATGCTATAACGACCACGTTGAGGTTGGCTGCTAGTTTACAGAATTTATCAGTAGTGGGCCCGGGTATAGTCTCGGCAAGATCGAAATTACGATGGTCTTCTGCCTGGCAGAAGTAATAGGTTTTAAACAATTCCGGAGTGCAGATAATCTGAGCACCAGCCTTTGCTGCTGATTCTGTCAGCTTTAGGGTTTTAGCAAGGTTTGTTTCTGGGTCTTCTTGGGCTTTGATTTGCAGTAAAGCTATTTTTGTCATGATCCGGGTATGTTACGTTTTTGATTATATTAGCGTTGAATTAATTGAATCCGAAAACTGTTGTGTGTTTTTATTTAATAGTTCCTCCCATGAGTCGACCTGGAAGATGTCGCGCATGTATTTTGCCATAGTTTCATTGGTTGGGCCGTAACCTGCATGGTAGATATAAAATTCAAGTTCATATAAAAGTTCACTCGCATTTGGATATCTATCATTTGGGTTTCGTGCAAGCATTCTTTGCAAGATTTGATTTAATTTTTGATCGATTCGATGATCCAGCTCCTGGAAATTTGGTATGGGCATATTTCTAATTCTTTCTAATGATTCGGATGGAGAAGGCGCGTGAAAAGGGTTATAACCTAAAAGAAGATGCGCTAAAACGATACCTGCAGAAAAAATATCAGACCGTTTGTCTGTGATTTGGAAATTTGCTTGTTCCGGGCTCATATAATCTGCCTTACCTACTGCTACCTCGCCTTCATTTTCTGGGAGGAATCCTTTTGCTTTTGCAATTCCAAAATCGCTTAATTTTACATCGCCTTCGAATCCGATTAAGATATTTTTTGGGCTGACGTCTCTATGGACGATTCCTAGAGGTTGTCCGTCTTTGCCTTTCTTAAGGTGGGCATATGCAAGGCCGCGAGCTACTCGGCTGGTTATAAAGACTGCTAATTCTATAGGCATTTTTTGTCCAGACCTTACTAATTTGTTTATAATTTGCTCCAGATTAGGTCCATGGATCATTTCCATTGCGATGAAATAGATACCATTACTTTCCCCTAGATGGTAAGTCTGAACTATATTTGTGTGGATTAGGTCAGCGACCAGCATGGCTTCACCAATAAAATTTTCTATGAACTCTGGTTGGTTAGCATAATGTTGTTTAATGATTTTAATTGCTACTTTTTTGATAAAATCTCTGGTTCCTTGTTGGTTTGCCTCATAGACTACGCCCATACCGCCTTCGGCGATTTTTCTGATTATATCATATCTGAAGGTGCAATCGATTGTAAAAAGTGGCAACATAGAGTTAATAAAGGAAAAAAGAATTACTTAGTCAATAAAATCCAATTTTCTAAAAACTTTTTTAAAGAGGGTAAAGCAGATACGCTTTAGATTTCGCTTCAGTGTTAGTGTGGATTATTATTCCAAATTTGTTTAACGTGGTTACAAAGCCGAATCCTTACGACTTTAGAATATTTAGAAATTTTGGTGAATTATTTGAGTACCATTTTTGGCTGAAAATAGAGGGATAATATTCGGGATTTACGTTTATTGGAGGAACGGCCTTCCCGCCGTACGAGACTGGATCGGGGGATCCAATCATCCATAGGATTGAAAAGAACCTGGTCGAGGTATAACCTGAGCCTGCAAATTGAGGGGTTCATTTGAATACTTTGCTTTTTGATGATCGATCACTATTAGAAGTCCGGTGAGATTTAATATTAATAGCCGTCGATGAAATCGGTGGAAGAAGGCAAACTACCACGCTTGCCGTTCAAGAGTGATCCGGTTCAAGATGACAGGATGTTTGGGTTACCTTTTACCAAAGGTTTTGCAGGCGGTTATTCATATACCTTCGATTTAACGGTGAACAGGTAATGCGAACTGCGGGATTAAATTTTCAGGGATTAGCTTTTCAATGCCAGATCAGAATGAATTTTGAAATATTTTTCAACAAATATTTAACTTAAGATTTGGGGTTACAAGCAAATATTGAACATGCTTGTTGACAAATTGTCGAAATGAATGAATATTAAGATAGCAGCATTCCATGGATGCCAAGCTAATAAAATATGCCTGCCGAGCATTCGACAATGGTTGCTGCTATTTTTCTCAAGTAAAGAGGAGTGTTATGCCAAAAACCAATGATTTATTTGATGAGGTTCTTCGTAACCCCAAACATCCGTTTCGGCATGTGACCGATCGGCCAAATAAGACTCAGAAGAATCGGTATGAGAGGCGTAAGATCAAAGAGATATTAAAGTCAGGCGATTGGTCAAGTTATAAATAAAAAAGTTTAAAATAAAAATAATTGAGAGCCACGTTAAACGTGGCTCTTTTATTTTCTGGTTATAGAATAAATTTTAACGCATTAGTAAGGCCTGCCTTGCTCTTTTGATGGCCCTAGCGAGGCGTCGCTGGTAGTGGGCGGGTAGGCCTGTATATTTTCTTGGCAAAATTCGCCCTTGCTCGGTGACAAATTGTTTAAGCAAGTTAATGTTCTTAAAGTCCAGGGCGTCGATGGTAAAATCGATTTTGGGTTTAGGCCTTTGGATCTTACGTTCGAATGGATTTCGGGTTTTTGCGGACTGTGTTTTATTGATATTAGTTTTTCTAGGCATAGGAAAAATTATTTAATTTCTTTATGTACGGTATGGCGTTTTAGAAAAGGGTTATACTTTTTAAGTTCAATTTTTTCTGTTTTAAGCTTTTTATTACGAGTTGTCATGTATCGCGAAGGTGGTTTACCTTCTTTTCTAGCCTCTGTACATTCTAAGATAACAATTTCTCTTGGCATAGCGCAGATATTTTAATCTTTTTCTTTTGTTTTTTCTTCAATTTCTTCTTCTTCCTGACCTTCAATTGGCACTTGCAGGTCCAATTCTCCGAGATTAGCAAAGTGTTTCTTTTTTAGCAATCCTTCTTTTTCAAGTTGTGCTTGAGCTTCAACAGTGAACCTGGCCCATGGTATGGCCTCAAGTCTGGATTTAGGTATAGGCTTGCCGGTTAGCTCGCAAATACCATAGGTACCTTTTTGCATACGTTTAAGGGCTTCATCAATTTCATAAAGGGCATCTTGATCTGACGATAACAGACTGAGGGCGAAATCTCTCTCGAAGTTATCTGTGCCGGATTCGGCCATATGTAGGCTTGGGGTCGGTATTTGTTCGGCAGAATCTTTGGCCAGATTATTCATCTGATGTATCAGCCTTTCTCGCAGATCAATAAGTAATTTATAATATTTTCTCCATTCGGGTTTAATCTCATCGATTGTTGGAGTTGAAGATCTTCCCTTTGGTTTACCGAGAATCGCCGACACACTAGCAGCGCCTACTTTATTATTCGGTTTTTTAGGTTGCGCTTGGTCTTGCACTTCTTGATTAGTAACTTTTTTTTGATTTGATTTTCTATTCGTTGTCACGGCCGCACTCTAAATTGGTTTTTAAGTTTTTTATCGTAATCCCAGCAACCCACTTGCCAGGGGCTTTCAACATTGCTGCATATTATTAATTATATCGGTCTACTCTGTAAAAAGTTAAGCATTTTTAATTTTGATTCAAATTTACCATGCAATTTGAATCTTTATACATTCGCGTTATAAGAAAGCATATATCTTAAAAGTGTCAACTCAAACCTTAAAAATTTTTTTCGTGATCTTTTATTTATCAGGACTATATTACTTTCTTAAGTTGAATTGCATTAATATTTTTGGCTTTGAGATTTATCATACTCAAATAATTAAATTTTATGAAGCTTTTAATCAGGGTTTTATTGATTTATAATTTTGTGATTTGCTGGGCATTTGGATTGGCTGCTGATGAATGTTTGCCCCGTAAAAATGTTATTCGAGCAGTTCACTTAATTGCACCTAAGTTAAGGGATTTTGAGTTGTTTAACCGGGCTTTGACGAACTTCTTTGTGCCAGCCGGTGTTAACATGCTTATTTTGGAGATCGACTATCGCTATGAGTGGAAATCGCATCCGGAATTGAGAGATAGTGATTGTTTATCCAGGCAGGAAGCTCGTAAATTATATGAAATTTGTAGCCTGAAAGGAATAAAATTAGTTCCGTTGTTTAACTGTTTAGGACACCAATCATGGGGTAAAGTCACATTTCCATTATTAAAGCGGTATCCTGATTTTGATGAAACGCCATGGATATCCGGGGAAAATTCAGGGATCTATTGTCGTAGCTGGTGTGCTTCAAATCCGGCATTAATTCCAATTGTTAAAGATCTTTTAAGTGAATTGGTTGTGGATTTTTCTGCCGACACTGTGCATGTAGGAATGGATGAAGTTTTTTTAATTGGTGAAAGTAATTGTGTGAGATGTGCTGGTAAAGATAAGGCTGAGTTGTTTGCCAGGGCTGTAGGTTCTTTGCATAAGATCCTGGTGAATAATTTGGGGGTCAGAATGATGATGTGGGGCGATAGATTACTGGATGATTCAAAGTTTAAGTACGGTGAATGGGAGTCAAGTCGGAATAATACGGCCGGTGCTATAGAAAAAATTCCTAAGGATATTATTATTTGCGATTGGCATTATGGAAAGAGGGACGAGTATGCGTCTGTTGATTATTTTTTAGAAAAGGGTTTTTCAGTGTTATCCGCAAGTTGGAAAAACTTGGATGCCGCACAGGCTTTTGTAAATTATTGTAATAAATTTAGCACAAATTGTAATTATCTGGGGCATATTTGTACAACATGGGTGGATTCGGGCAAGTTGTCAGACACATTGATTAATAGGAGCACCACCAGTGGCGATATATCAGAAGTTGCAAAAACTACAGAGAAGATTTTAAAACAGTTGGTTGAGAAGGCTAGATACTAATTTGAATTTATTACATTGACACCGAGTTTGTTTATTTTGGTTTTATTGGCAGGAGCCTAATTTGTTACAAAACTGGCTTTTTAAATTTTTAGGATGTGACAGGTTTGTTATTTTTTTTGAATTATTTACAAACACTGCAACCAAAACTTGGTCGTTTTATAATACCTGTAAACTGTTTTATAGCATGGACAAATGCATTCAGCCAGTATTTGTCATCTGGCCAGAGCGTTAGCAAGAGGAAAACATTTGAAACTAACTTTGAAAAGGTTTCCATTTCGTGGCAGCTTAGTCTTAAATGTTTTTGGAAAATGATTTTAATTCTGAAGATAAATTGGTTAGATTGTTTGGCCTCGCATGAAAGGCGATATAGAAAATCTTTTAATTGAATTATTTACAACGTCTGTACAAGCTAAGGTTATGAGGGTTGTTTTAGTTACTTTTATTGGTTTTATGCTGATATTATTAGCTGGGTGCCGTAATGAAGAAAAGGAACCTCAGCCGTATTTATCTACAGTTTCTGAACAGGGACATCTTAATCATGCTCAGCCTAAATTACCAACGTTGAAATTATACATTGGCCAACAAGTGATAGAGACTGAGATTGCGGTGACTCCGGTACAGATTCAGACCGGGATGATGTTCAGGGAGAAAATAGGGGAGACTGAGGGCATGCTTTTCGTTTTGCCATATCCTCATAAGGCGTCGTTTTACATGAAGAACACTATCATTCCTCTTTCCTGTGCATATATAGATGCTGATGGTATAATTCTTGAAATACATGATTTAAAGCCATTGGATGAGACGCCGGTACAAGCTGCGTCTGATAATGTTTATTATGTATTAGAGACTGCGCAGGGCTGGTTTACTAAAAACGGAATCAAACCAGGCATGACAGTAAGCACAGAAGTTGGCAGTTTGGAAAAAACATTTAGATCAAAACGCCAAAATTAAATTTAATATTCAATTATTGTTATGAAAATTGCGTTATGTCAGATAAATGCCACGATTGGAGACTTTGCTGGTAATAAGGCAAAGATTCTGTCTGCATATAACCAGGGTGTAGCAGCAGGAGTAGATCTTGTGGTATTGCCAGAGTTAGCTGTTACTGGATATCCGCCACGTGATTTACTTTTAAGGCCTAATTTTGTTGAAACCAATCTTCATGTGGTAAATGAGTTAGCAGTTCAAACTGGTGCTGTCGGGTTGTTAGTTGGTTTAATAACCAGGAATGATTCGCGGCCAGGTCGAGAGTTATCTAATGCTGCGGCTCTTTTGCAGAATGGACGTATTGTAGGGATTCGGACAAAAACATTGTTGCCAACGTACGATGTGTTTGATGAGGACAGATACTTTGAACCAGCGAAGGAGAATCGGCCAGTCGAGTTCAATAATCGGCTTTTGGGGATAACTATTTGCGAAGATATTTGGAATGATGAAGATTTTTGGAGGGAACGACGGTATCCAGTGAATCCAGCTGCTTTATTGGTCCAGGCTGGTGCTGATATAATAATCAATATTTCAGCTTCACCCTGGCACCTGGGAAAGACGCGATTGAGATACCAGATGTTATCCGGCTTGGCTCAAAAATATTCACGTCCAGTAGTTTACTGTAATTTGGTAGGAGGCAACGATGAGTTGATATTTGATGGCGAGAGTATGGCCTTTAACAGGACTGGCCAGCTTATAGCTCAAGGTAAGAAATTTAATGAAGACTTTATTGTTGTAGATACCGAGAATGCCGAGGCCATCGTGCCGCGAGCTGGGTCAAATGAAGAGCGAGTATTTCAAGCACTTGTTCTGGGTGTACGTGATTATTGCAAAAAATGTGGATTTAAGACGGCTATTCTTGGATTAAGTGGCGGAATAGATTCAGCTTTGACAGCTTGTATTGCGGCTGCTGCTATTGGTCCTGAAAATGTTACTGGTTTTTCTCTGCCGTCTGCTTACTCGTCTGCGAGCAGTCTGGAGGATGCCAGGCTATTAGCAAAGAATTTAGGGATAAACTATAAAGTGATACCTATAAATGATTGCTTTGAGGTTGCAAAAGCCTCGCTTAAGGAAGTTTTTGCTGGTTGCTCCCAGGATGTTACAGAAGAAAACATGCAGGCCAGGATCCGAGGGCTTTTGCTAATGGCGATATCCAATAAGTTTGGCTCATTATTGCTAACTACGGGTAACAAGAGCGAACTGGCTACCGGTTATTGCACTTTGTATGGGGACATGTGTGGCGGTTTAGCTGTGATAAGTGATGTTCCTAAGACTATGGTTTACAAATTGGCACGTTGGATAAACAGGGCAGGAGAGATTATCCCTGAGTCCACTATTTCCAAGGCGCCTTCTGCTGAGTTACGGCCAGGGCAAACTGACCAGGATACATTACCACCTTATGAGGTTTTGGATTCAATTTTGGATCAGTACATTGTTCAACTTAAGTCGCCAGAAGAGATTATTGCTAATGGTTTTGATCGGGAGACAGTATTTAAAGTTATTGGTATGATTAGTCGGAGTGAGTTTAAGCGGCGGCAAGCTGCACCAGGGATTAAAATAACAAGTACAGCGTTTGGAATAGGCAGGAGAATCCCAATAGCACAAAAATTCGTGGACTTTTGATAAATTAACATATGCAAGGACTTCTGGATTATCTGGTAGCTGAAAAGGGACATCTTTTAGGTGGAGACGCTATAGAACGTTTTATTAATGATGTATGTGACAAGGCAGGATTTGTTGGCAAGCGGGTTTTAGTTATTGTGCCTGATACAACGAGGACAGTCCCACTGCCAATAATCATGCGGCCTTTACTTTTCAGGCTTTCTAAAGAATGCAAGGCAGTGGATGTGATGGTAGCTTTAGGGACGCATCCGCCAATGACAGATGAAGCTATTTACAAACATTTGGGCTTAACACCTGAGGAGCATGTGCAGAGACTGAATAGGACTAAGTTTTTTAATCATGCATGGAATGATCCCAATGAGCTTGAGCTGGCCGGAGTGATTTCATCGGAAAAGATTTATGAATTATCTGAGGGGCTATTTTCAATGGAAGTCCAGGTGACCTTGAACAAGCGGGTTTTTGACTACGATCAATTATTAATCGTAGGCCCAGTATTTCCTCATGAAGTGGCTGGATTTTCTGGTGGCAACAAGTATTTCTTTCCGGGAGTGTCCGGTCCCGAAGTTATTAATTTTACGCATTGGCTAGGAGCGCTTGTTACTAATTTGAAGACTATTGGCAGGCAGCAGACGCCTGTCCGAAAGGTAATAGATTTTGCGGCTACTTACATCCCAGCAGAGAAATTCTGTTTCAGTTTAGTAGTTACAAAAGAGGGGCTTGTAGGTATATATGCAGGCACGCCTGAATCTGCATGGTTTCATGCTAGTAACCACTCCAGGAATGTGCATATAATTTACAAGAAGCGGCTTTTCCATACGGTCTTGTCATGTTCGCCTGCGATGTATGATGATTTATGGACCGGTGCCAAGTGTATGTACAAATTGGAGCCGGTTTTGGCTGATGGCGGGGAGATTATTATTTATGCACCACATATTAGTTGTTTAAGCGTCACTCATGGGAAGTTAATTAGAGAGATTGGGTATCATTGTGTGGAGTATTTTACCAAACAATGGGATAGATTTAAAAATTATCCATGGGGTGTTTTAGCACATAGTACTCATCTGCGTGGTGGCGGCACATGGTCTGATGGCATTGAAAATGACAGAGTCAAAGTTACTTTAGCAACGGGAATCGACCGTGATACATGCAGGGCGATAAATCTTTTTTGGCGTGATCCTGAATCAATCGATTTTGACGAATTTAAAGATCGCGAGGACGAAGGGATCCTGTATGTTCCAAGGGCAGGTGAGATACTTTATAGATTGGCTGACTAGTTCTTGTTTCAGCTTAGTTCTAGATGACAATTAGCTAGAGGCATTTTGAGAGGCACTTTGAGTTATAACCGAAACTCTTCAATATTTAGGCACAGCATCAAAAGGTTGGAGTAATTCCTTTTGTTTTTTGGTCAGTTCGGAATAAATTATCTGCCCATCTTCCATTACTATGGCTTTTAGTTTCTCCAATTGAATAACCAGTCTTTCAAAACTATAACTCTTTAGTAAACCAGCGCGTTTGAGCACATTCATTATTCTCATCCGTATGATTAATGCTAAAAAACAAATAAACATTAAACCTTTAAGCGTTGTGTCTTTGCGAATATGCGGTGTTGTAAATTCAAGGTCATTCTTAAGTATATCAAAACCCCTCTCAATGAGTTCTTTCTCTTTATATGAAGCCAGACAAGTATCCCATGTATAATTACCATTGTATGCAATCAGGTATATCCCTTTGC
>Ga0315298_1001325_pt1 | contig 45829 bp, 36 predicted proteins | sample WHS_1_MG_FD_203077 | JGI IMG/M metagenome (GOLD analysis project Ga0315298, IMG submission 203077) | Extremophilic microbial mat communities from Washburn Hot Springs, YNP, Wyoming, USA - WHS_1_MG | ecosystem: Environmental > Aquatic > Thermal springs > Hot (42-90C) | place: USA: Wyoming...
ACGCCGCCGGCGTGTGGGTTTTGGCGGCTCGCCAAAACCGTCCTATTTTGAAACTCGTCAGATGAACCGTTGGCGTGTACGCACGAATCACTCGTGCAACCGATCGCGTCGGACGAGCCGTCCGACGCAACACGCGTGCCGCGTGTGCTACCCGGTTCATCCGATGAACCGTCCGACGGGGAGCACACGCCGCCGGCGTGTGGGTTTTGGCGGCTCGCCAAAACCGTCCTATTTTGAAACTCGTCAGATGAACCGTTGGCGTGTACGCACGAATCACTCGTGCAACCGATCGCGTTGGACGAGCCGTCCAACGCAACACGCGGGCCGCGTGTGCTACCCATCGCGTCGGACGAGCCGTCCGACGCAACACGTGTGCCGCGTGCGTTACCCATCTCATCAAAGCACACCTGTTTCAATGCGCTGAAACTGTCGGTCAGACTGCCAAGCCCGACAAACTGTACGTACGTATTATTGTAGCGTGCGCCGCCGGCGTTGTAATCGCGGGCATTTTTGATGCAATCGTCAATCAACACACTCAAGAACGGCGCCGGCATGAGCGTGGCGTACATCCGGCCAATGACCTGGTTCCCGCGCAATTTGATATCAAGGAAATGCCGAAACTGTTGCCGGTACGCTCCATACAGCTCGTCGAACGTCTTGACCGCGTCCGGATCGCCCGTGCGCGGCCCGAGCTGTTTGCCCGTTAACGGGTCAACCCCGTTGTGCAACGCAAGCTCGAGGCACTTGGGCATGTTAAAGTAGCCGGTCAAAATGTAGGCTTCTTTGCCAAATGCACCCACCTCAACGCATCCGCTGCAACCGCCTGCACGGGCGTCTTCGAGCGATTTGCCCATGCGCAGTTGTTCCTCGACAACTGCGTCTGCATTAAAAATGCTCGGGAACCCATACCCCTTGCGTACCACACGTAATGCATGCTTCAAAAGTTCATCGGGTGTCTTGCGTGACAACTGCAGGTTCGAGCTGGGCTGCAACAGATGCATCTCGTCAATGATGTCGAGGATCATGTGCGACAACTCGTTCGACCCGTCCGAGCCGTCACGCAACAGCCCACCAATGTTGATGTTTGCGAAATCGGTGTACGTACCGCTCTCGGCTGCAGTGACACCGACCTTCGGTGGGGCAGGCTGATTATTGAACTTGATGAAGAAACATTCGAGCAGCTCACGCGCGTTTTCAGGTGTTAGTGTACCGTCTTCGAGTCCGCGCCGGTAAAACGGTAACAGATGCTGGTCAAGATGCCCGGGATTAAACGAGTCCCATCCGTTCAGTTCCGTAATCACACCCAGATGACAAAACCAATAGTATTGCAACGCTTCGTGAAAATTACGTGGTGCATGGGCCGGTACATGCGAACATACCTCGGCTATTTTCAGCAATTCAGCACGTCGCTGCGGGTCGGGTTCACTTGCCGCCAGTTGGCGCGCAAGCTCAGCATGCCGTTGCGCAAACAAAATTATTGCGTCACAGGCGATCTCAAACGATTTAAGTGTCTCGCGTTTATCCCACGCAAGCGGGTCGTTCAGAAAATCCAACCGTGCCATTGCCTCGGCAATGTCGCGTTTGAAGTCGAGCATGCCTTTGGAGTAAATCTTGTCATCAAGCACGGTGTGGCCAGGCGCACGTTGTTCCATGAACTCAGTGAACATGCCGGCCTCGTACGCGTCTTTCCATTCCTGAGGCAGCTCGGCAAAGATCTTGTCGCGCAACGACCGCCCACGCCAATACGGAATGATCTTGTCGCGGTACAGATTAAAGCATTCCTCCTCAACGTCGTAGTGTGTCAGTGGCCTCGAGTTCAGGATTTCGAGGTCTTCGAGGCTGTGGCAGGTCAGTTCCGGATAAGTCGGTGTTGCCTTTGGACGCGGGCCGCGTTCGCCGACAATTAGTTCACCCGGCCCGATGTAAATGGTCTTGTGCTGGCAAAGGTAATAAAAACATTTCGCGCGCATCACGGGTACCGAGTATTTGCCTTCGTTGGCCTGGTAAAACTCGGTGACAAGCCGTGCGCGCTCGGGCGATATTGCCGGACGCGCCTCGAGACTTTCCTGGCGCAATTTCTCGGTTCTGGGCGTCATGCCACGGTCAAAATACCGCATTTCAATAGACACAACAAGTGCCCGAGAGCTGGCATTGCCGCTGCTTACATGTGAGAATTGCCAAGGAGAAACCACATGCGGCAAATGCTCGAGAAACTTGTGTGGTGCATTGGGGATACACGGCTGTGGCCAAGGAACTCCGCCGGGCTGATTTTGCTGGTGGCATGGCTACCTATCGGCGCTAAGGCCGGTGGTAGTGGGTTGAACGTTGTGGTTGTTGTCAACCAAAACAGCTCAAACTCTGTTCTGCTGGGCAATTACTACTGCGAACGACGCGGTGTACCGCCCCAGAACATGCTGCGACTGACAAACTGGTTTGGGGGGCGTGTCGTCTGGACCAACACAGATTTCGAGCATTGCCTGCTCAAACCGCTCCAATCAATGCTGGTTAACCGCGGGCTTACAAACCAAATTGATTTCGTATTGCTCGCGATGGACATCCCGTATCGCGTCACAGCCACTAACGGCGACAACAGCACAACTGCAGCCCTGTTTTACGGGTTCAAAACAAACGATTGTGCAACCTGTCCGTACCCGGGTTGTACACTGCCCGATTACACCTCGAATTCTTACGCAGGTAGTGAAGATATTTTTCGTAACGTGCCACAGTTCAGCACCAACACGAACACGTTCCTCGTGATGATGCTCACGTCAAGCAACCTTGCTCAAGCAATGGCAATCATTGATCGCGGTGTAGCCAGCGACGGCACGTTCCCGACGCAAATGGTTGTGCTGGGCAATAACCAGACGGACCCGTTCCGCACAATTCGGCACGTATTGTTTGACGACGCGATATTCAACACGCGCCTGCGCGGCAATTACGCAATGATCCGCGACAATTCAACCCAGCCTTACGGCCAGACAAACCTGCTCGGGTACCAAAATGGCATGTACAGGTTCAATATCATGCCGAACACATTCGTGCCCGGTGCAATTGCAGACAGCCTGACATCGTTTGGTGGCAGGATTTACGAGCCGAACGATCACACCACACTGCTTGCGTTCCTGAACGCCGGTGCAACGGCAAGCTACGGCACAATAATCGAGCCGTGCGCATACATCGAGAAATTCCCCACACCGCACGTGTATTTCTATCAGGCACGCGGGTTCAACATCGCAGAAAGCTACTACATGAGTGTCACCAATCCGTATCAAGGGTTGTTTGTCGGCGAACCATTGGCCGCCCCATTTGCAAGACCCGGCACCGGCCAGTGGCAAAACCTGCCTGCTTGCGCGGTGCTCGCCGGCACAACAAATCTGACCGTGCAATTTACCGCCGCAGATCCGACGCGCCCAATTCAACAGGTTGACCTGTTCTTCGACGGCCTATGGATACGCACTGTCACAAACATTGCGCCAGGCAAGGACAATAAGCTTTACGTCACAATAAATGGCTTTGCGACCGACTACACCGTGCCGGTCAATGCAACAATTAAATCTGTGGCAAGTAACCTCACCGGTGTGCTGAACAAACCGAATTATGCGATTAAGACCAAAGTGCGCGCAGTTGCGCGTGGGGACAGAATCGAGCTGCACTCGTCTGACCTCGCCAAGCCTGGTACCCAAACACAGTTAAGCGTCAGTAATGCAATCGGCACAGGCTCGGCATTGACGACCTTTATTTGGGCCAGTGGAACAAATTTTCTCGATACTGCGGCTTGTGGCGCCCGGTACGACTACACAATCACAAACCTGCCAATGCCAAACGATTACCTGCAGTTCATCACAATCAAAACAAACAACCAAACCGTGATTGTATCAGTCACAAACAACTTCGGCGCCACATCTCTTTGGGAACTGGCAGAAGCACTCGTGACAGCTGTCAACACTAATCCGGTTCTCGAACTGCCCGACGGTGTGATAATCGAAAATCCAAACTACCACGAAAAGTACAAGGGCCTTTATCCAACAAACGATTACTCGTGCACATTCAACATTCGCACACGCGCGCCGGGCTGGGCAGCAGCACAAGTGCAGGTGTGTGTGACCGGCTCGCCAACCTTCAGAATTACCCCTGCAGGTACAAACACACTCACAGAAAACATTTCAGACCTCGAACCGCGTGCGCACATCTACGTCACTGCAGGCGTAACAAACCTTATGTTAACCTTCCCGTTTACCACGACAGGGTATCCAGACGGCTACCACGAACTGATTGCCGTTGCATACGAAGGCAGCCATGTGCGAACCCAAACACGCACATCACAGCACGTCGTGATCAAAAACACTCCGCTCAATGCAACGCTGGCCTGCACACCGTGCGACTCGAACACAGCCGTCGAAGCCATTATCCAGTTCACAGTCACGGCAAATACAAATGCAATTGCACGCATCGAGCTGTTCAGCACAGGTGGACTGCTTGGCGTTGTCAGTAATCAACCAACTGCTGCATTTACGGTTGCGGGAACAAATCTCGGGCTTGGCCTGCACCCGTTTTATGCAGTGGTAACCCGCACCGACGGCAAACAATACCGGACCGAAACAAAATGGATCAGGTTCGTCGGGCCGGACGATCCATTTCTGCTCGAGCTAAGCGCGCCGCCACCCGTGCTGAGCTGGCCTGCAACCGCAGGCAGACGATACGAAGTCTTTGCTGCTGATATTATCACCAACAATTTCCAACTGCTTGAGACCGTTATCCCTACAAATGCAGTTGGGCAATGGACAGACACCAATGCGCCGCTCGAACAGCGGTTCTATCGCGTACGCGCAGTAAATTGACCGTGGGACAGATTAACTTTGGAGACCGTACGGCCTTGGCTGCCGCCAAATCAGCAGTTTTACGCGGTAATTGTCTTATACCGTTGTTACCGCATTTTGCTCTGGCCTCCAGCAAGAGGCTAACTCGAGTAAGGCGCGTCCGGGGGCAGTTCCCGGCACTCTGTTGAAAATGCCCGCTTTGCCATGTGCGCGTTGCGGGGTCCAACCCGGTGGTTGAGTCAAAACCCGAGCGCATTGCCCATTTGACCAAAATAACCCAACCAAAAACTAACGATCCTGGCCGCCACCCACAGCACGATCCCAATGTAAATCAGACGCGGTATCCATTGGGCGAGCATGTGAAGTTTGCGCGTGCCTTCTTCCTGATAAATGTTGCGCAACTGACGCAACGTTTCGTCGAGCTTGCCGCTTATTTCGCCGCTGCTGTACAAGTTGACAAAAAGTTCGGGGAACAGCCGGCACGTTTGAAGTATCTCGGCTGGTGTCTGGCCGGCATCCAGCCTGGGTTTCCAACTTCGCACGGTGCGTTCGAGTGCAGGCGACCCGCTAGCTGCCGCAGCAAGCACCCAACCTTTGTAGATCGGGAAACCAGCGTTAATTAACGCTTCAAGCGCAGCCGCAAGGCGCGCCAGGGCAAGCTCGCGCCGGGTTGTTCTCACCCCCGGAATTAAGCTCGTTACTTTCTCGACAAGTGCACGCCATTTTTCGCCGTGTCTGGCCTGCCCTGCGTACAAGATCAACACAGCCAAAATGTAAATTGGTATCAAGATGCCAAATGTATCGAGTATGTACCCGGTCACGGTGCCACCCCTGAAAAATCGCGGCGTTGCAAGTATGAACACCGCAAAGTGCAACAGAAACACCGGGTATGCCAGCTCGCTTATGACACGTCGTGCAATTTGCGTGCGGTTGAGATAGTACTCGTACAGGAGCTTGAAACTCGCGTCGAGTCGGCCGCTCTGTTCACCGGCGCGCACCAGGGCTATGTCAAATGCAGGCATCCAACTGCCGGCGGCATCCAGCGCCTCTGAAAATGTCTCACCAGTTTCGAGCCGGTCCAACAGCAGTCTCAGTGGCTTGCGAAACGCGCGACTCGGCGGGGCACGTTCGAGCCGTTGCAGTGCCTGTACCAGGCCGAAGCCGGCCGAGGTAAGCTGTGCAAGCTGATGATATAACTCGGCCCGCTGCGCGAAGTTGCGGGGCGTAACAAGCAAACCCATAAAATCGCGCCTGGCGCGCCGGGCTTGCCCCTAGCCAATCACGCGATCCAGGCTGTCTTTCAACACGCGCTTGGATTTAAGGCCGCGCATTTGCTCGACCACTTGACCCGCTTTGAAAAACAGAAGCGTCGGTATGGCTGTTATGCCAAACTGCGCTGCAAGTTCCTGTTCGGTGTCAACGTCAACCTTGCATATCTTGACCCGGCCATTGTACTCGTCAGCCAGCTCATCCAGAACCGGCCCCAGCATCTTGCACGGCCCACACCATTCAGCCCAAAAATCCACCAAAACAGGTACAGATGACTCGAGCACTTCCTTGGCAAAGTTATCTTTCGTCAGCGTGATAATGTTCAGCGACGCCATTTGAAAAAACTGGTCGAGATGTAATGTCGCAGGCACCGCCCACCCAGCAACCCCTTCAGCACGGGTTCCAGACAAGCGGGCGCATTTTTCAGAGTGTCATCAGGAACAACACGCTCCCAACCACAATCAACGCAACCACCGCAGCCGCAATTGCCAGTGCGTTGTCAATTGGACTGAGTGCCTTGGCCGCTGCAGCCGGTGCGGCTGTAACTGGTCTGGGTTGCGCAACTGGTGCCGGCGTTGCGCGCGTTGCAGTTGTAGCTGAAGCCGTCGCAGGCGCAGGTGCTGCTGCAGGCGCGCCGGCAGCCACAGCTCCACCGGGAGGCATGCTTGGCAACTTGATCGTAGGCGCCGCAGACGGTTTGGGCGGCAAATTGATCCGGACAGTTTCTTTCTTGGGTTGCACCTTACCGGTTTCCTTTTTTGGAGGAACAGCACCCGGCGGCACACTTGGAATGTTCTCAGCCATAGCAACGCACAAATTATGCACCGGCCAATCAGGTGTCAAATTTTAATTGGCAACACAGCCCAGACACGCCTGAAAGCCGAAAATTTGAACTTTGATCAGGTGCAGTTGAATCATAGTTTTCTGCCGTGACCGAGCCGGTGCCGATTGTCACCGTAATAGTGGCTGCACGACCCGAGCAAACCGGGTTGATTGCAGTTGCTGCAGCCAAACAGCTTGATTACCCGAAACAAAACCTTGAACTGCTGGTTGCGCGTGGCCGACAACCTTCTGCCCAACGCAATGCAGCCCTGAAAATTGCGCGGGGCGACCTGATCTATTTTCTCGACGATGATTCTGCTCCGGCTCCGGACAACCTGCAGCGCGCACTCCCGCATTTCGCCGACCCTGCAGTTCAGGTTGTCGGTGGACCGAGCCTTTGCCCGCCAGGCGCGCCGTTTCTTGAAAAGGTGTTTGCGCTCGTGCTCGGCAGTTGGCTTGCGTTCGGCCCAAGCAGGGCACGGTACATGCCGGTTGGGAACGTCAGACACACAACCGAAAAAGAACTGATCCTGTGCAATCTCATCGCACGCAAACAGACACTGCTTGCCCTGGGCGGGTTCAACGAAGCCTTGTACCCAAACGAAGAAAATGCCCTCATGGACGCAATCCAAAACATTGGCGGTAAACTTGTTTACGACCCCAACTTCGTTGCGTATCGCCGGCCGCGCCGCACGCTGCGTGCGTTCGCAAAAATGCTAATGACATACGGACGCGGCCGGGCCGAACAGTTCAGGGTTTACCCAACGCTGGGTTCAGCGCTGAACTTTGTGCCGCCGCTGTTTTGCTTGTACTTGGCCGGGTTGACACCGGTTCTTTTGAGCGGGTTATTATGCCCGAGAATTCTTCTTGCGCCGCTGGCTGCCTACACAATTGCGGTCATGTTGCAGACAGTCGCACTGATTGTCCGGGGCGGGCTTGTTGCCGGGCTATGCGCGTGCCCGTTGATCATGCTTACGCATGTGCTTTATGGACTTGGGTTTTGGCGCGGTCTGTTCACGAAACTTAAGCCGCCAACATCGGACCAATCTGTGCCTGTCCAGGTGCAGAACGTGCCCGTCTAACCCGACTTGAGCCACCCCGGATGAAAACCCCACGATTAACAAGGGTAATCAAAGCAGCAGCCGATCCCGAGCGCGCAACGCATTTCTTTGATTTGCTGGCTGCATCGCAGCTCGGGCCGACCTTGGCGAAGTTGCCCGATGAACATCTGTGCATCTTGGCGGCTTTGTTCAGCGGCTCGCCGGTGTTGGCAAATCTGCTCGTGGCAAATCCAGGTTGGATAAATGCACTCGAGCCCGATGCACTGCGACACCCGCGCAGATTCAGCGGGTTGCAGCGCGAAGTCGAGCTATGGCTAACACCGCTTATCGAGTTGCGCGAGTACGCGACCGCCCTGGCCAGACTGCGCCAATTCAAACAACGTGAACTGGTGCGAATTGCGGCTCGTGATTTCGCTCAACTGGCCGACCCAATCGAAATCACGCGTGAGCTGTCTGACCTTGCAGATGTTTGTCTTGAGGGTGTGTTGCGCGTTTGCACCGCACAGCTCACCGGACAGTTCGGTCAGCCGTTTTTCCAAGACCCAAGCGGCCAATGGCAGCCAATCGCATTTTGCGTGCTGGGCCTCGGGAAACTTGGCGCACAGGAGCTTAACTACAGCTCGGACGTTGATCTGATGTTCGTCTATACCGACGAAGGCAAGGTGTTCAAACAACCGCAGCCAAAGGCAAAAAAACAAACACCCACCATCACAGCGCACCAGTTCTTCAATCGGCTCGCCGAGGCCTTCGTCAGCGAGCTAAGCCGCGCAACTGAAGATGGTACACTGTACCGCGTTGACCTCCGGCTCCGCCCAGAAGGCGATTCAGGACCGCTTTGCCGCTCACTGCCAAGCTACGAGAACTACTACGCGCAATGGGGCCAAACATGGGAACGGATGATGTTAATTCGCGCACGCGGCGTTGCCGGCGATAAATCGCTTGCGGCCGAGTTTCTGGAAATGATCCAGCCGTTCAGGTTCCCACGTTCAGTCGCCCCGGATGTACTGTCTGAAATCGCTTCAATGAAACAACGGATTGAAACCGAGGTGCTCGCCTCTGACGAACTCGACCGCAATGTTAAGCTGGGCCGCGGTGGCATACGCGAAATCGAGTTCCTGATCCAGGCACTTCAATTGATCCATGCCGGCAGGATGCCATTCCTGCAAACTCCGCATACGCTGCTCGCACTTGACAAGCTCGCACAATACAACCTCCTAGACGCGCGTACTGCGCGCCAGCTCGAGCGTGCCTATTGTTTCCTGCGCAAGCTCGAACATAGACTACAAATGGAACAAGGCCTGCAAACACATACCATCCCGGGGGCAAAACATGCTCGGGAACGGCTCGCGCGGTTGATGGGGTTTGATTCATTGCCGAATTTTGAAGCTGCACTACGTTTGCATACGCGAAATGTTAGACGCGCCTTCGACAGCATGATCAAGGTTGGGCCCCCCAAGCCCAAATTCGAGTTCCCAGAACAGTTCGACGGCGCTGAAACTGAATGGAAACACATATTGAGCAAACACTGGTTCCGTGACCCGGACAAGGCTTTCCGCGTGCTGAAGGAGTTTGTCGAAGGCCCAGGCTATGTGCACGTGTCACCCCGCACCAGCGAGGTCGCCCGCGGTTTGTTGCCAAGACTGTTTGCACTCTGTCGGAAAGACAACCCGAACATGCCCGCAGATGCATTGCCGCCAAAGGTGCTATCCGACCCCGACCGTGTCCTGACGCGCCTGCACAGTTTCATCGCAGCCTACGGCGCCCGAAGAACACTGTTCGAACTGTGGCACAGCAACCCGGCTGTGTTCGAGCTAATGTTGTTGTTATTCGACCGCTCGGAATTCCTAGCCGAACTTGCCATTCGCACACCCGATCTCGTTGATGTGCTCGTCGGCGAGGAACGCCTTACGCAAAGCAAACCTGCAAATGAAATTCTGCGCGAATTGCAATTCGGCCGCGACGACACTGACCAGTTCGCTTGGTTGCGCCGGTATCATGAAACCGAACTGATGCGCATCGGCTTGCGCGACATACTCGGCTTGGCCGATTTCGAGCAAAGTTTGACTGAACTGAGTGCACTGGCCGATGCATGCGTCCAGTACGCACTCGAAGTCGTGCTGCGTAAACACAGGATCAAACATCCCCCGTTTGCTGTGATCGGGCTGGGGAAGTTCGGCGGACGCGAAATAAACTACGGGTCTGACCTCGACATGTTGTTTGTAGCAGACCCGAAAGCAAAAGACCTCGCAAAATTACAGCGTCTGGCAGTCGAAATGCTCGAACTGCTTTCACGACGCACCGAGCACGGCATTGTCTTCCATACTGACGTGCGCTTGCGCCCAGACGGCGAAAAAGGCCTGCTCGTTAACACTCTCACTGCACACGAGCATTACTACCGCAACCGCGCACAGCTCTGGGAAATACAAGCTCTGACACGAACACGACCCATTGCAGGTGACCCTGCAATCGGTGACGAATTTCAACACCTCGCCGCTGCACTAACGGACTTCAGGCCGGAAAATGTCGCAGCGGGATTCCCCGTGCGCAAAACCCAGCCGGCCACACACAACGCAATCCAAACTGAAAGCTCCACCGGCAGCGCGCACCGGAAACGATTCGAGGACGGTACTCGCGCTTGTGTCGGCCTGGCAGCTTACAGACCGGATTGGAAAACCGAAATCCACAAAATGCGCCTCCGAATCGAAAAAGAACGCACACCGCCTGGCAAAGACCATCTGGCAATTAAAACCGGTAAAGGCGGCTTGATGGATGCCGAGTTCATTGCACAGGCGCTGTGCATGGAACATGGCTGGCAGGAAGCACATACCCTGCGTGCACTCGAACGCGGCCGTGCAGAGGCGCTCTTGCCGGATGCAGACAAGCTGATTGAAAACTACAGACGCCTGCGGCGTGTCGAGGGCATCTTGCGCCGCTGGAGTTACGAAGGCGAAACTGTCCTGCCGGATGACCCCGCACCGTTTTATCGTGTCTCAGTCAGATGTGGATTTTCAACCCCGGACGCTTTCCGTCGTGCCCTCGACCAATGGCGCACCATAATCCGCGAGGTGTATTTACGCGTCTTCGGCGCAGGGTCTAATTGAGCCGGTTGTCAATGTAGCGCACTCTTATGCTCGCGAAACGTGAACCGCGGGTTCAAGTCGCGGACCGAAAAATTACGAAACATGCGAAATAGATTATTATAACTCAAAATTTAATCCACTATCCTGCGTAATGCATTCATCGGGTCGGAGCCACTTGTTCCGCGCACAAGTTACAGCTCGCGCAAGCCTTCTGGATACTCAATTTATGTCACCCGCGCATATCCTCGGCCCGCATATCACCACCACAAGAAGTTTGGATCGGGCGGTAAGCCGTCAAGACTCTGGCGGTTGGTCGGGAACCTATAGTTCTCAACATGGTTGTCACCGAATAGCATCGGGAAAACGGGTTTGCCCCGATAGTTATGCCAAATGCTTCTTTGATCGTTTATGTTCCGATCTCCAAACCAGGGCCAATCCCCAAGGATAATTTTGGTGGTGGGCTTACGGGCCACCTGACTCCCCTTAATCGGTGTAGCCGCCGGAGTACCGACCGGTTTAAGACTGTCTCCACCAACGTGCTGGACCCGGTATCGTTCATCTCGCCAAGCCATCAAATAGCTGTTACCCCATAAATCCCAGCAACTCCCAATGTAGGTTGGATAGAGTGCGTCTCCCCTATCAGACGGACAATGGTAAAGTTCTATGGCCTTTGTGTATTTGTTAAGCGGTCGATTCGTCTCGGCAATCAGACTCCCGTGTAACATTACAGTGCCACGTTTTCCTCCGAAGGCAGCCCAGTCTCCATAGGCCGGGTAATAGTCGTTCCAGTCATCCACGTAAAAGGAAAGCGCTATGCCGATCTGCCGCTGGTTGTTGCAGCACTGTATCAATAGTGCACGGGACTTGGCACGTCCCAGAGCAGGTAAAAGTAAGGCCGCCACAATACCTATGATGGCAACGACCACTAAAAGCTCGATCAAAGTGAAAGCGCTACCTCGTACGGTAGCTTTTTTATCCAGTTGTTGCTGAAGGTCTCGCATACCTTGGTCGCTTGCTGTATTGTCCCGAGAAAAACCCACTATTCTACCGCGTTGCGCCTGAAGACTACTTAGCTATGACAAAATTTCCCTATTCGGCAGCACCGGCACTGCGGCAAAAGTGGCTTTTCGCCACTACCGTTTCTATTGGCCGCTCTGGCAAACGCGTGCATAATATGCTCTACCTACTCTCCAATACATCGCTTCTGTGCTGTATGTGGTAACTCAAACTCGATCTTCATAGTTGGCCGTACCCCAACTTGCGATTCATTTCGTTCCAAAGCGGCGCCGAGTTTGAATTTATTCAAACAAAGCCCGACTGTAAAGGCACACAGTTCAGGCTTTTCAGCAACAGTAGCAGAGACGGTCTTTTACACTGCCGAAAAGGTACGTTCACCCGGCCAACCTGTCTGAATCAAACTTTCTACCGGCTAGGATTAGACAGAAACATTCCAATCGTCACTTGCTGTGCAATCACATCCTTACCAGAGTATTTACAATAGTCATTTTCGGCGGAAAAATCCCAAAATCCCAATGTTTTCGAGGGTCTTTTTTTCCGAAACAGCCATTTTTCAACAGCCCATAACCAACCAAAGAGGCGTTTTCAGACGAGGACCTTTTGAACTCACAAAGCTACTTTGTTTGCCTGAATCGCACATCGCGTCGCAAATAGTAAAGGGAAGAAAGCTCACGTTCTCCTCAAATATCCATTAGGGTTGAAGCTCACAAGGTATTTCTCACGGGATTTATCGATCACAAACTGGGTCGTACCCGCTATGAACTCATTGACTGCTTCCATTGGGCCGGGGCCGTGCTCGGGATAAACCGGGTGCCCATTTACGTTGGTGTCTTCTACGATTAAGTATTGCCCCTTCGTTACAAACTGACTGTAAATCTGAAGCTCGCGAGCGACATGGTGAGCAGAGTGGTCTGAGTCCAAAATAACCATCACAGAATCATCCGCGCCAATACTCTTTCTCACCTCTTCCACAACTTGAGGGGATATAGACGACCCGGTTATGTATTTTATCCTGGGATGCTTGACGCGCTCCGGCAGCGCAATCACATCAATTGTGACAACTCGACCCTTACCCAACAAATCCATCAGGCATGCAAAATAATATGCGCTGCCGCCTTTGCCTGTGCCACACTCAATGAGCAAGTCGGGTTTTGTTTCAAATAAAATCTCTTGGTAAACCCAAAGGTCAAAAGGCAGTTTCGCTACCGGTACGCCTAACCAGCGTGTATCCTGCCAAGTTTTTCCGTCCTCACCCAGCTCGTAGTACAGCCTGTGGAATTGTTCAATAATGCTACCCTTCAAAGGTTCACTATAATGATGGTGGGGCGCAAGCAATCGAAGAATCCTGTGAATCTCACTTTTCAATTTTAAAGCCAAGTCCATAACCACAGATTGCCAAAACCCCAACTAAACCGGCAAGCTTTACCTAATCTAGTTTGCTCAGCACAAAAGGAACAGCGTTGCACGACTGCTATAGAACCAATCCGATGTACCTTCCTCAGGCCTGCCCACCAGATCAAATTTTGCAAAGCAGGCGCGCTTTGCTAGGCAGCTGCGATTTCGCATCACCACCAAGACTCAGGTTCGTTCCAACCCCGCCCGCCCATCGGCAAAGTGGTGTCCCCAATCTATGCCGGGAGCCAACACGCTGCTTTCCATGTGGGTTGCCAAACATGGCTCCGGTGCCCAAAGCGTGCGGGGTTTGCCGAACAGGATCTGGCGCCAACAATATCGCCATGCCAAAACGTATGAGCCTGCAATGAAAGCACCGTCAGCTACGCTGCGTATAAATGACCACGGATTAATTGCGCGTACCTTTGTTAAGGCCAGCCACATGCCAAGGTCAGAATTTTTTCGTTTGTATGTCCGCAACACGTCCGCCGTGTTGGAGGTGCGGGGCATCGAAGCTGTCTCAAGCCAGTCCATCCCACGTTTGCTGGACTGGACACTGTTTGGTTGGGGGGCCAGGACTCGGGCTGGGGTAAGCCGACGTTGCACCTTGCGGTGCGTGAGATTGACGCACGTACGCGGTGTTGGCGGATCAAAGTCAATCTGACTGGATTACCCCACTACAACGCGGTTTGATCGCGTCGTAGTTGTGGGACGTGATGCGACGAAACCGGGTCAAAATCGCATTACCAAACCCACGTAAAAACTGGCTACGACTGAGTCATTCCACCTCAGCAATTTCAACAGTTCATTGTCGTATTCCCGAGTATCAATCGTCGGTCGGTTCGCTTCGCGAATGATCCGATCTGACTGATGTCTGCAGAAATCGCTAGATTCTCCTTCAGTTGGTGAAATCAAATCGCGCGGATTGGCGGCTAGCGTGCCAATCTTGGAGTGCTCTCCACACTTCGGAATGTCTTCGCTAAATCACAAACGTATCTTTCATCTCGGAGCATCCGTTCGAACGAAGATCCCCGTCCCTAAGTCTGGGCCTTCGTGTAGGACCGCCTTGAGCGAGAATCCATTGGACGTAAGAAAGGTTTTGACTTCATCCGTAGTTACTCGCCATTTATGCCACTCTAGGAGTATGGTATGGACGCGTCTCAGAAAGGCTAACTCGGCACGGAAGAAATCCATTTCTGACCCTTCGATGTCCACTTTCAGAACATCACAAGGTTCATCGCCGAAATACTTACGCCAGTTCTCCTCGACACATACTTGCGGGACTTTCACTCGCTTCCAAACGACACTAAGACCTTTAGCGCCGTCAGGAGGAACTGCGCTAGAACACACATTTGACCTATGCAAAAAGAAGTCAACTTCCGGCTGTTGAATTCCGGCACCCACAACACCGCAGAGGACACGCACATTCTGAAATCCGTTAATCTTCACATGCCACCGGGCTTCTTCGATAGCTTCTACATTCGCATCCACCATGAGACCCTTTAGTTGCCTATTCTTTGCGTGGTGGCAGAGCCAGCACGTGAAGTAGCCCACGTTACACCCAAGATCAGCAAAACTGCGGATGTGCAAAGGTAAGCCGGACGCCGCGTACAGTACACACTCGTCGAACATCTCGACGGAGAGCGCCAAACTCTCGATGCGCCGTGCCCGGTAGCGAATCCCGCTTCCGCGCAATGTCTTTACGACTGGGAAGTGGCCTAGCCACCAGTTCACGGCAGAATGCAAGCCCAACGCCGTAGCCGTCTTTCGGACGACTGGCGATCGAGTGAGTTCAAGTATCAATTTGCGCATCATTATCCCGCGATATAGGATCCGTCCAGTCCTAGCTTTAGCGTAGGAAAGGGCCGAATATTCTTTGCCAGTCCACACCGGCGGCCACCCCGCTACTTTCCATATGGGTTGCCAACGATGGTTCAGGTGCCCAAAGCGTGCGGGGTTTGCCGAACAGGATCTGGCGCCAACAATATCGCCATGCCAAAACGTATGAGCCTGCAATGAAAGCACCGTCAGCTACGCTGCGTATAAATGACCACGGATTCATTGTGCGTACCTTCGTCAGGGCCAGCCACACGCCAAGGTCAGAATTTTTTCGTTGGTACGTCCGCAACACGTCCGCCGTCTCTGCAAGCACAGCCCGCCGTGTCATAAAGGTCAGGCAGGTTGACACAACCGTACGCCAGCGTAATCCAGCCTCGGTAATCTGGCGGCCCCGGATCCGGTGCAGGTACATGTTGTGGTAGTCCGGATGGTCATACAGCGTGACAAAATCTGCCTCCGGATGCGCTTGCATGAAAGCCACAGCCTTCTCTACCGCCCCTGGCAGGTACAAATAATCGTCTTCAGCAAAATAAACAAGGTCAGCCACATGCTGGTTTACCAGTATTTCAATCTGCCGAGCGAATGTCGCTTCGTTACCTACGCCCGGTAAAGCGATAAATTCCGGCGCGCATTCAGGTAAAAGCGACTCAACAAGATGTCGGTACGCGACTGGGCAATTATCCAACAACACCCAGAGTTTGACCTTCAGGTTGCCAATCGCCTGCTTGAAACTTTGGAGGCTCAATTGGACCAGGTCGAGCTTCTCGGTAAAGCCGAATATTGGCTTGCCCGATATTCTTGGATACACCCGGTAACAAACAGCAAGGTCAAGCCCACCCGAGCTTGGCGCTGGCGCGGTTGCAGAATGGTTCGTATGCGGTGTAGTGTTGTGATTCATTGGGTTAACCGGCGTTTTTCAGCGGATCAATTTTTGGCAGACCAAACCTGATCAACCGCTTGATTTCAAACCATCGGTTGGGGCGTAACCTGAAAAACCGCAGCATCCAAAGGTCACCCCGCTTCCGAAAACTCGCCACGCGCGTGCGCTCAACCAAAACGTGGCGCCGTAGGCGCCAGCAGTCTGCTAGAGCTGCCAAACAAACCCTGCGAAAGTAGGCCGTCCGCCGCAAAATCAGTGCAACCAGCACGCTCTCAATGATCAACAGCATTACCTGCAGCGGCACAAGCAACAGCAGCACATGCTGCGCATTTTTCAGCAGTGTCAGAAGCGCGTTTCGGTTCGTCAGAAATCGTTTTTGTTCTGATGTGCGGAATTCGACAAGCCTTTCGCCCCCAGCAGGATTAACTGCTGCGGCACCCCGATGATGCACACACGCCTTTGGTACTGCAACAATCTTGCCTCCGGCTATCCACACGCGCCACGACAGGTCGGCGTCTTCAGAATACATGAAAAACTCCGGGTCAAACCCGCCCAACCGAAAAAACAACTCGCGCTCGATCAGGAACGAACAGCCCCCAGCTATGAAGATCGTGCGCGTATGATCACATGGAGTCGATGGGCTGGGCAGTCCGAAAATGTCAAAGCCAAAGAAACCCATGTCCTGATACGAATCGTCATTGTAATTGAGCACGAGCGGTGTGGCGGCATCGGCTCCGGTTATCCGGACTTGTTTTACCAGCTCCTCGATACAGTCGCGCTCAAGCCAAGTGTCGCTATTCAGGAAAAACAGGTACCGGCCAGACGCAACCTCTGCGCCCACATTGTTGCCGGCACTGAATCCGATGTTGTCGCTGTTGAGAACCATGCAGGCCGCAGGCAGGCCTGCCAATAATTGCCGCGCAAGTTCCACCGAACTGTCAGTCGAGGCATTGTCAACAAATACAGTCTCAATTTGCGGGAGGATAGTTTGCTCTTTGATTGAGTCAAAGCATCTTCTCAACCACTGTTCGCCGTTCCAGTTCAATACGACGACACTTACCAGCGGCGTGGTATCAACACGACCAAATCGCTCGATGCGCGGCGCGTTCATCCGGCGGAGTCTGTAAACACTTGCAAAGGCGGCCTGCGTGTCGGTTCCGACACAAGCCGTTCTGCCATTGCCCAGTTTATGAGTTCAAGTTGCACAACATCCAGCGAGCGCCTCCCTATTCATTGTGGTTTTTGCTTAGGCTGCAACTCGGCAACCAGTTTCCGGTCGTGCTTGCGACGCTTGTAAGTGAACACACCCCATCCGTTCCCGCACACCGTTGCAACACATGCCGGCACATGCCATAACCAGCGCCAATCACCGTCACGCACCCAGCCACGCAGTGCATGGTACACCGGCCCGATAATGCTCACGCAATACAACGCAGCCAACCAGAGCGGTACAGCCGGCTTTTGCCGCATCCAGTTGAGCGGCACTTCCTCCTGCACGCGCAGGAAATGCACTGTCGCACGGCGCCGTTTCTGCACAAACCCCCACAACGTCTGCACGTAGTAATGATGCACGCCACGCCCCCGAAGCCGCAGCCACTGACGTTTACCCGCCCGCATCAGGTTAAGTGCAACGTGGGTGTCTTGGAAATGCTCGGTGGCTCTGACACTTTCAAGATCAGCACGTCTGAACACAAACCCGTTTGCACCCAACGGATACGAAAATGAATCACTGGGTAATTGCCAAACTTCAACCTCGCCCTGGCGCGAAACCAATACAGGTTTACGACTCATCAACCAACAAATTGGATCACTGATGTGAAGTAAGTGCGTCAAATACACGCAAAACGAACTCATCCGGGGCGAAGGCAGGTAGTAAGCTTCAACGCCAAGTGCCTGTGGATTGGCCGCCAACGCTTTAACAGCAAGCTCGATGTAGTCCGGGTGGGTAATTTCGTTATCAGCGTCAACAAACACAATGTACTCGCCTGTTGCGTGCTGGAGGGCGAGGCGTTTGCCTTCCTCCATGTTTTTGCCATTATCGTCCAAGATGATCGCGCCGTATTTGGCTGCAATCTGCCGGGTGCAGTCGGTCGAGTGTGCGTCTGCCAAAATAATTTCGTATTTGTCCCTGGGATAAGTCTGCCGCGCAATTGAACCCAGACACGTCTCCAACACCGACTCAACGTTGAGCGTCGGTATTATGAAGCTGACCTTTGGCAATTGCCCGTTCATGTCACAGCCCGTAACCAACGCGGCAATTGTAGCGTAAACCGCCAACTTATTCAAACTCGGCTCGATCTTGGTCGCCGGGCCGGGTGTCGCTCGTAAAGCACGCCTAATCAGCAAAGGCTCAACGCGCTTTGTGCGCTCGTATAATCATGTAATGGCCGCGATTATCAATCAGCCGCTCCAGTATACGACTTAAGCAGTCGGGTAATGGCAAAATACTGATTGATCGGACTTCTGCTTCAAACCCCACCCACTCAAAAAGCTCACGCGCTTGGCGCACAGTCATCACCCGGATGTGACCGGCGACACCTGAAAACGCGGGATGATCAACCGGCAGGTGTTGCATTATTGGTTCGTTGTAATGCAGGCCGAGCGGATTACCAATGTACCGACCGCAAAGTTGCATCAGCGAAAACGGCGTGTATCCAAGACACAACGCAATGCAATTCAACAAACTGCACAAGTTCTCCGAAGTCATGACAACTGTGCCGCCGGGCTTGAGCACGCGATATGTCTCCTCAACAAACAATCGCGTGTTATGCAGATGCTCAATGACCTGAGATGCAAATACGACATCGAACCTCCCCGAACTCGAACGGCCAGCGCCCGTTCAGATCGTAGCTGTAAACTTTTATGCCGCGTTGCTCGGCTTTTGCGCATAAATCAGGTGCAGCTTCAACTCCACAATAGTCACGGGGTAGTTTGCCCAAATACCTCATTAGCAGGCTCCCATCACCGCACCCGACGTCCAGCAAACTTTCCGGTTCAAGTGCCGCAACGAGTCGCCCGGCCCAAGCATTACACCGCTCCATTCCAAGGTCGCGCTGGCGCGCCCCGAATGCCTGTAAACGCTTGATGAAAAAATTTGTCACTGCGTTAAGCACACTTTCATTTTTACCGCCAGCAAAAGCTATGGCCAAGGTAAATCCCGAAACTGACAGCCGCCCGGTAAAGACTTGTTATCTGAATCATCCTAAATGGTCTACCTTATCCCGGGAAACGTAAATCGTCTATGGGGTCAACCTTTAAAGACTTTGCCAGGCGCAACTAAACGACATGCACCCGTTGATCGAGGCAACACGCAATGCCACTGCCGACAAGTCAGGTATCCACATTCAAACTGCATTTGCACAGCGTGAACCCGGAACCACAAACAAAGACTTCCGCGATAAGCTGCGTTTTACATACTCTGAGTCAACAAACACACATAATCGCGTACTCATTGAAACCTGCAATTCGCGCCGACACCGAGACCGGTCTGACAGGTTGTGCCATCGCACTTAAACGATGCGAACTTCGCCATGGCAATCCGGTCGAAATCGCGCCGGCCGTTGCGTGGCGCGTCGAAGACACTGCCACAGCCGCCCTTCGACGGGGACGCTTATGAAAGCTCCGCGCAAGTCCAGAGTGAGGCCCACAAGGTAAGCAACATGCTTGTTGCGCTCCGCGGCGAAGCTGAGGTCTCACCTGTGATAAACGCCGGCATGCTCTACCAGTAAATGGCCAAATGGGGTAAAGACGAGCACGAAGTATTTCTGTTGTGTATCCCAGCGGATTTGTGGGCTGAACTCGAGAAGTGGGCTGCTGACGAGCGCCGCAGCGTCAACGGCCAGATTGAATACAATCCTGCCCCAAGCTTCGGAAAAACGGGGAGCCGCGCGCAAAAGCAGCACGGTAGAGCACCTCTTTCCAAACATTGCAACGCCTGCGAATCGCAAACTGAGCTGGAACCTATGCTCGTGCAGCTTTGCGAATGGTTGGTGGATCGCATGGTACAGCTTTCACCTTGAACATGTTTGCCGAAAGGTTGCCTTTGCTAGTTGAGCATGCCCAGCGTCACACACGCCCCGACCAAACGAACGGACGTGCGTACAACACTGTCACGTCGCCCGACGGCCCTTCAGATACCCACCACTCTTGCGTTTAGGCCGATGGGTCACAAGCGCGTTAACATCCCTCGAAACCCGCAATTTTTACACTTTGACAATGCCGTGTCCCAATTCTTGGCATTTGCCGTACACCAATATTCACCCCCTGTCCCGGTATGGTAGTTGCTTTTACGGCGTTCACTGGCTAGCGTTTAAACGTTGACCAAAATGCAATGGCCGTGCGCTTGACGAGAAATTTAGCTGGCATATGAGCATCGTCATTCTTGTTTACGCAATCGAGTTTACCGTGCAGACGGCGTTCCTGTTCGCCGCGCTTTGGATAATGGTCAAGCTGCAAAAGCTCAACTACAACCTGCCGGGCCTGTTGGGGGCAGCAGCACTCAGTTGCGCTCTGGATATGATTCCTGTGGTAGGCCATTTCATTGCGGTGGGCGTGCTGCTGCTGTGCATTTGGAAGATTACTGAATCGGAGTATGTGGATGTTGCGTTCACGGTTTTTGTGGGCTATGCACTGACCTTCGGGATGAACCTGTTCCTGCTCAGCGCATTGATTGGGGACCTGTGCCCGTCAGAGCACATTGCCGAAGGCGAACCTGAGTACAGCGAGTTACTGGCTGAGTATCAGCCCGACACGAATAAATTTGGCCCGGAGATTTCGCAGCCCGATCCGGATGAATCCGCCGCGATTTATCCGGGTACGGAAAGACAGGAAAACAAATCCAGTGCAGCACATCTGACCCAGACGAACTCTCCGGCCGTTAGCACTGCTGAAGAAGTAGCCAAAGACATTCAGTTGAAAGGACTGATTCAGAACGCCGGCCGACCATCGTTGTTGGTCCACACCGGCATAAAGACTTACACGATTGTGCAGGGTGAGACGCTGCCTGTAAAAACACGTAAAGGACAGGTCATGATATGCTTCGAGGGAATCACCGCCAAACAAGCGGTCCTGAAGATTGATGGCAGACCATTCAAACTGCCGTTGTAGGAGTCCGCCCCGCCAACACACGTAAATTTTCGCGCATCAGTCGCGCTGCGAATAACAAAGACGTCAAGTTGAATGATGCCAATGCCGGTTTGAGATTGCATTGTAGCGTCTGTGCTGCCTGTCCGGGCACAGACCAACAGAACGATGCACCTGCGTGCTGGAATTGGGATGGCACAACGCGGCGTGTATTTCCCCGGGTTGCTGCGGGAAAGCCCGCCACCGTATCGGCATTTCCTACTTACGCCGAGCTTGCCCTCCTGCATGATCATGCACCGAGACGACGCCAGTTTGCACGTCGCGGGGGCGTGATTGCCGGTATCGTGCGGAGGCGCCCGTGTCCGCGCCGGCAATTCGAGCCTTGATATGTGGGGTGCAAAAACAAGCTTTCAACACAACTCGTTCGCACCCTGCCCATGCGCACACTATCGAACAATACGGCATCTGATCCATGTCAAAAAGGACGCCATCTAAGAAACCCTGGCACAGCCAAAAGCGTGTTGAAAAAGTCATTTTCGGAGGAAAAAACAGGCAATAATCCCAATGTTTACGCGGGTCGTTTTTCCAAAACAGCCATTTTTCAACAGCTTGCTAAGCCCAAGCACCCACATACTGTGCTTTGATTGGCAGCAACACACCCCGGCGCGCAGTGGACTGCGCGCCCTACCAACTCTCTGCGCCTTTGGACAGAGATTGGAGCGCGGCCATCTTGGCCGCAGTGACTGCGGGTGACTAGGATTGGTTTGAGGTCTTTTCGCGGTTCGGAAGTGGCAGACCAGAGGGAACGGTCATGTAGCGGTGTTAAGCGCGGTGTTGTTTCTGCGGGCGTGGACGCCCGCGCGCCCTTGGGCAGATTCGTCGCGCGGCGCCCTTGGCCGCAGTGCCGTCAAGGTGGATGGAGCGTGTTAGGGGCTTTTTTCGACAATAAGGGGCGCGCGCCGTAGCCGCGCCCGTAAGAGCGCGGAGCACCGGATTCAAGCCGAAAGACCGCGTCCGCACGAGCAACCCCGGCGCGCAGTGGACTGCGCGCCCTACCAACTCTCTACGCCTCTGGTGTGAAGGATTGGAGTAGAAGCTTTTGGAGCGCGGTGCTCCAGCACCGCTTTCGGTTCGGTTGATTGACACGACTTCCGCGTCAGCCAAAGTTTGGTATAGCCCGAGCGCGTACAGAAGCCGGCCCTGACGAGGGCTTGCTCTTCAATGCAGAATTTACTGCGCCCCTGGCGGGGCGCGCGCTGAGGGAACCGCCTCGGTAGGTCGGGCAGTCCTCTGCCCGCCGGACGTTTCGGGGTGTACGGATGGCGGCGCGTCCCGCACATGCGGGACGCGCTCTACCGACTCTCTGTGCTTCTACTGTGAAGGATTGGAGGAGAAGTTTTTGGAGCGCGGTGCTCCAGCACCGCTTTCGGTTCGGTTGATTGACGACTTGCGCGTCGGCCAAAGTTTGGTATAGCCCGAGCGCGTACAGAAGCCGGCCCTGACGAAGCCTTGCTCTCCAATGCAGAATTTACTGCGCCTCTTCAGGGGCGCGCCAGTTCACTTCTGTAGCGGCGTTCTGCGAACGCCGTCTGTTTTTCCCCAGCATGTGCTTGCTACAAGACCGTCCGGCAATGTGCGGGGCAACTGAACCGGGCAGGTCATAGACCGCCGCTACAGCATTGCAGATGAAAGTAGCCGCGCCCGTAAGGGCGCGGACGGTAGGATTTCGGCCGAGAAGTTGGGTTTGCATGACCAACCCCGGCGCGCAGTGGACTGCGCGCCCTACCAACTCTCTGCGTTTCTACTGTGAAGGATTGGAGGAGAAGCTTTTGGAGCGCGGTGCTCCAGCACCGCCTCCGTTTCGGGCCAAGTGTGGTCGAGCGGTTCTCAATTCATACGGCATCTGGCACATGTGGAACTGCGCCCCTGGCGGGGCGCGCGCTGAGGGAACCGCCTTGGTAGGTCGGGCAGTCCTCTGCCCGCCGGACATTTTCGGGTGTACGCATGGCGGCGCGTCCCGCACATGCGGGACGCGCCCCACATTCTCAACGTCTCTCCGGTTGACTATGACCCCGAGGAGCCCCTGAAAAACTTTACCAGTCGAGGTGAAACTCGACCATTTACGTTAATCGCATTGCCAAGGTGAGATTGAATGACTCGGCTTCATCGGACCCACTGAACCCACATTTGCATAAATTGAAGGGCCGACTTTCACGTGGGCCTGATCTTTTTGCGGAAAGTGGAAAAGCGCTTGGGCCTGCCGGCAAGATGCCGGCAGCACGCTTGGTTCAGGCAACCAAACACGCCCTCAGCGTCTCCGCGCCTCGGCGGTTTGATGTGACCAACAGGAAACCGGAAAAACCCGTATTGGGCGAGGCGAAACTCGACCCTCCAAGATCGCCCAAAAATCAATGGACCGAAAGGTAGGGCGCGCAGTCCCATGCGCGCCCGAATCGGTCAAGGTTGGACTCGACCCACCATATAAATCACGTTGGAAGGCGATATTGGATAGATCGGCTTGATGGTGCCTCGCCAAACGGTCAATTGCGTAAATCCAGATTTTGTCGTTGAGGCCGACTTTTGATGGTAACTCCATGCCCTGGTGACGGCTCAATGCCCACTCAACACACGGAAAAGTGAATCTTCAACTGCAATGCTTTTTGGGTTGCGTATTTCCAACAGCTTGTGAACCAAGTAGTTGTACATTCACCCCTTCTCGAGGTCGGAATGCAAAATGAAAATCTGGGTTAGATGGAGACGTGGGTTCGAGGCGATCGAGAAAGCACGGCTCAAAGTGAAACGCTTCAGAAGTGCATGACACAATTTTTGTCACAGTTGGGATGAAAGCGCACTGGGGGGCTTTAAACCTTTTTACAGTTGCACAGTTACGGTCTTCGTTCTTTGATTGCTTGAAGGATGTCGGCGACGACGTCGGCTTTGGGCTTTGCGCCGAGGTTGCCTTTGCCATGAACACGTATTGAGACAGCCCCGGCCTGCAGGTCGCGTGGGCCAACCACAAGCATCGTGTGGACACGCTCGGCTTCTGCATCGGCGATTTTGGCCCTGATAGGTGCGGGGGTAAAATCTGCGCTTACGCGCACAAAGTTTGCCCGCAGCTCGTTGACAATCTGTTGGGCGTAATTGACGAGGTCGGCATTGTCGTTGAGCGTCAACACACGGACCTGGTCTGGTGCAAGCCAGAGCGGAAAATTCCCTGCGTAATGCTCGATCAGGAACCCGATGAACCGTTCGTGTGTGCCCAGTGGGGCGCGATGTATGCACAGGGGCGTTTTCATTGTGTTGTCCCTGTCGCGGTATTCGAGTCCGAACCGTTTTGGCCCGACAAAGTCAACCTGGTTCGTTGCGAGGGTGAATTCGCGTCCGATGACGCTCCAGATTTGCACGTCTATTTTCGGGCCGTAGAAAGCAGCTTCATCAGGCACTTCGATGTAATTGATGCCCGAATCCTTGAGCACTTGCCTAACCATATCTTCGGTCTGTTTCCACAGCTCAGGTTCGCCGACGTATTTTTGGCCGAGCTTGGCCGGGTCATGTGTGCTAAAGCGCATGACGTATTTCTCGATACCGAAGATTTTGAAGTACTTGAGGTACATCTGGTTAACGGCATTGAACTCATCGGCAAACTGCTCGGGGGTGCAATAGATGTGCGCATCGTTCATGTTAAGCGACCGTACTCGCATCAGGCCGAACAATTCACCTGATTTTTCGTATCTGTAACAGGTGCCGTACTCGGCAAGGCGCAACGGCAGATCACGATAACTGCGTGGTTGCGCGGCAAAGATGCGATGATGATGTGGGCAGTTCATGGCTTTGATGTAATACGCCGTTGACTCGTTGGACCGTTGAACCGTTGAATCTGACTCAGCACCTTCGCGGGTTAGCGCGTCACGATTTAATGGTTTGACGTCCTCGGCCAATTCCATTGGTGGGAACATGCTCTCGGCGTAATACGGCAGGTGGCCCGAGGTAAGGTACATTTTTGCCTTGGCAACATGCGGTGTTTTGACGCGGAGATACCCTGCCATGAATTCGGTTTCCTTAGCGAGTTTTTCCAGTTCCTCGCAAATCACGGTGCCTTTGGGTAACCACATCGGTAAACCTGGTCCAACGTACTCAGGATCAATCACGAACAGGCCCATTTCCTGGCCGAGCTTGCGGTGATCACGTCGCTTGGCTTCTTCGAGCATGGCGAAATACTCGTCCAGCTCTTTTTTGGTCTTGAATGCGACGCCATAGACGCGTTGTAGCTGCGGGTTTCGCTCGTCACCCTTGTAGTACGCGCTAGCCACGCTTGTAAGTTTTACCGCGCCGATGTCGCCGGTGCGTTCGACGTGCGGCCCGGCGCACAAGTCAATAAAATCGCCGCTTTTGTAATAGGTAATCGGCTCGCCTTCGGGGATGTCCTGTATATTGCCAAGCTTGAATTTGCTGGGTTGGCCTGGTCGTTCTGTCAGTGCGCCCAGTCTGCCGCTCTGCGCATCTCGGATAGCCTGTTCACGGGGCACAGTGACTCTTTCGAATGGATAGTTTGCGGCGATAATCTTCTGCATCTCAGCTTCGATGGCTGGGAAATCGTCGGGGGTAATCCGATGATCAAGTTCGAGGTCGTAGTAAAACCCGGTGTCCACAGCCGGGCCAGAGGCAAACTGCGCATGTGGCCACAACCGCAGGATTGCATGCGCCATTACGTGTGCAGCGGAGTGGCGGATACGCTCCAGCTCAGCCATGCGCAATTTTTCGTCCTGGGCAATGCGCGAACCGACTTTGTGATTTTGCTCAGCCATAAATTTTCAGCACAACAAATACAGTGTTCCAAGTTTAACGTTGCACAAACTCGCCAGATCAGCTTGCTAAATCCTGGATGTGCGTTGCCAAATCAATCTTCAGACAAACAAAAACGCCCCGACCAACCAAGTCTGAGGCGTTTGCGTCCCGGCACTTTACGCCGGGTGCTAAGACGTCGTTGTCCCAATCTTATGCATTTAGACGCCCAAAACTAAACTCTCCGGCGCGGAAATGCAACCCGAATGTGCCGGCCCGAGTAGTTGCTGAAGCCAACACCCAGATGCGGTTTTGTGGCTGCCGAAATAACAGGCCACATCGCAATGCATTTGATTGCACACGGCGCGAAAACCGTTCCAGAGAAAGAAAACCGGCTGCTCATGCCCAAAGTTCATTGCGATCGACCGCCAACGGCATCTAAAGTAAGCAGTCGAGCCGATTTTATGAGTCGCAGGGTGCTAATTATCGCGCCGCGCTTTAGCATGTATCCGTGTTTCACCAAGATGATAGCGGAGGGTTTTTCAAGCATTGGTTGTGCAGTCAACATTTGTCACGTGCCCGACGCAACTGTCTTCGCGCATGACGTTGTGCTGCTTACCGGATTAAGTCAATATGACGGCGGGCTTACGCGATGGTTGTCGCGGCGTCCGGAGAAAAAACCTGTGACAGTGCTCTGGCAACTTGAGCCGTTGCCACCGGTTCAATTGAGTGTTTTTGGCGAAAGAATCGGTTTTCGTGTGGCCAAGTGTGACTGGGGGCGGCTGCCGCCCGGGCTCGCCAAAGTGTTGGGGAACATGATCCCGTTTCGGACACAAACGCTGCGGCTGATTCGGCGTTGGCTGGTTCGACCATACGCACAGTATGTCGCCAGGCAACCCGAGCAAGAAGGTTGGATACAGTTCGACACGGAAATCTTTTTCAAGGCAATGGTCGAATGGGTCCGAATCCGCGCCTTGCACCGCGCGGGTTGCATAGACCAGTTTTTTGCCACTGTGCAACCGCGGGTCGAGTTCCTCCGTAGTCGCGGGATCTCGGCCGACCTACTGCCGTTCGGTTATCACCCCGACTGGGGAGGCGACCTGGCCATCGAACGCGACATTGACGTGCTGTTTTTGGGTGCGCTGGTAAAGCGTCGTGGCGTGCTCGTGCACCAATTGCAGCAGCAACTGGAACGGCGTGGCCGAAAACTTACCGCGGTTCGACGCGCCTTTGGTGAAGCCCGAACAGAACTGCTGAATCGGACGCGTATCATGCTGGTACTGTTGCGAACACCGCATGACATGCCCGCGATGCGCCTTTTGCTGGGCATGGCATGCGGCGCATTGGTAGTGTGTGAGAAATGCGCCGGCACGAGCGAATTTCGTTCGGGGGAACATTTTGTAATGGCCGGACTTGAGCAGTTGCCGGAAGTGATAGACTACTATCTGACGCATGAGGATGAACGGTGCCGGATTGCCCGGCAGGGACACGAGTTCGTCACGCGCGAGCTGACAATCGAAAACATGCTGTGCCGATTGCTTGACCAGATCAAAATGGAAGCGCACTTATGATACCGACCTATCGTCCATGCATCGGCCGCGAAGAATTAGATGCCGTTCAATCCATATTCGATAGTCGCTGGCTCGGCATGGGAGAGGTCACACGCACGTTCGAGCTGCGCCTGGAAGAGTTTCTCGGCGCACGACGGGTTGTGGCTGTTGACCGTGGCACAGCCGCGCTACATCTGGCTTTGGACGCACTCGAACTGCAGGCAGGGGACGAAGTGATCGTGCCTTCTCTGACATTTGTGGGGACCATCCAGGCCATTCGGTTGACAGGCGCAACACCGGTGTTTTGCGAGGTTGACCCTGCAACACTAAACATGGCCGTGCAAGATGCACTCGGCAGAATAACAGACAAGACCCGCGTGATTTTGCCGGTGCATTTTGGTGGGTTGCCATGCGAGATGGACAAGCTGCTGCACGCTGCGCGTATGCGGGGTATCCGAGTGGTCGAGGATGCCGCTCATGCATTCGGCTCAAGGTACAATGGCCGCATGATCGGCACGTTGGGCGACCTTACATGTTTCAGTTTCGACGCCATCAAGAACATCACTTGCGGCGAGGGCGGCGCAGTAGCTACGGATTCCGATGAACTAGCGAACCGGATTGCGCGGCGCCGATGCCTCGGAATTGAACGCGCCATTGATCCGACCGACCCGGCCCGGGCCAACTGGCAATACCGCGTGCTTTCGCACGGGTTCAGATATCACATGTCAGACATCAACGCAGCGATCGGGTTGGCGCAGTTGGAAAAATTTCCCGCGTTCCAAAGACGCAAACGTGAAATTGTGCGGCGGTATGACGATGCATTTGCGAAAATCGAGGGTATCGAGCCGCTCCGGCACGACCTGGAACAGACATGCCCGTGGGCTTACGTGGTCAAGGTATACGGTAACCGTCGTGACGCGTTCCGCGCCCACCTGCAGCGCCACGGCGTTGCCACGCTGATTCAATTCATTCCCAACCATTTGCAGCCTGCTTTTGCGCAGTGCCGCGTCGAGCTGCCAGTCACAGAACAACTGTTCCGCCAGATCGTATCGCTACCGTTGCACGCTGAAATGACAGACGCGGATGTCGAAACTGTGATTCGCGCGGTGCATCGGTTCTTTGATCCACCGAGCCGGAATCGGCGCAGACGCGGTCTAACTCAAAAGGCTGAACCATGAATCTCGAACCCAAACCAATTTTGATACTCGGTACGGGCAGCTTTGCAGTCGAGATTGCTGATCTCGTTTCGGAAATCCCGGGCGCGGTCGTAGCCGGCTTTGTTGAGAACATGGACCGGAACCGGTGCACCGCGCTGCTGGATGGCCGGCCGGTGTACTGGGTTGACGAGCTAGCCATGTTGGCCCGCACACACTGCGTGGTGTGCGGCCTGGGCACAACGCATCGTAGCAGGTTCGTTCGTCAAGCTGAAGCGTTCGGGTGCCAGTTCGCCACGCTGGTGCATCCAACAGCGCGCGTGTCGCGCACGGTCAAACTCGGTTCGGGCACAATCCTAAACGCAGGCGTAATCGTTGCTGCGCATACTGAACTGGGCGCGCATGTCATTGTCAATCGCGCAGCCACAATTGGGCATCACACACGCGTAGGCGACTTTGTGACAATCGGCCCCGGGGTGAACCTGGCCGGTAATTGTCGTGTGGGTGAGGCTGTGTACATCGGCATTGGGGCAACAATTATTGACCACGTGACCATTGGCCCGCACTCGGTTGTTGGCGCCGGTGCAGTGGTCACCGAAGACGTGCCTGAGCGTGTGCTTGTGGTAGGTGTGCCCGCAAAAGTTGCGAAGCGGGACATCGAAGGTAAATAAGCATTTCTACTCTGCCATGCAATTCGACAAACTCATCATCAATGCTGCGCTGACCGGCATGGTGCCAACCAAGCAGGACAACCCGAACGTGCCAGTTACACCTGCTGAAATCGTGGCTGATGCAAGGCGTTGTCGTGAGGCCGGCGCAAGCATCGTCCACATCCATGCGCGGGATGAACACGGCCAGCCGACGTACCGCAAAGAGATTTTTGCCGAGATCATTGCCGGCATACGCCAGAGTTGTCCTGAGCTACTCATCTCCGTCACAACAAGCGGACGCGTGCACAGAGAATTCGCCCAACGCGCCGACGTGCTGACACTTGAGGGTGCGCTAAAGCCCGACTTCGCGTCACTGACACTTGGTTCGATGAATTTCCCAAATCAAGCTTCTGTGAATGCGCCCGAAACGATCCGTGACCTCGCCACCACGATGAACCATAGAGGCATCGTACCCGAGCTTGAACTGTTCGAGCTTGGGATGGCGGATTATGCGAAATATCTCATTGACCGTGGGGTGTTGAAACCGCCCCTGTACGCGAACATCTTGCTCGGTTCACGTGGCACATTGGCAGCTACACCGCAAAACCTGGTCATGATGGTTAATGCGTTACCGGAAAAGACTACCTGGTCTGCAGCCGGTATTGGTAGGGCGCAGTTCTTTGTGAACAGCATGGCAATTGCCATGGGCGGTCATGTGCGAGTCGGTTTGGAAGACAATCTCTGGTACGACGATGTGCGCACGCAACCAGCAACAAATGCAGGATTGGTCGAGCGACTTGTCAAGCTTGCCCAATGCATCGGCCGTAAAATTGCCTCACCTGCCGATGCGCGCGCTATAATTGGCCTGGCTGCACGCTCCGGTTCTACGTGATCTCTGTGCCGGCGCGCGAAGCTACAAATTGACTTGTGCAACAGGCGAAAAGACCGCCGGATGCGGTTACACACAGTGCCTAATCGTGCATTGCGTGTTTTGCACCGATAAAACCGCCGAGCCAACCCACACACGCGAGCAGCACAGCAAAAACCAACGCACGCACACTAATCCGGCCGCCGAAAAACAGGCTCGTTCCCAGGGTCAATAACCCAACGCAAATGCCCAGCAGCACACCATGAAGAATGGCAAGCCTACCCGTTTTTCTGCCAATCAATACTGCAGCGAGGAAAATCAAGAGCGCTCGGCTTGCCGGCATAAGCCAGTGGCTGAGCTTTGCCGCAAACCGACCAATGGCAACTTGGTCGGGACTTCCGCGCGTTTCGATGGCCAACTGAAACGCATAGACAGTTGTAATCAGCGTTAGGATGACAAAGCTCAGCGCTACGATAGCCAACCCAGCACCGATTATCTGCAGCCAACGAATTTTGCCAACTGATTGTCTCAACTCGACTGTGGTCGCCTCGTGATTCATACAATGCCCAATTCCAATTTGCTACTTTTTGCAAAAGCTGATGTTGCCGCCGCTGGTGCGCGCCGTGATCAACGGCCCGCCACCGTTTAGTTTGCCGCGCAATTCATTTTTCTTTTGCGCCGTCTGAGCTGTGCCATTGACGGGCAAATCGGTCAGAACACGACCGCCGCTTGTGCGGGCATCAATGTCCACCCCAACAGCCGCGCCAAGGGCAACCGTTATGCACCCACCTGATGCGTTCAACAAACAATCACCAGTCGGTTGCTCGGTTACATCGAGCCTGATGCCGCCTCCTGACGTACGCGCATCAATCCGGCCCTTAACAGCAGTAACCCGGATGCTGCCGCCTCCAGTTTTCAAGACGGATTTACCATCTAGCTTATCGGCCTGGATTGATCCACCCGACACACGTGCCTCGATGTCGCCTTTAATATCACTCAACTGTAGGTTGCCACCTGAAGTCCTGACCGAGACTGTGCCTTTGCATTTGGCAACTGTTACACTGCCGCCGCTGGTACGGCCGGAAATTGTCCCGTCAATTTTCTCAAACCGCAGGTTGCCGCCGGACGTGCGCGCATTCACTTTGCCGTTCACCTCAGTCACGGAAATATTGCCTCCGGCAGTCCAAAGTTCCACGTTAAATCTGCGCGGCACAGTTACCAAACATTTCACTTGCAACCTGGGTCCGTTACCAACCCATCCGGTTCTTATTAGGCCTGTGCTTTGTGCGCGAACAATAACCGTGTTGCCATCCTGCGCGATCGTCACAATGTGGTTGGTAAGAATCGCACTGGGTCGGCCTGCGCTAGTCCGGACCCGCCGCAGGAGCCTAACGTCAACTGACTCAGCCTCAACACCACTGACTTCAATCGAGCCAAGGTCCAAACCGACAAAAAGCTTGCCGCCGGGTTGGGCGGTGAAGGATTTTACAACATCATCCTCAACTTCACCACGTGCCGCTGCAGCTAACAGCGTGACGGTGAACAAACACAACATTTTCACCCCGCAACTGCGGGATAAGTTACAGCGGCGCGTTTTCATTGCCGTAGTCCGTTTCCTGGTGAGCCGGCGCTGACCTTCGAAGCTGGCGCGTTGGCTTACCGGTTTTGCTTTCCCATTTAATTACCCTCGAGACGCGTCTTTTGTTTCAAGTTTCTTGAACCGGGCAAGCACCATGGCAAGCCACGAGTTGCGCAGTCAGCGTAGAAAAATAATTGTTTTTTCCAAGCCAACGATGCATACAAAGCCAGAGACAGCAATGAAACCCGGACACAACGGCCGCGCCAAAGGCATTATGGCATGCGCCTTCGCTACGTAGTCGGTGGCTGTTGCCCATGACTGAAGCAGGGCGATGTTCAAGACACCCAATTGGCGAATTGCGTTGATTGCGCTGGCAGTGCTTGCGCTCGACCAGCTAAGCAAGGCAATCGTGCTGCGATCTCTCGGGTACGCGCAGGAACAAGTTGTCATACCCGGGTTTTTCAAGTTCGTACACTGGGGTAACACGGGCGCAGCATGGAGCCTGTTCCGCGGTCAGAATGAGCTGTTGGCCGGTGTAGCACTCGTTGCGTTATTGGTGCTTTACCTTGCCCGACACCATTTCGATACGAAGAGTTTGCTCGGCCAGGCCGCCTTAGGCTTTGTCTGCGGCGGTATAATCGGCAACCTGATTGACCGGGTCTGCATTGGGCACGTGGTTGATTTTATTTACTTTTTTGTGCGGCATGGCGACCGCGAGATCGGTTTTCCGGCGTTTAACGTGGCTGATAGCGCAATTTGTGTTGGTGTGGGTCTGGTCTTCTATAATACATGGCGCGGCGAACCGCACACGCACAGCACGGCACCACCAACAAAAACCAAGCCGATAAATGGCTGCGGTACGGAGACTCAGTCAAATGGGTGAACTGCGTAAGCGTTGAGGCATTGAGGCGTTGAAGCGTTGAACCGTTAAAGCGTTAAATCGTTGAACGGTTGAATCGTTGAATCGTTAGAGTGTTAAAGCGTTTAAGTGTTGGTCAGGCAAATCGTGATCTGTTAGACCGATGGAGGACGCGGCAAGAAAAGCCAACCTGCAAACAATTGACCGACCTGATCGCTCAATACACGCGCACACGCCCACCCACACAGAAACTATTGCTGTCGAAAAGTCAGTGCCTCGTACCCGGCTGGATGTGTACTTGCACGACCGGTTCCCAACTGTATCACGAAGTGCAATCCAGCGCCTTATAGAGTCGGGCGACATCAAGGTCAACGGACACACCGTCAAACCGACGCATTGTCCGCGTGCAGGCGAGCTGATCGAGATTCATTGGCCTGCACCGCGCACTGCCGAAGTGCATCCGGAGCCGATCCCGCTGGACATTCTCTACGAAGACAATGCTCTAGTTGTGTTGAACAAACCGGCTGGCCTGGTTGTTCACCCTGCGGCAGGCCACCACGAACATACACTGGTCAATGCACTGTTGCATCATTGCGCCGGACAACTGAGTGGTATAGGGGGTGTTGCGCGTCCGGGAATAGTTCACCGGCTCGACAAGGACACAAGCGGTTGTCTTGTTGTGGCGAAGACAGACGCCGCGCATCTTGCGTTGGCGGCGCAATTTGCGCGTCGCCAGGTGCAAAAAATTTACCACGCAATTGTTTGCGGTGTGATCGAGCGGGACCATGGCGAAATACACGCTGCAATTGCACGGCATCCGACGCATCGCAAGCGCATGGCCGTACGTGAAGAAGGCACCGGCCGCCAGGCGCATACAAGTTTTCGTGTGCTCGAGCGGCTCGACCAGACTACACTTGTCGAGGTAAGCATGCTCACCGGTCGCACACACCAGATCCGCGTGCATTTCCAGTTCATTGGGCACCCGGTGCTTGGTGATCCGACCTACGGTAACCGCCAGACAAAACGCGTGGCCGAGCTGACCAATTACAATCCGCCCAGGCTGATGTTGCATGCATCCAGACTCACCTTCACACATCCACAAACACATCAACAGGTCAGTTTCGAAGCGCCTTGGCCCGAAGAGTTCAGAGAGGCAATACGACTCCTGCGTATGCGCGCCTGAGGCTTGAACCGGCCAACACTACAAACGGGAAAGAAAATTACCGGGACAAACTTTGGAGCGGGTGAAGGGAATCGAACCCTCATCTCAGGCTTGGGAAGCCCGCGTTCTACCACTGAACCACACCCGCATTTAACCGCAAAACCATTAGCAGAAGACGCGCCGTTGCGCAACAACTTTTTATGCAAATTAACGCCCGAAAAACCCGTCACGAACACTCTTGTCGTTGAAAAAGTCAAAAACGGTTGTTGCAGCGCGCCAATTTAGAGTTATGTTTGGGCGTGGATTTGCAACAAATCACCTCGCTAGCAGCCGTGGTTGTAGTTGTGGCTGTGTTTGTTTTGGTGTTGAAGGGCCGGCGCAGCTCAATTGCTGCGCGGCCGGGATGCTGCCCGCATTGCGCGGTTGCCAAGCACAGCCGGGAGACAACGCACGCCAGATGCGGCTGCTGCGACGTTGAAGACACAGTCAAATCGCGGGATCGCTAGGGCCAGTTGCAGTATGAACCCGGTTCAAATAAAATTTTTCTGACCGATGGCAACAAGCAAACTCAGTGCGTCTGTATTTGTTTCGCAAGCGTCGGTTGTTAGCGGCGCTGCAGATGGCCATGTACGCCCCCATTGGGAACCAAACACAGACGTTTACGTTACCGAGCACGGCCTTGTTATCAAGGTCGAGCTGGCCGGCCTGCGCAGTGAACACCTGCAAATAATTGTCGAAGAAGGTAACCGACTTCGAATTCGGGGTGAACGACCCGATTCATGTCGCGCGCCCAAGTGCAATTTCCTTGTGATGAACATCAATTACGGCCCGTTTGAGAGCATTTTGGAACTGCCGCCCGGGTACGATCTTTCACAGGCAAAGGCGCATTACCTGAACGGATTCCTGCGCATTGACGTGCCATTGGCGGCGCGGCAAACGCGTAAACACACAAAATCCAACAACGGGACATAAAAAGGGTCGTTTAACCTGACCCACTTAATCCGCGTGGCGTCAAACCACCAGATTAACATGGCAATTGACTCCGCTGACACGGAGTTCATCACAATTACAAGCGGCGGTGTCGGTGCCGAAGAAGCCACAACTCGCATCTCGAGTCGCGCGTTGCCCGAGGTGTTGCCCATACTCGGGTTGTCTGACATCGTAATTTATCCCGGACAAGAGGCGCCGCTTCTTGTTGATACGCCGGAGGGTGTCCGGCTCATAGACGACGTTGTTGCAGGCGACAGGTTGTTGGGCGTTGTGCTGCAACGCAAGCCGGATATACAAAACCCCGCCCCAGAAGACCTCTACGGCATGGGTTGCGCAGTGCACGTGTCGCGCATGCTCAAATTCCCCGATAACAGCGTCCGCATCCTCGTGCACGGCCTGTGGCGCATCCGCATCAAGGAATACGAACCCGAGGCGCCTTATTTGCGGGCGCGGTTCGAGGTATGCAAGGACATCGTGGAGGAATCGGTCGAACTCGAGGCGCTGGCGCGTAATGCGCAGAACCTGTTCCGTGACATCATCAAATTATCGCCTGCACTGTCCGAGCTTGACAAGGTCCTCGACATCGAGTCGGAACGACCGGGTCGGTTGGCCGACATAATTGCCTGGACGCTGAACCTGAGCCTGGCCGATCGCCAGCAACTGCTCGAGACCGTCTCGGTCAAAGAACGGCTGCAACGATTGCTGCCGTTGCTGAACCGCGAGCGACAGGTACTGGAACTAAGCTCGAAGATCCAAAGTGAAGTGGCCGCGTCAATCTCGCGTACACAACGCGATTATTTCCTGCGCGAACAGTTGCGCGCTATACAACGCGAGCTGGGCGAGACCGATACAGTTGCAACCGAGCTTAAGGCTCTGCGCGAGCAGATCGAAAACACGCCCATGCCAACCGAGGCGCGCAAGGTCGCTTTACAAGAACTTGAACGGCTCCAGCAAATGCCCCCTGCAGCAGCGGAATACGCCATCACACGGCATTACCTCGACTGGATCGTCAATCTGCCCTGGGAAAAGGAAACCGAAGACAAGCTCGACCTGGCCGAGGCAGAACGGATTCTGAACGAGCAACATTACGGCCTGACGAAAGTAAAGGACAGATTGCTCGAGTTCCTTGCCGTGCTGAAACTGCGCAGACAGATCAAAGGACCAATCCTCTGCCTGGTCGGGCCGCCTGGGGTGGGTAAAACGTCTCTCGGCAAGAGCGTTGCCGAGGCGTTGGGCAGACGCTTTGCGCGATTTTCGCTCGGCGGCATGCGCGATGAAGCTGAAATACGCGGACACCGCAGAACCTACGTCGGCGCGCTCCCCGGCCGCATTATACAAACATTGCGCAGAGTCGAAAGCCGCAACCCGGTGATCATGCTCGATGAACTTGACAAGGTCGGCTCCGACTTCCGCGGTGACCCGGCTGCTGCGCTTCTGGAGGTGCTTGACCCGGCGCAAAACAACATGTTTATAGACCACTACCTCGATCTGCCATTTGACCTGTCGCGTGTGCTGTTCATTACCACAGCGAACTGGCTCGAACCGATCCACCCCGCACTGCGCGACCGGCTCGAAGTGATCGAGCTGCCAAGCTATACTGAGTCTGAAAAGCTCGAAATCGCAAAGCGATACCTCGTGCCGCGTCAGCTTGATGAACACGGCCTGCGCCGCCGCGACGTAAAGTTGCCGGATACAACACTGCGCCGGCTCATCCAGGGCTACACACGCGAGGCCGGCGTGCGCGAACTTGAACGCGAGATTGCCGCTCTTGCACGCAAGGCCGCACGCAAACTGGTCAGCTCAAACAACCGGTCTGCGCGGATTGTGATCACGCCCGATACACTGCCGAAGTTGCTAGGTCAACCGCGGTACTTTGCCGAAACGGCACAGAAAATCAACGACATCGGCATAGCGATTGGTCTGGCATGGACACCCGTTGGCGGCGAGGTCCTGTACATCGAGGTAACACGCATGCCGGGCAAGGGAAATCTGCTGCTCACAGGGTCACTGGGGGATGTGATGAAAGAAAGTGCACAGACAGCCGTTAGTTATCTGCGCAGCCAGGCTGATGCGTTGGGTATAAACCTCGCAGATTACAGCAAATACGATTTCCATGTTCATGTGCCAGCAGGTGCAACTCCAAAAGACGGCCCAAGCGCGGGCGTAGCAATTGTGGCTGCGCTGGCCTCGCTGTTGACGGGTCGGCGTGTGCGATCCGACCTGGCTATGACAGGTGAGATCAGCCTGCGCGGGCGCGTACTGCGCGTCGGCGGTGTTAAGGAGAAGGTGCTTGCCGCCATCCGGTTCGGCGTCAAACACGTTATCTTGCCCGAACAAAACCGTACTGACTGGCTCGAGCTGCCAGGCGAAGTGCGAAAAAAGATTCACGTGTGCTTCGTCCGCGATGTCGGCCAGGTAATCCAGCTCGCCCTCGAACCCAAATGACACGCCCAGTCCGGTGGTTCAACTGCGTCCCTGTTGCATATCAATCCCTGGCGAGTCAGCGGGGTCTGTTGTTACAAAGTCTCGCATTACTGGTACGGCTCCCACAGTCTAGCGCCCCCATTTACCGCCGCACAGGGTTTGGTCCGGCCGCGCGATCAACGACTCTGTTTTTTACCATGTACCTGGCGGCGGCGTCGCTGGCGTGTGCAGCACCTGAGTCGGGCCAAGATGCCCAACGAGCTGGGGCTGCATTGGCCGCAGAACTGCGCACGCAATGGCCTGCTGATAACCTGCTGCAGACCGGCTGGCTCAAAATGCGCGATGCAAAAGGTAATCGCGCCGCCGTCAGAATTCGATTCGAGGTAATTGTTACAGCCACAAATTGGACCAGCGTTTTCACTGCCTTCAGCTCCAATACAATGCACGGCACCGAACAATTGTGCGTGGTACACTCGGGCGATTGCCCCAACCAGTACAATTGGACACGCACAAATACACACAATGGGCAACAGTCGGCACCGATTGAAGGACAACAAATCAGTTGGACAGGCGCACGCTGGCAGTATGCATTTGCAGGATCGGATTTTTGGGCGGTTGACCTTGGGCTTGAATTTCTCTGCTGGCCCGGCCAACGATTGCTAAAACGCGAGATGCGCCGCAGTCGGATGTGCAACGTGCTCGAAAGCGCTAACCCGACGCCGGCGCCAGATGGTTACTCGCGTGTTGTGTCGTGGATTGATACAGAGACAGGCGGCTTGGTCCGTGCCGAGGCTTACGACGTACACAACAAACTGCTTAAAGAATTCGAGCCAAAAGAATTCAAAAAGGTCAAAGGTCGCTGGGAACTGCGCCAAATGCGTATCCGGAACGTACAAACCGGGTCGCAAACCGTGTTCGAGCTGGACCAGTCAAGCCAGTAAAGCTGCCCACAAGCTCATCATCCATCAACACACAAAACACCCCCCAGTTACACAATGTTGGCGTACGGAGCATGAAGTTGCCGTTTCACAAACCTGGCGACTACACTGAAGTTGTTGGGCTGGGCTGTTATTTTACAAGACGCAGTGCAGTTTGTTTCTCAAGTTCGTGTGCAAGGTCAATGTCGCGTCCGCCACCTGCAGTGCGTGCCTGGACCTGGATTGCCGTCAGGTTCGGCTCAAGTTGTTCAACGCGTATGTAAACTCTGCGTTGGCCGACCCTGCCTTCAAGTGTTTTAACCACGTTTGTCTGGCCGTGCACCACAGATTCATTCAGCAAAATGCCATTGAACTTGATGACTTCCTTGGCAGCTTCAAACACCTCGTCCAGCGGACGTTCGTACCTGCCCTCGACCCTGTCTTTGACGAGCGGCATGCCCGGACGATAACCGCCGGTGACCTTTTGATAACACCCGACGCTCAACCCGACCAACACCAAAATGGCAACCAGCAAAATGCTTTTCATTTTCATTTGCTCCAATCCAACCAAAACCACGCCAATCGTCAAGCTCGAATCTGACCCGGCCATCCCGACCTGGCCGATACAGAATAAGCATGCCGTCTTGCATCAAACAGCAAGTTATAGGCACCTAAAAATTTGCGTCTGTGTCAGGGCCTGCAATTTGTCTATGCCTGTTGGGCGCATAAACGGCGTTAGACTCAATCCGTCAGCCGCCAGGCTCGCAGCACGTAGGTTTTGCACTTGTGCATATAGGCACTTGCGCCCGCGGCCAGAATTGCGCCACTGCTAATGCCCGCTTGGTCTGCGCGGTACACAAATGTTTGTTAACAGCCGTTTTTGCATGAACCAGCACTCTGCATTCGAGGTCTCGGCGGTCAGAGAACAGAGCAGCTCAACAATCAGATTGCCAAAAGATCGCGCGCAAAGCGTCCAACTGCGTTGCAGTTTGGAGTTTCACATTGTTGTGACGGATCGAGACATCACAACCTTCCCCAAGTGCAATGCGCCTACAGGCGTGGGTCCGGTCCACCTGCAAAATCCGGATCGGGACGAAGCATTCGCCAGCGGTCAATACGCAACTCTGAAAAATCTGTGCGGCACGCCGGACGAAATCGGCACAGTCAGCGAAAAGTTGCCCTCGGGATCGAATGTATTGGTTCGAATGACCTCCCAGTTTGACATGGGCAGTGCAACATTCGTGGAAGCAAGCAGGTAAAATGCTTGTCCGGCGGGACCGCCGAACCCGGAAAGCACCAGGTCGGTGCCGGCAAGCCTCGGCGGGTTGAAGCTGACCCGGCACAGCCCAACTACAGCTATTGTTCCGTCGATCAACAACCGGTTTGTCCAAGTGTAACCTTCAGGGAGGTTCACTGCCGCAAACACACCGGTCGCGCTGGCGAAGCTAAGCAATTGGAACATGTCGCCCATCCGCGGCGAAAAACCGTTGGTGAGCCTGACATTCACCGTGCCCTTGGCAACAAGGTTACTCGAAATTAGGAGGTGGTCGTAGCTGTTGGTGCCGGTACCGCCGAGGTCGAACTCGAGCACGGCTGTATCAAGCAGTGTCAACCCACCTGCGATCGAGATGGTGCCAATTGATGACCCGGGCCGGATTGATCCGGCGTTCGTAATTGCGGCATAAAATGTGCCTGTGCCGGTTACACTGCCAGTGTTGGTGACGGCCATGCCCTTTGTAAATGCGTGATTCCCATCCATGGCTATGAAACTTGCCTCGCCACTGCCGTCGCCAACCAGAAACGGGCTTTTCGAGACATACGAGTATTTCGATGCGATCGTTCCACGCCAGAAGTTGATCGCACCGTTCGTACAAATAAGCTTGTCAACTACAACTGTTCCACCTTGCACATCCAATGCACCATAGCGCGGCTCCAGATAACCTGTTCCGGTGCCGTTCGTCAGCACAAGCGCGCCGTTTTTGACCCAGACGCTGTTACCCTGACAAAGCAGGTCGCTTCCGATTATCAGGTAATCTCCAGCGACTAGCCCGGAATTTTCAATGACAAGTTGGTTCCACCAGCTAGAACCCGACCCGATGACAATACCAAGCTGGTTCCGCCATTCCGAGCCTGGACCCGTGACTACCATTACATTGTCCATCTCCATCATGAAAGCGCCCCCGGCACCGATTGTCCCACCCCGGCTTGTGAGCAGTGCACCATTCGTAACGACCAATATGTTGCGAGCTTGTGAGGCGCCTAGTGTGAGCCAACGCCGCACATCAAGGCGCGCGCCAGGACCGTCAATGACAATCACATTCCCTGACGAGTTGTTGTATAACCCCGCAATGCAGTCTTCGCAGCAAACAGCAGCACCGTCTTTGATATTCAGTACGTTGTACCAACCTTGGTACCCGACGTATAAATTGCTGCTGTTGTGCCAACACGAGCCCGGGCCGGCGATTGAAACAACATTACTGTGTGCCCCGGTGCCATAACCAATGTAACCTGTGCAGTTTGTAACTGCCGCGCCGTCTGTAACAACTACTGCGCACCAGGAAGCTTCAGCGCCTGCGTACAGGTCTTTGTTTATTTGCCAGCGTGTCCCCACACCTGACACCACCACAGCGTTACTGTCAGCACCCGGATACACGCCAAGGTATGCGTTGCCGTTTTGGGCGTAACCGCCGTTCGAGATTACCAGCGTATTCCACGGACAATAAAGGCCGATGTTCAGGTTGCTCGCTACAAGCCAACGCGACGCCGGATCAGTGACCGTAACTGTGTTAAACCGAGAACCTGAAAAATCTGCGGCCCCTATGGCAGCCGAATAATTGCTGATCAACCCACCTGCTGAAATTGTGACTGAATTTGACCCCAGACCCCACGGGCCTATTCTAATCAAATCTGTATTTAGCAACTGTGAACCGGTCCCTGTTACTACCACAGAAAGGTTGTTTCCATAACTTAGTTCAGCGCTCTCAGTCTTTACGGATCCGGCGTTCGACACAATCAGTCGCGAAAACGGGCCATTTAAAGCCAAAAACCTACATCTCAAGCTCGAGCTTGGTCCGGTAACCAGAGCGCTGTTGTACCCGGCCAACGCACCGATTGTTGTAGTCAGGTTCGTTACGGTCCCTCCGGACTCGATCACCAACCAATTGCTCTTACCTTCGTAACCAACGACAAGGTTTGTTGCATTGAACCAGGCCGATCCTGCCCATGTCACTATTGCAAGGTTGTTCGATGCGGTGCCGGTATTGCCTATTGTTGCAGTTGTGTCCAGTAACACGCCGCCGTTGGTAATCATCAGGACATTATAACTCCCAGTGTTACCAACAATGATTGGGCCACCAGCATTGGTCACGATGCCGTTTATGATCAAGGTGGTGTAATCTTCAGCGCAGGCAATTTGCGCATACAACAAATACATATACACCACCAGACAGCTACACGTGAATTTCCGAAACTTAGGTGCGCGCACAAACGTGCTGGTGCATTTACAATTGTCTGTGCAGTTCATGATGCGTGATCTCCATCCTAGGTGATTATTTAACTTGGGCGGGAAAACCTACTTGCTTGCAGTCGTAACGGCGGGCTCCAAGCCGGTTAAATCGTCTCGCCCAATTTTAATTCACAGTTTGTCGTTCAACGACACACAAATTTTCCACCGTCTGCCGGAGTCTGTCAAACAAAACGTCACACCGCGCAGCACGGCTTAAAATAGCCCCTCTTGCAACGTTCCAATGCCAGACGCATGTCTTGCTCAGGAAGCAAACATGCCACCCCGCAAACAGCCTGATGCGGATTGGTCTGCCCGGTTTGCGTGGAATCCACCGGTTGCACCGCGCTCGGTATTATTGGCTGCGCATTACCCTAAATCCGTTCACCAGGATGCCGTTGAGCCTGATGCCATCCTTAGCAGGGTGTTGAAAAAGTGATTTTCGGAGGAAAAAACATGCAAAAATCCCAATGTTTTCGAGGGTAGGTTTTCCAAAACAGCCATTTTTTCATTGAGTTCCGAGTCTGCCGCATGCCTGCGTGCCGCACACAGACAGGCGCCCGGCTTGGGACACGCAGGTATCGCATCCGACACTGCAGTACAAACCCGCAAGCCACCTTGCACAATATGCTTTCCCCATAAGACACCAACGCTACGCCAATTTGGAAATCAGTGACAACAGCGGGGTCATCCCGTAACGGTTGGATGCGGCACAATGGTTTGGCTGCACCTGCATTGCAAGCTTGTGAAAAATTCCGGGCCAGACAACGTTTTCGGCGGGCCGCTCCTGCAACTGCGTGACGGGCCGCGTGCGTTACCCTTCCCAACTACATTCTTCAGGTCAGAGTGTTTTACCCGGGTATCGTTGAAAAGCATACGCCGCTGGTCACGCAAACGCAGGAGCGGCTCGCTAGCCAACGCCAAATCCGATCGTCCAGACACAGAACAACACGGCGGGGTAAAACCAATTAACCCCAGATTTTGCATTTGAGTTGTCAATAAAGCGGTAAGTGCTTCACCCTGCTCCGGTTAACTCAAATTGAAAGGAGCATAAAAAAGTGAAGCACAAAACCGTCAAGACCAGAGCGCATCGGGTCTGGCAAGTTCAGATTGCCTTTACCCATAAACAAGGGCACATCTTGCCCGAGCCACTGGAGTGCCGGCGTCCTGCCGGCTTTACGTTCCTAAGGCACGAAACACGGCCCCAATGGGTTTGGCTGGGTCCGCCACCGGCGTTCGCACAAAGCCGGCCGGAGGCCCGCGCTCCCCGCCCGGTTCTTGGAGGCCTTGCAGGCGTGTTTTTGGGGTGGCCTGGCTGCCGCAGGCGGCCAGTGTGTTGACGCGCTTCTTGGGCAAATTCCGGCAACGGGACAGCGAGGCGTTGCGCGCGGCGGCGGTGGGCTTGGCGGAGCAACTGATCCAAGCCGAAGGGATCACCGAGGATGTGCTGATTCTGGACAGCACCGTCTGCGAGCGTTACGGCCGCCAGCAGGGGGCGCGCAAAGGCTACAATCCCAGGAAACCGGGCCGGCCCAGTCATCATCCGCTCAAGACGGCCTTGGGCAGCGGGTATGTGGTCAACCTGTGGAATCGGCGTGGCGATACTCACTCGGCCCACCAGTGCATCGGGTTTTACGAACAGACGCGCCGTGAGTTGCCCGACACGTTGCGTATCCAGTGGGTGTTGGCCGATAGCGGGTTTGGGTAAGAAGGGTTTCTGGAGCATTTGGAGGCTCAAAACCAACGGTACATTGTGGCGTTGCGGCTGACGGCTTGTGTGCAGCGGGCGATTCGGGGCATTGGCCAGTGGCAGTTGTTGGATCGGGGTTTGGAGGTGGCAGAAGTGATGGTGGCGTTGAGCACGTGGAAACGGGCCAGGCGCTTGATCGGGATTCGCCAACACGTGCCCACACGGCGCAAGGCCAGCGGCAAACAACCGCTACTGTTTCGGGAGCTGGCGGAGCATCGGGACTGGCGTTACAGCGTGCTGGTGACCAACGACATCGTGTTGTCTGCGGAGGCGATTTGGCGGACGTATTGGCCGCGGGCCAACGAGGAGAACTGCATCAAAGAGTTGAAGGAGGGCTACGGTTGGCACGAGTTCAACGTGCACAGTTTCAGGCGCACGGAGGCGGCGATGCTGTTGGTCGGGATGGTCTGCTACAACTTTGTCCATCATCTGAATCGCTGTGTGCTCAAGACGGCCGAAGCCGGGCTGGCGCGGTTGAACACGCTGCGACTGAAGGTGCTGGCCATCCCGGCCATCTATGGCCGTGGCGGCCGACAACCAACGCTGCGGCTGGGTGTGGCTGACGGCCGTCTGCGGGCCAAAATTCGCTACTGGTTGGAGCGGATCCAGCGCTTGGGATTACGCCTGTTCAACTGCAATGCAGTTGGCCTGCCGCCAGGCGTGCAAGCGTAACGGAGGGAGGGTTACGACCATGGAATGACCCTATCCAACATTGCTCGCGGCAGCGGTCGGGCGCAGTTCACTCCGGAATTACCGAGTGAAAACGCAACCAGTCCGCCCAAATGCAAAATCTGGTATTAAATCCGGACAGGTGTTAACCCTGACAGTTCGCACGCGCTGCGTGGTGCGGACTTCCAAGTCTGCTTTACCACATCCCGCCCCTGTGGGACAAGCCCGGCAGGGCGACAGTTTGTAGCCCACCGCGCCAACGGTGGGCATGCAGATCGCTAAAAATCATTCCCAAGCCCCGAAAAGGGACGACAGACAATTGCTCACTGTCCAAATGGATTGTACAGAATTGCAGTCGGTTCGTCTGGCTAATGCTGACAACCGAATTTCACCCGAGCAACATGTTGCCCTACACTTCGGTTTTCGCGCCGCCAGTTACACCGCAAGGACGCTGACACGCAGAGCTCGGCGGGGCGCATCCTGCATATGCGGGAGCGCCCGGCAGTGGCGCGCGCCGGTACCACAGCTTTTGTAGCGGCGTTCTACGAACGCCGTCTGTTTTCCCACAGCACGGGTGCAGCAAGAGAGTCCTGCAGATGCGGGCCAACAAAACCTGGCGGTCACAGACCGCCGCTACAGCACTGCAGATGAGCGTAGCCGCGCGCGTAAGAGCGCGGAAAAACACGATTCAAACCTAGGAAACCGAGTCCGCCCGAACCAACCCCGGCGCACAGTGGACTGCGCGCCCTACCGATTCTCTGCGCCTTTGGGCAGATTTGGCGCGCGGCCACCTTGGGCACAGGTCTTCTGCAATAGGGACAGTCGCGCGCCGTAGCCGCGCGCGTAAGAGCGCGGAATAACTCCGAGCTCATATCCGGAATGAAACACAAGTATTTAAGCGCACCCAGCACCTTGCCACCCCAACGTAAAACCACAAAATACCCAATAGCCCTTTTTAATCCGCCGTCTCACGACGGCGGCTACCATAACGGCCTAAAAAGTCAGGTCTGCACAAACAACCCCGGCGCACAGTGGACTGCCCGCCCTACCTTGCTCTGCGCTTTTGCGTCTTTGCGTTGAAAATGCAGACGCATGAGGCCATGCGTCCCTACCAGCCAAACAATACGGACACATCCCTGAGGCGTCCGGTCGTTGTGGCCGCGCAACTGTTATTTTGCTGTGGCACGCGGCCATCTTGGCCGCGGGTCTTTCTGCGACCGAGACGGTCGCCGCCGGGGTAGATTGGAGCGCGGCCATCTTGGCCGCAGTGCCATCAAGGTGGGTAGAGCATAGCAGGGGCTTTTTTCGACCGGGACGGTCGCCGGGCTGTAGCCGCGCTCGTAAGGGCGCGGAGCACCGGATTCAAGCCGAAAGACTGGGTCCGCACGAGCAACTCCGGCGCGCAGTGGACTGCGCGCCCTACCGAGTCTCTGCGCTTCTACTGTGAAGGATTGGAGGAGAAGTTTTTGGAGCGCGGTGCTCCAGCACCGCTTTCGGTTCGATTGGAGGGATGACTTCCATGTCGTCTAGAGTTTGGTGCAGGTCGAACCCGTGCACGCAAGCTAGCTCTGACGAAGGCTCGCCTCCCAATGCAGAATTTACTGCGCCTCAGAGCGGCGCGCTCCGTCACAACCGGATTGGTAGGGCGGGCAGTCCTCTGCCCGCCGGATGTTTTCGGGTGTACGCATGGCGGCGCGTCCCGCACATGCGGGAC
>Ga0315298_1001327_pt1 | contig 45826 bp, 36 predicted proteins | sample WHS_1_MG_FD_203077 | JGI IMG/M metagenome (GOLD analysis project Ga0315298, IMG submission 203077) | Extremophilic microbial mat communities from Washburn Hot Springs, YNP, Wyoming, USA - WHS_1_MG | ecosystem: Environmental > Aquatic > Thermal springs > Hot (42-90C) | place: USA: Wyoming...
ACGTTCGACAGGCACGACAGCCTGAACAGCTTCATCAAGTCGAAACTCGCCGTCATCGACGAGACGGCAGACGTCGACGAAGCGGTCGATCTCACCCATCATTACGAATATGAAGCGGTGGTGATGCGGGTCTTCGATACCTACAGGATCGAGTTCGACCTGATCCGCCGCCTGCGGAAATCCGGATTTCGCGCCCCGATCGTGGCGGTCGCCAACACGCTGGCCGAGTCCGCCCGCCTGCATATTCTTGAGGCCGGGGTCGACGATCTCATCGTCGGCGCTCCCTCATACGAGGAAACGTTCCTGCGCATCCAGAATCATATACGCAGGAACCGGGGCTTCCAGGACTCTTCGCTTTCCGTTGGCAATATCGATGTCAACATGAATGCGAAGAAGGTCTTTGTCGGCGCCCGCGAAGTCGCCGTCACGAAGAAGGAGTATCAGATCATCGAACTCCTCGCGCTGCGCAAGGGCTGCGTTCTGAGCAAGGAAGCGATCCTCGATCATCTGTACGGCGGCCTCGACGAACCGAACGCCAAGATCATCGACGTGTTCATCTGCAAGATCCGCAAGAAGCTGCTTGCCGCAGACGGCCAGGACGTGCTCGTCACCAACTGGGGACGCGGCTATATGATGGCCGACCAGCGCCCCCAGAACATGGTTCAGACGGTGACCGCGCCGGGCATCCAAGCCAGGATCAAGACGACTGCAAGCCTTGCAGTCGCTTGACCCTCGAACCCGGGATCTCGCGGCACCTCACTGACCGAAGGCAGCAACGGATGCGGCGATTGGCGCGACCGGCCTGCCCTGGCATCGGTGACCGGCATTTCCCGAATTCATTTCGGCATCATTACCAGGTCTGATGATGGTGATGGTGGTGATGATGGTGGTGATGATGATGCTCATCGGCCTGCTGGATCCGGGCGCCACCCTGCTCCGCGCGCTGGCGGGCGAGCGCCGCATCGTGCTCGCGAAGCATGACGGAGGCATTGGGGACCGGGCCGAGAAGTTCAGCATAGGACGCCGCTTCAAAGCGGGGCGCCGGGGGAAGCGACGCGGCGGAACTCATCACCGGGGCGGCGATAGCGGCCCCGACCACTGCGCCGAGAATACAGATTGTGGTCTTTTCCATCTTCGCTCTCCTTTCGATTGGTGAGACACAGGAAAGAGATTGACCGTGGCGTTTCTGTGACGCTGAATTTGTTTGAAACTTTACAATTTCTTTACCCTGCCAAGGTCATGACCCGGATCATGTGGGCTTCGGAGGACATCGGCACGCGCGGATCATCGTCCGGGATGTCGCGTGACGCCTTTTGGTCCTGGGGCGCTTTTTCGAGGACGTGGCTTCAGTCACGGCGTCAATCATTCGCGCGACATGTCATGTGATTGTCGTGTATCCGCGCAATAATCGGATCGCGGCCATGTGCCGGCGAATTCCCCGGCGCGGCGTCATCGGCAGGTCAGGTCGGCGGACCGGCGATCCCGGCCAGATGTCTGGTTCCCGATTCGTCGACTCACAGTCATTTAGGGCCGATTGGTGAGACGCATCGGTAGACGAGGCCGATACTCGCAGTCCGCATCGAATTCACGGTACCGCATTGCACAATCGGGACCGATGGATGCTTCAGGACGATCGATCAAGCACAATTTTCGATGATCATAATTCAATTTTTGTTTTTTGTTTCATGATATTTTTATTTGATTTGTTCATTCAAAAATAGTTTTGAACATTTATAGAATAACGATAAAATATTGCAAATGCGTTTTATTCAATTTGATGATCCGATCATTAAATATTTTATGATCATATTTTTGACACAAATTGGCGACGATTGCGCCATATCCGCTCCTTGTCTTGGCAGCCATGGACGGACATTCAAAAGACCCACAGTCTCGACACATGCCCTGCCCAGATCGGCCCGGTCATGGGCTGCCTGCCCGCTTCCAGCCCGCACGCTGGGCTGCCGGACTGGCGCTGGCGCTGCCACTCTGCTGCCAACCCGCTCAGGCGCGCCTCGAACACCGCCAGAGCGAGGTCCGGTCCGGGGCAGGCATTCCCGCGACGGCGATTTCCCATCCGCTGGCCTGGTATGACCGCGATCGAGCCCCGATCGTCCTGAAGGGACGCTCGGCTTCGGGCGACATCACGTTCCAGGTGGCCGATCATCGGGAGGTTTCGGCCGCCGAGCTGCATCTTCTCGGCACCAATTCCGCATCGCTGATCGGTGGCGCCTCGCAATTGCTGGTGCTGCTGAACGGCTCGCCGCTGAAACAGATCCCGCTCGACGGCTCGTCGCCGACGATCGACCGGACCATCGGCATTCCACCCGGCGATCTGCGGGATGGAACGAACCAGCTCACCCTGTCGGTCACGCAAAAGGCGGCGCAGGGCTGCGAGGCGTTCGATGACCCCGCGCTGTGGACACGGATTTCGCCGAAGTCGCAACTGTCGATGAGCTACCGGCGGGACTCGGTTCCCCTCACCCTCGCCAGCCTGAAGTCGAGCTTCATGTCGTGGCAGCCGGATACGTCCCACATATTCGTCCTCTACGATCCCGCGCTCGCGCGCGCGCCGGAACCGATCATGGCGATCGCGCGGTCGGTGGCGCGGGCCGACGCGATGCGCGCGGTGTCCTTCGTCGCGCGGCCGCTCGACCGGGTCGGCAAGGCCGTGGCGCAGACATCGGCCGCGACCGTGATCATCCTCAAGCTGGAGAACGGAGCGGCCGCCGGCAGCGGGCTCGACGCCGCGACGCTGTCGATCGCCCGCAATCCGGTCGGTGGGGTCGTGATGACCATTGCCGCGGAAACGCCCCGCGCCCTTACCGGCGCGGCCCGGCTGATCGGGCGGCCCGGAACGGTGTGGCCGAACGAACAGAGCGCCGTCATCCGCATTCCGGCCGCCACCGGCCACGCGCAGAGCCCGCACGCGCCGGCAGCCAGCCCGACCGATATCAGCTTCCGCGCCACCGGCCTGCCGACACAGACCGAACACGGCCGCAGCAGCCAGTTCGCGCCGGTGACATTCTGGAATCCCAACTGGGACAGCCACGCGATCCTGTATCTCCACATGGCCTATTCGGCCGGTGGCGGGGCGGGGTCGATGATCCAGGCGCTGGTCAACGGGAAAATGGTCAACACGATTCCGCTGACCAATCCCGATGGCGGCACCTATCCCGATTACAAGCTGCTGGTTCCGCAGGATGCCCTGAAGGTGGGGCGGAACCGCCTGGTGCTGAAGCCGGTCTTTCACATGCAGCACGCGGCGGCCTCCGCCTGCGTCGCCAATGATTTCGGTCACAACCTGGCGGTGACGGTGTTCTCGGACAGCCACCTGACCATCATCGGCGGCGCGCCGGTCGACAAGGACGATCTCGCGGCGATGACCACGGGCGTGTATCCCCTGCGCACGATCGCGATCGCCTCTCCCTCTCCGGCGGCGATCTCCGCCGCCGCCACCCTCGGTGCGAAGCTGGCCCAGGTCACGCCGGATCAGCCGCTGAACCTCGTGCTTGAACCCCACCCCGCCGCGAAGCCGGGGGTGCTGGTCGTCGGCGCGGTCTCGCGGCTGCCGGAGCAACTTCTGTCGGCGAGCGGCATATCGCTCGTGGGCGGCTCGCCCGCCGTGAAGGAGCCCTCCGGCCAGACGCCGCATGTTCCCGACGCGGCGGACCTGGACGACGTGACCGCGTGGCTGGGCCGCATCTTCGGCAACAGGGCCGAAAGCGCGCCCACCGGCAAGACCGGCCACGGCCAGGCCGCCGGCGCGACGGTGCAGGGCTTCGGCAATGCCGCGATCATGGCGGTCGCCGACGCTCCCGCGGTGCCCGATGCGCCGGGGCGGCTCGCTCCCGCCATCGTGCTGACGGCGAAGAGCGATGCCGGGCTGGCGCAGGCGATGGGCAAGCTGGTCCACACCGCGACATGGCGGCAGATTTCCGGCCAGGCGATCGTGGTCGCGCCGGCCAAGAGCGAGTTGCAGGTCCTGCCGGCGGAGAACGTGCCGATCGGGCCTTCCGCGCGGCTCGGCTTCCTCGCCACACGCAATCCCCTGACCACCGTATTGGCCGTGCTTGGCACGCTGGTGATCCTGATCCTGCTGGTCCGGACCTTCGTGACGCTCAGGCGGCGGCGGCTGCACCCCTCAGTAAAAGGAGTCGACGAGCGATGAAATCCGCAAGTTTGCGCCGCACCGCGCGGCGCGCGACCAGGGCCGGGATCGTCACCTGCATCTCGACCATCGCGATCACCGCAACCGCGCGGGCCGCCCCGCACACGAACCTGTTCATCGCCGGCGGCCAGTATGCCAACTCGTCGCAGAGCGCGTATCTCGGCGCGATCCTGCCATTGCCGGGCGGAACGCTGGGCAAGGGGTTCTTCGTCTCGCCGTTCGCCGGCTGGAACCGCTACACCTTCCAGAAGAACGGGCAGAGCTTCACCGGAAGCGAGCCGTCCGCGAGTGTCGCCATCGGCCACGCCTGGGACGAGCCGGATTTCAACCTGAGCCTTTCGGTAGCCGGCGGGTATTCGAATACCACAGTGACGCCCTATGCGCCGAAGGGATCGTTCCACGGCGGCCAGTGGTTCGCGGAGCCGGAAATCTATGCCCAGCTCAAGCTTCCGGCCGGGGCCACGGCAACCGTGAACGGCGGCTACCTGACCGGCATGCGGAGCTACTGGAGCAGCGCCTATCTGCTGGTGCCGGTTTCGCCCTCGATCGCGATCGGGCCCGAGGCCGATTTCGGCGGCGGCATCAACTATCGTTCCCGCACCTTCGCGCTGCGCGTTGCCGACAAGCTGACCAGTTCCCTCGATGTCGATCTGTCCGCCGGCGCGACGACGAACCTTCCGGGTCCGTATCACCCGTATGTCGCCCTGAATCTCAGCGTGCCGTTCCGGTAATCGCATGACCGACATGGCGAGACGCAATTTTCTCGGTCTTCTCGGCGCGGCCGCGCTCACGGGCGGCCCGGTGATGATGGCGCGGGAGCTGTGGCAATCGTCCTGGCGCGGCTACCGGCACGGATTCATCGACGGCCAGGGGCGGGTCATCGACTATTCCGCCAACAAGGGATTCAGCACTTCGGAGGGGCAGTCCTATGGCATGTTCCTCAGTCTCGTCGCCGGCGACCGCGCGACGTTCCGCCGCATCCTGAACTGGACGAACACGAACATGGCGGGCGGGCGCCTCGGGGAGGTGCTCGCGGCGTGGAAATGGGGGCTGCACGGCGGCAAATGGGGGGTGATCGGCGCCAACTCGGCGGCGGACGCGGATGCGTGGATGGCCTATTCGCTGCTCGAGGCCGCCCGGATCTGGAAGGATCACAATCTCGGCGCCGAGGGGCACAAGCTGGCGACGCGCATCGCCGATGACGAGAGCGTGGCGATCAACGGATTTGGCCGGGTCCTGATACCCGGCGCCTCCGATTTTCCGGACACGCCGCCCGTCATCGTCGATCCGAGCTATACGCCGCTGTTTCTGGCCCGCGGCATCGCGCGCGCGACCAACCTGCCGAAATGGCAGGCGATCGCGGCCACGCTGCCACGGCTGATGACGACGATCTGCCGCAACGGATTCGCCCCCGACTGGGCCTGGGCGCCGCAAGCCCCCGCCTCGCCGCCGGCGGGCCTGCCGGAGACCGGCACCGGATCGTTCGATGCGATCCGGTGCTATCTCTGGGCGGGCCTGACCGCGCCGGAAACGGAGGGGAGCGCGACCGTTCTCGCCTCGCTGAAGGGCATGGCCCGATACTTGGCCACCCACCGCGCGCCGCCGCAGAGCGTCGATCTCGCGAGCCAGGCGACGCACGGGACGGGCGGAATCGGATTTTCCGCGGCGCTGCTGCCCTACCTCGCGGCACTCGGGCGCCACCGGCTGCTCCACCAGCAGCTCGGCCGCGTGCTGGCCCAGCGGGAGACCAGCGGCCTGTTCGGCCAGCCCGCCGACTATTACTCGGAAAACCTGATCCTGTTCGGACTTGGCGGACTTTCGGGAAGCATCCGCTTCGACAAGCAAGGAGGTCTGATCACGTCATGATGCGCCATCTCCCCGCGTTGACCAATGGCCTCACCTTCATCGTCGCCGCAGCCGTGGGCTTCGTGCTCATCGCCGCCACGCTGCTGCCCACGACGGGGCCCCTGCCCGATATCGAACAGGGCGTCGTCTTCGGCCTGCTGCTGATCCTCTACAATCTCGATGGCGGATGCCGGAGCCGGCGCAAGCGGCCGATCGTGCGCATCTCCATCAGCGCCCTGACCATCCTGCTGACGTGCCGTTATCTGGACTGGCGGCTGACCGACACGCTGCCGTTCGGGTTCGGCACGATCAACATCGCCCTCGGCATTCTTCTCGTGCTCGCCGAACTGCACGGCATCGGCTCGGCCATCATGGGGCAGATCATCAACGTGCTGCCTCTCGACAGGACGCCTCAGCATTTCACGCTCGACCCCGCGTCCTGCCCCACCGTGGACATCCTCATCCCCACCTACAACGAGGATCCCGAGATCGTCGAAACCACGGTGATCGCGGCAACGCAGATCGACTATCCCGCTTCGAGGTTCAGGGTCTACATCCTCGACGATGGCGGCACGGATGCGAAGCGCGCGAAGCCGGGCGCCGCCGGACGGGAGGCGGCGCGGCGGGCGGAGACGCTGCGCGAGATCGCGCGGAAATTCGGCGCGATCTATCTCACGCGGCCGGAAAACGTTCACGCCAAGGCCGGCAACATCAATCACGCGCTCGGCCAGATCGACGGCGAGCTGATTCTCGTTCTGGATTGCGACCACGTGCCGACACGGGACTTCCTTTCGCGCACCGTCGGGTTCTTCCAGGCCGATCCGAAACTGTTCCTGCTCCAGACGCCGCACAATTTCGTGACGCCCGATCCGATCGAGCGCAATCTTTCGACCTTCGAGGTGATGCCGGCCGAAAACGAGCTCTTCTACCATGTGATGCAGCCCGGCCTCGATTTCTGGGGGGCGGCGTTCTTCTGCGGCTCTGCGGCCGTCCTGCGGCGCCATGTCCTCGACGAGATCGGGGGGATCTCGGGCAAGTCGATCACCGAGGACGCGGAAACCACCGTGAAGGCGATGTGCCGCGGCTACCGGACGGCGTTCTACAACCGGCCGATGGTCTCCGGCCTGCAGCCGGAAACGTTCTCCGGCTTCATCCTCCAGCGGGTGCGCTGGGCGCAGGGCATGATGCAGATCTTCATGCTCGACAATGTCTGGCTGAAATCGGGCCTGACCTTCATGCAGCGGCTGCTGTTCACCAACTTCGCCTTCTACTGGCTGTTCCCGATCTCGCGGAGCATCCTCCTGCTGATGCCGCCGCTGTTCCTGTTCTTCGGGTTCAACGTCGCGGCGACCACGCCGCGCCAGTTGCTGGTCTACGCCCTGCCCTACTACCTCGCGGCGCTGGTCAACAGCCAGTATTTCTACGGGCGCGTGCGCTGGCCGTTCATTTCCCAGGTCTACGAGACGGCGCAGACCGTCTTTCTTTCGGCGGCCCTGGTCTCGGTGCTGCGGCGGCCGCGCGCGCCGAAATTCAAGGTCACGCCGAAGGGCGAAATGCTGGACAAGGATTTCATCTCCGGCCTGTCCTGGCCTTTCTACTGGCTGTTTGCCCTGGCCTGCGCCTCCCTCGGTATCGGGCTCTGGCGCATCGTGACCCAGCCGCAGCTGCGCTGGGCGCTGATCTTCGTCGTGTTCTGGGTCGTGCTCGACATGATCGCCCTGCTCGGCGTGATCGGCGCGCTGGCCGAACGGCGCCAGACGCGCACGATGCCGCGCATCGGCTGCAAGGGGCCGGCCTGGATGCATCGCGACGGCGGCGGCTGGGTCGAGGCGGCGTTGCACGACCTCGGCCGCGGCGGCGCCGGGTTGGTCCTTGCCGCCGGAACGGAGGGCCCGCAGCCCGGAGACCGTGTGCGCCTGCACGTTCCGGGCCTGCGCGGCGGACTTCCCGCGGTGGTGCGGCATCGCAAGGATGGCGCACGCAACAGCATCATCGGGCTGCAATACGTATCCGATGGTGTCGCCGAGGCGCGGGCCGCGGTGGACCGGGCGTTCGGCGACAGCGAGCTGCTCGTCCGCAACGCCGCCCTCCGGCACCGGGGCACGAGCATCGCGTATGCCTTCGGCTTTCTCTTCGCCATCGGATTGCGCGGTACGGCGAGGCATTTCCGGATCCTCGCACGCGACGCCGCGATCACGCTGCGGGTGTCGCGCCAGCGCCGGGCCCTGCTTGCCAGCAGCCGGCAGGCCGAGGAGAACGGCGGCCAGAAGGCTCGCCTCGCCCCCTTGTCATAGGATGAACCGATGCGCCGGATGCCCCTTGCCGCTCTACTGTCCCTCTCGGCGATCGTGGCGGTCCGCGCCGCCCATGCCGCCCCGCAAGCGGCGGGATGCGCCTGGCGCAACGACCATCTTTCGACGGCACGCCGCACGGCGCTGCTGCTCCATGCCCTGACGCCCGGCGACGAGACGGATCTGATTGCCGGAGCGGGAACGCATGAACCCTACGTGTTCTACACCAGGGGACTCAAGCGGTTCTGCATTCCGCCCATGGGTCTCGAGGATGGGCCAGCCGGTGTCGGCGACAAGCTCGGCGGCGTCACGGCCCTGCCCGCCGGCGTGGCGCTCGCCGCGACCTGGGATCCGTCGCTCGCGCGGCGCTACGGGGCGGTAATCGGCGCCGAGCAGAAGGCGAAGGGAACCGCCGTCGATCTCGGGCCGACCGTGAACATCGATCGCGATCCGCGCTGGGGGCGGTCTTTCGAATCCCTCTCGGAAGACCCTTATCTGGCCGCCCGGATCGGCGTTGCCGAGATCCGGGGCATCCAGTCCACGGGCGTCATGGCGCAAGTGAAGCACTTCGCCGTCTACAACCAGGAGACCTATCGCAACACCCCGGAGGACGACGTCATCGTCTCGCCCCGCGCGCTGCATGAAATCTACCTCCCCGCCTTTCGCGCCGCCGTGCGGCGCGCCCATGTGGCCTCGATCATGTGCGGCTATGCGACGATCGGGGGGCATGAGAGTTGCGGCGACAAGGCGTTGCTGACCGGCGTGCTGCGCGCGGACTGGGGATTCCGCGGCTTCGTCACCTCCGACTATCAGGCCATTCACGCAACGGCCGACGCGGCCGCCGGCGCCGATATGGAGCAGCCCTTCGCGACCTATTTCGGCGCGCGGCTGACGCAGGCGGTCGCGGCCGGAAAGCTCGCCCGCAGCGTGCCGGAGACGATGACGCGGCATATCCTCGCCGAAATGTTCCGCTTCAGGCTGTTCGATCATCCGCCCCAGGGCAGCACCACGGCCATCGTCGCGACCCGGGCGGATCGCCTGGCGGCGACCCGGATCGCCGAAGCCGGGACGGTGCTGCTCAAGAATGATGGAAACGTCCTGCCGCTCGATCCGGGCCATGGCGGGACGATCGCGGTCATCGGACCCGCCGCATCGATCCAGCCTGTCTACGCCGGCGGCGGCAGCGCCAACGTGGTGCCCACGCAGCCGGTGGCGCCGCTCGCCGGCATCGATCACGCGCCGGGGATGACGCGCCACGTCGACTACGTGGCGGGATTGCCCGCCGACAAGGCGCTGACGCCGATCCCGCCCTCGGCGCTTTCGGGTCCGTTCCGGCCCACGCCCCTGCACGGTTCGTTCCAGGCCGTGCTCACCGCGCCGGAGACCGGCACCTACGTGCTCGGCATCACCAACCCGTGCCATTGCTATGCGCCCACCGATCTCTCGCTCGATGGCAGGGAATTGCTGAGCGATCCCGGCACGCCGCCGGTTTCCACCTATTCCGCCGCGGTGCAACTGCGGAAGGGCGAGCGGTACAGGCTCGGCGTCACCGGCGCCGCGTCGCGCCTGACCTGGGCCACGCCATCGACCCTGCGGCCCGATATCGCGCGCGCGGTCGCGGCGGCGCGACGGGCCGCCGTCGCCATCGTGGTGGTGGCGGACGACACCGAGTCGGAAGCGGCGGACAGGCCCGATCTCGACCTGCCGTCCGCCCAGAACCGACTGATCGAGGCGGTGTCATCCGCAAATCCGCACACGGTCGTGGTCATCGATGCCGGAGCGCCGGTCGCCATGCCCTGGCTCGGCAAGGTCGCCGCGGTCGTTGATGCGTGGTATCCGGGCGAGACCAACGGAACGGCCCTGGCCGCGATCCTGTTCGGCAAGGCCGATCCCGGCGGGCACCTGCCGGTCACGTTCCCCGCACACCTCGCCGACATGCCGACCGCGCCGGTGGCGCGCTTTCCCGGCACGGGCGGCAGGGTCGACTATTCCGAGGGAATCGACGTCGGCTATCGCTGGTATTCGGCGCATCATGTCAGGCCGCTGTTCCCGTTCGGGTTTGGCCTCTCCTACACGCATTTCGCGTTCAGCGACCTGAAGGTCGTCTCCGGCCCCGGCGACGGGACACGCCCGGTCGTCGTATCCGCCCTCGTCACGAATGCCGGCAAGGTTGCCGGCAGCGACGTCGCCCAGCTCTATCTCCGTTTCCCGCGCAGCGCGGGCGAGGCGCCCCTCAAGCTCGTCGGCTTCCGCCGCGTCCGGCTTGCTCCGGGGCAGTCGAAGCGTCTCCGCTTCACGGTGACGCCGCGGCAGACCTGGTGGTGGCACGGTTCGGGCTGGACGGCCTCGCCCGGCACCTATCGGCTGTATCTCGGCGATGCCGCCGACGATGCCCATCTCGCGCAACGCGTTTCGTTCCCGATGCCGCAGACGGTCGGCGCCCGGAATGTGCTGGTCGAGGCGCCGGAACAGGCCATCCCCGGCCAGCCCGTCAAGGTGAAGGTGTCGCTCTCGGCCGGCGGCGAGGCGACGCTCCGGCACGTGCGGCTGAGGCTCGACGCGCCGGCGGGATGGCGGGTTTCCGCCATCGGTTCCGCGGCAGGGGAAGGCATCCAGCCTGGAGAGGCGGTTCGCGCGACCTTCACGGTCACGCCCCCCGGCTGGGCGGCGGCGGGGACCTATGCGCTGCGGGCGGTTGCGCAACTCGGCGCGAGACATTGCACCAGGGGGGCCGACGCAGGATGTGTCACGGCGACGCGGGACAGCGGCGCGATGATCACGCTCGCGGCCCGATGAAGGGATGCCGGCGCGGCCGGTTCAGGGGCGGGGCCGCCAGGCCCGGGGGCGTATCACGAAGAGCCTGGGGACATCAGGCGGTCATCGTCAGGTCCCGGCCGAGCTTCTTGGCCTCGTAAAGCGCCGCGTCGGCGCGGATGAATGTCTCGTCCAGGGTTTCGCCGACCAGGAACTCGGCGATCCCGGCCGAGAATGTCGTTCTGGCGCGCAGGCATGACGCCCAGCATTCCGGGCTTGCCATATGCTCGCGCAGCCGGCGAACGATGGTCTGCGCGTCGATCAGCGTGCTGTCCGGCATGACGAGGATGAATTCCTCGCCGCCCCACCGGGCGAAGATATTGTCGGCGCGCAGCACGAGACGCCCCTCGCGGCCGAAGGTGCGAAGCACCTCATCGCCCACGCCGTGGCCAAACGTGTCGTTGATCCGCTTGAAATGGTCGAGATCGAGAATGGCGACGCAGAGCGGGGCACCGCTGCGGCAGGCGCGGGCGGTTTCGCGCTCGATCAACTCAAGCGCGTGGCGGCGATTTGGCAGTCCCGTCAGTTCATCACGCGTTGCGAGGATCTGCACCTGTTTCAGCGCGTCGCGAAGCTGCCGGCGCTGCTGTTTCTGGTCGAGGCGCATCTGGCTCAGCTTGCCGGCGATGCCGGCAATCACCGGCAGGAACGCCAGCATCAGCGCGAACTGGAACACCTCGATACGCGGATCGAAGCGATCCGGAGAGACCGTGGCGCCGATGGCCATCGCGACACCGAAGACCGCGACGGCAAACCAGCCCAGATCCCGGCACCGGCGGGGCGGGAGCTGGAACGCGCCGAATTCGAGGACCAGGGCGGCCAGCATCAGCAATTCGCCGCGTACCTGCGGGTTGATCAGATAGGCGGCACCGAGCAGCGTGATGGCGAAGACCATCTGCGGCAGGCTGAGCGTCGGATCCGGCCAGCGCCTGCTGATCCCGCTCCTGAGCAGCACGTAGAACGCGACTTCGCCGCCCAGCGCCACGATGGTCAGCCATAGCGACTGCGTGGCATCGACTAGATTCAACGAGACGCCGATCCATTCCGCGACCAGGCAGAACAGATAAAGCGCCATCGAAATGAGTGTCAGGCCGATTGCCAGCCGTTCGGCCTGATCGGTCCCCAGTATTGCGGAAAATGGCGGAAGAGGCGCGCGGCGCTCGCGGTAGAAAGCTGTGGACTCGGTCATCCCCCGCCCCAGCGACACTGTCTTGTGATGGCGCCTCGAAACGTTCGGACATGCAGGGAAAAATGGACGATGGAGCCCGCACCGGTTCTTGGCATATCCACACGTTTCATGAGCAGACATTGGGATAATTTTGGATAATTATCCTTTTAGTCTTTAAATCCAATTAAAATTACGAGTCAAAAATTATTTATCGAATTATTCAAATTATTGATAATCGTTTCAAAATTAATCAAATTCGCGGCGGCAGACCATCATTGCCTGACGCCAGGGCGCCATCGGCGATCGGCCGCGGACGGGGCCGGTTCCACCACGGCCGTCTTCAGCGCGTTCATCAGCTCGGCGTAATTCAGGGTTGCCGCATGACCGCCAGCAAGCCGACGGGTCCGGCGACGGGCCGGGGATCGCCGGCGTTCCGGTGCCGCGCGAGCCGTGGGGCTGGCAGCATCGGACTCCATCCGGCCCGGGTTTCCTATTTCGACGCCTTGAAGGCCGCGGCCTCCTCCGCGCTGGCGACGCCGCCATGCTTCGCCGACCAGGCCACCGGGTCTTCCAGGAACTTGCGCACGCCGGCCAGGGTCGCCTCGGGGAAGTAGTCGCCGCCACGGCAGGCTTCCAGCACGTCCCACCAGGTGCAGAGATGGTGCAGCGACATGCCCATCTCGGCCAGCGTGTTCAGGCTGCCGGGGAAGACGCCGTAGTAGAACACCACGAAGACGTGGTTGCAGATCGCCCCGGCCTCGCGCAGCGCGTTGGCGAAGTGGATTTTTGATCCGCCATCGGTGGTGAGGTCTTCGACGAGGAGGGTGTTCCTGCCCTCCGGCACGTCGCCCTCGATCTGGGCGTTGCGGCCGAAGCCCTTCGGCTTCTTGCGGACATAGGCCATCGGCAGGCCCATGCGGTCGGCCATCCAGGCGGCGTAGGGGATGCCGGCGGTCTCGCCGCCGGCGACGGCCTCGATCGTCTCGAAGCCGACATGGCGGTAGAGCTTCTCGACGCCGAGTTCGCAGATCTTGGCGCGGGCGCGGGGGAAATAGATGATCTTGCGGCAGTCGATATAGACCGGCGCCTTCCAGCCCGAAGTGAAGGTGTAGGGTTCCTCGGGGCGGAAATTCACCGCCCTGATTTCGAGCAGGATGCGGGCCGCGGTGAGCGCGGCGTCACGGTCCCAGTCGGTCGCGTGGCCCAGGCCAGACGTCATGATATCCCTCCGGTTCTGGCCGACGTCCTAGAACACCCCTGCCCTGCCGTCCACCGTCTTGCGGCGGGGCGGAGGCGTGGCTAGACCGGCTCAAACTGGCGCAAGGAGCTTCGGAATGGCCAAGATCAAGGTTAAGAACCCGATCGTCGAGATGGACGGCGACGAGATGACCCGGATCATCTGGGGGTTCATCAAGGACAAGCTGATCCTGCCCTATCTCGATGTCGACCTGAAATACTACGATCTCGGGATCGAGAACCGCGATGCCACGGACGACAAGGTGACGGTCGACTCGGCGCTGGCAACGAAGGAATACGGCGTCGCGGTGAAGTGCGCGACGATCACGCCGGACGAGGCGCGCGTCAAGGAATTCAATCTCAAGCAGATGTGGCGCAGCCCGAACGGGACGATCCGCAACATCCTCGACGGCACGATCTTCCGCGAGCCGATCATCTGCGCGAACGTGCCGCGCCTGGTGCCGCACTGGTCGCAGCCGATCGTGATCGGCCGCCATGCCTATGGCGACATCTACCGCGCCGCCGAAACCAAGATCCCCGGCCCGGGCAAGGTGCAGCTCTCCTACATCCCGGCCGATGGCAGCAAGCCGCTGATCCTCGACGTGCACGATTTCAAGGGCCCCGGCGTCGCGCTCGGCATCCACAACACCAAGGCCTCGATCGAGGGCTTCGCGCGGGCGAGCTTCAATTACGGGCTGGCGCGGAACTATCCGGTCTATCTCTCGACCAAGAACACCATCCTCAAGGCCTATGACGGCATGTTCAAGGACGTGTTCCAGGAGATCTTCGACGCCGAGTTCAAGGCGGAGTTCGACAAGCGCGGCCTGACCTACGAGCACCGGCTGATCGACGACATGGTCGCCTCGGCGCTGAAGTGGAACGGCGGCTATATCTGGGCCTGCAAGAACTATGACGGCGATGTGGAGAGCGACATCGTCGCGCAGGGCTTCGGCAGCCTCGGGCTGATGACCTCGGTGCTGATGAGCCCGGATGGCAAGACGGTGGAGAGCGAGGCGGCGCACGGCACCGTGACCCGCCACTATCGCGAGCACCAGAAGGGCCGCCCGACCTCGACCAACCCGATCGCCTCGATCTTCGCGTGGACCCGCGGCCTCGCCTATCGCGGCAAGTTCGACGAGACGCCCGAGGTGACCGAGTTCGCCGAGACGCTGGAGCGCGTCTGTGTCGAGACGGTGGAAAGCGGGTTCATGACCAAGGACCTCGCGCTGCTGATCTCGAAGGACCAGCCCTGGATGACCACGCAGGACTTCCTCGCCAAGCTCGACGAGAACCTGCAGGCGGCGATGGCGAAGCGCCAGGCCGCGTGATGGTGGGGCCCTGGGATCCATCCCCGGATCGCAGGGCCGAACACCGGACGGCATCATTGACTGAAAGACGGGGTGCCTTCCCTATATGGGGATGATGGAAAGCATCCCGTTCTCGGTTCTCGACCTCGCCCCCGTGCCGGATGGCGCGACGCCGGGCGATGCGCTGCGCAACAGCATCGACCTCGCCCGCCACGCCGAGGCCCTCGGCTTCAACCGTTACTGGCTGGCCGAACACCACAACATGCCCGGAATCGCGAGTGCCGCCACATCGGTGGTGATCGCGCATGTGGCGCAGGCGACGACGCGGATCCGCGTCGGCTCGGGCGGGGTGATGCTGCCCAACCACGCGCCGCTGGTGATCGCCGAGCAGTTCGGCACGCTGGCCGCGCTGCATCCGGGGCGGATCGATCTCGGGCTCGGCCGCGCGCCGGGCACCGACCCACGCACCGCCCACGCGCTGCGGCGGAACATGGAGGGGACCGAGGCGCGCTTCATCGAGGACGTGATCGAGCTGCAATCCTACTTCCAGCCGGCGGCCGCGGAGCAGAGGGTGCGCGCGGTGCCGGGCGAAGGGCTCGACGTGCCGCTCTGGCTGCTCGGATCGAGCACGTTCTCGGCCGAACTCGCCGCGGCCCTTGGCCTGCCCTTCGCCTTCGCCGCGCATTTCGCGCCCGACCTGCTGGGTGCGGCGCTGACGCTGTATCGCACGCGGTTCCAACCCTCGGCTCGGCTGGCGAAGCCGCATGCGATGATCTGTGTTACGGTCTGCGCGGCGCCGGATGACGGGGAGGCTGAGTTCCTGTTCACCTCGCAGCAGCGCGCCTTCGTCAATCTCCGTCGCGGCCAGCCCGGCCTGCTGCCCCGCCCGGCGCCGCTCGACGGATTCTGGAGCGAGCGCGAACGTGCCGGGGTGGAGCACGCGCTGGCCTATGCGATGGTCGGCGGGCCGGCGCGGGTGGCGGCGAAGCTCGCCGGCTTCGTGGCGGAGTTCCGGCCGGACGAACTGATGATCGCCTGCCAGATCCACGACCACGCGGCGCGCCGGCGCAGCTACGACATCGTGCGCGAGATACGCGGCGGCCTGAGCAAGGCCGCCTGAGGCGTCAGCCGGCCGCCGGCTCGTTTTGCTCCCAGCCGCCGCCGAGCGCCTGGTACAGCGAAACGAGATCGGTCGAGATCTTGGCCTGGCTCTGCGCCTGCGCCTGTTCGGCCGCCAGCTCCGATTGCTGCGCGGTGAGAACCTGCAGGTAGTCGATCAGGCCTTCGCGGTAGCGTTCCTGGGCGAGTGAAAGGGCGCGGCGGGTCTGGGTGACATCGGCCTGCAGCGCCGCCTGGGTCTTTTGCTCCTCGTCATAGGCGGTCAGCGCATTGTCGACCTGGTGGAAGGCGGTGAGCACGGTTTTCGCGTAGTTCACCGCGGCCTCGCGCTGCTGCGCCTTTCGCAGGTGGAGCTCGCCGCGCAGGCGCCCGCCCTCGAACAGGGGCATGGTGATCTGCGGGCCGATTGCGTAGGTGACGGCGGAGAGCTGGTTCAGGTTCGAGAATTGCAGCGCCTGCAGCGAAACCGAGCCGGCGAGGGAGATGTCGGGAAAGAAGCTCGCCGTCGCGACGCCGATCTCGGCGGTGGCCTGGTGCAGGCGGGCGGTCGCCTCGCGGATGTCCGGACGGCGCTGGAGCAGCTGGGAGGGCAGGCCGATCGGCACCACCGGGGGCACTGGCGGAATCGGCTTCGCGGTCACGAGCTGGGCGCGGAGCGCTTCCGGCCCCTCGCCGAGCAGCAGGCTGAGCTGGTTGATGTCCGCCGCGATCGCGGTTCGCAGGGTGGGGATCTGGGCGCGGACGGATTCGGCCTGGGCCTGGGCATCGGCGACGTCGAGCGCGTTGGCGAGGCCCGCCTGCTCGCGCTGGCGGGTCAGGTTGGCGATGTGCTCGGCGCTGGCGAGGTTGCGCCTGGTGATGGCGAGGACCGCCTGCTGGGCGCGCAGGTTGATGTAGTCGTGCGCCACCTCGGCCTCGGTATTGAGGAGGACGGCGCGGCGGGCATCGCGCGACGCCTGGACGGCGGCGAGCGAGGCCTCGACGGCGCGGCGGTTCTTGCCCCAGAGGTCGAAATCGAAGACCGAGGAGAAGCCGTACTGGAAGAGGTTGAAGGGCTGCAGCTCGGAGCCGGGCAGGCCGCCGCCGCCGATCGATGTCGAGCTGCCGCTGGCGGTGGAGCCGGCATTGGTGCTGGTCGAGGTCGATCCGCCGCCGCTGAGGGCGGTGAACACGCCCTTGTTGCTCGGCTTCTCGCGCGTGTAGGAGCCGGAGAAATTGAGGTTCGGGTAGAGGGCGGCACCCTCGATCTGCGCCTGGGCCTCGGCTTCGGCGAGGCGCTCGGTGGCGGCCTTCACGTCGAGATTGCGGGCGATGGCCTCGTGCTCCAGCGTGGTCAGAGCCGGATCGTCAAAGCTCTGCCACCAGGCGAGGTCGACCTTGCCCTGGCTGACCGTGTCCGGCGAGGTCAGCGCCGGACGATTGGCGAGAAAGGAAGCGGCCGTCCTGGTCCGGGGCGCGTGGAAATTCGGCCCGAGTTCGCAGCCGCCGAGCGCCAAGGCGGCGAGCATCGCCGTGCCCATGAGGGCGCGCCGGCGCAGGCGGGGAGCAAAAACCTCAGATCTCATAGACGACTCCTTCGGCAGCGGGACTCGACGGGGTGCTCAGCAGCAGCACGACCGGCCAGACCAGCAGGGCCATCAGGCCCAGAATGTGGAACAGGTCAAGATAGCTCATGAATGCTGCCTGATGTTGCACCGCCGCGCCGATCTGCGAAAGGGTCTGACCGTGCAGGCTGGCATACGGTGTGACGGACTCTGCCAGCCTGGCATGGTGGAACTGGGTGCGCCAGGCCAGCAGCGTGGTGACGAAGGAGATGCCGATGCTGCCGCCGATGTTGCGGACCTGGTTGATGATCGCCGAGGCGTCGCCGTTGCGGGCCGGCGGCAGGCCGACATAGGAGAGCGCCGAGATCGGGATGAACAGAAAGGGCAGCGCGATCACCTGCAGGACGCGATCGATCGAGATCGTATAGAACGAGGCATTCGGCGCGAGGTGGGACTGGAAGATCAGCGCGATGCCGGTTTCGACCAGGCCGCCGACCAGAAGCACCCGGGCGGGGATGATCCGGCCGGTGACGACGCCGGCCAGCGGCATCAGCCCGATCGTGGCGAGGCCGCCCAGCGCCAGCGCGAAACCCGCGGTTTCGGAGGAGTAGCCCATCAGCGTCTGGGTCAGCTGGGGCAGGAGCTGGGTGGTGCTGAGCAGGATGAAGCCGATCACGAACATCACGAGGCAGGAAATCGCGAAATTGCGATGGGCGAAGAGGCGCACGTTCACCACCGGCTCGGGGTGGCCCCATTCCCAGACGACCAGGGTGGAGAGCGCGACCGCCCAGACCACGAACAGGCTGCGAATGAAGAAGCTGCCGAACCCGTCATCGATCGAGAACTTGTCGAGGAAGATCTGCAGCGCGCCGAAGCCGACGGCGACCAGCAGCAGGCCGAGCCAGTCGAAGCGCAGGCCGCCGGCGAGGCGCGCCGCGCGCTCGCGGACCAGAAGTTCCGGCTCGTCGACGAATATCGCGATCAGGGTGAAGGCGATCAGCCCGATCGGCAGGTTGATCAGGAACACCCAGTGCCACGAGAGATGGTCGGTCAGCCAGCCGCCGAGGATCGGGCCGGTGGCCGGGGCGACGATGATGACGAGGCCGAACACGGCGAAGACCTGGGCGCGCTTCTCGGCGGGGAAACTGTCGGCATACATCGACTGGGTGATGGGCTGCAGGCCGCCGCCGCCAAGCCCCTGAAGCACACGGGCGACGATCAGCATGGTCAGCGAGGTGGAGACCGCGCAGAAGACGGAACTCGCGGTGAACAGCGCCACGCAGATCAGGAACAGCCGCTTGCGGCCGACGACGTCCTGCAGCCAGCCGGTGATCGGCAGTATGATGCTGTTCGAGACGAGGTAGGAGGTCAGCACCCAGGTGCTTTCGTCGGGGCTGACCGCCAGCGAGCCGGCGATATGGGTGAGCGCGACATTGGCGATGGTGGTGTCGAGCACCTCCATGAACGGGGCGAGCGCCACCATCGCCACGATCAGCCAGGGGTTGTAGAGCCCCGCAGCCGAACGCGGCGTGTTCGGCCGGGAGGCGTAGAGCAGGCTCATTTGCCGCGGATGCGGATATAGGGCTCGACCGACATGCCCGGGGCCAGCAGGTAGCGGGAGATCCGGCTGTCATCGAACTCGATGCGGACCGGCACGCGCTGGACCACCTTCACGTAGTTGCCGGTGGCATTCTCGGCCGGCAGCAGGGAGAAGATGCTGCCGGTGCCGTGCTGGATGCTGGCGACCCGCGCGTGGAAGGCGACGCCCGGCACGGCATCGACATAGACATTCACGCTCTGGCCCGGGCGGATGGCGCCCAGCTCGGTTTCCTTGTAGTTCGCGGTGACCCAGACATGGTCGCCGACGACGGCCATCATCGCGGTGCCCGCGCCGACGACATTGCCGGTGCGGACGGTCTTCTTGGCCACCCAGCCGGAGACCGGGGCCCGGATCTCGGTATAGCCGAGTTCGAGCCGGGCATTCTCGACCGCGACGCCGGCGGCCTTCACCGCGGCGTCCGCCGCGGCGACGGCGGCCTGCGCGGCCTTGACCTGCTGGCGCGCCGCATCGGTGCGGGCGACGGCGGCGCGCAGATCGGCCGCAATGGCGTCGCGCGTCGTGGGCGTGACCGCGCGGGGGTCGACCTTCGCGTAGCGCGCCTCGTCGCGCTTCGCCCGGAAGAGGGTCGCGTCGGCCACCTCGACATTGGCGCGCGCCTCGGCGAGATCGGCCTCGCGGGCGCCGAGCTGGGCCTGGGCCTGGGCCCGTTCGGCCTCGGCCCGGTCGAGCGCCACTTTCTGCGTGCCGTCATCGAGGCGGACCAGAAGCTGGCCGCGGACGACATGCTGGTTGTCCTTGACGAGCACGGCGACGACCTGACCGGAGATGCGCGGGGCGATCTGGTGGATCGAGCCGTCGATCTCGGCGTCGGTGGTCGAGGCGAAATCCCTGGTGCGCCACCAGTAGACGAGGCTGGCGCCGGCGAGGCCAAGCAGCACCAGGACCAGAATGATGAAGGGCCGGCGGCTCCTGCGCGAGCCGTCGACCGGTGTGGCCCGCGAGACCGCTGGGCGATTCTCGCTTCTCTCCTTCAATTCGTTCATGGAATGACCTTATCCCATCGCCGGATCGGCTGTCACCGGGCGCCAAGGCGCCATGGCCTGGCTCCACCCGCACAGCGCGCGGAACGATGCTTCCGTAACGGGAATGGCGCGGCGCGTCGATGGAAAATCCATAAATTAATAAAGTTTTAGCCTCAATACCGATTCGGCTTGCAAACCGAACCGGGAGACATGATACTACCTAAGGTAGTAATTTGCAGTGTGCTACTATCGGGATGGATGAAAAATGACGCATTTTCAGACGATGGACGCTTTCGTGCGCGAACGGATCCGGGCCTGGCCGCAGACGCCTCCCGGCCTCGAACACGCGGATCCGCGCGGCCGCGGCGTGTGGCTCAAGGCCCGGCCGGGGCCGGCGATGGAAAACGACGCCCCGTCCCTGAAAATTCCCGGCGCCTCCCGCATGCGGACCTTCCCGGACGGGCTGTGGCTCTGGTTCGGCGGAACCGGCGCCGATCCCTATGTGGACATTTTCGCCGTCGAGGTCTGCGGCAGCCTGCAGAACCTGCTCGACAAGCGGTCCCGCTACACGCCGAGCCTGCATTCGCTGCTGGTCTCCTGCCCGGCCGTGTGGCTCCGCCGGCCGGTCGACGAGCGCGACGCGACGCCGCGCTGGGAGCGCGCCGGCCTGTTCGACACCGCCCCCGAGACCGCAATTGCCTTGCCGGTGCGCGACATGCGCGTGCTCTACGCGCTCAAGACCAAGCATTTCCGGGAGTTCGCGGCATGCAATATCGCCCATGCGCATGAGCTGTTCGCGCCGGTCGACATTCTGCTCGACGAGGACGGCTGGCGGGCGCCGGCGCTGCGTCAGTTCCTGTTCCACGCCGCGCGGCGGGCGAATTTCTGGGATTCAGCGTGCCATGGCAGCGACGAAGCCGGGGCCGGCGACCTGCAGGCCGGCGCGCCCGATGGCGGCGCGCGCGAGATCAGGCCGGTCGGAAATCATGCCGTCCACGCCAAGCCGGATCATCCGGTCAAACGCCTCCGGCGCATTGACCGTCCAGGGCAGCACGGCGAGGCCGAGCGCATGAGCCTCACGGACATCGTCCTCCTCGAGCGTGGCATGAAACGGCGCCCAGCACACGGCACCCGTGGCAGCCACGGCGCGCGGGAGATTGCCGCCAAATGCGCCTAGGTCGCAGCCATCGAGCCAGAGCGGGCCGGCGCTGACCGTCTCCGGCTCGGTCAGGCAGCAGCGGCGCAGCGCCGGCGCCGCCGCCGCCGCCGCACGCAGCACCCGCCAGTCAAAGGCGAAGAGCACGGCCCGGTCGAGCGCGTCGTGCCGGTTGAGGCAGGCGATCACCGCCTGGGCGATCCGCTCGGGCGGCGCGGTGAGGCCGGGACGGTCGGGGAAGGTTTTCACCTCGATCAGCAGATCCCGCCCGGACAGCGCGGCGATCACGGCATCGAGGGTGGGAATTCGCGCGCCGTCGGCGGGCGTCTGCTCCGGGTAGCGCGCCGCGTAGTCCGATCCCGGCCGCAGGCGGCCGACATCGAAGGTGCCTAGATCGGCGAGGGTGCGCTCGCGCAGCAGGGGGGCGGCATCCGGCGCGAGCCAGGCGCCGTCGGCATCGCGCGCGATATCGGGATTGAGGCGGGGATCGTGATGCACGACCGCGACGCCGTCGGCGGTAAGGCCGACATCGAATTCCGCGCCGGTCAGGTCGAGCGCGGCGATGCTCGCGAAGCCCTCCAGCGTGTTCTCCGGCAGCAGGCCTCGGGCGCCGCGATGGCCGAACAACGCCATGGGACGCGGGGAAGGCATTCGCTCATTCATGCGGTCGCTCCGTGATCAGGCTGTTTCGGCTTCGTCGACACGGGCATGGCCGCCCTCGCCCCGCCTGACCCGCAACCGCCGCGGGTGCAGGCGAATGACGCTGTCATGATGGGCGATCGAGACGATCTGCGTCGCCGGCAGGCGGGCGCGCAGCATCGCGAAGAGGCTGGCGGCGGCCTCCTCGTCGAGCGCGGACAGCGCCTCGTCGAGGAACAGCCAGTCCGGCTTCGCGACCAGCACGCGCGCGAGAGCGAGACGCTGCTGCTCGCCGCCGGACATGCGGAGCGACCAGTTGTCGACATGTTCAAGGCGCAGGCCGAGCCCGCCGAGACCGACATCATCGAGCGCGGCGCGCACCGCCTCGTCGTCCACATCGTATTCCTGCTGCGGATAGGCGACGGCGCGCTTGAGCGAGCCGAGCGGAAAATAGGGCTTCTGGGGAAGGAACATCGCCGTGCCGGACGGCCGGGAGACCCGGCCTCGGCCGAACGGCCAGATGCCGGCGAGCGCGCGGAACAGGGTCGATTTGCCGGTGCCGGAGGGGCCGGTGATCACGACCGGTTCGCCACGCTCGATCGCGAGGTTGGCGCCGGCGAACAGCTCGCGCCCGTCGGGCAGGGAGACGGTCAGGTCCTCGGCGTGCAGCGCGGCATCCGCCGCCACGGCGACGTGGTCGGGCCGGTGCGCGTGCGCCAGCTTCACCGCGCGCTCGAACCCGTCGAGACGCTGCACGGTGGCGCGCCAGCCGACCAGTTGCGGGTAGGACGAGACGAACCAGGAGAACGAACCCTGCACGTTGCCGAAGATGTTGTTGATCTGCAGCAGCAGGCCGAGGGTGAACAGGCCGGAGAAATAACCGGGGGCGGCGATCAGGATCGGGAAGATGATCGCCACCTGGCTGAAGCCGATGGTGAAGAAGTTCAGCGCCTTGGTGCGCTTCATGATCTTCCACCAGTTCAGGTAGATCGCATGGAAGCGCTGCTTGAGGCCGACGCCTTCCTCGGCCTCGCCGCCATAAAGCGCGATCTGCTCGGTGTTCTCGCGCACGCGGATCAGGTTGAAGCGGAAATCGGCGTCGACCTGCTGCTGCTGGAAGCTCAGCGGGATCAGTTTCCAGCCGATCACATGGGTCAGGTAGGTGCCGACCAGCGAGTAGATGATCGCGATCCAGACCAGGTAGCCGGGGATGACCAGACCAAGGAGATGCAGCGGCGGCACCAGGAACCAGAGCACGAAGATGAAGCTGAGCAGGTTCACGATGTTCGAGATGAAGCTGATGCCGAGCGAGAGGTTGTTCGAGACGAAGCTGCGCAGGTCATCGGCGATGCGCTGGTCGGGGTTGTCGAGCGGGCTGCCGGCCTCGGCCTTCAGGCTGAGCTGGTAATGGGCGCGGTTGCCCAGCCAGTCGGTGACGAAATTCTCGGTGATCCAGCGGCGCCAGCGGATCTCCAGCATCTGCTGGAGGTAGAAGGCGTAGACGCCGACCAGGATGTTGAAGGTCGCGATCTCGGTGAAGCCGGGGACGAACCAGGGATAGCCCTTGATCATCTTGTAGGTGAAGATCGACTGCCAGAAACCCGCGGCGTCCTTCGCCTGCAGCGCGTTGTAGAAGATCTTGTACCAGTAGGAGAACAGGACGTTGAGATAGACCGAGATCAGGTTGAGCGCGATGATGGTGCCGAGCAGGGCCAGCGCCGCCCAGCGTTCTTCCGAGCTGAAATAGGGCTTGGCGAGGCGCCAGGCATCGGCGAGCGCGGCACCGACCGCTCGGAGGAATTTCATGGATGGGCCTCCGCCGCCCGGCCGATCGCCGAGAGCCAGCGCTGGAGGCGCGCCGCGTTCGTGCCGAAATCGGAATAGCCGTAGATCGAGTGGGAATAGAGAATGAGATCGCTGCCGCCGGCCGGGTCGGGGCGGATCTGGGCGATCACCACGTCGGGGAAATTGGCCGCCGGCGTGCGGGCCACCCAGGCCTGCTGCAGCCGGTCGGGAAAGGCGTCGAGCGTGTAGGTGCGTGGCTCGGCGCCGGCGACACGCGCGACCAGCGCGTAAAGCGCGGCAGGGGGCAGAGCGTAGCGCGGCGTGTCAAAGGCGGGTTTCGGGATGAAGCCGGCGGGGGCTGCAAGCGCCTTGTTCGGCGATGACGGCAGCGTGAGATGGGTGAAATCGACGAAACCGGGCGGCTTGACCCCGGCAGCCCCGGCCTTGCCGCAGGCAGGGAAGATCAGACTCAGCAGCAGCGGCAGGATGCCAACGGCCATCAGGTTTCCTCCGTTGTTTCGGCCTCGACGCCGGGCAGGCGCAGACGGATCACGCCGCGCATCGCGTCGGGGTCGACGGCCCTGCCCTTGCGAAGGATGATGATTTCGCCCCGGCGCGCAAGATCCCCGGCGGCACGGCGGACGGCGGCAAGATGGCGGCGCCAGGCGTCCGGCGCGGTTTCGCCGCGCGCGGCGGCGATCTGGCGGGCGGCATCGGTCGGACAGATCGAGGCGCCCGGACGGCGGTCCGCAAGGGTGGCGCGGATGGCGCGGCCAGCCTCGTCGGGAGTCGCGGGGGCGGAAGGCCTGGCGGAATGCGGAACGGCGGTCATCGCGCATTCTCTGGCCCGGATCGGGGCCTCGGGCAAGTTCCGGTGGCGGGTTCAGCCGTTCAGCCGCAGCCGCGCGCGCATCACATCCGCCGGCAATGCCGGGCCGACCCACGGTCCCTGAGCCTGGCCGATGCCGAGTTCGCGGGCCTTCTGCAATTCCGTCTCGGTCTCGATCCCGTCGATCGAGACGAGGACGTCGTAGCGGCGCGCAATATCGATCGCGGCACGGATCAGCACCACGTCCGGTCCGGCCGGATCGTTCACGAGCGCATGCGCCAGCCGACGATCGAGCTTGAGGCCGGTGAACGGGAGCCGGGAGAGCAGCGCGAGGCCGCCGAACGCGTTCCCAAACCCTTCGAGGGTGACGCCGATTCCGGCTTCGCGCAGGCTGGCGATCTGCTGTTGCAACAGATCACCGCCGATGACGAGTTCGGCCTCGTCGATCAGGATGTCGATCCGGTGCGGCTCGATGCCCAGGGGATCCAGCGTCTGCAGCGCGACCTCGCCGATCAGGCCGTCCGCCAGCGCATGGCCGGACATCGGCACCGAAATCTGCCAGCGCGGCGGCCCGCAGGCCAGTTCTTCCGCCGCGATGCGCAGCGTGTGGCATAACATCTCGTGGCGAAGCGGCGCGCGGTCGATCCCGCGGAGGAGCGGCGCCACGGGCATGAGCCCGCGGCGGCGATTCGGCAGGCCGAGCCACAGTTCGGCCGAGACGAAGCCATCGCCGGGGGACGCGAGATCGAGCCGCGGCAGGTAGCGCAGAACAAAGCTGTCATTGCGGAGAGCCTCGGCGAGGCGGGCGGCGCGCTTGCGCTGCTCGCCCGCCTCGAGACGGCGAAGCGAGGCGCGTTCCCGACGCTCCGACTCGGTCCGCCCGGCGACAGGACGGCGCGACTGCACGGGCATCAGGCCAGAGGACGGCTGAAGGTCCGGAGACTGGGGTAAACTCAAGCGCCTTTGCTCCATCACGGCTGAACACCTGGCAGTGATGATGGCGCAGCGAGGTAAAATATAGCTTAACGGTGCAACATAAATGCGACCATCATCCTGCGGCGTCTCGATTTTTCAGACTGCGACCGTGTCGAGCAGGCGGGTCGTGCCGAGCCGCGCGGCGGCGAGAAGACGGGCGCCGTCGTCCGGAGCGGTCAGCGGCGCGAGGGTCCCGGCGTCCACCAGTTCGAGATAGTCGACGATGAAGCCGCTCTCAGCGAGCGCCCGCCGGCCGGCGGCCAGCGCCGCCGCCGCGGGCTCGCCGTCACGCAGGGCGGCGCGCACCCGGCGGAGCACCTGGTGGAGAAGCGGGGCACGGGCGCGGTCCGCAGGGTCGAGATAGCGGTTGCGCGATGACATGGCGAGGCCATCCTTCTCGCGCAGGGTGGGGCCGACAACGATCTCGACCGGCAGGAACAGGTCGGCCGCGACGCGGCGGATTACCTGCACCTGCTGCCAATCCTTCTCGCCGAAATAGGCGGCATCGGGACGGACCTGGCCGAGGAGCTTGACCACCACCGTCGCGACGCCGCGGTAGTGGCCGGGACGGACCGCGCCCTCAAGCACGACGGACAGGCCGGCAACCTCGACCGAGGTGGCATCGCCGGGCGGATACATCGTGGAGACCTCGGGCAGCCAGGCCAGCGCGCACCCGGCTTCGGCGAGCAGGGCGCAGTCGCGCTCGGGGTCGCGCGGGTAGCGGGTGAAGTCCTCGTTCGGGCCGAACTGGGTGGGGTTGACGAAAATCGACGCCGCAACGACGTGGCCGGCCTCGCGCGCGGCGCGGACGAGCGAGAGATGCCCCTCATGCAGCGCGCCCATGGTCGGCACCAGGGCGAGGCGGGCGCGGCCACCATCCGTCAGCGCCGCGCGGGCGGCGCGGAGATCCGGAACATTGCGGACGATCTGCATGCTGTCTCTCCGTGAACGGCCACGAGTTGCCGGGGGTTTTTGGGCGAAACCGGTCGCGGCGTCCATGCCCGGCAGCGGGCATGCGGCATGACGGAAGCGGCGGCGTGACATATTCGTGAAAACATAAACAATCCGCGAGCCAACCGACCGGCAGGAGATGCCGCGCTTTTGAAATGGGCGAACTGCTTATATGTAGCCAGCATGGCACGGCAATCGTCTCCCGCGAAACAGTGGATCCGTCAGGAAATCAGGCTTGGAGGACGGCGCGCGCGGCTCGCGATCGGGCTCGGCATCGCCTCGGTGCTGGTTGCGATCGGGCAGATCGCCTGCGCGGCCGGGTTGCTTGCCGCCGCGATCGCACCGGGGCGGCTGCCGACGGCGCTCCTTGGACTCGGCTTCGTCACCGCCGCCCTGGTGCGGGCCGCGCTGATCGTCGGGCAGGAACACGAGGCGAGCCGGCTCGGCATCGCCGCGCGCCGGCGGCTGCGCAGCGATACGCTGGGACGGCTGATGAGCGCCGGGCCGGGGCTGCTGCGCGGGCGGCATTCGGCAGAACTCTCGATCATCGTCGTCGACCGGATCGAGGCGATGAACGGGCTCCACGGACGCTGGCTTCCTGCGGCGCGGCTCGCCGCGATCGGGCCGGCGCTCGTCGCTCTCGCCGCGGCGATCGCCGACTGGCGCAGCGGTGTGATCCTCGCATGCGCCGGCCTCCTGGTGCCGATGTTCATGGCGATCACCGGAATTGGCACCGGCGTCGCGGCCCGGCGACAGTTCACCGCCATGGCCCGCCTGCAGACCCGCTTCCTGGACCGTGTGCGCGGCATCGCCACCATTGTGCTGGCGGGGCGCGCCGAAACCGAGGCCGCAGCGCTTGGGCGCGCCGCGGACGAACTGCGCCTGCGCACGATGCGCATATTGCGGGTTGCCTTTCTCAACGCCACCGCGCTCGACCTGCTTGCCGCGGCGGCACTGGTTGGAATTGCCATCCGGTTTGCCGGCCCGCTGCTCGCCGGCCAGACGGCGCTGGCGCCGACCGCATTGTTCTGCGTGTTGCTGGTGCCGGAATTCTTCGCGCCGTTCCGCGCCTTCTCGGCCGTGTATCAGGACCGGATGACGGCACAGACCGCGGCCGAAGACCTTGTCGGCCTGCCCGAACCGGCGGTGGCGGCGGTGCCGCCGGACGCGATCCGCAATGTGCCAGCCCAGGGCATCACCATCGCCTTTGAAGGCGTCGGCTTCGCCTGGGACCAGGAACGCGGCCCCGTGCTGCGGGATCTGAGCTTCCAGTTGCCCGCGGGCGAGACGATGATGCTGGTCGGCCCGTCGGGATCGGGGAAATCGACCATCATCGAGCTGCTGCTTGGCTATATCCGGCCGCAATCGGGGCGGATTACGCTGAACGGCGCACCGATCGAGACGATCGTGCCGACAGCGCTCGCCCGCATGACGGCGCTCATCAGCCAGCGGCCGGTGCTGTTCGCCGGGACGATCGAGGAGAACATCCGGCTCGGGCGACCGGAAGCGAGCGAGGCCGAACTGCTGGAGGCGGTGCGCCTTGCGCGCGTGAACGAATTTGCCGAGCGGCTGCCGGAGGGGCTGGCGACGCGGATCGGCGAAGGCGGCTACGGGCTGTCGGGCGGGCAGGCGCAGCGGATCGCCATTGCCCGCGCCTTTCTCAAGGACGCCAGCCTGTTGCTGCTCGACGAACCGACCGCGCAGCTCGATCCGGCGACGGAGCGCGAGGTGGTGGAAAGCCTCAAGCGGCTGGCGATCGGGCGGACCGTGGTGCTGGCCAGCCACGCGGCCTTCGCGCATGAATTCAGCGGCCGCAAGCTCGATCTTGGCGCGGCACAGACCGCGCGGCTCGAGGGGGTGGCGTGATGACGGACTCCGTGCTGGCGCCGCTGCTGCGGGTGATCCTGATCTGGCGGCGGCAGGCGCCGGCGATCGTGTTCGGCGCGCTGGTGGCGCTGGCCTCGCTTGCCGCCGGGATCGCGCTGATGGCGGCGGCCGGCCACTATATCGCCGCCGCCGCGCTCGGCATCACCCTCGCGGTACCGGTGGCGCTGGAGGTGACCGGCGTCGCGCGGGTCGTGCTGCGCTATCTTGAACGGCTGACGACGCATGACGCGACATTCCGCGCGCTGGCGGCGCTGCGGCTCTGGTTCTACCGCGGGCTCGCGCGCAGCGCCGCCGGCGGCCTTGGCTTCCGCCGCTCCGGGGATGTGCTGGCGCGGCTGGTGAACGACATCGAGGCGCTGGACGGCGTGCTGCTGCGCCTGCTGATCCCCCTGCTCGGGGCGGCGATGCTGGTGCCGGTGCTGCTGGTCGCGGTCGGGCGCGACGACGATACCGCCGCCGCCCTGGTGCTCGTGCTCTTCGCCGTGGTCGCCTTCGTGATGCCGTGGCGGGCAATGCTCGCGGCGCGGGCGGCCGCGGCGGACGAGACCGAGGCGGGCGGCGCATTGCGGGTTTCGGTTCTCGATACGCTGACCGGACTCCGCGAAATCAAGGTCTACGAGGCCGAGGGCCGGATGCTCGCCGGCGTGCAATGGCAGGAATCGCGGCTGTTCCGGGCCGAACGCGACCTCGCCGCGCGCGGAGGGGCGCTCCAGGGCCTCGCGTTTCTGGCCACCCAGGCGGCACTGCTTGCGGTGCTGCTGATTCATGGCGCGAATCCGGTCGCGGTGGTGGTGGCGGTGTTCGTCGTCGTTGCCGCCTTCGAGGTAGTGGGCGGCATGCCCCGGGCGGGCGTGACGGCGGGCCGCGCCTCCGCCGCCGCCTCACGCGTTCTGCAGGCCGCCGAGGCCGAGCCGCGGGTGCGCGATCCGGCGCGGCCGGCGCCGATGCCGGGGAGCAACGCGCTCGCCTTCGAACATGTCGCCTTCCGCTGGACACCGGAGGGGCAGGCGGTGTTCGAGGATCTGTCGCTCGATATACCGGCGGGATCTCGTATCGCGGTGCTCGGGCCGTCCGGGGCGGGCAAGTCCACACTCGCGGCGCTGGCCCTCAAACTGGTTTCGCCGGATGAAGGACAGATCCGGCTCGGCGGCACCGATATTGCCACGCTGCGCTCGGCCGATGTGCGAAGGCGGATCGCGTGGCTGTCGCAGACGACGCATCTGTTCGCCGACACGATCCGCAACAACCTGCTGATTGGACGCGACGATGCGGATGACGACGCGCTTTGGGCCGCGCTGGAGGCGGCTCGCATCGCCGATATGGTGCGCGCCCTGCCGGACGGGCTGGAGGCCTGGGTGGGCGAGCAGGGATCGCAGTTCTCGGGCGGCCAGGGCCGACGCCTCGCGCTGGCGCGCACGCTGCTGAGCCCGGCGCCGATCCTGATCCTCGACGAGCCGTGTTCGGGCCTCGATCTCGAGACCGAGCGCGCTTTCCTCGCGACGCTGAACAACACGCTGGAGGGGCGCACCGTGCTGATGATCACCCACCGGCTGACCGGGGTCGAAAGACTAGACCGGGTTTACCGGCTGCAGAACGGCAGGCTGACGCCGGCGGCCAGATGATCAGGAGTTATGGCAGCGCCGCGGACGGTGGCGCCCCGCGTCACGCAACGGCGGCGAGGTCCGGCTCCGCCACGCCGGCGAAGCGGTAGTTCGCACGATCGGCGAACAGGGCGCGGAGCAGCAGATTGTTGAGCCGGTGGCCGGTGCGGGCACCGACAAAGCGGCCGCGGATCGCGGCGCCAGCGAGGGCGAGATCGCCCACCACGTCGAGCAGCTTGTGGCGGACGAATTCATCCGGGCTGCGCAGGCCCTCGGGGTTGATCACCTCATCGCCGTCGACCACCACGGCGTTGGCGAGCGTGCCGCCGAGGGCAAGCCCGGCCTCGCGCAGGCGATCGATGTCCTGCTTCATGGTGAACGTGCGGGCGCGGGCCAGTTCGGCGGCGAAGCTCTCGGGCGTGATCTCGAGCGAGAGGGCCTGGCGGCCGATGGCACGGGCGGGAAAGTCGATCTGGAGCGCGGCGGAGAAGCCATATTCGCCTTGCGCCGCGGGCCGCAGCTCGGCGAAGGCAGAGCCGTCGCTCACGCGGACCGGGCGGCGGATTTCGATGATGTCGCGCGGCAAGCCTGTCTCGACGATGCCGGCACAGTTGAGAAGGAAGACGAACTCGGCCGCCGACCCGTCCAGGATGGGGATTTCCGGGCCATCGACCTCGACCAGCGCATCGTCGATACCGAGGCCTGCGAGCGCGGCCATCACATGCTCGACCGTGCCGATACGCGCCTCCGGCCGGGCCGGATCGGCCAGCACGGTGCAGAGCCTGGTGTCGGCCACGAGATCGTGACGGGCCGGAATCGTGACGCCAAGATCGGTCCGGCGGAAGCGGATGCCGCTGCCCGGCTCGGCGGCGGCAAAACGCAAATTCACCTCCTGGCCGCCGTGCAGCCCGACGCCGCGGCAGGAGATCGCCGCTCTCAGCCCACGTCGCGGCACCGGGACATCCTGCCCGGGTGCGACATGGCCATGAAACTGTGCGGCGGCATACATCATCTAATAGAAGCCTTGTCGGTGAGCGCAGGATGGCCGACCGCCATCCTTATTGCGCTGCAAACTAGCCCGGTCGGGCGTTATGGGGAAATCAATGAATATTTCTGATTATTTCTGTATAAGCCTATGATTTTGTTGTTTTCGTGGCGGGGCTGACATAATCCGATCACAAGCCCGCGCCAGGCGGTTTGCCTTTGCCGGCCGGTTCTGCTTTCAGGGAGCCGAAGCGCGGCGCCGCCGCGCCGAGCCGGGGACCGCATGACCGTTGCACTGATCGTCGCCGCCGGCCGGGGCCATCGCCTCGGCGGGCCCATTCCAAAACAGTATCGCCTGCTCGACGGCGTGCCGATCCTTCGCCGCACGGCGGAGGCACTGCGCCGGCATGCCTCGATGCGCGCCGTGTTCGTGGTGATCAATCCGGCGGACCGCGCGCTGTATGACGAGGCGATGTCGGGGCTTGGCCTGCCGGAACCGGTCGCTGGCGGCGCCTCGCGGCAGGAATCGGTGCGCAACGGGCTTGAGGCGATCGCCAGCGTCGCACCGGAGAGGGTGCTGATCCATGACGGGGTGCGGCCATTCGTGGCGCCGGACGTGATCGGCGCGGTGATCGGCGCGCTCGACCGCGTGCCGGGCGCCGTGGTCGGCGTGCCGGTGACCGATACGCTGAAACGCTGCAGCGGCGCGATCGTGACCGGCACGGTGGACCGCGCCGATCTGTGGCGGGCACAGACGCCGCAGGGGTTCCGCTATGACGCAATTCTCGGCGCGCACCGGCTGGCGCAGACGGCGCATCGGGGGCGGGATTTCACCGATGACTGCGCGGTCGCCGAACTCGCGGGGCTGGCGATCGAGATGGTTCCGGGCAGCGAGGAGAATTTCAAGATCACCACGGAGGCCGACCTGCTGCGGGCCGAGGCGCTGCTTCGCGAACGGGCGCGCGCACTCGCGGGATAGGGCCGCCCTGCCCGGCCCCGGCGCGACGCCTTAACCGATTCCGGCCGCCGCGATCAGCACGACTCCAAGCCCGACCAGCACGAGACCGGTGATCTCGCCGCGTTTGGTGCGTTCGCGCAGGAAGAAATGGCCGACCGCGAGGGTGAACAGGATCTCGATCTGGCCGAGGCCACGCACCAGGGCGACGTTGGTCAGCGCGAATCCGGCGAACCAGCAGCCGGAGCCGAAGGCCGAGAGCACGCCGACCGGCGCGGCGCGGCGCCAGAGGGTGAAGCATTTCGCAAGCTCGGCCCGGTTCCGCAACGCCATGAAGCCGCCCTGTGCCAAGGTTTGCAGGGCGTTGGTCACGGTCAGGGTCAGCAGCGCCTTGAGCAGGACCGGCGTGTCGGCGCCAAGCGTCAGTGTTGCGTTGCGCAGCAGGATCGCGGTGACGGCGAAGCTGAAGCCCGAGCCGAGACCGCAAAGGGCGGCGGGCTGCGCCGAGGCGCGCAGCAGGTCGGCGGCCGAGAATTTCTGGCCGGCGAAGGACAGCGCGAGAACGCCGGCGACGGCAAGCATGATGCCGACGATCGCCTCGGGCGGGATGCGCACGCCAAGGACGAGGACGGAAAAGATGACGAGCTGCGCCGCCTCGGTCTTCGCATAGGCGGTGCCGACCACGAAGTTGCGATGGCCGAAGGCCATGATCAGCAACATGGTGCCGAAGATCTGCGCGACGCCGCCGGCAAGGCAGTCGAGCACGAAGGCGGGCGGGATCGCCGGCAGGGACCGCCGGAGCAGGAAGAGGGCGGCGCCGAGCAGCAGGATATCGGCCGGCAGAGCATAGACGAAGCGGACGAAGCCCGCCGCCGGGGCGCTGAGCGCGCCGCGCAGCCGGGCCTGCAGCGCCGTGCGCCAGACCTGGAACAGGGCGGCGGCGATGGTGATCGGAATCCAGGCGGGAACGACGCTCATGTCAGGGAGGCCACATGGGCGCAGAACCGGACGGCGAGGGCGATGAGGTCGGCGATGACGGCGGCGCCGAGGGCGGGATCGGCGCCGGTGGCGTCAGCCGTGGCGGAGGACGGGGCGATTTCGGGATATTCGGCCGGAGCGTCGATCTCGACGTCCTCGAAGCCGATCGTGCCGAAGCCGATGACCGGGCAGCCGAGCAATCTGGCGCCGGGTGCGGGCTTCACCGCGAGGTCGGGCCGCGCGGCATCGGGGCGGAGGGCCAGGGTGATCGAGGCGAGCGGCTCGGCGCCGTGGCCGAACCGGCCGGCAGCGGGGCCGATGCGCCGCTCCATCAGCCGGCGGGCGACCTTCCAGAGATAGAACGAAGGGATGATCGGCCCGCCGGCGCGGCGGATCGAGAGGGTGACCTCATGCACCAGCGGCGCGTTGCCGCCATGACCGTTGAGGATGACGATGCGGTCGAGACCGGTGCGCCGGAGATCGGCGATCAGGTCGGCGAGCACGGCGCGGAATGTCGCGGGCGCGAGGGCGAGGCCGCCGGGAACCGCGCCGAAATGGTCCGCCGCGCCGAAGGGCAGCGCGGGTGCGGCGAGCGTCAATGTGCCGGCCTCGGTTGCCGCCCGCGCGATCCGCCCGGCCAGGGCGGCGGCGAGGCGGAAATCGCCCATCGGTGCGTGGGCGCCCTGATCCTCCTGGCTGCCGAGCGGCAGGAGCACGAGCGGGCGGCGCGGCAGCAGGGCGCGCAGTTCGGCGCTTGTCAGATCGTCGAGCCCGGTCTTTTCCATTTTTTCATCCTGTTCCACACGACGCCATGCTGGACGCAATGGCGGCCCGCTGGCAATGAAGCTGCGATGATTTGGGGGAGCCTGCATGCCTGATCAGACACAAGCGCGCGACGCCGGAATCGTTCCGGTCATTCTTGCGGGGGGGACCGGCACGCGGCTGTGGCCTGTGTCGCGCAAATCCTATCCCAAGCAATTCTGGCCCCTGATCTCCTCGCGCACCATGTTGCAGGAGACGGCGTCGCGCGCGCAGGGCGAGCTGTTCGCGGCACCCATCGTGGTGGCGAACGACGAGCACCGCTTCATCGTCGCCGAGCAGTTGCGCGGCAGCGGGCACACGGGGGCGCGGATCCTGCTCGAACCCGTCGGGCGCAACAGCGCGCCGGCGATCGCGGCCGCCGCGTTCCTGGTGGCGGAGGGCGATCCGGATCAGGTCATGTGGATCATGGCCGCGGATGCCTCGATCGCGGATGCGGCCGCCCTCGGCCAGGCGCTTGGCATCGCCGCCGCCGCCGCGCGGGAGGGTCACATCGTGACCTTCGGCATGCGGCCGAGCGTGGCCGAGACCGGCTATGGCTATATCGAGCAGGGCGAGGCGCTCGCCGGGCATCATGGCGCGTTCCGCATCGCCCGCTTCGTCGAGAAACCCGATGCCGCGACGGCGGCGACGCTGATCGCCGACGGACGGCATTACTGGAATTCAGGCATGTTCGTCGCCACCGCCCGGACCATGCTGTCGGAAATGGAGCGCCTCGCTCCCGAAGTTGCCCGCAGCGTGCGCGCGGCATTCGACACGCGCCGCCCCGACCTCGATTTCATCCGGCTCGATGCGGAGGCCTTTCGCGGCTCGCCGGAAATCAGCATCGACTATGCGATTGCGGAAAAGACCGATCGCGCCGTGGTCGTGCCGGCCTCGCTCGGCTGGTCGGATGTCGGCTCGTGGTCTGCGATCTGGGAGATCGCGGAGAAGGATGCGGCAGGCAACGCGGCGCTCGGCGATGCGGTGATCGAGGACTCGACGGGTTGCTATGTCCGCAGCGACGGCGCGGTGACGGCGGTGCTCGGCCTCGAGAATACCGTTGTGGTCACAACGCCGGATGCCGTGCTGGTCGCGCACCGCGACAAGGCGCAGAACGTCAAGCGCGTGGTGGACGCGCTCAAGCGGCTGAAGCGCCCCGAGGCCGAGGATCACAACCGCGTCTACCGCCCCTGGGGGTTCTATGAGAGCCTGATCCAGGGCGACCGCTTCCAGGTGAAGCGTATCGTGGTGATGCCGGGCGCGAAGCTCAGCCTGCAAAAGCATTTCCACCGCGCGGAGCACTGGGTGGTGGTGGCCGGCTCGGCGCTGGTGACGCGGGACGAGGAGACGCTTCTCGTGCGCGAGAACGAGAGCATCTACCTGCCGCTCGGCTGCGTGCACCGGATGGAGAACCCGGGCAAGATTCCGCTGACCCTGATCGAGGTGCAGTCGGGCTCGTATCTCGGCGAGGACGACATCGTCCGCTTCGAGGATACATACGGGCGTAGCTGACGGGCGTAGCTGAAACAGTCCATGTTCCGTTTTTGTTCTTGACTTCGCGCCGGAATTCCGGTGTGTTGACCAAGAACGGAACGAGAACATGGAAACGGTCATTCCCCGAAAGCTGCGGCCGGATGGTCGCGGCACAAGACTGGACCCGCCGAACCGGTTCGAGACGGTGCGGCAGGACGCATTCGATGACGGCTGGGGCACGCTGGACGAAGCGCCGCCGCCACCGGCCACCGTGCTGATCCGAGATGCGACGAAATCGGTCATCAGCCGGAACGACAGCCCGGATCTCGGCTTCGATCGCGGGCTGAATCCCTATCGGGGCTGCGAGCATGGCTGCATCTATTGCTATGCGCGGCCGACCCATGCGTGGATCGGCATGTCGCCGGGGCTCGATTTCGAGACGAAGCTGGTCTTCAAGCCGGAGGCGGCGACGCTTCTGGAACGGGAGCTTTCGCGCAAGGGCTACCAGGCGGCGCCGATCGTGCTCGGATCGAACACCGACCCGTATCAGCCGGTGGAGCGGCAGCTGCGGCTGACCCGCGCGGTGCTGGAAGTTCTGGAGCGGTTCGGGCATCCGGTGTCCATCGTCACCAAGTCGGCCGGGGTGCTGCGGGATGTCGACATTCTCGGGCGGATGGCAGCGCGCAACCTGGCCCGTGTGCACCTCTCGGTGACGACGCTGGACGCGCGACTCGCGCGGGCGATGGAGCCGCGCGCGGCGGCGCCGGGGCGGCGGCTCGATGCGATCACCGGACTGAAGGCGGCGGGAATTCCGGTCGGCGTGCTGGCGGCGCCGATGATACCGGGGGTGAACGACGCCGAGCTCGAGCGGATTCTCGAAGCGAGCGCCAGGGCCGGCGCGTCCTGCGCCAGCGCCATCCTGCTGCGCCTGCCGCACGAACTCGGCGCATTGTTCGAGGACTGGCTGAAGCGCACCATGCCCGACCGTGCCGCGCATGTGCTGAGCCTGATCCGCCAGACCCGCGGCGGCGCGCTCAACGATGCCGCGTTCGGCAGCCGGTTCCGCGGCACCGGCGCATATGCCGCGCTGCTGCGCGCGCGCTTCCACCGGGCGGCGCGGCAGTTCGGGCTGAGCGACGCGCCGCCGCCGCTCGATTGCGGGCAGTTCGCGAAGCCGCCGGCGAAGGCGGCATCCGCCCAGCTTTCGCTGTTCTGACGTGGCGCCGGGTCAGGCGTTCTTCAGATAGGCGTCGTACTCGACGTCCGAGATCCGGCGACGGAACTCGGCGATTTCCTGGCGCTTGCAGGCGGCGAAGATGGACTGGAAGCTTTCGCCGAAGATCGCGCGGGTAAGGGGCGAGCTGGCGAAGCGCTCGGTGGCCTGGCTCCAGGCGATTGGCAGGCGCGGCGCGGTGGCGGCCACCTTGTCGCCGAAGGTTTCCTCGCCCGGATCGGCCCCCTCCCCGATCCCCTTGTCCATCGCGCCGAGCAGGGCGGCGAGGACGAGATAGGGATTGCAGTCGGCCCCGGCGACGCGGTGCTCGATGCGGGCCGCGGCGGGGTCGGCATTGATCACCCGGATCGAGGACATGCGGTTGTCGTGCCCCCAGTCGCCAAAGACGGGCGCATGGGTGCCGGGGGCGAAGCGGCGGTAGGAATTGGCGTGCGGGGCGAAGGTCAGCATCGTGTCCGGCATCGCCGCGACGAGGCCGCCGAGCGCATGGTAGAGTGCCGGGGCGGCGTGCGCGGCATCGCCGGTGAAGACGTTGCGGCCGGCGCGGTCGAGCAGCGAAACATGGACATGCATGCCGCTGCCGGCCCAGTTGCCGAAGGGCTTGGCCATGAAGGTCGCGGCGAGGCCGTGCTTGCGGGCGATGTGCTTGACCGAGCGCTTGAACAGCACCGCATCGTCGGCCATGCGCAGCGCATCCGCCGCGTAGTGCAGCGTGACCTCGAACTGGCCGGGGCCGTTCTCGCTGATCAGCGTGTCGAGCGCGATCGACTGGGCGTCCGCCGCGCGCAGAAGATCGCGCAGCACGGGTTCGTAGTCGTGGATCTCCCAGAGCCCCAGCGTATCCGTCTGCCACCCGCGCCAGTGGCTTTCATCGGCGCCGCGCGGGGCGACACGCTGCCCGCCGGTCCGGTTCGGGTCGAGCAGGTAGAATTCCAGCTCGATCCCGACCGCCGCGGTGAGGCCGCGCGCGGCGAGGCGGTCGATCACGCGGGACAGCACGCCGCGCGGATCGGCGTAGAAGAGCGAGCCGTCCGGCTCCTGCATGGTGAGCAGCGCCTGGGCGGCGCGGCCCTCGGCCCAGGGCATGATGGCGACGCTGTGCGGCACGGCGAAGCACTTGCCGTCCGGGTCGCCGGTGTCGAAGGCGATGCCGCCCTCGACGATGTCCCGCCCCCAGATGTCGAGCAGGTAGGCCGAGCGCGGCAGGGCGACGCCGCCGGTAAACAGCGCGTCCGCCCGGTCGCGCTGCAGCCACTTGCCGCGGGGAACGCCGTTCACATCGATGATGAACGCCTCGATCAGCTCGCAATCGGCGAGCAGCGCGCGCCGGTCCGCCGACGCCGCCATCGCGTCCATGTCAGACCGCCATCTCGCCGCGCACTTCATCCATCGTCGCGGTGATGGCGCGACGGGCGCGGGCGACCATGTCATCGATTTCCGCTTCGCCGATGATCAGCGGCGGCGCGAACACCATCGTGTCGCGCACCGCGCGCATCACCAGGTCGTTGGCGAAGCAGTGGTCGCGGCAGATCGTGCCGACGCGGCCCGTCTTCTCGAAGGGGCGGCGGGTGCGACGGTCGGCGGTCAGCTCGATCGCGCCGATCAGGCCGACGCCGCGGATCTCGCCGACGATCGGCAGGTCGTCCAGCGCGGCATGCAGCCTTTCGCGCAGGATCTCGCCGCTGACGGCGGCGCGGGCGGCAAGATCCTCGCGCTCGATGATGTCGAGATTGGCGAGGGCGACGGCGCAGGAGACCGGATGACCGGAATAGGTGAAGCCGTGATAGAACTCGCCGGTCTCGTTGATCAGCACCTCGGCCACGCGGTCGCCCACCATGACGGCGGAGAGCGGCGCGTAGCCGGAGGTGATGGCCTTGGCGAGGGTCATCATGTCAGGCTGGATGCCGAAGGTTTCGCAGCCGAACATGCGGCCGGTGCGGCCGAAGCCGCAGATCACCTCGTCGGCGATCAGCAGGATGTCGTTCTCGCGGCAGATGCGCTGGATTTCCGGCCAGTAGGTCGCGGGCGGGATGATGACGCCGCCGGCGCCCTGGATCGGCTCGCCGATGAAGGCGGCGATGTTGTCGGCCCCGAGTTCGGCGATTTTCGCTTCCAGCGCGCGGGCGGCGTGCAGGCCGAATTCGGCCGGGTCCATCTGGCTGCCGCGGCCATACCAGTAGGGCGGCATGATATGGGCGAAATCGGGCAGCGCGGCACCCTGGCGGTGCATGTCCTTCATCCCGCCGGCGGCAGCACCCAGCGTGGTGGAGCCGTGATAGCCGTATTCGCGGCCGATGACGATGCGCTTGGCGGGCTTGCCGCGTGTGATCCAGTAGGTGCGGGCCATGCGCAGCGCGGTATCGACCGCTTCGGAGCCGGAGCAGGCGAAGAAGGCGTGGTTCAGGTCGCCCGGCGCCATCGCGGCGAGACGCTCGGCGAGGGCGATGACCGGGCGCGTCGAGGTCTTGAAGAAGGTGTTGTAGAAGGGCAGCGCGCGCATCTGCGCCGCCGAAGCCTCGACCAGTTCCTCGCGCCCGTAGCCGGCGGCGACGCACCAGAGGCCGGCCATCGCATCGAGGACGCGGCGGCCCTGATCGTCGGTCAGCCAGACGCCGTCACCGCCGGTGATGATGCGGACGCGCCCCTCGTGGAGGGATTTGTGGTCGGAAAACGGGTGGAGATGGTGGGCAGCGTCGGCCGCCTGCCAGTCGAAGGCAATAGTCTGATCGGACATGATCTACTCCGTTGTGTCGTGCGTGGGTGACGGCCGGGGCCGCGTGACGGCAACGATCAGGAGCGGGGCGGGCTGAAACCGATTCGCGCGCAGAGGCGCAGCATCTCGGCTTGCAGGTCGAGGCCGGCGCGCGGGGCGACGAGGCGGAGCGTCGCCGCGCGGCGGGCCGGATCGGACCTGGTTTCACCGAAGCGTGTCATCGCGTGACACAGTATCGGCTCCGGCGGCGCTGTTCAACCGGAATGTGCCGGTTCAGAAGCTCGGCGGTGTGTTGGCGCTGATCACCTCGCAGACCTCGTCGAACGGGTTGCGGAAGCGATGCGGGATCCGGCTGCGGAAATAGTAGGCCTCGCCGGCGCCGAGGGTGCGTTCCTGGTCGCCGACGGTGACGACGATGCGGCCGCGGATGATGACGCCAGCCTCCTCGCCCTCGTGACGGAGCATCGCTTCGCCGGTATCGGCGCCGGGGCTGTAGGTTTCGTGCAGCATCTGCAACGCCCGGTCCTTCAGGCGCCGACCGACCATGCGGAAGGAGATCCGCTCGTCGAAGGCGATTTCGGTAAGGTCGGCGGCGGTGAAGAACACATCCTCCGGCGCGGTCAGATCGAGCGTGAAGAACTCGGCGAGGGACATCGGGATGCCATCGAGGATTTTCTTCAGCGAGGAGATCGACGGGCTGACCCGCCCCTGCTCGATCAGCGAAATGGCGCCGTTGGTCACGCCGGCGCGACGGGCAAGCTCGCGCTGGGTGAGGCCGAAGATCTGGCGCATCCGGCGCAAACGCGCGCCGACGCCCGCATCGGCGGCGGTTGCCGGATCGGATGGGTCGGGAGGGTCTGGCGGTTCGGGCGCGTCGGCGTCCATGCTCAGGCGAGAACCTGCTCGACCGGCAGCAGGTCGTGACCGAGGGCGGCGGCGACCGCCGGGTGGACGATCCGCCCGTTAGCGACGTTGAGACCGGCGCGCAGATGCGGATCGGCGCGAAGGGCCTCGCGCCAGCCCTGCCCGGCGAGGCGCAGCGCGTAGGGCAGCGTCGCCTGGGCGAGGGCGAAGGTCGAGGTGCGGGGGACGGCGCCCGGCATGTTGGCGACGCAGTAATGCACGACGCCGTCGACCACGTAGGTCGGGTTGTCGTGCGTGGTGGGCTTGCTGGTCTCGAAGCAGCCGCCCTGGTCGATCGCGACATCGACCAGCACGGCGCCGCGGCGCATGTGGCCGAGCATGTCGCGCGTGACCAGCTTCGGCGCCGAGGCGCCGGGGACGAGGACCGCGCCGATGACGAGATCGGCGTTGAAGACGGTCTGCTCCAGCGCTTCCGTGGTGGAGAACATCGTTTTCAGCCGCGGCCCATAGAGATCGTCGAGCTGGGCGAGGCGGGCGATCGACTTGTCGAGGATGGTGACATCGGCGCCCATGCCGAGAGCGATGCGGGCCGCGTTAGTGCCGACCACGCCGCCGCCGAGCACGACCACATGGGCAGGCGGCACGCCGGGCACGCCGGCGAGCAGGACGCCGAAGCCGCCTGCGGCCTTCTGCAGCGACACGGCACCGACCTGCACCGCCATGCGGCCGGCGACCTCGCTCATCGGGGCCAGCAGCGGCAGGCGGCCTTGCGCGTCGGTCACGGTTTCGTAGGCGATGGCGATGGCGCCCGACTGCATCAGCAGCTTCGCCTGCTCCGGATCGGGGGCGAGGTGGAGATAGGTGAAGAGGATCTGACCCGGGCGCAGGCGGCGGCATTCCTCGGGCTGCGGCTCCTTCACCTTCACGATCATCTCGGCTTCGGCAAAGACGGTTGCGGCATCCGCGGCGATGGCGGCACCGGCGCGCACATAGGCCGCATCGTCCATGCCGATCCCCTCCCCCGCGCCGGTTTCAACCAGCACGCGGTGGCCGTTTGCGTGCAGCTCGCGCACCGAAGCGGGCGTGAGGCCGACCCGGAATTCGTTGTTCTTGATCTCCCGCGGAACGCCGATCAGCATGGACAGAATCCTTTCGCGACGCTGTAGTGTTTAGAATAATAATCAGAGCCTAGCCGCGCCATCCCGCTCGCGCAACCAGCTTACGCGATCGTCGCTTACATTCCGCAAAGAAAGACCAAATCTTTCAACCGAAATCCTGTGCCGTCCCGGGAAATTTCGACATCATGATATTTTGTCGTTGATTATTCTTGACGACCGTCGCGACTTTCGCGATGCTTTGCGCATTGGGAGCATAAGCCAGCACAAGAACCGAACCGTCCGGCAGGGACCACCTGCCCGAAAGCTGGGAGATCGCATGAAGTGGATTACTGCGCCGGAACGCCGTGGCGCCGCGCGAACGTCATCAACGGGGGCTTGCGGCTGATGGCGGGCCCGGTAGTCTCGGCGGCCATGAAACCGCACGACGCAGCAAGCGAACCGGCCGTGGCCGATCGACGCGGCCAGATTGTCCTCGAAGACATCAGCCGCGTTTTCGCCGCCGATGTCGTTGCCGTAGACCGCATCAATCTGGTGATACATCCAGGCGAATTCTTCACGCTGCTCGGCCCTTCCGGCTGCGGCAAGACCACGTTGCTGCGCATGATCGCCGGTTTCGAGACACCCGATTCCGGACGCATCCTGGTCTCCGGGCGAGAGATGCAGGCGGTGCCGGCGCATCGCCGTCCGGTGAACACGGTGTTCCAGTCCTATGCGCTGTTCCCGCATCTGACGGTGGCGGAGAACATCGCCTTCGGGCTGCGGATGCGGGGGGTCGCGAAGGCCGAACGGCGCGAGCGGACACGGCGGATCATGGAACTGCTGCAGATCGACGCCTTCGCCAATCGCAATCCGGCGCAGCTTTCCGGCGGGCAGCGCCAGCGCGTTGCCCTCGCCCGCGCGCTGGTCAACGAGCCCGAGGTGGTCCTGCTCGACGAACCGCTTTCCGCGCTCGACGCCAAGCTGCGCGCGGAATTGCAGGTCGAGCTGATGCGGATGCAGAAAAGGCTTGGCATGACCTTCATTTTCGTCACCCACGACCAGCACGAGGCGCTGGTGATGAGCGACCGGATCGGGGTGATGCAGCGGGGGCGGCTGCTCCAGGTCGGACCGGTGCTTGATGTGTATGAGCGGCCTTCGAGCGTTTTCGTCGCCGAATTCCTGGGGCTGTCGAATATCTGGCCAGTCACCGCCCTGCCCGGCGGGCTGATTGACACGCCGCTCGGACCGCTGGCGATCGGCAACCCGGATCCGGCCTCCGGCACGGCGATGATCCGGCCCGAGAAGATCTGGATGTACAGCGAAAGCGGCGCACCGACGGGGCGGCCGAACATGGTTGCCGGCGTGGTGCGCGAGGCGATCTACATGGGCGCCTCGACGCAGTACCGGGTGGAGCTGGAAAATGGCGCGCCGCTGCTCGTCTACGACACCAACAACCAGGCGGCCGAACGCAGCTGGCGGCCCGGCGAGGCGGTGACCTGCGAGCTGAAGCCCGAAAATATCGTGCTCATCGGCTCATGAGCGCAACGACGGCAGACGCACGGCGAGGCAGTGCCGCGCGGGCGGAGCGCCTCGGCCGCGCCTTGCGGCTTTGGGTCACCGCCGGGCCGGGCCTCACCTGGATCGTGCTGTTCCTCGTATTGCCGAGCGCCATTCTGCTCGGCATCGGTTTCTTCACCTCGGGCAGCTATGGTGGACCCGAATTGCCGCTAACCCTGCAGCCGTTGCGCGAGGTTGCCGGCTATTCGATCCTGGGCTGGAGTTCCGGCAACATCACGGTGCTCGTGCGGTCGCTCATCCAGGCAATGAGCGCCGGCGTGCTGACGGTGCTGTTCGCCTATCCGGTCGTGTTCTACATCGTCACCCGCCCGCCGGCGGCGCGGCCACTTCTGCTGCTGTTCATCGTGCTGCCGTCCTGGACCAACCAGGTGGTGCGGACCTATGCGTGGATGGAGCTGCTCGGGCCGGAATCGGCGCTGTCGCATCTCGTGCAGTCGCTCGGGCTGCTGCAGCCGCATCTCGGCCTGTTTCCGGGCGTGCTCGCGATGCAGATCGGGCTGACCTACAATTATTTGCCCTACATGGTCGTGCCGCTCTACGCCGCGGCGGAGAAGCTCGACTGGGCGCTGGTCGAGGCCGGGCGGGATCTCTACGCCTCCGGCCCCAGGCTGTTCTGGAACACGGTGTTTCCGCAGACGCTGCCGGGGCTGCTCTCGGGCATCATCCTCGTCGTCATCCCGGCCTTCGGCGATTACGTGGTGCCGACGCTGCTCGGCGGCGGCAAGTCGATGATGATCGGCTCGCTGATCGCCTCGCAGTTCCTGGAAACGCCGAACTGGCCCTACGGGGCGGCGCTGACGATCTTCATGCTGGTGTTCACCTGTGCGGGGCTGCTCGCCTTCCGCGTGCTGAGCAAGCGGCTCGGCGGCGCCGAAGAGAGCATGATGTGAGGCGCGGATGATGGCCATCTCGATGGGAAAATCGACGCGCCGTTCGCTGCTGGCGATGAGCCTGCCGGTCTATCTGCTGCTCTATGCGCCACTCCTTCTGATCGCGATCTTTTCCTTCGCGCCGCCGCCGCTGGCGAAGGGACAGACCTTCTACTGGTATGCCGACCTGCTGCATTCGCCCGAGGTCATCGCGGCGTTCCGGCGATCGCTGACGCTGGCTATCGGCTCCTCGATCCTGGGGACGGCTCTGGGCACGCTGATGGGCTTCGGCCTCTATCGTTACCGCGACCGCAACGCGACCGGCATCGCCAGCGCGCTGCCGAGCCTGATCATCTACACGCCGATCATCATGCCGAGCCTGGTGTTCGGGATTTCGGAGCTGATCTTCTTCAGCTTCATCCACAGCGCGACCGGATTTCTGGCCGCCGGGCTGCTGACGATGGGCATCGCGCATGTCACCTTCGAGGCACCGTTCGTCGCCCTCGTGGTGTTCGCGCGGCTGTCGGGGCTCGATCCCAACATGTTCGAGGCCTCGCACGATCTCTACGCCGATGCGCGGCAATCCTTCCTGCACCTGACCGTGCCGGTGATCCGGCCGGCGATCATCGGCGGTTTCCTGCTCGCTTTCACGCTGTCGATCGACGATTTCACGATCAGCTTCTTCACCGCCGGGCCGGGCAGCACGACGCTGCCGATCTACATCTACAGCGCGGTGGCGCGGAAGGGCGTGTCGCCCGACATCAACGCGCTGGCCACGCTGATGATCGCCACCGTCATCGGCACCGGGCTGCTGCAATACATGTTCACGAGAAACCGGGCGCGAAAGCTCGTCGCGCGACCTGGAGACTGAGACGGACGAGCCGCACAGGCAACGGATGACGACGCGGCAACGCGGATGAATCAACGCTACAGGAGGTTTTTGATGAAGGGACTCATGGGGAAGATCGCGGGAGGTGCGCTTGCCGCGCTCATCGCGATCGGCGGTGGCGCGCCGGCCGCGCATGCCGCGGGCAAGACGCTCTACCTGTTCAACTGGCAGGACTATATCGGCAAGGGCCTGATCAAGAAGTTCGAGGCCTATTGCGGCTGCAATGTCGTGCAGACGTACTACGATTCGAATTCCGAACTCGACGCGAAGCTGCGTGCCGGCGGCGACTCGCAGTATGACGTGGTCGTCCCGTCGAGCTACTACATTCCGCAGCTCGTCCAGCAGGGGCTGATCCGCAAGCTCGACAAGTCCAAACTGCCGAACTTCAAGAATTTGCTGCCGCGCTTCCAGAACGTCAGCTACGATCCGCACGACACTCACGTCGTCCCCTATCAGTGGGGCACGATCGTGATCGGCTACAACAAGGACAAGATCAAGAACCCGCCAGAGAGCTGGGCAGCACTGTTCGACCCGAAATACAACGCGAGCTACCCGTTCTCGATGATGAAGGGTTCGGGGCGCGATCTGATCGGGGCGGCCTGCGCCTATCTCGGCGAGGGCTTCGCCTGCAAGACCAAGGCCGCCTGGATCAAGGCGGCGAAACTGATCGAGAAGCAGGTCAAGCGGCCGAACTTCTCCGGCTTCGTCGATGGCGATCCGACGATGCAGCAGCTCAAGAAGGGCGTCGTCGCGATCGGGATGACCTGGAGCGGCAGCGTCGCGCAGTGCTATGCTGACAAGACCTGCCTCAATATCGGCTGGATCCTGCCCAAGGAAGGCTCGGAGGCCTGGGTGGACAACATGGCGATCCCGACCCACGCACCGAATCCCGAGCTCGCCTACAAGTTCATCAACTTCATCCTCGGCGCCAAGGAGGGGGCGGAGCTGTCGAACTTCAACATGTATCCGAGCCCGAATGCGGCCTCGGAGCCGTATCTCGACAAGGCCATCAAGCAGCCGCTGGTCACGCCGACCGCGGCGCAGATGAAGCGGCTCAGCTTCCTTCCCGCGCTGACGCCGGCGCAGGCCAAGGAATTCGGTGCGATCTGGACCGCGGTCCGCCAGCACTGAACGACGACGGCGCGCCCGAGCCGGGCGCGCCGGAACCGTGGCGGCGGGACCGCGGACCCCACGCCACACATCCGAAACCGGGCATCGTCGCCGGTGGAACATCATGTTCCCGCCGGGACTGCTCCTGAGGCACACATGACCGACCTGGCCGAATGGTTCAACGAACACCGCATCACTGAAGTGGAGTGTCTGGTTCCCGATATTACCGGCATCCCGCGTGGCAAGATCATGCCCGCGCAGAAATTCCTTCGCGGCGGCGCACCTCGCCTGCCGGAGAGCATTTTCATCCAGTCCGTGACGGGAGAATATCCGGAAGACCCGGAAGACACGCTGACCGACCCTGCGATCATCGACATCAA
>Ga0315298_1001329_pt1 | contig 45798 bp, 37 predicted proteins | sample WHS_1_MG_FD_203077 | JGI IMG/M metagenome (GOLD analysis project Ga0315298, IMG submission 203077) | Extremophilic microbial mat communities from Washburn Hot Springs, YNP, Wyoming, USA - WHS_1_MG | ecosystem: Environmental > Aquatic > Thermal springs > Hot (42-90C) | place: USA: Wyoming...
TGCCCATCGTGAGTCCGGAGATCTACTTCCCCCAGGCCAACGAGGACATCCTGGAGATGGCCGAGCAGCACCCCGACCGCATCATCCCGTTCTGCAATGTGGACCCGCGGGTGCTCACCAACTCCGCCGACGCCCCGCTCGACCGGGTGCTCGCCCACTACCGCGACCGCGGGTGCAAGGGGCTCGGCGAGGTGATGCTCAACCTGCCCATGATGCACCCGCTGGTGCAAAACCTCTTCAAGCACGCGGAGGCCGTGGGGCTGCCCGTCACCTTCGACGGCTCGGACCAGGTGGGCGGTGATTTCGGCCTGTATGACGACCCCGGCCTCCCGCAATTGGAGCATACCCTGCAGCGCTTCCCCAACCTGATCATCCTCGGCCACGGGCCCACCTTCTGGTCGGAGATCGGGCGGCTCGATACTCCCGGCGAGCGCAGTTCCTGCTTCCGCCCCAACGGCGAACAGGTCGGCCGCCGCCCCAGCGGCCCCATCAAGGAGGAGGGGGTGGTGCCCAAACTCTTCCGCCGCTATCCCAACCTGATGGGCGACCTCTCCGACCACTCGCCCTGGAACGCCCTGGCCCGTGACCCCGACTACGGCCCCAGGTTCTTGGAGGAGTTCCAGGACCGGCTGCTCTTCGGCACCGACCTGTGCTTCTATGACATGGAGATCCCCATCATCGGCCTCCTGCAGGACTGGCGCGCCTCCGGCAAGATCAGCGAAACCGTCTTCCAGAAACTGGCCCGGGAGAATGCGATCAAACTGCTGGGGCTGTCATGACCTTGTATCCCCGCAGCGCGCCCAGCCGCTCGCCAGACCCTGTGCCGGCAGCACCCGCCCGCCCTTCTCCGGATAGATGTCGGGCGGGGCAACCATGGCCCGCGGATGTCGCACGCATATCCATGCACGTACGTGTTGATAGGGTGCACACTCCCACGGCCGTCCCGCATGCTTCCGGTGCGTCTTCGGTAACCTCCAGGAGGCAGGGTAACCCCTGCCGCATGACGTTTACCATGAAGGAGCCTCACGTGGAACACAAGACCATGTCCCATGAAGACCTCCGGCGGCGGCTCCATGAACTGCGCGCCAAGGAAGGCCGCGGCGAACTGACCGTGAAGGAAGCGGGCGAGATCACCCGCATCCTGGTCGAACTCGGCGAGGAGCAGGAGCAGCCGGCCGGCATGACTCATTGAACCACCTGCGGGGGGAGGCGCCAGCCTCCCCCACGCTTGCTGTACCTGTTGGCTCCCCGCCCTGCTTGCGCTATTATGCACCCATACCCCAGCGAAAGGCCGAGCATGAAGCGCACCCACGACCTCTCTGCCTGCGATTGGACCCTCACCGGCTGGCATCCCGAGCACTGGCGGGGCACCGTCGCCCCCGAGTCGGGCATGCGCCTGGCCCCCGATATCCCTGCGATCTCCGCGCCGGTCCCCGGCTCGGTGCAGCAGGCGCTGCTACAGGCCGGCCTGCTCCCCGACTGGCACGAGGGATTGAACGCCCGCCAATGCGAGTGGGTGGAGAACCGGCACTGGGTATACGAGACCGACCTGCCGGCGCTGCAGGCGCCGCCAGGGGGACGAGTCGCGCTGCATGCCCAGGGGCTGGACTACCAGGGCGAGGTCTTCCTCAACGGCAAGCCGGTGGGCACCTTCCAGGGCAGCCACCGCGACTGGGCCTTTGACCTGACCGGCGCCCTGGCTCCCGAGGGCAACCGGCTCGCCATCGCCTTCACCGGCAACCCGCGCTATCTGGGGCAGATCGGCTACACTTCGCAAGTGCGGGAGTGGAAGGCACGTTACAACTATGGCTGGGATTGGGTGGCGCGCCTGGTCCAGGTAGGCATCTGGGACCGGCTGGCGGTCGAAATCTTCCCGGCCGATCACCTGGACGAGGTGCGGGCCTGGACGGAGTACGACCACACCGCCGGGCGTGGAGCCGTCACTGTCTGCGCGCGGGTGCGTGCTCACGCGGGCGAGACCGTCGAGGTGGCGGTGCTGGGCTGGGAGGGGGCGGCCACCGCCCGCTTCCCGGCAACCCCCGAGGTGGAAGCCCGCCTGGAGAACATTCCGGCCGCCGCCTGGCAGCCTAACGGCAATGGCGAGCAGCCACTGTACGCGCTTCGTGTCCGCCTGCTCGGCCGCCACGACGAGGTGCTCGACGAGGACACCCGGCCTATCGGCTTTCGCAACATCGTCTGGCGGCCCTGCGCCGGGGCCCCGGCCGACGCCCTGCCCTGGGTCTGCGAGGTGAACGGCATCCCCACCTTCCTCCAGGGCGCGAACTGGGTGCCGCTGCATGCCAACTTTGCCGACGACACCACCGAAGACATCCGCCGCCGGCTGGAGACCTACCGCGACCTGGGCTGCAACCTGCTCCGGGTGTGGGGGGGCTCGGTGTTGGAGCGGGAAGCCTTCTACCAGGCGTGTGACGAATACGGCCTCCTGGTTTGGCAGGAGTTCCCACTGTCCTCCTCGGGCCTGGATAATTGGCCCCCCGAGGACGAGGCCTCGGTGCGGGAGATGGCGCGCATCGTCGAGTCCTACGTCTCCCGCCGCCAGCACCACCCCTCCCTGCTCATGTGGTGCGGTGGCAATGAGTTGCTCGGTGGCCCTGACGGCAGCAAGGTGGGTATGGACCGCCCCCTCGACGCCTCCCACCCCATGCTGGCCGCCCAGGAGGCGGTGGTGGCGCGCCTGGACCCCACCCGCCGCTTCCTGCCCTGCTCGCCCTTCGGCCCCCGCACCTGGGTGGGCGACGACAGCCGTGGCCGGGGCCTTCACCACGATGTGCACGGCCCCTGGAAGTGGGATGGTGATCTGGCCGGCTGGCGGGAGTACTGGGACCGGGACGACGCCCTCTTCCATTCCGAGATCGGCATGCCCGGCGCACAGCCAGCCGCGTTGACCCGCCGCTATGGGGACAAGTGGGCCCTGCCCGGCGACCCCGCCAACCCCTGGTGGACCCAGACCGGGGGCTGGTGGATCCAATGGCCCGACTATCTCGCGGCCGGGGGCAACCCCCAGAGCCTGGAGGATTTCGTGACCTGGAGCCAGGGCCGCCAGGCCGAGGCCCTGGAATATGCGGCCCGGGTGTGCAAGCGCCGCTTCCCGGCCTGCGGGGGCTTCGTGCTCTGGATGGGGCACGACTGTTGGCCCTGCCCGGTGAATACCGCCATCATTGACTTCGCCGGCACCCCCAAGCCCGCCGCCCTGACCCTGGCCCGGGTCTGGGGCGGGCGCCTGGGCGAAGAGACAAAGGAGTAGGCCATGATCGTGGATCGCCTGAGCAACTGGCGCCAGTATGAGGCCCTGGCCCCCCTGCGGCCGGCATTTGAGTACCTGGAGCAGCGCCTCGGGGAGAACCTGGGCACGTCGCGTATCGAGATAGACGGCGACCGCCTCTTTGCCCTGCCCCAGTCCTACCGCACCAGGCCTGTAACGGACGCCCGCTTCGAGACCCACCAACGCTATGCCGACGTCCAGTTCATCGGTAGCGGGCGGGAGATGATCGGCTATGCCCCTGCCGAAGGGCTGCAGGTCGAGACACCCTATGACCCGGAGAAGGACATCGCCTTCTTCTACCAGCCCGCCACCTGGACCCCGGTGGCGCTGGAGGAGGGCATGTTCGCCGTCTTCTACCCCGAGGACGCTCACATGCCCTGCTGCGACTTGGGAGCCGGCAGTGAGGTCTACAAGGTGGTGATCAAGGTGAGTATAGGCGGATAGGCGGACAGGCGCATAGGCGGATAGGCGCAGTGTCATTCTGAACGGTAACTGCGAGCGTGCGAGCAGTCCCGGTTAAGAATCTCGCTGCCCCTGCCCCCATGGGCCACCCGCTACTCTAACGTCACTACCGTGACTCCTCCGCCTCCCTCGCCCCGCCCGCCCATCCGATAGCCCTTCACGTGCGGGTTCTGGCGCAGCGCCTCGTGGGCCGCGTTCTTCACCGCACCGGTCCCGAAGCCGTGAATCACCCGCACCTGGCTGTGGCCGGCGAGCAGCGCATCGCTCAGGTACTGGTCGAGCACGTACATCGCTTCGTCTACCGGCAGGCCGCGCAGCATGATCTCCGGCGGCACTGCCTTGCGCGCGGCAGCCAGGCTACCCGCGCTGATGGACACCTCAGGCGTGATCGCCCGCTCCAGGTCCCCCAGGGGCAGCCGCACTTTGAGCAGCCCTACCTGCAACTCGACCTGGCCCGAGTCGTCCGGCAGGGCCAGTACGCTCCCCTCTGCCCTGAGCGAGGGGATGTATACCCGCTCGCCCAGTTTCACCGCGCGTAGACCATGGCGCATGGGCCGCTCGGGCTTGGCCGGAGCGGCCGGCGGCGCCGGCTTGGGGGCGGGCTTGGGCTTGGCCTGTTCCAACTCCTGCGAGATGGCGGCGACGGCCTCCCGCACCTTCTTGGCGGCCAGGGCGGGCTCGTCGGGCTTCACGGCCCGCGAGGCCTTGCCCCTGGCCTTCAGGTCCTCCAGCAGCGTGGTGGCCTGGCGGCGGGTGTCGTTCAGGATGCGCTCCGCCTCGGCGTGCGCCTCGTCCAGGATGCGCTGCCGCTGCGCCTGCAACCGCTCCAACTCCTCGCGTTGCTGCCGACGTAACTCCTCGGCCTCCGCCCGCACCTGCTCCGCCTCCTGGTGGCGGCGGGAGAGGTCCTGCTGGCTCGACTCCACCTGGCGGATCGCCTGCTCCAGCGCGGTTTGCCCCGTACCCAGCAGGGCGCGCGCCGTCCCCACCACCTGCTCCGGCATGCCCAGCCGCTCGGCTACGGCAAACGCATTCGAACTGCCCGGGATGCCGATGCGCAGGCGATAGGTCGGGCGCAAAGTGGCAGTGTCGAACTCCACGTGCGCATTCTGCACGCCGGGGGTGTTGTAGGCAAAAGCCTTCAACTCCCCGTAGTGGGTGGTGGCCACGGTGCGGGCCCCGCGCGCGTGCAGTTTCGCCAGGATTGCCTGCGCCAGCGCCGAGCCCTCCGCGGGGTCGGTGCCCGCGCCAATCTCGTCCAGGAGCACCAGCGACTGCCCGTCCGCGGCCTCCATGATGCGCACGATCTGCGTGATGTGCGAGGAAAAGGTGGAAAGGCTCTGCTGGATGCTCTGCTCGTCGCCGATGTCCGCAAAGACCTGCCGAAACAGGCTCACCCGGCTGCCCTCCAGTGCCGGCAGGTGCAGACCCGACTGGGCCATCAGCGTGAGCAGGCCCACCGTCTTCAGGCTAACCGTCTTGCCTCCGGTGTTGGGCCCGGTGATGACCAGCGTGGTGAACTCCCGCCCCAACTCCACGTCAATGGGCACCACCTCCCCCTCCAGCAGCGGATGGCGGGCACCATACAGGGCGATGAAGCCGTCCCGCGTCAGGGTCGGGCGGGTGGCCCCGATGGCCTCCGCATAGCGGGCGCGGGCAAAGACGAAATCTAACTCCGCCAGCACCTCCAGCGTCTGCAGCATAGCCTCCGCCCGCTCGCCTACCAGCGCCGAGAGCCGGGCCAGCACCCGGCGCACCTCCTCCTGCTCCTGGCGGCGGGCCTGGATGTGCTCGTTGTTCAGTTCCACAATGGCCAGTGGCTCCACGAACAGTGTGGCGCCGCTCGCCGAGGTGTCGTGCACCACCCCTCGCACCGCCCCCTTGAATTGGCTGCGGATGGGGATGCAGTAGCGCTCCTGGCGGATGGTGATGATGGGCTCCTGCACCATCGGGGAGAGCCCGGGCGAGCGCATCATCGCCTCCAGGCGTTGGATCAGCGAGCCGTGCACGGAGCGGATCCTGGCTCGCACCGCTGCCAACTCTTTGCTGGCGCGATCGAGCACCTCACCCTTCTCACCCAGGCAGCGGCGGGTCTCGTCCTCCAGGTGCTGAAACACTGCCAGGCGCTCGGCATGGGCGCCCAGGGCGGGAAAATCGTCGGCCTGCGCGCCCAGGAATGACTTCAGGCGCCGCGCCGCGTAGCAGGTCTGGGCGATGTCCAGCAGTTCAGACGACTCCAGCGCTCCGCCCTTGCCGGCGACGTGGATAGGGGCGCGTACGTCACAAATCCCACCCAGCGGCACCGACTTGTCGCGAAAGAGCAGCCCGCGAGCCTGCGTGGTCTCCTCCTGCAGCGCCTCCACCCGGCGCAGGTCTGTGTACGGGCGCATTGCGCCAACCCGTTCCTTGCCCAGGGTGCAGGTGGCATGGCGCGCGACCAATTGCCGGATCTGTTCGTACTCGAGGACACGCAGGGTACGTTCGTCAAACATGGGGTTCTATAGTAATGCCCCGGCCTGGGGGGACGCAAGGGCGCGGGCGGATGCGGCTCGCACGGGGCGACCTACAGTCCGTGCACCGGGAAGATAAGTTCCTTGATCTCCTCCACAGTGGCATCGTTGAAGCGCCGGGCCGCCTCATGTAGCCGGGGCTCCACGTAGGGAGGCTCGGGATCATAAAGCCGCCCCTGGCTTTCGGGGTACTTGTCCGCCTGGGAGGCGGGGATCTCGTCGCTCAGTTGCACCCCGCACATGATGGCGAAGGCCACCGTCCACGCCCGGGGCACCACCTCCCGGTTGTAGCCTCCCCCACCCATGGCGATCCATTTCGCGGGCACCTGCGAAAGCAGGCGCACCACCCGCTCGTACCCCTGGATGGTAAGGTTGATGTGCGCCAGGGGGTCGGCGAAGTGGGTGTCCGCGCCCAGTTGCGTGAAGAGGTAATCTGGCTGGTAGGCCCCCAGGAGGGGCATCACCACCTGCTCGAATACTCCCACGTACTGGTCGTCGTCGGTGTAGGGTGACAGGGGCACGTTCACCGAGTACCCCTTGCCCGGGCCCAGCCCCGGTTCTGCCACCACCCCTGTCCCCGGGAAGAGGTAGCGGCCCGTCTCGTGTACGGAGATGGTGAGCACGTCGGGGGTGTTGTAGAAGGCCTCCTCCACCCCGTCGCCGTGGTGCACGTCAATATCCACGTAGGCGATGCGCACCCGCCGCTGCGTCCGCCGCAGCACCGCGGCTATGGCGATCGCCGCGTCGTTGAAGTAGCAGAAACCGGCCGCCTCCTTCTCGTGGGCATGATGCAGCCCACCTGCAATGTTGAAGGCGACGTCGGTACGATAGTCGGCCACTATGCTGGCCGCCTGCATGGTGCCCCCCACCGCCAGGGCGGCGGCGTCGTACATCCCGGGAAAGATGGGGCAGTCGGCAGTGCCTAGCCCGTAGACGTAGGGGTCCTCCACCTCGCCGCCCGCGCTCAGCGTCTTCACCGCCTCCACGTAGTCGTCGGCGTGCACCATCTTGATGTCCGACTCCCGGGCAAAGGGCGGCTTTTGAGCGGCCACGTCAGGGCGGGCGAGCAGGCCGTAGGCCTCAATGAGGTCGTAGGTGTGCTGCAAGCGAATGGGCTTCATGGGGTGGCCGGCCCCCATGTCCCACTGCAGGAAGCGCGGGCTGTAGATCAGCGTGGCCTTCAGACTCACGGCATCCAGCCTCCACCGGGCCCCCGCCCCGAGATGGCGCGAGCGCTACAGGGTCCGGGTCACCTTGGTCAGTTCCCGGGGCTCGTCCGGGTTGATCCCCTTCTCCAGGGCCAGGTGCGCGGCCAGCATCTGCGCCAGCCCGATGTGCGGGAAGGGCATGTACACCTCGTCCAGGCCGCTGGCCAGGCGCACGTTCAGCCGGGCCATGCCCGCCTGGGCCAGGGGCGCGTGGTTGGTCACCACGCAGGTCTCGCTGCCGATGCCCTGCAGCCGCTTCATCACCCGGGTCATGAAGGGCAGCGTTTTCCCCCTGGGGGCATAGAGCAGCACCGGCACCTCCTCTTCCATCATCGCGATCGGCCCATGCAGGAAGTCGGCGGCGGAGTGCCCGATGGCCGCCAGGTAGCAGGTCTCCTGCAGTTTCAGCGCGGCCTCATGCACCGTGCAGTAATCGAAGGCTCGACCCAGGATCACCATCCTGGTAGCAAAGCGCAGCCGAGGCGCCAGACTGCCAATCAGCGGGTCCTGCTCCAGCGCCTGCGCCATGAACTCGGGGATGCGGGCCATCCCTGCCGGCAGCCGCCCGCCCAGGGCCCTGGCGATCAGGAGCAGGCAGGCCAGGGAGCCGGTGTACGTCTTGGTCGCGGCGACCGCTCGCTCCGGCCCGGCATTCAGCAGCATTACCTCGTTGGCCACCTTGGTGATCGGCGATTCCGGCGTGTTGGTGATCGCCAGGGTGAAGGCGCCGCGCTCCCGCGCGGTCTCCAGCACCTCCACCGCGTCGGGCGCCTCCCCGGACTGCGAGATGCCGATCACCAGCGCGCCCATCAGATGCGGGTGCACCCGGTACTGGGTGAACAGGGAGAGCGCCGCCACGGTCGCGGGCGTGCCCACATACCGCTCAAGCAGATAGCGGCCGTAGAACGCGGCATGGGCGGAGGTCCCCCGGGCCGCGAAGAGCACCATCGGCGGCTTCAGCCGACGCAGGGTGTCCAGCGTGGAAACATGCTCCCGCCCCGACAGCAGCCTCTCCAGCACCTCCGGCTGCTCGTGGATCTCCTCCAGCATCAGGCAGCGCCGCCGGGGCACCGCCGCCTTCACCTCGTTCTTACGCGCCATGCACTTCTCCCAGAGACCGGCAGGGCCGTGCGTGGGCACGGCCCCAGGTCGGCTTGTTCCTTCAGTTGTTCCACGTTAGCGGGGCAGCACGCGGTCCAGCAACTCTAACTCGTTGTCCGCCTCCACGTCAGCAATGGGCAGACTCACCTGCTTGCGGTAGGCCGCCGAGCGCAGGATCCCCATCGCAATCTCCAGGTTCTTGTAGCCGCTCGCCCCGCTGCACGAGTGGCCGCGGGCCGGGTCGTCGAGCCAGTCCGCGATCTCGTCAATGTAGGGCGGCTGGTCCAACTGGGCATTCCAGCACCCCGGGCCGGAGGCAAAGCCCTCCTTCGTGGCGGCTCGCCAGCCGCCACCAATGACCGCCTCGGCATAGCCCTGGGTACCGTAGACCCCAGCCACGCCCTTGTGCCACCAGTACTCCACCTCCGGGACGTCGGGCGCCAGGTTGCCAATCTCGATGATCCCGCGCACCCCGTTGGCAAACTGCATCGTGCCTACTACGTAGTCGGCCGAAGGGTGGTTGTCGGTGAGTTTCTCCCGCCCGATCGCCTGCCCCACCACCCATTCGGTCTCGGCAAAGCCGTTGAAGGTGCGCAGGAAGTCAATCACATGGGTGACCATGTGCAGGTACCAGCCGGTGGCGGTGCCGTACATGGTGTGGATGCGCCCGAGCGCCCCGCTCTGCGCGATCTCTTTCACCTTGCGGAAGTGCTCGCCGTACTTGATCTGATGGCTGAGAGTGAGTTTCACCCCCGCCGCGTCGGCCAGGGCCATGATCTCCTTGCCCTCGCGCAGAGTGGTGGCCATCGGCTTCTCAAAGCAGATCAGTTTCGCTCCCGCCTCCACCCCCAGGCGTACCATGGGCAGGCGCAGGGCGGGCTGGGTGCAAAAGCAAAACACCTCCGGCTGTTCCGCGGCCAGCATCTCCTTTACATCCTTGTAAAGCCGTGGCTTGCGGGCCACCAGGTCGGCGCAGGCATTTAGCCGCTCCTCGTCCACGTCGCACAGGCCCACTAACTCAAAGCGGGGGTTGGCATTGAAAACCTCGGCATGCAGGCGTCCCCGCTTGCCGCAGCCCAGGATCGCCACGCGGTATGGGTTCATTCACTTCCTCCAATTTGCCAGGGAATGCGAAAGGTGTTCTCCTCCCATCCAAGTTTTACCTGCCTTGTAGCCAAGTGCGCCCCCTGCGTCACCCGCCGGACGCCCCCCGGTAGGGAAACGCCTGCTCGCGCCGGAACACCCCCCGCCAGAACAAGGGGGGCGCCGGCGCTGCCGGATGGCTGTCCATGCACCACGATCTACAAGAGCGGGAAGGAAATCGCCCCCGCCCCGCGGAACAACCTATCGGATTGGGGATGCCACCGGCTTTACCCCCACTGGAACCATCACCTTAGGGAGAGACATCATGGCCGATGTGAAAGTCCCGTTCTACGGGCACGTGAAGCAGTACCTGAACCTCAAGAAAGAAATTGACAGCGCGATCGAACAGGTGCTGATGAGCGGCACCTATGTGATGGGCCCCACGCTCGCCAAGTTCGAACAGGAATGCGCCGAGTACATGGGCGTGAAGCGGGCGGTCGGCCTCAACTCGGGCACCGACGCCCTCTGGCTGCTCATGGAGGCCTACGGCATTGGCCCCGGCGATGAAGTAATCACCACCTCCAACACCTTCTTCGCCACTGCCGAAGCGGTCTGGATTCGTGGTGCCACCTGCGTCTTTGTGGACATTGACCCCCGCACCTGCAACATGGACCTGGATCAGGTGGAGGCGGCCATCACCCCCCGCACCAAGGCCATCATCCCTGTCCACCTCTACGGCCAGATGGTGAACATGAAACGGGTCGCCGAGATCGCCAAGAAGCACAACCTGCTGGTAATTGAGGACTGCGCTCAGGCCATGGGCGCCGCTGGCCCCGATTTCCGGGTGGGCCAGTATAGCGACGGCGTGGGCATCTCCTTCATCACCGCCAAGAACCTTGGCACCTTCGGCGACAGCGGCGCCATCCTCACCAACCGGGACGATATCGCCGATAAGATCCTGCGCCTGCGCAACCACGGCAGCAGCAAACGCTCCGTGCACAGCCCCGGCTGGAACAGCCGTCTGGACGAGATCCACGCCGCCATCCTGCGGGTGAAACTGCCTCACCTGGATGAGTGGAACGACCTGCGCCGGGCGCGGGCCAAGGACTACGCCGAGTTGCTGAAGGGCACCAGCCTGCAATTGCCCTACGAGGAGCCGGGCTACCGCCACATCTATCACCTCTACGTGATCGAGCATGACAAGCGTGACGATCTCCAGGCCTACCTGAAGGACAAGGGCATCATCGCCCTCACCAACTACCCCATTGCCATCCACCAGCAGGAGGGGTTCCCCTGGGATCGCAAGGCGGTGGTCCCCAAGGGCGGCCTGCCGCATACCGAGCGCTCTGCCGCCCGCGTGCTTTCCCTGCCCCTGTACCCCGAACTCACCCGGGCCGAGGTCGAATACGTGGCCGCGGCGATCAAGGAATGGGACAAGCAGCAAGGCTGCTGCGGCTGCTGCGGCTGCAAGTAACCACCCTTCACACCTGAAAGCCAATGCGGGCAGGGCCTCGGCCCTGCCCGCAGCGCGTGGGAGGGGCAGATTGGTCGTTCTGGTGTTGAGAGCATAGCAATCCTTAGGCCGACGCCTCGGCGCGCCGATATAGGGGGATCGCATGTGCATGTTTATCGACCAGGATACCGAGGAGTTCAAGCACGCGATCTCTGCCCGCGAACGCGCCTATGAGCGAAATGCACCAGTGCAGCATGAACGCATGCTCGTGTGCGAGAAGTCCCGCTTCGTCTGGCTATCAACCAGAGATGCTGCCTCGCTCTACCCCGGGGTATTGGAGCAGTACGGCACCGGCATCGACAGCAGCCGAGCGCACGAGATCGGGACACTCTTCGAAACCGCTATACGATTGCTGCAGCGCGAGAACGATGACTACCTCGCAACCGTGGTGGAGCGGTACAACGACCTGAGGCCGAGCATCGAAGCAGCATGACCTCAGCAGCAAGCAGGGACCCGCTGCTAACCGCCGCCTGACCTGGATACTTACGTACTGCGGGCAGGGGGCAAGCCACCAAGGGCGAACCGGTAATCAGGGAGGTTTTCCACCCCCCTGACAAGGAGCCACCCCATGGGCGATTCCCGAGTTCCCTTGCTGATCGACCGACGTCCCACCAGCGCCGCATACCGTGACGAGAAAGGGGCTTGGTGCTTTGCCGAGTTTGCCCTCGTCGTCGGCCCCAAAGGCCTGGTGATAGGCATGGCCAGCGGGAAGGTGGGCGCGCCCGGCCGCCCCGCCGCAGAAGCGGCCTGCTCCGCACGGGACACCCTCGTGGCCTCTGGGAAGGGGATCCTGCCACTATGGCTGGCCAGGCAGCAGCAGGTGGCAGAAGAACTTCTGGCCGAGTTCCCCGAGGACACCGTGATACTGGTGGACGATGACAAGTTCGCACCATGGGATGAGGCGTTTCTCTCCGTGGCCAAGAGCCTGGGTTTCGGGTTGCCCTTCGGCTATCTTTGGCGGGCCGACGTTGATGCCCAGACCGTCGGCAACATGTTCCAGGCGGCACTTGGCTTCTACAAGGCCCGGCCTTGGTGCCGGTTCAGCGGCGATCCGCTCCCCATCACCGCCCCCGCCGGCGACATTGCCGCGTACGTCTGCATCATGGGCCAGGAAGGGATATCCCGGGGCATAGCCGTCTTCTACACCGAGCGTGACCTCGAGCGCGCCCTCAACGGCACCAATAGACCCACCGGCGCCTACACCACCTTTGAGAAGATCAAAGAGGTGCCCCCTCCCATGCTCGCCGAGGCCGAGCGCTGCGGCTGGCGCTATGCCAACAAGTCCGCCTTCCCCTGCATGCTCTGCATGAGGTCGGGAGAGCCAAGGGCACCCGAGATCCGAGATGTGGCCGTGGCCACTGCCGCCTTCTCCGCCTTCGGCGGGCCAGCCGCCAAGCCTCCGGCCTCCGAGGCATGAGGAATGGGCCGGCCACCCTGCTGCCGCCTGTTCGCCCCCCTCGTCACCCTTGCTCTCGTGCTCGGTGTCAGGGCCTTGCCGGCGTCACCCAGCGCTGCCTCCTTCCCCATGCCCCTCGCCCCTCCCGGCGCCGCCGATCTGCTGGCCGACCCGCAGGCCTGGCAACCCCAGATGGGCTGGCTGGCAAATGCCAGCCCCAAGGCGGCGGTCACCCGGACCGGGACTGGCCTGCGCTTCGCCGTCCCCATGGCCCGCCGGGGAATGAAGTGGCTGCGCCCGGTCGAGAACGTCTGGCTCTCCGAGACCCCGTACCTGACCCTACGTTACCGGGCTCAAGGCATCGCCCCGGGCCCGGACTACCTGGTCTGGCTGCAGGCCGGTAAGGGGATTGAGGCCATCCGCCTTGACCAGGTGCAGCCGGACGCTCAGTGGCACACCCTGACCGTGCCCGTGGGCGCCGGCGAGGTCGGGGGCATCGCCGTGCAGGTGCAGGCGGCATCGGCGGACGCCTGGCTGGAGATCGCCGCCCTGGAGTTCACGGAACAAGGCGCCGCACCCCTACCGGCGGCCCCCGTGGCGGAATGGCGCCTCGACGATCACCGCACCGGGGCCTGGGAAGCCAAGCCGGATTGGGTGGGCAATCCCAGCGACCGCCCCTCCGCCCGGCGTGCGGGTGGTGTGGATACCTTCTCCGTCCCCCAGGGCCGGCGGGGCATGAAATGGGCGCTGGCCCTCGACAAGCCTCTGGACCTGGCCCCATACCGCTACCTCACCCTGCGCATGCGGGGAACCGGCACCTCCGGCCAGGGAGACTATGCCGTCTGCCTGCTGGGCGATGCCAGGCCGGATGGGCAGGACTACGCGGTCGTGGGGGCCGCTCCCCTGACCGACACCGCCGGGCGCTGGCGGCGCTACAACCTATTCCTCGCCCCCGCCCACGTACTCAAGCGGGTCACCGGGCTGGCGGTGCAGGTGCAGGCCGCCGACGGTCCAGCCCGCCTCGAAATTGCCAGCCTGCGGCTGGTCGCCAGCCCCGTCCCCGAGCCGCCTGGTGAGGGCCTGCGCCTCAAGCCGGGCTGGAGGGCAGGTAGCGAACGCTCCTTCCGACCTCTCCACATCGGCAGCGCCTGCAACCTGGACCTGGCACAGGCACAGAGGGCCTTCCGCCTTGACCGCTGGTTCTCCGTTCCCCGCCTCACCGCCGAGGGTATCCCCTTCCAGGTCGCACCCGACGGCCCGCGGCTGGCCGCCACCGGCTACCGGGATGAGAGCACGGTCGCGATTCCGGTCTCAGGCCGAGCGAGTGAGGTCTATCTGTTGGTCACCGCGCGCCTGTATGGTCAGGAGGACCCGGGGAGCGGCGGCGGCCCGCGGCTGCGGCTGGATACGGTGGATCTACTGCTGGTCACGCTGCACTATGCCGCCGGCCCGGATATCGCCGCCCTCCCCCTGCAGGTGCCGTCCGGCCGCTTCGGGGTGGTGCCCGGCTGGCAGGTGCTGGCGGTCCCGGCGGATCCCCAGCGCACACTGCAGGCGGTCTCGCTCTACGTAGGCACGGCCCGAGCGGCGGTGGGCATCGCCGGCGTCACCCTTCGCACCGGCAGCGCCAGGTATGCCTCCCACTGGCAGGTGCCAACAGTGCCAACCGCACGCCCCCTCCCCCGCCCCGCGCCCGGCAAACCCTCCGGGCGTCTGTCGCCCGGGATGCTTACCCTGGCTAACGGCGCTATCGTTGCCGGCTTCGACCTCAAGCATGCAGCGGCGCTGGTCAGCCTGCGCTACCGGGCGGTACGGGGAGAATGCGTGCGCCGGCCCGGCGTACCCCTCTTCCGGGTGGCCGTGGCTGGCAAGGACCTGCCGATAGACGGCTGGCGGCTGGCGGCCACGGCGCCAACGCAACACGGACAGCCCGGGTACACGCTCACCTATCGCCGCGGCCGGGCGACCGCCACCATCACCCTGTCGCTCGTCGGCGACAGCCTGCGGTTCGGGATGGTGGTGTCTGGCCTGGACGGCAAGGTTGAACTGGCCGCTCCCTGCCTCCCGCCGTTGGCGCTGGGCAAGCCCCAGGACATGTGGTACCTGGTGCCCTCCTCCGCCACGCTCCTGGGCTGCCGGCCGCGACAGTACGGTGGCTGGTACAGCGGCGCCGAGGTCGGCCTGCAATTCCTCGATGCCTTCGACCCCGCGCTGGGTGCCGGTGTCAGCCTGCAGGTGCGCGACCTGGACAACCGGGAAAAGGCCTACCGGCTGGTCAAGGACCAGCGCGGCGTGGCCATGGAGGTCACCTACCAGCAGCGCACCTTGCGTCCCACTGACCACTTCCAGGCCGCGCCGACCGAAATCCTGCTGCACGACGGCGACTGGCACCAGGCCTTTCACGCCTACCTGGCCTGGGCGCGCACCTGGTATCGCCCCGCGGCCCCTCGCCCGCAGTGGTGGCGGGAGGTATTCAACTTCCGGCAGCGCTTCCTTTACTGGAACGACCCCCTGGTGGACGCGACCACGGGTGAGTACCGCATGGCGGCGGCGCTGGACGAGGCCGAGCGCGAGTTTGGCGGCTGCGAGTACCTGCATATCTTCGACTGGGGTAACTGCGGCCCGTACGGGCGCATCTACGGGCGCACCGGCGACTACGACCCCGGAGACTATCTGCCGGGAGGTTGGGAGGGCTTTCGGCAGGCAGTGGAGACCGCCCGCCGGCGCGGCATGCGCGTGGGCTACTATATCGAGGGCTACCTGCTGGATGAGCGGGGCAAGATCGGCGTGGCCCACGGCGCCCAGTGGCAGATGCGCGGTGAAGGCGGAGAGGGCTTGCGCTGGCCCGGGTCGCCTGAAATCTACGTCTGCCCTGCCATCCCCGAGTGGCAGCACATCCAGGCCGATACCTACCGGCGCATGGTGGCGCGCATGGATGCTGACGGCATGTACCTGGACGAGTTCGGCTTCACCGGCCCCAGCAAGTGGTGCTGGGCTACCGACCACCCCCATCCCAGGCCTGGCAGCAGCCTGCAGGCCGAGCAGGCCCTCACCCGCCGCGTGCGCGTGGCCATGAGTCAGGCCAAGCCGGAAGCAGTGCTCTACACCGAGGACACCCCCACCGACGTCAACAGCCAGTACCAGGAGGGGTCGTTCTGCTACAGCATCAACCGGCACCGCAGTATGGGCAGCCTGGTGCCGTTGAAACTCTTCCGCTTCGCCTTCCCGGACTTCAAGAGCATCGAGATCCTCGACTGCGACCAGCCCACCGGCGCCGACGCCACCGGCGTGCGCCGTATCTTCTGGAACGGCGAGGCCATCTGGCTTGAGGGCAACCCCACACGTTGGTTCGCCCCCCAGACCCTGCGTGCCATCCGTGACTGCCACCGCGTGCTCCATGAGCACAAGGCGGCCTTTGCCGGTGACGATGTCGAGCCCCTGGTGCCCACGCTGGCCCCCGGCGTCTGGGCCAATCGCTTCTCCGGCGAGGGCGAGACCGTCTACACTCTCTACAACTCCGCCAACGTGACCTACACCGGCCCCGTGCTCGCCCTCCCCCACCGCCCGGGCGCGCGCTACCGGGATGCCTTCAGCGGGCGGGAGATCATACCCCAGGTCGAGCATGGGCAGGCCCGGGTGAGCCTGACCATCGCCCCGCAGGGAGTGGGGTGCATTGCCGTGAGCCGCTGCACAAGGGGGGCTCGTCACTCCGGCAAATGAGCAACCTTTGCGCTGGGCGCTAATCCGGCACCCGAGCAAGCCAGCACCGGTCGCCTACTTTCTCGCGCCCGGACCGTGCTCGCCCTCCCGGCCGAAATGCTCTCGGACCGCTCGCCCGAAGTCACGGCGCGCCTGCTCCATGCGCGCCAGCACCTCGTCCGCGGGCAGTCCGCTGGCAAAACGCGCGGCGGGGATAACTGTGCGGCATTCCAGGCCGTCCATGAAGGCGGCCGCCTCCAGGAGGCGCGCCTCCTCCCCCTCCGGGATGACCAGGAAGCCGTGCTTGTCGGCGTGGATCAGTTGCCCCGGCCGCACCTCCCGCCCAAAGACCTCTACCGGCTCCCCCCAGCGCACCGGCCAACTGTGTGCATGCCCCACGCACAGGCGGCGGGCAATCGCTTTGAAGCCCGCCGCAGTCATCTCGTCAATATCCCGCACTGCCCCGTCCGTGATCGTCCCCACACACCCCAGGGCGCGGTGGCTGTTGGCCGTCACCTCCCCCCAAAAGGAACCAATCACCCGCGGCTTGTCCAGGTCCTGCACCACGACAACCTTGGGCCCGGGCTGGGCGGCAATGTACCGGTAGTACGCATCCCAGGCCTCGGGCAGCCGCTCCTTGTGCTCCCGCCGGCTCGGTTCGCACACCACTGTCACCGCATACCCCACCATCGGCCCCATCTGGGGCATGAAATCGCAGGTCTCCTCCACGTTGAAGCCTTCTCGCGCGGCATCGTGACCGGTCACCTGCTCCCAACCGTTATAGATCGTGGGCGTGTTCCAGCGCGCCAGAGCCAGCAACTTGCCTTCCGACAGCATTGCCACCTCCCGGGGGGGAATGGTTGATTGTACCACGTGACCACCACCTCTGCGCGCCGCCGGGCAGCCCCCCTCGTAGTCTGTTACAGCGTGTCGCAAATGCTGCCTAAAAGTCCTGAGAATACCTTAGCAGGCACAAGGATTTTGACCCCGGAAGTGGAAGCAAAGCCAGGACCCAGGCCCTTACATCCCATACCCCCGTCTCCGCTATTGGGGGCGAAAGGAGGTGCTGCCGGCCCGCCAGCCGGCGTCAGTGACCGGCTTCCTGTCCCAACAGCATGCTCCCTTGAAGGAGGAACCGGAATGTACCGTTTCGCGCTGCTTCTGTGCGCAGGCCTGCTGTTGCTGCTCGCTTGCTCCACTGCGGGAGCAGTCAACTACAACCCCAATACCACCGTCATCGTGTACATCCACGGCTTTGACATGTCCGGCTGGAACTCGACCGGCGTGTATGGCGATGACGTGTGGGACGACGACCTCAATCTGTTCGCCAGTATCCTGGGTCAGCCCACCTGGCAGACCAACCCGACCGCCCCCAACCAGATCGCGGCTACTACCTACTACGGCCAGATCCCGCCTGCCTGGTACACCAGCCAGGACATCGCCGACGTCAACGCCCAGCCCCTGTATGTCCCGCGCTATGCCATGCGTTGCGCCAAGTACATCAAGCACGTGATCGACCGCTCCCCCGGCTGCACGGGCGCCCTCGTGCTGGGCGGCTCGTTCGGCGCGGAAATCTCGCGCTACATGATCGAGAAGAACTTCTGCAACCTGGCCAGCGAGCAGAAGATCTGCAAGTGGGCCACCGCAGTGGGCGTGGTTACCGGCAACTGGGCCGCGAGCAATGTGCCCTCCTGGTTGGCCAGCCTCTTCGGCGCCGACAGCCCGGATATCCAGCAGATGACCTATGACTGGGTCAATGCCAACATCTCTGCTCGCACCACCATGAACTCCGCCTACTTTGGCCCCATGGTCATCGGCTCCTGGATCGCCACCAATGATGCCGATGACTACATCACCGCGCTGTGCAACAAGCCCAATGACGGCACCAACCTCTGCGAGGACTGCTTCTTCTGGGGCTACAGCACGGCCTCTGCGCTGCACCAGGCCACCGACGGCACCCTCCAGATGCCGGGCAAGTCCTTCGGCCATACCGTCCACACCGGGATCATTGACAACCAGGGGGCCTGGGCCGGCCTCGCCTCGTTCGTCAAGAACAACAAGCGGGTGACCATGACCGTCACCCGCCTCCAGTGCCTCACCACCGGTGATTCCTGGATTCAGGGCAAGGGTGAGATGGTGGTCAATGCCAGCGTCACCTCCCCCATGGCCAACACTCTCTGGGGCATCACCGCCCCCATGCAGTACCTGATCACCGAAGGCGGCATGGCTCCCGGTGTCTACGCTTTCTCCAAGAATGAGACCAAGTACCCCAACTGTGTGATCTTTGACCAGATCGTTCCGCCAGGCGAGACCTCCCTTACCCTCAGCATGTGGGTGGACGAACTCGACTGGCACACCGAGTTCTACAATGTCTGGGAGAACCCGTTCGGCTCCGACAAGAACCTGGGCACCGTGACGGTATCGGCACCCGTAGGCAGCACCAACAGCATCTACCTTTCCTGCGGCAACTGGAACGCGGACGTCCAGGTGGCCGTCCGCAACGTCTACTGAAAAGCCACTGGTAATTGTCCTCACCAGGGAGCGGGCGTTTGCCCGCTCCCTTCCCTTGCCCTCGACCGCCATATTGGCCCTTGCATAGCAGAGCATAATTGTCTATACTACCGCTAAGCGGCCCATCGTTCGCTTCTCGTGCGAGCGGCCCGTGATGCAGTGCTTACCTTGCATCGGGTGGGGAAAAGGAGGGCGAGCCGGCAGGCAACCGGCAGTGGTCATTCCCAATGCTCCAGGTAAGATCACTAAAAAGGATGGAGGATTCTGCATGTTTCGCACACTTGCAGTTCTGGCTGTGCTGGCGCTGATGCTAATTGCGGTCAGTGCTGGCCACAGCGTCGTCTTCAACCCCGATACCACGGTCATCGTCTACATCCACGGCTTTGACATGTCCGGCTGGAATCAGTCCGGCGTCTACGGCGATACATGTGGGATGACGACCTCACCATGTTTGCCAACCTCGTGGGCCAGCCCACCTGGCTGACGAACCCCACCGCCCCCAACCAGATCGCCGCCACCACCTACTACGGCGACACCCCGCCCGCCTGGTATACCAGCCAGGACATCGCGGATGTGAATGCGATGCCGCTCTACGTGCCCCGCTATGCCATGCGCTGCGCCAAGTACATCAAGCACGTGATCGAGCGCTCCCCCGGCTGCACCGGCGCGGTGGTGCTGGGTGGCTCCTTTGGCGGTGAGATCAGCCGCTACATGATCGAGCACGACCTCTGCGGCTTGGCAAGCCAGGGCAAAATCGCACGCTGGATGACCGCGGTCGGCGTGGTTACCGGCAACTGGGCCGCGAGCAATGTGCCCTCCTGGTTGGCCGGCCTCTTCGGCGCCGATAGCCCGGACATCCAGCAGATGACCTATGACTGGGTCGATGCCAACATCTCCGCTCGCACCACCATGAACTCTGCCCTCTACGGACCCATGGTCGTCGGCCATTGGATCTCGACCTACGACCCGGACGGCTACATCACCAGCCTGTGCAACCAGCCCAACGACGGCACTAACCTGTGCGAGGACTGCTATTTCTGGGGCTACACCACTGCTGCCGCCCTCCACCAGGCCACCGACGGCACCCTGCAGATGCCCACCAAGTCGTTCGGCGACTACAAGCACACGGGCATCATCGACAACCCGGGTGCGTGGGCCGGCATGGCCTCGTTCGTCAAGAACAACAAGCGAGTCACCATGGTGGTCAGTCGCCTGCAGTGCAACACCACCGGTGACTCCTGGATCCAGGGCAAGGGGGAGATGATCATCAACGCCCAGATCACCTCCCCCCGGGCCAACGCCCTGTGGGGCATTACGGCCCCCATGCAGTCCCTCATCCGTGCCAACGGGATGGCCCCCGGCATCTACTACTTCAGCAAGGGCCAGACCCAGTACCCCAACTGCGTGATCTTCGACCAGATCGTGCCCGTGGGGGAGACCAGCCTCAACCTCACCATGTGGGTGGATGAGTGCGACTGGATGCCCTCGTACTACGACCTGTACGAGAACCCGTTCGGCGACAACAAGAACCTGGGTACCGTCGGCGCCAGCATCTCGGCCACCGGCAACTCTGCTGTCAACCTATCCTGCGGCAACTGGAACGCGACCATCACCACTACCGTCAAGAACGTGTACTGAGCAGCACCTCCATGCCACCCGAGGGGCCGGGCCTACGCCCGGCCCCTCGCTTTTCGCAGGGATGGCCGCCCGCGAAGGCGAAGACGTTCCCCAAATGCCCGCCCTCACCAAGCTGTTGTCACTGGCCGGTAAGCACCTTGCCCCCCTGGTGCTCCTGGCACTCCTCGCCGCCTTCCTGGTGTTCGCCCGTCCGTTCCCCCAACTCGTACGCGCCCTTCCCAGCACCGACCACGTGACCTATATCCGGCTGGCCCAGAGCCTGCGCACCGGCCACTACCAGGTAGGCACGGGCATCCCCTACTACGACCGGCATAACACCGCATTTCCCCCCACCTACCCGCTCATGCTTGCCCTCACCCCCTGCCGCGCCCTGACCAAGGCGACGTGCGTCGGGGTGAGCATCGGCATGTTCTTCCTGGCCTTGGGCCTGCTCTATCTGCTCGCCCTGCGCACCTCCGGGGTTACGGGGGCCACCCTTGCCGCGGGCCTGCTGGTTGCGCTCCTGCTTTACCGGCAGGCTGCGGGGATAGGGCGCTACCTGATCGCGCCCATGTCTGAGATGGCCTGCTACACCTTCGTCCTGGCCGCGTTCTATGCCCGGCGGCCGGTTGTCAAGGGGGTGTGCATTGCCCTGGCCGGGCTGGCGCGCCCGGAGGCACTGGTCCTGGCAGTGCCGCTGCTGCTGCTCGAGCGCGGCTGGCCCCGCCGGGCCGTGCTGACCGTGGCGGCACTGGTGGTCTGCGCTCCCTACCTCGTCTTCTGCCGGGTCAACACCGGTCACTGGTGCCTGACCGAGAAGACCCGCTTCAACAGCCGGGTTTCCCCCTACCTGCTCGCCGGGTTCACCTTCGATACCCTGTACGGGAGGTTCGACCGGCCGGCTGTATTCTTCCCCCCTCCCTCCTCGCTTGAGGCCAGAGCCAGGCTGCAGGGCCTGGGCTACCTGCTTTCGGATGCCATCCGGTATGAGTCCATGACGGCCCGGGTTGGCCACAACCTCGGCGTCCTTGGTAAGCAGCTTCCCAAGTATTGGCCCTACCTGCTGCTGGGATTGCCGGCACTGGCCTGGTCCGCTTTCCGGAAGCGTGCTCCCGGCCTGCTTGCGCTGGGATTACTCGCGATCAGCCCGCTTTGGCTGCTCTACTTCTACCAGGGGGACCGCTTTTTCTTGCCCCTGCTCCTGGCCTGCTGCCTGGCCGCTGCCGAATGGCCACCCATGCTTCAGGCCGTTGACAAGCGTGTGTCATGGTCTGCCAGGTTGCGCCACTGGTCGTCTGCCCGGTCAGGATGGCTGGCCGCCGGCGCGATCACGATCATCGCCATCGTCTCCCTTGCCCTCGCCTATCGGCATGCCATGCTGCTTGACGATACCTTCATCAGTCTGGTCTACGTCAAGAACCTCCTGCACGGCCACGGCCTCACCTGGAATGGCACCCGGGTGCAGGGCTTCACCCACCCGCTGTGGGTACTGCTGCTGGCAGCACTGGGCACGTTGGGGGTCGGCCTGCCGGCTGCAGCGGGGGGACTGGGCCTGGTGAGCGGGGCGGGCGCCCTGCTCGCCGCTTACTGGCTGGGCCGACGGCTGGGGCTCGCCCGCCCCTGGGCAGTGGCCGGCCTGGCGGCCCTGGGCCTCTCGCTCGACTTCGTGATCTACGCGGGCAGCGGCCTGGAGACCCCACTCTTTGCCGGCCTGCTGCTGGCCCTGGCGGGGGTGCTGGCCCCCTCTCCCCTGCGCGGGCGCACCGCCCTTGCCGGCCTGGCCTCCGGTTTGCTCGCGCTTTGCCGGCCGGAAGGGTTCGCCCTCATCCCCATCGCCGCCGCCGTGGTCTGGCGCCGGGAGGGCCGGCGGGGTGCCCTGCTCTGCCTGGGGGTGGCCGTCTTGCTGGCCACCCCGTGGCTTATCTGGGCCCGCCTGTTCTACGGCGACTGGCTTCCCAACCCCTACTATGCCAAGGCCGGCGCACTTAGCCTGGCCTCGGCCAGGTGGGGTCTGGACTATCTCTTCCTGGGCCACCCCTGGCCGTCGCGCCTCGGCCTGGCCCTCACGCTGGCGGCCCTGTGCCTTATCGCCCTGCGTCCCCCGGCGCCCGGACTGCGCGGCCTGGCGCTGGGCTGTCTGGGCTGGATGGGCTATGTGCTGCTGGTCGGGGGCGACTTCATGGCGGGCCTGCGCTTCCTGGTACCCGTCTGGGGGCCGATGCTCGTGGTGCTGTTAGCCACCGCCCAGGCGCGCCGGTCGCTGGCGCCGGCCATGCTGGGGATTGTCCTCCTGCTCACCGCAGCCCGCTGGCTGGACCCGAGGCCGGCGCTGAAACTGCGCTTCGAGCGCGCCATGCATCAGTCGGAGACCGAGTTGGCGCGGTATCTCAAGGCGACCGCCCCCCCGGACGCGCTGGTAGCGGTGAACGCGGCCGGGGTGCTCCCCTACTATTCCGGCCTGCCCTGCCTCGACATGGTCGGCATCAACGACCGCCACATCGCCCGGCACGGCCATCGCAACCCGGCGCTCATGCCCGGCCACCAGTGCGGCGATGGCGACTACGTGCTTGATCGCCGCCCCACCCACCTGCTGCTTATGCCGGGCCCGGGCGTGTTCGTGCCCCTGATCAGCGACCTGGAGATCAAGGCCGACCCCCGCCTGGAGCAGGAGTATGAGCGGGTGCCGGTGCGCCTTCCCTCCGGGCGTACGGTACCCATCTACCGGCGGCGGGACGCACACTAACACCGTCGCCTTGAGCGCAGCAAGGCACCTCGCTTTGCCCATAGCGCGTCCGCGTCCGCGGGGCCAGGGCGGTCGGCAACCGCGCCGGGCGCTGCGAGCAGTAGTACCCACAGAGGATGGGTGAAGCCCTGCACCCGGGTGCCATTCCAGCTGAGGCCGTCGCCGTGCAGGAGGTTCTTGACGTAAACCAGACTGATGAAGGTGTCAAGCAGTACCCTCTGGGTGCGACCCTGTGGCCAGGGACCCTGCCGTGACGGCGAGTAATCCGGCTGCAGTCAGCGAGACCGCTTGGCCGAGGGCACTACCCCGGCCGGGTGCAGGATTGCCTGGCAAAGGTGGCCTCAATCCCTGCGAAAAACAAGGGGCCGGGCGCAGGCCCGGCCCCTTTCCCAATTGGCGCCGCCGGCGGCTCCGGCCCGGGAGGACTCGGCGCGGGCGGGGTGGTAGAGAATCGCGTGGAGGAACAGCCGATGAGTGCGATTAGCGATTGCCTGCGGCGGGTGCGCGCCGCCAAGCCGCTGGTGCATCACCTCACCAACGTGGTCACCTCCAACGACTGCGCGAATGCGACGCTCTTGGTGGGGGGGCTGCCGGTGATGGCCAACAGCCCCGAAGAGGCCGAGGAGATGGTGGGTCTGGCGCAGGCCCTGGTGCTCAACATCGGCACCCTGCACCGGGAGCAGGTGGAGGCGATGCTGCTCGCGGGGCGGCGAGCCAATGCCCGGGGCCTCCCCGTGGTGCTCGACCCGGTGGGCGCCGGCGCCACCGGCTATCGCACCACCACGGCCTTACGCCTGCTGGAGGAGATCCGAATTACGGTGGTCAAGGGCAACGCGGGGGAGATCGCCACCCTGGCCGGCGAGAAGGCGGAAGTGCGGGGCGTGGAGAGCGGCCGGGTGGCCGACCTGGCCCGGCCCGCCCGCGCCCTGGCCCTGAGCACCGGCACGGTGGTCGCGGTCACCGGCGCCAAGGACCTGGTCACCGACGGCGGCCGGGAGCAGTGGCTGGAGGGAGGATCCGCCCGCATGGGCACCTTCGTGGGCAGCGGCTGCGTGGCCGCCTCCCTGGTCGGCTGCTTCCTGGGCGCCAGCCCGGAGACCCCATTCGAGGCGACCGCGGCCGCGCTTGCCTTCTACCGCGAGGCAGCCCGGCGCGCGGCGGCGCAGGACCCGGTGGGGCCGGTGGCCTTTCGCGACCTGGTGTATGCGCAGCTGAGCCTGTTGCAGCCCGAGGACCTGTAACCCCGAGGGCTTAGCGCGTCCTCGTCACCTTGTTCACGTGCGGCGGTTGGTCCGGGTTGCACCCGCGGCTGGTGGCCAAGTGGCAGGCAAAGAGCTGGGCAGGGATGATCGCGGCCAGGGGGGCGGCGGCCTCGGGCAGCGACACCGGCAGCGGCAGACGCACGGACGCCATGTCGAGGGCTTGCGGCTTATCCGAGATCACCGCAGTCTCCGCGCCCTCCTTCTTCAGCCGCCGCAGCAGCGCCAGGCAGTTGGAGTAGGTCTTGCCGGAGGGGGCAAAGACCAGCATGGGCAGGCCAGGGGAGAGCAGAGCGATCGGCCCGTGGAAAAACTCCGCCGCCGACCACGCCTGGGTGGGCAGGCAGCAGGTTTCCTGGATCTTCATCGCCGTCTCCCGCGCATTGGCCTCCTGAAAGCCCCGCCCCACCGTCACGATGGTGGGCGCGTAGCGGTAACGCTGCACCAGACCGGGGATGACCTGCTCCAGTTTGAGCGTCTGCTCCATCGCCGGCGGGATTTGCTCCAGCGCGTCCAGGCCAGAGGCTCCCTTGATGGCCACGGCCAGCATCAGCAGCAGGGCCATGCTGGTGGTGTAGGTCTTCGTCGCAGCCACAGCCCGCTCCCGGCCCGCATGGGTGAGCAGCGTATACTCGGCCGCGCTGGCAATCGGAGAACCGGCTTCATTCGTGATCGCCAGCGTCAGCGCACCTGCCTTGCGGGCGGCCCTGAGCATCTCGATCACGTCGGTGGCCTCGCCCGACTGGCTGATCCCCACCACCAGGGCATCCTCGATGCGCGGCGTGCGCCGATACATGGTGTACACCGAGAGCGGGGCCAGGGCGGTCGGCAGGCCGCAAATGGTCTCCAGCGCAAAGCGACCGTAAACTCCCGCAAAAGCGCTGGTCGAGCGGCCACCGATGATGGCCTGCGCCGGTGGGTAGCGCCGCAGCCGCTGCGCCACCTCCAGTACCTTCGCACGCTCCTCCAACAGGGTGCGGGCGACGGCCTCCGGCTGCTGGCGGATTTCATCAAGCATGGTGGGCATGTGGTCTCAACCCTCAGTTGCACTTGCCTGCCAAGCAGACATGGGACTTCCCGGTAGTCGCAGGCAGGGAAACCGTTTAGCCGGCAGGAGCCGGCTTCTCTTTCACCAGGCGGGCGACGCGGGCGAGCAGGTCATCCAGATCAAAGGGCTTGGTAATGTAGTCATCCGCGCCCACGACCTCCGTCCCCACCACCTTGTCCAGGGGCTGGCTGCGCACGGTGATCAGGATGACCGGAATGTCCTTGGTCTTCTGCCGGGTCTTGATGTTGCGGCATACCTCCCAGCCGTCCACCTCGGGCATCATGATATCCAGCAGCACCAGGTCCGGACGCGTCTGCTCCAGCATCTCCAGCGCCTCCCGCCCGTTGCCGGCCGTCTGCACCTGGTACCCCGCATGCTCCAGCACCTGGCGCAGCAGGTTGCGGATATCGCGCTCGTCATCAACCACCATGATCTCTGCCATGCTATCCCCCTTGCAGCCGCGTTGATCGCTGCAGTCCTTCCTCCAGTCGCCTCAACTCCCCCTCCAGGCACTGCTGGCGCAAGGCGTTGGTCAGATCGCCCCTCGTCTTCTCGATAATCGAGCGGGCCACGTCTGTGCTGCGCTTCAGGTTCCCGGTCACCGCGCTCGGGTAGTCGAACGAGACCAACTGCGCGTAAATGTCGTCCATCACCGCCAGCAGGCTCTCCGCCTCCTGGGCCCGCCCCAGGCGAATCCGATCCAGTACCGCTCGCCGCAACTCGCCCACCGCCTCCGAAAGGCCGCCCAGATAGGGGATGTCGTCCACCTGCAACTCGTCCGGCGCGGGCAGCGGCCGACCTTGCACCAGCGCCAGGGTCAGCCTGGCCTCCGCAAACTCCTTCTGCGCATCCTGCGCAAAGCCAGCATAGTGTACGTCAGGATGCGCCCGCAGGGTATCCTCTACTCCCCGCACCATGTCCAGGGTTTCCGCCAGCAACTGCTCGGCTTCCGCAAACTCCCCGCGATGGGCCGCCCTGATCGCGTTCGCAGAGCGCCTGATCACCTCCCGCGACAACTCCAGCCCCCGCTCCCGCGCAGCATCCTTGCCGTCCAGACGGCTGCGAATGGCGTCGCAAATCCTCGCCAGCCGGTCCTCCACCTCAGGCTTCCTTCACCCGGGGCGGGTTGATGAAGTCGTGATAGCGCTCGCTGACCGCCGCCTCGCACGTGTCGCCGGGGTGGAAATAGAGTCGGTAACGGAAACACAGCGTGCCGCCCGCTGGCACCAGGTGGCTGCCGTCCACCTTCGGGTCCCCATAGTAGTCATGCCAGGCAAACGGGTTGGCGGTGAACAACCCGTAGTCCCGCACATGCCACCACGTGGGATAGCGGAAACTGCTCGGGTGGTCGTAGATGGTGACGCCGAAAGTGCGCCCACCCACCGGACCACAGTAGTCCACCCACTGCGCCCGCTTGCCCCAGGTCTCCTCCTCCGTCAGGCCGCCGTAGGCATTGCGGATAAGCCCACCATGCTTGCCGTCCATGCTCGTGGCCAGGCGCACGGAAATGATGCCCCCCTCCTTGGTGTCACCGAACTTCACCGGGCCCTCGGTGGCCGTGAACTCCACCGTGAGGTCCATCAGCCGCCCCGCGTCTGGCTGCGCCCAAAAGACCACCCTCCGCCGCTCGCTGATTATCTTCTGCCCCCCGGCAGTCACCCAGTCGTTCGTGCTCTCAAAGCCTCCCACCACCGGCCCACTTACCACTCCCTCAAACCCCCGGTGCACCGTGCGCCCAAAGTCCTTATCCTCGCTCCAGATGTCCGTGCCGTTCAGGTCGCCGTGAGCCACGTACATGGAAATATGGTGCTTGTGATCCTTACTCTCACCCTCTGGCCCCTCACCCAGCGGGAAGTCGCGGGTGAGCCTGGTCCCCGACACCAGCACCGGGTAGAAGTTGGGCTTGGCATACTGGCGCCCAAAGTTGTAGGTGGTGAAATGCTCGCCGGCCACCCGCACCTGCAACTGGTCTGTGCCAATCTCCCGCACTTCCACCCCCGGGCCCGCGGCCTCCCCGGGCTCGACCCTCAACTCCAGGGTCTGCCCGCACGCCAACTCCGGCAGCAGGAAGGCCAGCCGGGTCTCCTCGCCGCACTCCACTACCTGGGCGGCCAGGCGTTGCCCCTGGGGAGTCACCAGAGACACGGGACCCCTTATCCCCACCGCCGGAACCAACATGGGAGTATTGCGCCGGGTATGGGGCCCGGCACTCACGATCAGTTTCTCAGGCACTTCATAGCCTCCTTACCAGCCGCCGGCTCAGGCGAGCCCGGCGCTCTTGCGCATGTAGGTGATGGACTGCGTGGCGATGGTCACCGGGTCGGGCGAGAAGTCGAACACCTCTACCGACACGTACCCGCGGTAGCCCTGGCGCCGTAACTCGGCAAAGATGGGCACAAAGTCGGTATCGCCGAACCCCGGCCCCCGCTCGTTGGGGTCGTTGGCGTGCACGTGCGCCAGAATATCGGCGTTCTCCGCCAGCAGTTCCGGTACCGGCCGCCCCTCCGAGGACGCCGAGCGTACGTCCAGGATCAGTCGCAGGTTGGGGTGCCCGATCTCGGAGATCAGCCGCCTGGCTTCCGCCGCCGTGTTGATGAAGTTGGTGTCCTTGGGGGTCAGCGGCTCAAAGCACAGCGTTACCCCCCGCTCGGCGGCAGTGGGCAGGATCGCCTCCAGCGTCTCCCGGGTGAACCGCCACGCGGTCTCGTAATCCACCCCCGGCAGCAGGTTCCGCTGCTTCGGCGAACCCAGGATCATCACCTTGCCCCCCAGGTCGCCGCAAAAGTCCACCAGGTGTCGAAAGTAGTCCTGGGTCTGGCGACGCAGCGCATCATCGGGGGTGTTGATGTAGAGCCCCTTGGGCGAAACCAGCAGCCAATGTAGCCCCACAATCTCCAGCCCCTGGTCTGCCGCCGCCTGCGCGATCTCCCGGCGCCGTGGGGGGGTGATGTCTGTCACTCGCTCGGCCAGCGTGAATGGGGAGACCTCCACGCCCTCGTACCCCGCTCGCCGTACCTCCCGGCAGATGTCGGGCCAGGCCCAGTTTTCAAACATCTCGTTGCAAATACCGAACTTGAACGACATGCCCGCTCCTTGCTGCTCAAGACTACGCCCCTACCTGTTATCCACCCGCCCGGCCCGCACCTGCCGCGCTATGCATAGCGAGCGCTTCCTCTTCCCCCTGGTAGGGAACTGCGAGACCTTCTCGAAGTACATAGCCGCGCCGCCGGCGCCTGGAGGTATGCCATGAAGGCCATTGCCATCTGCCTGCTGCTCTGCCTTGCCTGCACTGCCGCCTGGGGAGGGTTCAAACTCCCCTTCGAGGTGCCACCCGACACCTCCAGACCACCCATCACCCCCTCCTGGGGCTTCGGGCTCTGGGTGTGGGAGGACGACCTCAACACCGCCGCCGCCGTGCAGGACCTGGTGGAGGGCTACGCCAGGCACAACATCCCCATCAGCGCGGTCATGATTGATAGCCCCTGGTCCACCCTCTACAACAACTTCCGCTGGGATACCAGGCGCTACCCCGAGCCGCAGAAACTCATTGATGGCTGGCATGCCCGCGGGCTCAAAGTCGTGCTCTGGATGACCAACATGGTCAACTCCAAGGACCAGCAGGCGGATGCCTGCGGAGACCCCACCGAGGATATCTACACCTTCGCCAAGGAAAAGGGGTACCTCTGCAATAACGGCAAACTCACCGAGTGGTGGAAGGGGGCCGGTGGCTTCCCCGACTACACCAACCCCGAAGCCGTCTCCTGGTGGCACAGCCTGATGGACCGGGCCCTCGATATGGGCATTGACGGGTGGAAGGTGGACGGTTCCAGCGCACACTTCCCCCTCACCGGCGGCACCTGCATGGCCGGCCCCATCAACATGATGCAGTACTCCGACATGTACTACCGCGACACCTATCAGCACCTGGTCTACAAGCGCAAGCACGGCGTCACCATGGTGCGTTCCGTGGATACCGCCGACATCGGCTACGAAGGCCGGCACTCCCCCCGCGATGCGGCGCCGGTGACCTGGGTGGGCGACAACCGCCATACCTGGGACGAGCGGGGCATCCTGGAGGCCCTCGACTGCACCTTCCGCGCTATGGACATGGGTTACCCCGTCATCGGCAGCGACACCGCCGGCTACCAGAGCGACCCCGCCAACAAGACCGCACTGGGCGTCCCCCGTACCCTCTTCGTGCGCTGGGCACAGTGGAATGCCTTCATGCCCTTCTTCATCAACGGCGGTCACAACGAGCACCGGCCCTGGATGTTCGACCAGGAGGTGCTCGATATCTTCCGTGACTACGCCTGGACCCACGAGCAGTTGAAGCCCTATTGGTACTCGGGCGTGGTGCAGGCCCACAATGGCACCGCCCAGTTCCTCGCCCGGGCAGAAGGCAAGTGGGAGTACACCATCGGCAAGGAGTTCCTGGTGGCCCCCATCTATGAGGACTCCACCCGCCGCCAGGTGGTGCTCCCCGAGGGACGCTGGCACTACTACTGCGACCCCGCCCAGACATGGACCGGTCCGACCACCATCACCCTCGATGTGCCGCTGAATAGGTTCCCGGTGTTCGTGCGTGAGGGGGCCATCATCCCCATGCGCCAGGTCTTTCCGGGCGTGGACGCCGCCTGGGCCGCGGGCGCCCTCACCCTGGACCTCTACCCTGGCGCGGACGGTCAGTACACCGTCTATGAAGAGCCCACGCTGGCCGAGACCAGAGTCACGCTCACCGGGAGTGAGGCCGACTGCACGGTGACCATCACCGGCGGCCCCCAGCGGCCTTACGTGCTGCGGGTGGCTGCCTCCAAGGCCCCCAGGTCCGTCAGCGCCGGGGGCAAGTCCCTGGCCCAAATTCCCAACCAGAAGGCCTGGCTCAAGGCCCGGACGGGCTGGCGCTATGCCGACGGCCGACTCTGGATCAAACTCCCCACATTGGCCAAGACCACGGTCAGAATCAAGGGATGAGGCCCCGCTGCTGGCTGCCGGCATTACTGCTGCTGGCGCTGCCGGTAACCGCGGCTGCCAAGTCCTATCACCTCAACCGCACCACCATCGAGGCGCACCTCAACCTCGACGGCTCCATGCACGTACGCGAGGCGCGCGCCTATGACTTCAGCGGTGCGTTCCATCGCGCTTACCGTGATATCAACCTGCCGGAAGGCACCGCCCTACGCAACATACAGGTGTCCGAAGGCGGTACCCGGTACGCCCTGGCGCCCGCAGACAGCAGCGAGCCCTCGGGGACCTACCGGGTGGGTGGCGCCACCGACCGGGTGCACGTCGATTGGTATTACGATGCCGTTGATGAGGTGAGGACTTTCGTCCTGGACTACGACGCCCTGGGCGCAGTCATGCGCCATGCCGACGTCGCCGAACTGTACTGGCAGTTTGTAGGCAAGGAATGGGAGGTTCCTTCGGGCCCGGTCAGCGTTACCGTAACCCTCCCCCCCGGTAGCGGTACCCCTGACCAGGTGCGGGTGTGGGGCCACGGGCCGCTCTGGGGGGTCGCGCGCAAGGGTGCGGGCCGGGTGGAATACATCTGCAGCCGCCTGCCAGCCAAGACCATGGTGGAGGCACGCCTCACTTTCCCCTCCGCCTGGCTGGAGTCCAGCCCCCGCAGCGATAGCCGGCAGGCCCTGCCGGGCATTATCCAGGAGGAACAGGGCTGGGAGCGCCGGGCCGAGATAGACCGCTGGACCGCCCGCCTGGAATTGCTGGGAGGCGTTCTCGCCATCCTGGTTGGCGTCGGCGGTTGGCTGGCCCTGTATTGGTGCTATGGCCGCGAGTACCATGGGGACGTGGCCCCGGAGTACGAGCACGAGCCCCCTGCAGGCTGGACCCCCCAGGAGGTGGCCTACCTCTGGAACTGGGGCAACCTGACCCCCCGCGATGCCACCGCGAGCATGATGGACCTCGTGCGCCGTGGTGCCCTGCGCTTGGAGATCACCCAGGGCCCCCCCTCCCTGCTCGGCGGGCTGCTGGGCCTGAAGAACGAGACCTACACCATCCTGCGCCGGCCCGATTTCAAGGGCACCCTTACCTCCTCCGAGCGTTACCTCGTAGACAGCATCCTCTTTGGCCCGGGCAGCGTGGGGGATGCCGTCACTGTGGAAGGTTTGGAGCAATACGGCAGGGACCACGCGAGTGCCATGCGCTCCCGCTTCCGCTCGTGGGAGCGGCTGGCCCGCGGTGAGTACCACCATGCCCCGGTGGTGGATCCCGCCAGCCGCACCGCCTCTGGAGTGGGGCTGGCCATTGGCATCACCATGGCCGCCGCAGGCGTGTTAGCCGTCGCTCAGGCCCACAACCCCCTCCTCGCCATGCTGCTCATCGCCCTGGGCCTGGTATTGGCCGTCGCCAGCCCCCAGATCAAGCGCCGCAACCCCCGCGCCGCCATTGACCTCCACCGTTGGCAGGCCTTCCGCCGCTACCTCCAGGACTTCACGGCCCTGCCCCAGTACCCCCCACCTGCGCTCGCGCTTTGGGAGCAGTTCATGGTCTACGCGGTGACCCTGGGCGTGGCCGCTCAGGTTATCAAGCAGTTCCAGGCGCTCTACCCCATGGCGGCGGCCGCCGACCCCAACCCACAGCACTTCTTCGGCAACTGGGGCAGCGACAGCGGTTCGCCCATGGTCGCCTTCGACAGCGTCAGTAGCGCCTTTGAGTCAATCACCGACTCCTTCTCCACCGCCATCAGCCCCTCCACCTCGGGCTCTGGTGGCGGCGGCGGTTTCTCCGGAGGGGGTGGCGGAGGGGGCGGCGGCGGTGGCGGCGGCGCCAGTTAGCGCTACACCCGGGCCTTGCTTTGCAGGCTATCCATTACCTGCCCATCAAGTCCGACCGCCTCCGCGAACTCCTGCAGTGAGGCGAACTCCCCCTGCTGCTCCCGCCAGCGCACCGCGCGCTGGGCCAGATCCATGTTCATCCCCGGCAGCAGGGCCAGGTCCAGCACGGAGGCCGTGTTCAGGTCAACGGCTCCGGTAGTCGGCATGGCGGGAGACGCTGGCGGCGGCTGGGGCTGGCGCGCCGCTGGCGCAGCCGCCTCGGCAGGCGTTGCGGCGGGCGCTTGATGCTCCGCCGGCGCGGTGGCCCCGGCCCCGGTTGGTGATCGGCTGATTGCCCATGCCATTCCTCACTTGGCGGGCGGTTGCTCGGGGAAACCGTACTTGATCGTCAGGCGCAGATCACGGGGCTCGCTTACCACCGCCCCGAACTGCAGCACGGGCAGGCCCTTGTCAAGGTAGGTCTTCAGCGGTGCCGGCTTTACCAGCACCGGCTGGGCCCCGGCCGGGAGTACCACCGTGTGGTAGTAGCTCACGTTGGGCAGCACCCGGTGGGACCGGTCGTATAGCCACACCGCGCCCTCCTTCTTCACCAGCCTGGCCTGCCGGTCCACCAGCCTGTATGTGAGTCGGGCGCCCTTGCGGGCCGGGCCAGCCAGGCGGAAACGCCACACATAGTGCTTCCCATCCTTCTCGGATTCCAGCCTGGCCGCTCGCCCCTTCTCGTCCCGCACCACTGCCCCCCGCTGGGGCACGCTCAGCATGCCCCGGCACAGGGCCTCGCCGCCGGCCTTGCCCAACACAAACACCTTCTCCGCAAGACGCGTGCACCTGCCATCTGCGGTCAGGTTGACCTGCTCGCGCTCGACCTCCAGGCGGGCGGGCGCCTCCCCCCACGCGCCGGCCGCAGCCGTGCCCGCCACCACCAAGACCAGCAATAGAATCGCGTCGTGCCCCTGCCTTACCATCTGCTCATCTCCCGAGCATTTACTCTACGAGCCCCAGCGATAAGGCGCCTCCCCGGGTTCCGCTCAGGCCGCCGCCCCCACTGCGACCCGCCGGCCTTCGGCCATGGACCGGTACACGGCATCCATGGTGGACATCGCCTGGCGCACCATCTCATCGCTGACGAACGCTTCCTTGCCCGTGGCGATAGCCTCCAGGGCATTGTCCAGAGAAGCCGCGATTGACTGTCTCCACGTGTTCGGCAGCCGCATTACCTCCTCCACACCCTGGCGGGTAACCAGGGTGAGCACGCTGTCTGGATCTTCGGTGGAATAAAGCGCTCCCGCTGGCCCGTGAATCTCCCGGCGCTCATACCAGGGGTGACCGGTGGCCGTGTAGGTCACGGTGATGCTGGCGATTGCCTCGTCAAACTCCAGCGTCACCACCGCGTTATCCTCACCCTTGCTTGGCGGTGCCACCAGCAGCCGGCGCCCGACCGCCGTTACTGCCCGGACCTCACCCAGCAGGTACTGCAGCAGGTAGACGGCGTGCATGCCGGTGTCAATCATCACCCCGCCCCCGGCCCGCTCCTCGTCACCCTTCCAGTGGTCGGGATCGTTCATCCGGGCCAATTCATCGCCGATCACCGTCAGCACGCCCAGGAAGGGCCGCCCAATCTCCCCCGCCTGCAGCATCTCCTTCATCCGGCGGTGGGTCGGCTGGAACAACTGATTGTGCGAGACGACCAGGCGGCGATTGGCCACGCGCGCCCCCGCCAGCATGCTGTCCGCCTCGCTGGCCCGGCGGGCGGCCGGCTTCTCCACAATCACGTCCTTGCCCGCAGCAAAGGCCTCCAGGGCCACCGGTTCGTGCAGGAAGTGGGGCAGGCAGAGGTCCACCACCTCGATGGACTTGTCCCAGAGCAGAGCGCGGAAGTCCGCCTCCACCCGCACTCCCTTGCCCTGCCAGCGGGTGCGGGTTTCGGGGTCAGGCTCGGCAACCGCCACCACCTGGCCGTATTGGCTCTGGGCCAACGCCTCCAGGTGCACCTGGGCGATGCTCCCCCCGCCGATGATGGCGACCCTGAGTTTGTCCATAGCGGTGTGCTCCTGAGGCGCCCGGGTGCCAGTCAGGCGACGGGGCCCTGTCCGTGTGGACGCCCCCCCCACTATACCAGGGCCCTCTCCCTGGAGGGGGAGACGCTGGTGCTGCTTAGCCCTCTGCCGGCTTGCCACCCGCCTCCCGGACAGGCTTGCGGCGGGCCTGCAGGGACTCCGGCAAGCCCTCGGGATAGGCCTCCCGCACTAACTCGCCCTCGGCCGACCAGGCCAGGCAGGAATCCAGCATCTCCGGCCGGCGGTCGAGCCAGAAGCGCGTACGCTGGTCGCGTGGCAACTTGACCAACGCCCCGCCGGATACCTGGTTGGCCGCGGCGTAGATGCCCTGCAGAGCCGCCAGCGCGGCCTCCCCTACCAGGTTGCCCAGGTGAAAACAACCGCCTGGGCCTCCAACTACCTTGGCCACCGTCCGGTTGAAGCCCGGTTGCACGCGGATTCCCACCAGCCCTGCCACCAGGCCGGGCACGGCGTAGCACTGCCGATTCGGCGCGCGCACCACCTCTGCACTCGCCCGCTTGATCTCCAGGCTCGGAAACGCAAAGGCGACCTGGACCCGGAAGTGGTGATAGTTGTCCTCCATCTCCACCGCGGTGATCAGGTTGCCCTCCTCAAAGTCAACCGTAATGTGCTTGTTGCGCTCGAACACCCTCATGCCGTACACACGCAGGGGCCGGCATCACTGCCGGCCCCTGGCTCTCCTTCGCGAAATGGCAGTCCTACAGGGCGGCTATGGCTCCCTTGATCGTAAAGTTCATGTTCATCCCCATGTTCACCTGCTGACCGCCGTTGGGCATGGCCATGGCGCTGTTGCTTGCCATCTGCTGCCCCGCCTCAAAATCGAAACGGCTGATCTGCCCCGCCGTGACGTTGAACAACAGCACCCCGTTCAGCGTCTGCGCCATGCTCATGGTCCCCTGCATATTCACCGGCGGCGCCGGCTGCCCCGCCGCTTGCCCGGCTTTCATCATCTCCCCCATGTCCGCATTGTCCAGGCGGCTGTTAACCCCTACCCGGATGGTGGCGAAACTCTTGCCATTCTTGCTCTCCAGCCTCTCCAGCGTGTAGTTCGCATCAATCACCAGCGGCGTACCCCCCAAAGGCACCTCCTGATGCTCGCTCCACGTCTCCCCCAGCCCAATCGCCTGTTCCGGAAAGGTGAACTGGTTCTGCTGCATCAGCATCCGCATGTCCATCCCCGGCACCACGGGCATACCGGGGATCGTCACGTCGGTCACCCGCCCGCGCGGGTCAAACTTGATGGTGATCGGCTCCTGCACCAGCGGCAACTTCTGTCCCTGGGGCAGCCCGGGCATGCCCATCAGCGGCATGCTCTGCACCGGCTGGCCGTCCGCACTCATCGTCAATTTGCCTCCGGCCAGTTTCATCTTCATGTTCTTGCCCATCAACTGCATCACCATGTCCAGACCGTCCAGGCGCATGCTAAGCCGTCCCGACCCCGTGCTGTCCACCCCCAGCGTCTTGGTGGTCAGGTTAGCAGTGATGCTCGCCTGCATCGGAATCGCCCCGGGCATCCCCGTCCCCGCCTGCGGCATCTGGGCCTCCACCGACCCGTCTACCCGTGCAAATGCCCGGTACTTGACCACCTGGTTCGGCTGAAACTTGAGCCGCAGCGTCACCGGCCCCTGCTGCTGCGCACCGGCCGCCAGCGCAGAAATCAGCACGGCCGCCAACGCCAGCATCACCACCGCGGTACGGGTGATCTTCATCGGAGAACCTCCTCGGGAATGTAATCGCCTTCACTTCCATGCCGCAGGCCTACTCCCACCTCTTTGGATACCACACGACCCTGTCCTATTTCCCTTGGCCCCCGCCAAGTTGCCGCGCCAACATTTCAAGGTCCCGCCAACTTCCCTGATTGCACAACACTCAGGTGGCAAGATAGAATCGCTGTGCGCCCCCCTACATCGGGGTCCGTCCCTCCAGGGCGCGGGCGATGGTCACCTGGTCCGCGTAATCCAGGTCTCCGCCTACCGGTAGACCCAGGGCGATCCGGGTCACCTTCACCTCCAAGGGCTTGATCAGGCGCGCCAGGTACATGGCAGTCGCGTCGCCCTCCACGGTGGGGTTCGTGGCGATCACCACCTCTTTCACCTCTCCCCCGCCCAGCCGCGCCAGCAGTTCACGGATGGTGAGCGCCTCCGGGCCGATGTCATCCATCGGTGAGATCAGTCCGCCCAGCACGTGGTACAGCCCGCGGTACTCCGCGGTGTTCTCCATCGCCAGCAGGTCCTTCACCTCCGCCACCACGCAAATCTGCGTCCGGTCCCGCCGGGTGTCGGTGCAGATCGGGCATTGCTCGCCCTCGGTGAAGTTGAAGCAGGTGGCGCACGGCCGGATCTTCTCCTTGACCTCCAGCACGGCCTCGGCCAGCGCCCGCGCCTCCTCCGGACTCCGTCGCAGCACGTGCAGCGCCAGCCGCTGTGCCGACTTGGGGCCGATGCCCGGCATCTTCTCCAATTCCTCGATCAGCCGCGCCAGCGGACGCGCGTAGTAGCGCATTGCCTACAGGCCCAGTCCGGGGATGTTCAGCCCCCCCGTCAACTCCGCCGCCCGCTTCTGCTGCAACTCCCGCCCCTTCTCCAGCGCCTCCCGCACCGCCGCCAGCACCAGGTCCTGCAGCATCTCCACGTCGTCGGGGTCCACCGCTTCCTTGGCGATGGTCAGCCCCACCAGTTCGCCCATGCCGCTGGCGGTGGCAGTCACCATCCCCCCGCCCGCGCTGGCCTCCACGCGTTCGGCGGCCAACTCCTCCTGCATTTTCTGCAGCCGTTGCAGTTGCTGGGCCATCATCTTGCCCAGGCTGCCCTTCATCGGTCCCAACATCGTCTGCTCCTGTTCTCGCCGGCCGGTGGCCTGCTACCCGCCTATCTGGTCACCCACTTCCATGCTTCCCGGGAAGACCTTCATCACTTCTCTCGCAATCACGCTCGGCCCGCTCACGCCTGGCTTGCCCTCCCCCTTCAGCATCACGCACCTGATCGTCACCCTCAGTCCAAAATCCTCCGCCAGCACCTGCTGTAGGCCCTCGATGCGCTTGGGGTCGCTCATCGCATCGCAGTGGAACTGCTGCCGAAAGCCCAGGGTTACCACGCTGCCTGATGCCTCCACCGGCTCCGCCTCCATCAGAAAGGCCGCCAACTGCCGCCCCTTCTGCGCCGTGCGCAGCCGCTGCAGCACCGCCGCCCACTGCCCCCGCAGGACCATCAGCAACTCCTCACCGGTCGCCCCGGAGGCGGCCACTGGTGCCGCCGTCTGCTCCGAAAGCACGGGCGCCGGCGTCTCCGGCTCGGAGGCCCCGGCGGGGGCCGCCTCTTTTGGCGTCGTCGGCGCCGGCCGCGCGGTCGGGCGCACCACCGGTTGAGGCCCTGGCGCGGGCTGCACTGCCGCCGGCGGCCGGCACAACCGCAGCATCGCCAATTCCAGCACCAGCCGCTGCTGGGTGGCCCAGCGCAACTCGCGCTCCGCCTCACACAGCGTCTCCAGGGCGCGGGCCAACAACTCCACCGGGATGTCGCGGGCTTGCTCTGACAGCCGCGCCAGTGCCGAGGGCGGCAGCGCCACCAGGCTCTCGTCGCGCACCGTGGCCAGCATTAGCAGGTTGCGGAAATGCCCCACCAACTCCGCCACCAGCGCGCGAATATCCTTGCCCTCGCTCACCACCCGCTCCACCAACCTGAAGGCCGCCTCCGCATCCTGCCGCGCCACCGCCTGCGCCAGGTCTACCAACAACTCCACCTGCACGCCACCCAGCACCGCCTGCACTTCCTCCGCGGTGATGCGCCCCGAGGCATAGGCCTGGGCCTGCTCGAGCAGGCTCAGGGCATCCCGCATCCCCCCCTCCGCCGCCCGCGCCAGGAGCCCCAGGGCGTCCTCGTCCACCTCCATCCCCTCCCCCGCCGCCACCACCTTCAGTCTGGCCACCATGTCGGCCAGCGAGATGCGGTGGAAATCAAACCGCTGGCAGCGGGAGAGGATGGTGGGCGGCAGACGATGCGCCTCGGTAGTGGCCATCACGAAGACCACGTGCGCAGGCGGCTCCTCCAGGGTCTTCAGCAGAGCGTTGAAGGCCTCGTTGGTGAGCATGTGCACTTCGTCAATAATGTACACCTTGTAACGGCCCTGGGCGGGGGCGAAGGCCACCTTCTCTCGCAGGTCGCGTACGTCCTCGATCCCCCGGTTGGAGGCGGCGTCGATCTCCACCACGTCCAGGGAGGAGCCGGTGCGGATGGCCTCGCAGTTGGGGCACTTGCCACAAGGGTCGGGGGTGGGGCCCGATTCGCAGTTCAGCGCCTTGGCTAGCAGACGGGCGGCCGTGGTCTTGCCGGTGCCCCGGGGGCCGCAGAAAAGATAGGCGTGGGAGACACGGCCGGCGGCGATGGCATGTTGCAGGGTGCGGGTCACATGCCGCTGCCCCACGATGTCGCTCTCGGCGAAGGTCTGAGGCCGGTATTTGCGATAGAGCGAGACGTAGGCCACGGGGCGCTCCTGCCTGCCGCTGCCGCCCACGGCCCCGGGGGAGCACAGGCGGCCGGTGTGCTGCCGGGAAACGCGGTGCGGAGCGGTGGCCGCTCCGCACCGTCATGAGTCAATGATCGTGCACCTGCCGTCGAACCACGCTTACCAGTGGTATCGGCGCAGCCGGCTCCGGACAAGTTGTCTGCGGCACCCGGGGGTACTTGCTTACCGCTGCTTCCTCCCGGACCTGACGGGGTTCGACAAGCCTCCGTTGCGCAGGACCCGTCCCTCAACGCCACTTACGCCGCCCGAACCCGACAAGTGGGGCCCTCGGGCAGGAATTCGACCCCGCTATAGCGGATTGCGGGTACAGGGCACCGCTGGCTCCCCGTCTAGCACGATCAAATCGGTCGAATCCAAGTATATTCTACGAGCACGGCCCCCGGGAGTCAATGCAGTAGTCGCTGGCACGCGCCGGAAGTCAACCTCAGGTGCCCGGCCCCCCATGCGCAAAGCAGACTGGCGCCCCGGCTGCCCGGAACCGCCTCCGCCCACACCCAGCGCCCAACATCCAGGTAGGTAACTTCCCCCGCCTTGCAGAAGTACCCGCAGGTATCGCCTTGATACCCTATACCCTACACCCTGGAGCAACCATGAAACTTGGCGCAAACTCCGTCCTTTTCGGCGGCTTCGACCTCGAAACCGCCATGCAGCATATCGCCTGGGCAGGTTACGACGGCATCGAACTGTCGGCCATCAAGGGTATGTGCGAGCACCTGGATCTGGACCGCTGGCAGGAGCAGAAAAGTACCATCCAGGAACTGGCCAAGCAGTTTAACCTGGAACTGTTGGCGATCGAGGAGGCTGCCCTCGACGAGCAGCGCCTGCTCACCGCCTTTCAGGCCTGCTCGGAAATCGGCATCCCGGTCGTCAACATCGGCCCCGGCGGCAAAGCAGGCGACGAGGAGACCTTGAAGCAGTCAATCGCCGTCATGGCCCGTATGGCCGAGCAGGCGGAGCGCTACGGCGTCACCCTGTGCGTCAAGGCGCACGTGGGCGCAGCCATCTGGAATACCCCCACCACCCTGCAGGCCATGGCTGCCATCCCCTCGCCCGGCTTCGGCATTGATATGGACCCCAGCCACATCTATCGCTCGGGGGAGAACCCCGTGCAGGCCCTCCCGCAGGTGCTCTCCCGCGTGCGCCATGTCCACATCCGCGACTGCGTGCCTACCTCCGGCGGCCCCGGAGCCCCCGAGGAGCAGGCCTGCGGACGGGGGAATATCGATCTCTTTGGGTACGTGAAGGTGCTGGTGGACGAGGGCTACGCCGGCCCCGTGGACCTGGAGATTATCGGAGCCGGCCAGTATGATCTGAGCCGCTGCGCCACCATCGCCGCCGAGTCGCGCGGTTACCTCAACGCAGTTCTCAAGTCATTGGGCGCCCGCTAAGCGCCCGCAAAGGAGAGTCTCTAAGCATGGCCAAGCGTCACCCTAACATCCTTATGCTCGCCGTGGACAGCCTGCGCCGGGACCACTGCTCGATGTATGGCTACCACCGCCTTACCACCCCCCACCTGGATGAAGTGGCCAGCCAGGGGGTGCTCTTCGAGAATATGTTCAGCCCCCACATCCCCACCACCCCGGGCTACGCCTCTATGATCACCGGGCGGGATGTCTTCTCCACCCAGATGGTGGGCCTCGACCCCCAGGGCCGTCACCTGGATGCCGACCACCCCACCCTGGGCGAGTTGCTGCGCGAGAACGGCTATGTCTCCGCCTGCGTGGGCTTCGGCGGCGACTTCTACCGGGGCTTTGACCAGTACGCCGGGTTCGAAGCCTGGGTCGCCTGGGAGGACCGGCCGGCACGCAAGGCCGAGAACCTGAACGCGGTCGCCCTGCCCTTGCTCGAAGAGATGGCCGCCGGCGACAAGCCCTGGTGCCTCTTCCTGCGCCACATGGAGCCCCACTCCCCCTACCTTGCCCCCGAGCCCTTCGCCTCCATGTTCTATTCAGGCGACCCCTGCGACCCCAACCTGCCCGATACCATGGGCCCCGTCCGGGACTTCAAGCCCTTCCGTGACTTCCATCTCTCTTGGATGCCCCCCGGGATCCGCGACATCAACTATGTGATCGCCGCCTACGATGCCGAACTGGCCTACATGGATGCCTGCATCGCCCGCATCTTCACCCGCATCAAGGAACTCGGCCAGTGGGAAGATACCCTGATCCTGCTCACCTCCGACCACGGCGAAACCCTGGCCGACCACGACTGCTACTTCGACCACCACGGCACCTATGAGCCTACCCTGGTCGTCCCCCTGGTCTTCACCTGGCCCGGCCGACTGCCCGCCAAGCGAGTGCCCGGCATCGCTGTGACCGCCGACATCGTACCCACGCTGGTGGATATCGCCAGGCTCAAGGTCCCCAAGGGCGTGCGCTTTGACGGCAAGAACCTCATGCCCATGGTGCGCGGCGAGGTGCAGGAGTACCGCTCTGAGATCTACGTTACCGAGTGCACCTGGATGCGCAAGCGCTGCTGGCGCACCCCCGAGTGGAAACTTATCGAGGCCCTCGAGCCCGACTTCCACGGCAAGCCGCCCCTCGAACTTTACAACCTGCGTACCGACCCCGAGGAGCAACACAACCTGGCCGAGAAAGAAAAAGACGTGGTGGAGTTCCTTCGCGCGCGCATGTACGCTCATATCGAGCGCCGCATGAAGGAAACCGGCAAGGGTGACCCCATCACCACCTATCACATCGGAGTGGACAAGTACATCGGCTCCATCGCCACCGCCAAAAAACTGCAGAACAGGTAGCCGATGCCCGGTTCGGGGGGCCGCTCTGCTCCGGCGGCCCCCCCGAGAACACTCCCTGCGGGACAAACCATAGGCTGGACCCATGATCCGTACTGCTGTCGTGGGCCTGGGCGAGCCGGCCGACCGGCATGCCGAGGCCCTCAATAATGACCCCCTGGCCACGCTGGTGGCCGTCTGCACAGGTGACCCCGCCGCCGGCGCCCGCTTTGGCGTACCCGTCTACCCCACCCTGTCCGCGCTGCTGGCTGCCGACCAGCCGGACCTCGTGTGCGTCTGTGCGCCAGCCGCTGCCGACGACACCCGCCTGGCGCTCGAGGCCGGCGCATCCGTGCTTTGCCTGCCTCCGGCTGCTCCGGACCTGCAGCAGACCGCCCGCCTGGCGGCACTGGCACAGGAGCGCAACCTGGTCCTCGCCGGCGCCTTCAACCATCGCTTCGTCCCCGTGGCCGCCACCGCCCGCCGCTGGGTGGAGCAGGGGGCGCTCGGCACCATCCTCTTCGCCCACATGTCGCTCTGGGAGCAGGGGGGCGCGGGACCCGAGCCCTTCGCCCGCTTCCGGGCCGCCGCCGGCCATGCCGTGGACCTGCTGCGTTACCTGTGCGGTGACATCTCCGAGGTGCAGAGCTTCGTCTCCCGGCCTGGCCGGCGCGACCCCCGGGATACGGTCAATGTCAACCTGCGCTTTGCCTCGGGCGCCGTCGGCCACTTCAGTTACAGCCCAGATATGACCACCCGCCATCCCTGGGCGCGCTGTGAGGTGGCGGGTAATGTCGCCCGCCTGGAGATCGGCAACGTCTACGAAGAGGCCACCCTCTACCCCCACGCCGAGCCCGAAAAACGCGTGGTCACCAATAACATTTGGAGCGGCCTGCTGGGTTACCACGAAACCTGGCGGGTCCGCCTGCGTCATCTACTCCAGCACATGGACTCCGGCACCCCGCCCGCCGAGATTGCGGGCGGCGCGGCCGACCTTGTGGCCGCCCAGGCGGTGGTCGAGGCCGCGGTGGCCTCGGCCAGCGACGGCGAGCCACGCAAGGTCTGAGCCGCCTGCCGGCGGCCGGGAATGGGAATATGCTACGCTGTGCCGTGGTGGGGCTGGGCCCCATCGGAAATCGTCATTCAGATCTGCTGCAGGCCGACCCCCTGGCCGAGTTGGTCGGCGTCTGCGACCGCAACCCAGAGCGCGCCGATGCCGCCGCCGCCCGCCTGGGTGTGCCTGCCTTCTATGACGCACCCTCGCTGCTTGCTGCGCTCAAGCCTGATGTCGTTCACGTGACCACCGGGGGTTACGAGTACGGCAGCGACCACTACGAGCCCACCATGCAGGCCCTCGCTGCCGGCTGCCACGTGCTCTGCGAAAAGCCGCTCTCCAACGAGGTGGAGCGCGCCCGCGAGATGGTGGCCAAGGCCCGCGAAATGGGCCGCTGCCTCGGCACCAACCTCAACCACCGCTTCACCCCACCTGCCGCCATCGCCAAGCAGTGGATAACCGAGGGGCGGCTGGGCGAGATCATGTTCATGCACATGTCCATGTGGATCAGCAACCTGGCCGAGTCCTCGCCCTGGTTCCACCTCAAGGCCCTCCACCCCCACACCTGGGACGTGATGCGCTACCTCTGCGGTGACGTGGAGGAGGTGCACTGCCTGGCCGTGAAGGCCCCTGGGCGCACCATCTGGTCCACCGCCGAGTTCAACGTCCGCTTCGCCAGCGGCGCCGTCGGCCATCTCACCGGCTCCTACGACATCGTGCGCGGCCACCCCATGGAGCGCGCCGAGGTGGCCGGCACCCGGGGCCGCCTGCTGCTGGTGGATATGTTCAAGGAACTGACCTTCTACCCCCACGGCAGCGACGCCAAGACCGTCATCACCAACCCCACCATCGGCGGCATGGCTGGCTTCCCCGATACCTTCGCCCGCCGTATCCACCGCTTCCTTGAGCAGGTTTCCGCCGGCGCCGACCCCGCCGAAATCGAAGGCTCCGGCCGCGACGGCCTCGCCGCCCAGATTATCATCCAGGCCGCCATCGCATCCGTCGAGACCGGTAAGCCGGTCAAGGTGCAGGCCACCGAATGACCCAGGCACGCTACCGGATTCCACAAGGAAGCGCACCGGGAACCGGCAATCGAGGGAATGGCAGGCTACGCGTTACCAACGCGCTTGAGCGCCTCCGGCCGGGAAGCCATGCCAATAAAGCCGGGCAATGGTCCCCACGGCTGGGGGTTACCTGGCTCGCCGCAGCGCCTGCCCCCCGGTTTCGCCCCTGCCGGGCACACGGTTGTGCCTTTTGCCACACACCCAGGCCCGGCCGGTGGGGTATGATTAGCCCCGAAACACACGAAAGCGAGGATTCAATCCATGCCTGAAATGCTGGTCAAGCACACCCACGGCGTCGCCTCTACCATCGAAACCCGGGGACACCGGGTGGACGTGGACGCGCCCCCTTCCATGGGTGGCGAGGACACCGGCCCCACCCCCGTGGAGTTACTCGCCGGCGCCCTGGGCTCGTGCATCGTCTTCTATGTCGCCCGCTGGGCCCGGGAGGCAGGTTTGCCCTACGAGGGAATGCAGGTGAAACTGGACTATGTGCTCGACATGGAGGCCCACTGCGTGCCGGTGATCAACGTCGAGATCACCATGCCTGAGGACTTCCCCGCTGCCCGCAAGGAGGCCTTGATGCGGGTAGCCGAGCACTGCACCGTGCACAATACCCTCTGCTCGCCCCCCCGCATCACCATGGCACAGGCCTAGGGGGACTGCTACCTGCCGGGTTGCCGCGCCGCGGGTCTCGGGTTTCGGGAGAGAGTGAGCCCGAACCCACCTGCCTGTAGGCGCGCACCGCTACCTGCCAAGCCTTGGCGAAGACGGCTGACCGGGCCCCCCTCCCTGGACGGTGAGGGGGGCATCGGCACTGCCGCACCGGGAACGAGCCTGAAGCCAGGGGCTCCGCGCGGTCAACCAATTCACCAGTAACCCCAACTTCGTACCACTAACTACTGACCACTCGCCCCCCATTCCCTCCCTCAAAACACCTTCCCCTCCCTGGTCAGGATGATGGTCTGGGTGGACAGGGTATAAGGCTCGCCGTCGGCCGTGAAGTCCGCCTCCCCGAAGACCGCCAGGTTCTTGCCCGCCGGACGGGGCACGGTCACGGTCCAGGTCCCGTTGCCCCCCGGCATCTCGGTGGCGACCCATTTCTGCGGGCGAAAGTCCATGTTCGCCGCCGAGACCACCCATACCCGCGCGCCAGTGGCCTCGGGGGCGGTGATGCTGATCTGCGCCTCGCTCCCCCCGCCGCTGGTCTTCCAGGACATCTGCGGCAGCGCCCGCCCCGAGGCCACCGTGCGGAAGAAGGCCCCGATGGTGTTGAATACCCGCTGCCGGTCCTCCAATCCATGCGTGGAGTTGGGTGCGTAGATCACGGCCTTGGGCCCCGCCAGGCTGTCCCAATAGACGTTTAGCGCTCCCGTCGGCCAGAACTGGTCGTTGGCCCCCAGAATCATCAGTTTCGGCAGGGTCAGCCGCTTGCGGTAGGTATAGGGATCCACCGCGGCCCACACCAGCCGCCCGCGCGGCTTGGCAAAAACCTCCGTCAGCCCCTTGCTGGTGTAGTCGGCGATGGCCTCGCTGTAGGTCCCCCACATGCGCTTCTCATAGGCAAACTGCGCCGGGAAGTTCAGGGTGTCAATCACCATGGGGGCGATCGCCTTCACCCGCACCGGGTCCGACGCCGCGGTCAGCCACGTCGTCCACCCCCGCTTCGAGGCCCCCGTGACCATGAAGGAGTTGATCTCCTGCCGCCACACCTCCCGGGCAAACTGCTGCACCGCGTCCATCGCCCGCAGCGCGCTCTTAGTCATCGGGAAGAGCAGCGGCCATGTCGGATCGCCGTCCTTGATGAACTGCTGGAAGGTCAGCGAGATGATGGCATCCTCGCGCAGGTTGCCAAATAGCGGCTGGTTGGGCAGGTTGTAGAGCACCGCCACCGGCGCGCGCATGCCCTTAGCAAACATCAGCGCCACCGCATCGTCCCCCCGCTCCTTCAGCGGCTCCGGTGGGCCCGAGCCCCCGGTGATGAACAGGCAAGCCCAGCCCGGGTACTTCACCTCTGCCGGCTTGAGAATCCGCACCACGTGCTGCCAGAGCGAGCCGTGCCATACCTGGGTCGTGACCACCAGGTCGTCCACCGTGCCAAAGCCCGGCACGGAGCGGGTGTCCCCCAC
>Ga0315298_1001331_pt1 | contig 45757 bp, 40 predicted proteins | sample WHS_1_MG_FD_203077 | JGI IMG/M metagenome (GOLD analysis project Ga0315298, IMG submission 203077) | Extremophilic microbial mat communities from Washburn Hot Springs, YNP, Wyoming, USA - WHS_1_MG | ecosystem: Environmental > Aquatic > Thermal springs > Hot (42-90C) | place: USA: Wyoming...
ACATGAATGAAAATTATCTAATCATGACAGATGCTTTGAATTTGGAACCAAAACATCTTTATCAATTAACAAAAAATGCATTTACAGCCAGCTTTTTAAGTTCAGAAGAAAAGGAAAAATGGTATGAAACAATTGATTCCGTTTATGAACAATACATTCATTCATTGATGTAATTGAGCTGAAAAAAGCATTGACTCAATAGTAGAAAAAATATACTAAAAAAGGTAAGGACAAAAGTAATTCATGCACAATGAGTTACTTTTTTCATTTTACCAGCTTCCACTTGCACCACCGCCGCCGAAACTTCCTCCTCCAAAACCACCAAAACCTCCGCTATCGCCACCACTTCCGAAACCAGAACCACCACCACTTCCGAAAAAACCGGGGAAAAACACGAAAGGCGCTCCCCCACCCGATCCGGAACTTCCGATGTTATGAAAATGATTTCGACGAAGAAAAGAAAGTAAAAAAATGATGAGCAAAATCAATAAAACCACCCATCCCGAATGATCCGATTGATGCTTATTAAGTTGATCTGCTTTATATAAACCTGAACATAACCCAATGATGACATTCGTAGCGGAATCAACTCCTTGAAAATATTGATTTTGCTGAAAAGCAGGAATCATTATTTGATGGATTAATTGTGATGAAATTGCATCGGTGATGGTCGATTCCAAACCATAACCGACGGAAATTCTAACATATCCTTGTTCAGTAGCTGTTTTAGGTTTGATCAAAATCATCAATCCATTATCGATTCCTTTACGACCAACGCCCCATTTTTCGGCTAATTGATCCGTAAAATCGTCAATTTGGTAACCATACAAACTGGGAATGGTTACAACAGCAATTTGAGTCGATGTTGAATCGTTGTAATTGACTAATTTATTTTCGAGCATCGCATTTTGCTGAGAAGTAAAAATGCCGGCCAAATCGTTCACTAAACGAGCCGGTACAGGCCGCGAAGGAAAGACAGAAGATTCAGCAAATAAGAGCGAAAAAGGGATGAATAAAATGATTACTAAAATAATCCATTTTATTTTAATCTTACACCCATTAGAAATCATATTGTAGTTTGAAAAAAAAAGTGGAAGCTCAGATTTAAAAAAGTTATTGTATTTGAAATAAAGAGATTACGTTCCAAATGAAATTTCATCGGGTAATTCATTTTGATCAGATTTGTCATGCGGAAATTTTTTCTTTAATTCAACGCCGGTTTTTAAAATAACGTCGATCAAAGCTTCAACATACCGTTTTTGAGCAAAAGATTGAACAAGATGTTCTTTTAATTGATCCCAAAAAAGCTGTGAAACATGCTTATGAATGGCTTCATCTCCAATAATTGCCAGTTTGTGGCTTTTTAATGCAATGTAAAACAAAACACCATTGTGGTGCCTTGTCTTATCCATGCCTAAAGAATAAAACAAGGCAAAAGCCCTTTTCATGGGATCACCTTTACAATACGATTCTACATGTACACGAATTTCCCCTGAGGTATTAGATTCAGCATCGGCAATAGCTTGTTGAATAGCACGCTGTTCCTCTTCAGTAAAAAAAGGGTTTTTAGTCATGTCAGAACAGAATAAAAATTAGAATTTCACAATCGGAGCAACGGATGCGCTTTCAGTGGACTTGAAATACCCTTTTATTTCGAATTTACCCATTCCGGCAATTAAATTAGCCGGAAAACTTCGAATCATGGTGTTAAATTGCTGTGCTACTTCATTATATTTTCTCCGTTCAACGGCAATTCGATTTTCTGTACCTTCTAATTGAGACTGAAGATCAAGAAAATTTTGATTTGCTTTCAAATCGGGATAACGTTCCACTGAAACCAAAAGGCGAGACAAAGCGCCTGTTAAACCATTCTGCGCATTTTCATAAGCGCTGACATTCGCATCATTCAATTTCGATGGATTTATCACCACCTGTGTTGCCTTTGCACGAGCTTCAACCACTTCGGTTAAGGTTTTCTCTTCATGCGTAGCATACCCTTTCACCGTTGCTACTAAATTTGGAATTAAATCGGCACGACGTTGGTAAACATTTTCAACATTAGCCCATTGTGCTTTTACAGCCTCTTCTTTTGAAACTAAATTATTGTAGGTACCAATTCCCCAAAAAACAAATAGTGCTAAAATAGCAACTACAATAATAATTCCCAAAACACTCTTTTTCATACGATTACTTTTATTTTTTAATACTAAGGATGTATGGAACTCACCTATTAACATTCTCTTGAGCATGAGCTATTTCATGGCTCGTTTCATACGATTGCTTTTATTTTTAAGATGAAAAATCTACTCAATTCTCAATGAATCATTTATTGAAACCTTTTTTTAAGCTCATTTCAAACGATGTTTCTTTTCAAAACTAAAACTCAACTTATGACAAGCTAAAAAGGATGACGAATTCTGAAGCCTCTAAAAATTCTATGTTTATAATTGTCAATGTTTTATAAAAAAGAAATTGATAATCATGTGGTAAAGATACAGCATTTTTCTGTAATTTTGCAACTGAAAACAAGCAAAGCATGAAAAATCAACGGAAAGAGTGATTATCTTATTTTGCGATCAATAGAATAAAACGATTCAATGAAAATTGCAGCATTAGTATCAGGAGGAGTTGACAGTTCAGTAGCCATTCATCAATTAAAAGAAGCCGGTTATGATCCGACGATTTTTTACATTCAAATCGGAATGGAAGATAAAGACGGTTATATTGATTGTCCTTCAGAAGAAGATATTGAAATTACATCCTACATTGCCAAAAAATATGCCTGTCCTTTTGAAATAGTCTCCTTGCATGAAGAGTATTGGGAAAACGTGGTCAGTTACACCATTGAAGCAATAAAACGCGGATTGACACCAAACCCCGATATGATGTGCAATAAATTAATCAAATTTGGATCATTTGAAAAGAAATGGGGAAAAGAATTTGATAAAATTGCAACAGGACACTACGCTACCACAACGATTATTCAAGATAAAACATATCTTTCCACCGCAAAAGATGCCGTTAAAGATCAAACCTATTTTTTAGGTCAAATCAACTACATGCAAGTTAGTAAACTGATGTTTCCCATTGGAAATTTACTAAAATCGGAAGTTCGTAAAATCGCATCCGAAGCAGGATTGCCGAGTGCTCTACGTAAAGACAGCCAAGGAATTTGTTTTTTGGGAAAAATAAATTACAACGATTTCATTCGTCGATATTTAGGAGAAAAAGAAGGATTCATTGTGGAATGGGAAACAGGAAAAATTGTTGGAAAACACAAAGGATATTGGTTTCACACAATCGGTCAACGAAAAGGCTTGGGATTGAGCGGCGGACCATGGTTTGTAATAAAAAAAGATATCGAAGCAAATGTTTTATATGTTTCCAATGGCTATGATCCCGAAACACAATACGGAACCATCATTAATTTGCAAGGATTTCAGTACATTACGGAAGATATTTGGGGAGATTTTGATGATGAAAAAGAAATAACATTTAAAATCAGACACACTCCGGAATTTACAAAAGGAAAACTGAAAAAAATAAATGACATTTATCGAATAGAATCAGAAAAAAAAATACAAGGCATTGCTTCGGGACAATTCGGAGTAATTTATGACAAAGAATCACATCTTTGCATTGGAAGCGGAATGATTATCGATTAAAAAACAACAAATGCAGTCAAAGAAATATGAAATAATGGCTCCCGTTGGTTCATGGGAATCACTGAAAGCAGCAATTCAAGGAGGAGCTGATTCAGTCTATTTTGGAATTGAACATTTAAATATGCGTTCAAGATCATCAAATAATTTTACATTAGACGATCTTGACACCATCGTATCCATTTGCAAAGAAAATGGTTTGAAAAGTTATTTAACCCTTAATACCGTTCTGTTTGACAAAGATTTGTCATTGATGCGAAAATTGGCAGATAAAGCCAAAGAAGCCGATATTACAGCCATTATCGCCTCCGATGTGGCAGCGATGCAATATGCGAACAAAATTGGTTTAGCCGTACACCTTTCAACTCAATTAAATATTACCAATATTGAAGCCTTAAAATTTTATGCTCAATTTGCAGATGTAGTCGTATTGGCGCGTGAATTGAATTTAGAACAGGTAGCTTCCATTCATCAGCAAATTGTCAACGAACATATCACAGGAAAAAATAATCAGCTTATCCGAATTGAAATGTTTGCTCATGGCGCTCTTTGCATGGCAGTATCCGGAAAATGTTATTTAAGTCTCCATGAAATGAATGCTTCAGCCAATCGTGGAGAATGTATGCAAGTGTGTCGAAGAGGTTACATTGTCAAAGATAAAGATTCAGACATTGAATTAGAAATTGACAATGAATACATTATGTCACCTAAAGATTTAAAAACCATTCATTTTATCAATAAATTGATTGATGCAGGCGTCACAGTTTTTAAAATTGAAGGCAGAGCTCGTAGCGCAGAATATGTAAGAACGGTTGTTTCTTGTTACAAAGAAGCAGTTGAATCTTGTTTGAACGGAACCTATTCTGATGAAAAAATTGCCGATTGGGACGAACGTCTCAAACAGGTATTCAATCGTGGATTTTGGAATGGGTACTATCTGGGTCAACGTCTTGGAGAATGGAGTAAAAATTATGGGTCAGAAGCAACAAAAAGAAAATTATACGTTGGTAAAGTCACCAATTTTTTCAATCAAATTAATGTTGCCGAATGTTACATTGAAACCAATGAAGTACAAGTAGGCGACGAACTCCTTTTTATCGGATCGACAACCGGCAGTCATTTAGAGAAAATTTCAGAAATAAGAATAAATCTCTTACCGGCAGAAAAAGCAGTCAAAGGAGATTATTTTTCAATACCGGTAACAGAAAAACTTCATCGTAATGATAAGATTTATAAATGGATCGATGTTCATCGCTAACTCATTGTCATGAATGATGATGATGAACCCATTTGAGCGTATGACGAGAAACGCGTTGAATGGGATGATTTAACCATTGATTCAATTTGAAGGTAAGCCATGCGCTACCTGCTCCAAACAGTGCACCTGCAAAAACATCCGATGGATAATGTACTCCTTCATTCAATCTGCTATATCCAACGGCTGCAGCCCACGTGAAAGATGGAACAATAACATACCATTTGGGATTGTATAAACTCAACGAAGTAGCTGTACTAAATGCCAACGAAGTATGTCCTGAAGGAAAAGAAGGACTTCCTTCCAATCCTCTCGGATCAAAATAGTTTGGATAAGTGATATAAGGTCTTGGTCTGTTCACTATATATTTTGCCGACAACGTAAAAATAGATGATATGACTAAAGAAGAACCAACATACCAACCGCCTTCAGTCAATTTTTGATCGTTTGAGAGATAACCTGCGCCTAATAAAATCACGGGTACTCCAACTGCAATATAAGCAGTAGAATTGGACAAAAAAGTACTTGTGTGACTGAGAAAAGGAGTTGTATGAGTATTTATACTATGCAACCATCGTGCATCCAATGTTTGTCCATTGGAATATCCCACTTGAAAAAGAAAAAGTGCGGCTATAAAAAAATGCTTTATGTATCTCATCATTCAATTAATTACTTAGTTCTAACATTCTGCGAATGGGTATTTCTGCTTTTTCTCTGACTGATTCATACACTTCTACGAAGGGATAATCATATTTCAAACAAAGATAGAGTTTTTTCAATGTATTTAATTTCATAAAATTACAATCATTACATCCGCAAGTGCTATCAACAGGTGGAGCCGGAATAAACTCTTTTTGCGGCGATACCTTTCTCATTTCATGAATAATGCCACTTTCGGTTGCAACGATAAATTGAATAGCTTTCGATTCTTTGGAAAAATTCAAAAGTGCCAAAGTAGAACCAATAAAATCTGCAACTTGAAGCACAACGCTTTGACATTCAGGATGCGCCAAAATCAATGCATTTGGATACTTTTTCTTCAATTCGAGCATTTTTTCCAACGAAAATTGTTCATGCACATGACAAGAACCATTCCATAAAAGCATATTACGTCCGGTTACGCTATTGATGTAATTTCCTAAATTACGATCGGGAGCAAAAATTAAAGGCTGATCGTCAGGAAAACTTTCCACTATTTTTCGTGCATTACTCGATGTAACTACAACATCAGACAGTGTTTTTACCAATGCGGATGAATTGACATAGGTAATCACCTTATGATCGGGATGAGCTTCAACAAAACGCTTAAAATCGTCGTACTGACAACTATCAGCGAGAGAACAACCGGCATTTAAATCGGGCAACAAAACCTTTTTCTCTGGATTCAATATTTTTACTGTTTCTGCCATAAAATAAACTCCGGCCATGACAAATACATCGGCTTCAACCTGAGATGCTTGTTGCGCTAATGCCAAACTATCACCAACAAAATCAGCAATATCTTGAATTTCATCACGTTGATAATAATGAGCTAAAATGACAGCCTTCTTTTCTTTTTTCAAGCGAATTATTTCATCTCTCAACGAAATAGAAGGAGAAACTTTTTCGTCGGCAAAACCACTTATCAACCAACTATCTTTTATAATCATATTTTTATATTAAATCTATTTGAAATTGTTGATGATGATAGGCTGTTGAAAATGCTCATAACTTTTTATTAACGTTTCGATTTGATGATTTGATCCTTTTTTGAAGAATCTATAAACAAGTTATGAAACAGCTAACAACTTTATTATGAATGGATAAAAAGGTTATAAACAAATTGTGGACAAGTGACAAAGTTAGCAAGAAAACTCTTTTTTTTCAAAAACAAGATGTTCAAAAAAATTTGAAGAGACAAGAATAGATTTTGAAAACTTTTTTTTGCAGATTGAAGCGCCAAATGTCATAAAAAAATAAAATGAAAAAGCAATAGGTTTCCCTTAAAAGTTATTCCCTTTTATAAACAAACAATGAACAAGTTTTTCGACAATCAAATTATTTTTGTTATTAAATAGCTTGTGAAACATTGTTTTATTCACAAAATAAAGTATATTTGCAAAAAACTAATACTCTTTGTTATGGGACACATATTGGATAAGTTAGATAGAAAAATTTTGCATTTTATTTCACAAAATGCAAGAACACCATTTTTAGAAATTGCTCGTGAATGCAATGTATCAGGCGCAGCCATTCATCAACGTGTTCAAAAATTGATGCAGCATGGAGTTATTCGCAATTCTGAGTTTGTCATCGATCAATATAAAGTGGGTTATCAGACTTGTGCATACATCGGGATTGTATTAAAAAACAATGTTGAATTTCAACAAGTGGTTGATCACATCAAGGCAATTCCTGAAGTGGTTGAATGCCATTACACGACTGGAAAATATGCTATGTTCATAAAAATTTATGCCAAAGACAATCGTCATCTTCTTCGTCTCATTTTAGATAAATTAGCCGTCATACCGGGTGTTGCTAACACGGAAACATTTCAATTGTCGTTGGAAGAAATATTCAGAAGACAGTTATCGATTTTTGGCGAAGATGATAATTTTGAAGAGGACAAAAAACCGGAAGTATAGTGATCAGTTTCAACGAATTTTGTCAGGTATCTCCTTTTTTTGAATCGTCATTTGGTAGAAAAATAGCCCGAATCATTTATAAATTGACGGCTCAAGAAAAAATTTATACTTACAGTTTGATAGCGCAGCAAAACACTCAAACGAATAATGAATTTTTGGATGAAATTCTGCGACTCTTGGGTGTTGACACTGCGGTGGTAAATCCCGAAAATATCCGTTATTTTGTTGAATATAAAAATTTTATTACCGTTTCCAATCATCCTTACGGCACTTTTGACGGAATGGCCATCATTCGGCTCTTACGAAATATCCGTCCTGATATCAAAGGATTAACCAATTTTTATTTGAGTTTTATTAAACCGCTTTCCGGCTATTTTATTCCTGTCAATCCCATAAAAAGTGCAAGCAATAAATCGAGTCTTCCCGGTTTAAGAACAGCCAAGAAATGGTTGGATGAAGGACATCCTCTTTTTTTCTTTCCTTCAGGTCAAGTTTCACATATTGATAAAACATTGAAAATCAGAGATCGTGAATGGCAGTTATCGTCGATTAAGTTTATTCAAAAAGCTCATCTTCCTGTCATTCCTATCTATTTTTATGGTCACAACAGTTGGATATTTCAATTAGCCGGATTAATTCACCCGCTGCTTCGTTCGATGATGATTTCCAATGAAGTGGTAAATAAAAAAGGCAAGGTCATTCGATTTCGAATCGGTGAACCTATTTCAGTGGAAGAGCAACAGCACTATAAAGATCCAAAAAGCTACGGAAAGTTTTTATATGACCGTACTTATGCATTGAAAAATATCAAATAATGAGGCTTTCCACCACCTGATCATGTCGGATCGGGAATATCAATTATGCGAGATCCGTCTTCCTGTTCAGTCATATAAACCTTCAGCGTGTTCATTGGCAGCAACGATTCAATTTTTTCAGGCCATTCGATAAAACAGTAATTTTCGCTGTAAAAATAATCTTCGTAACCAAAATCGAACGCTTCTTCTATTTTATTAATTCGGTAAAAATCAAAATGATATATGATATGATTATCATTTGTTTCGTACTGATTGACAATGGAAAATGTCGGACTAGTGATGGTTTCGGTCACCCCAAGCGCTTTGCAAAGTGCGTTGATCAATGTTGTTTTTCCTACTCCCATGGAACCGTAAAAAGCCACTATGTGATGTGATTTTAAAAGTGAAAGAATCACTTTTATCACTGAAGGCAGTTCGTCAATGGAGTTGATGGATATGTTCATACCGAGTAATTTTTTAAAAGCGTTTTAAAAGCCTTTTAAAAATTTTTTTTCTCAATGGAATCTTCAATGATTTCAGTCAAAACTTCTGTGACAGAAAGTCCGGCATACGGAATTTGCTGTGGAATGAAGCTAGTGGGTGTCATGCCCGGTGTGGTGTTGACTTCAAGCAAATTGATTTGATTGCCATCGGTAATGATGTAATCGATCCGAATGATGCCGTGACAGTTCAGTAAGTCATAAATTTTGGAGGATGTTTGTTGGATTGATTCGGTCAATTGTGCGGAAATGCGCGCCGGTGTGATTTCTTCAACCTGCCCTTTATATTTGGCATCAAAATCAAAGAATTCATTTTTTGGTACGACTTCAGTCACGGGAAGAATCACTGTTTTCTTTTGGGTTTTGTAAATGCCGTTGGTCACCTCTACCCCATTCAAAAAACGTTCGATTATTATTTCATCAGATTCTTTGAATGCCTTTTGGATTGCTTCGGGGAGTTCGGTTGTGGTTTTAACTTTAGTCACCCCAAAACTTGAACCTCCTAAATTTGGCTTTACAAAACAAGGAAAGCCGATTTTGGATCCTATTTTTTCGATGTGGATGTCATCTTTCGCCGATAAATGAAACGAAGGAGCCACGTTAATATCGAAATTTCTCAAAAACTGGTTGCAAAAATATTTATTGTAGGTCAAAGCGGAAGTAAGTACATTGCAGGAGGTATAAGGCATGTCAATCATTTCAAAATAACCTTGCAAACGGCCGTCTTCACCCGGAATTCCGTGGATAGTGATGTATGCACAGTCAAATTGAACCATTTTTCCATTTTGTTCAAAAGAAAAGTCATTTTTATCGATTGGCACTTCAATTTCGTTGTCCAAAACCACATGCCAATTGTTTTTTTCAATCACCACAAGGAAAGGATTGAAAAGACGTTTATCCAGAAAAGATACAATTCCCTGAGCGCTTTTTATGGAAACAACCACTTCAGATTGTTCGCCTCCTGCTACTACCGCAATGTTTAATTTATTTTGTATCATATTGAAAAATAATGGATTGAATGCAATCAAAGCAGAAAATTACTGTTTGCAAAGTTACTTTTATTTATTTAATTCGTTGCATTCTGATCAATTTAAGCCTATTTTTGCATGGCTCAATAAAATTGATAATGATCGCTAATTGTTGTCTTGAATTTATTTCCAATTTACACTCTTGAATGAAGCGAATCAGATTAAACACAGAGAAAAAGCATTTATTGATTGTTGCAGCTTTTGTATGGATGATGGCCGGCTTGATTTTGTTTTGGAGAGGTATTGTCTATTTTCAGATGATTAACGGATGGCAAATGGCGCTGATTGGTTCGATCATTGGAGGCATTTTATTTTTCAAAGTTCTTTTTGTCCGCATTTCATCGAAACACATTTTGCGCATAACCGGCATGAAAAAGGAGAAGCCGAATGTATTTTTATTCTTCAACTTAAAATCCTATTTTTTGATGGCTATCATGATTTTTTTAGGGGTGATGATTCGAAAAAGTGGTATTTTTCGTTTAAGTGATTTGTCATTTTTCTATTTTTTCATGGGAATTCCGCTTTTTTTATCTTCTATCCGTTTTGTAAGAGCCTGGAAATTTCAATTTAGATCTGCAGAAAAAAAATGAATTGACAAAAAAAGGGGTATTTTATATTAAAATCACATCATATTATGAGAATACATGCTAAAAAATGAGGTAATATTTGATTTAAATATTATTTTATCCAAAAATGCCATCCAATATAAATAGGTATCAAATTAATATTCTATATTTGTCCTTGTATAAAAATTAATTTGATTTGATTATGGCAACATTACGTTTTTCCGCACTGCAGGAGCTTACAACACGAACCCCTCGTGAAGTCGAAACACCCTCCAATCTTTCTGAATTTTACGGTATCAATGTTTTTGATCGAAAAAAAATGCAAGTCTATCTTTCAAAAGAGGCTTATGAAGCGGTAGTAGAAGCTATTGAAGAAGGGACTTCCATCAATCGCAAGGTTGCCGATCAAGTGGCAACCGGCATGAGCAAATGGGCTAAAGAAAGAGGGGCAACGCACTATACACACTGGTTTCAGCCACTCAATGACATCACGGCTGAAAAACATGAACGGATGTTTGATTTTGGCGATAACAACGAAGTGTTAGAACGTTTTTCGGGCAAGTTGCTGATACAACAGGAGCCGGATGCTTCTTCTTTCCCGAGTGGTGGCATTCGAAACACTTTTGAAGCACGCGGATATACCGCTTGGGATGTTTCATCTCCGGCGTTTATTATTGGAAATACGCTTTGTATTCCGACCGTATTTATTGCTTATACCGGCGAGGCATTAGACTACAAAACTCCTTTGTTGCGGGCTTTGAGTGCTGTTGACAAAGCTGCTGTTCGGGTTTGTCAGTATTTTGACAAGGATGTCAAAAAAGTCAATGCCAATTTGGGTTGGGAACAAGAATACTTTTTAGTGGATAAAGCTTTGTACAATGCACGTCCAGATTTAGCTTTGACAGGACGTACTCTGATGGGACACGCCTCGGCCAAAGATCAACAATTGGAAGATCATTATTTTGCATCCATTCCAACGCGCGTCATGGCTTTCATGAGTGAATTGGAATTGGAAGGTCATAAACTTGGCATTCCTTTAAAGACCAGACATAACGAAGTGGCTCCCAACCAATTTGAATGTGCTCCTATTTTTGAAGAAGCCAATTTAGCCAATGATCATAATCAGTTGGTAATGGATTTGATGAAACACATTGCTGCAAAACATAATTTTGCCATTTTACTACATGAGAAACCTTTTTCCGGAATCAACGGATCGGGAAAACACAATAACTGGTCATTGAGTACCGATACTGGTGTTAATCTGTACAGTCCGGCAAAAAATCCGAAAGGCAATCTTTTGTTTTTGTCCTTCATTGTCAATACGCTGAAAGCGGTTCATCAAAATCAGGATTTGCTGCGAGCTTCTATCATGAGCGCAGAAAACTCACATCGATTGGGCGCTAACGAAGCACCTCCGGCTATTCTTTCCGTCTTTCTTGGTTCTTATTTAACCAATATGTTGGATAATTTGGCTGAAAAAGTATCCGATTCACGCATGTCACCGGAAGAAAAGACGGCGTTGAAATTAGGCATTGGTCGAATTCCTGACATTGTGTTGGACAGTACTGATCGAAACCGCACGTCGCCATTTGCATTTACCGGAAATCGTTTTGAATTTCGTGCCGTAGGTTCTTCGGCCAATTGCGCTGCAGCTATGACGGCGCTCAATTCGGTCATGGCAGATCAATTGACTAAATTTGCGGATGAAGTGGATGCATTAATTGCTCGTGGTATCGGTAAGGATGAAGCTATTTTCCAAGTATTGAAGCGATTGATCATCGAAAGTCGTCCAATTCGGTTTGAAGGTGACGGCTATTCGCCAGAGTGGGTTGAAGAGGCTAAGCGTCGTGGTCTTACCAATATTACTTCTGCTCCTGATGCAATCAAAAAATATTTAGAAAAAGATGCCGTCAAATTATTGACCGGTGTGGGAGTCTTTTCTGAGGTGGAACTGCATAGCCGTGTTGAAATCGAATTTGAAAAATTCACCAAAAAAATACAAATTGAAGCACGCGTGCTGGGCGATTTGGCTATTAATCACATTGTGCCCATCGCTATTGAATATCAGAATCGATTGATTGAAAACATACGTGGCATCAAAGAAGTCTTTGATTCGCAGGAAGCTGAAAAATTAACAGCTGACAGTAAAAACTTAGTTCGGGAAATCGGCGAGCGGATCTTAGCGATCAAAACAATGACCTATGAAATGATTGAAGCTCGGAAAACGGCCAATAGCATTGAAAATATCGAAGAAAAAACCTTTGCTTACAGCAACACGGTTCGTCCTTATTTAGACAAAATTCGGTATCACATTGACAAACTCGAAGAGGTGATTGACGATGAAATATGGCCATTGCCAAAATATCGTGAATTGTTGTTTATGAAATAATTTTCAACGACTGACATTGCAAAGAAGAGGCTGCTCAACCGATGAGACAGCCTCTTTTTTTAGTAACAAAGTTTTTTCAATGTGGGCGGATCGAGTACCGTAATGCGCTTTTTCTGAACAACAATCAACTTTTCATCCATCATTTCGCTCATGGTGCGGGCTAAAGCAGGTCGGGTAACGCCAAGCAGGTCAGCTAACGCTTGTTGACTTTCGGACAGGACGAAAGTAGCGGATCCATAGCTGTTCATTTTTTCCAAAAAGAAAAGCGCTAATTTGCTTTTGATGGTTCCAAACTTTAAAAATCGAATTTTATCGGTTAAAAATTTGGTGTGATCAGAAATCATGCGAAGATAGTTGGTCAACATCTTTTCATTTTCCTGAAGCAATCGACTAAAATTGTTTTTGTTAATGGTTAAAACAGTCAGAGGCTCGAGTGCGGTGATGTTGATGGGGAAAAAATTCTGAGTGGCATAGATAAAAGCCGGTGCTAATATATCCGGGGTTTTCAGGATGGCGATAGTGACCATTTTCCCCGTGGGATCAGTCATGTCACAACGTACCGATCCCTCGGCAATCATCATGAGCGATGAACATCGATCTCCTTGCAAAGCAACAATCTCATTTTTTTGAAACGAGAGCATAGATTGATAGGGTTGTAAAATCTTGTCTAACTGATCAATCGGAATATTTTTGAAAAGGGCGCTTTTTTGGAGGGCATTGATAAGCATGGTCATGTAGTATGTTCTTTTTATAGGTTGTTTTCCACAAATATACAACAAGAAGACCAATCTTGAATTTCCCTTTTGCATTGTTTTGACCAACGGATTTTCCTCTTTCAACCAAAACGTCATGCTGTAACCTGCCTCAATGGTCGCTTGATGTAAGTGGCAATAGATAAGAAACGATCATTGTGCATGGGTGTAATCTATGTTACAGTTTATGCCACGTTTGGTGGCTTACCTTTGTGCCTAAACAATGAATGTTTTGTATGTTGATTGTTTAAAGCCGAAACAAGTCAAATTTTTAATTTTTATACTTATGTCAATGTTTTGTTATCAATGCCAAGAGGCTGCCAAGAACACCGGATGTACCATTCGTGGCGTTTGCGGAAAAACAGAAGAAGTTGCTAACCTCCAAGATTTGTTGGTTTATGTGTGCAAAGGCCTTTCGTTTGTGGCCATTGAAGCGCGTAAAAAAGGGCTCGATACGCGGAAAGAAGATCAATTTATTGTCAATTCACTGTTTTCGACCATTACCAATGCTAATTTTGATCCTGACATGTTTGTTGATGCCATTAAAAAAGGCATTTCTTTGCGCGATACGTTGAAAAGCCAACTGAAGAATGTTCATTTTGATCACGATGCGGTTAACTGGGTTGGGACCACGATGGATGATTTTGAAGCAAAAGAGGTTGAAGTGGGCGTTTTATCGACGGATGCTAATGAAGACATTCGTTCGTTGAAACAATACGTGATTTATGGTGTGAAGGGATTGGCTGCCTATGTGGAACATGCTTTCAATCTTGGGTATGAAGATCCTGAATTATATGACTTTATTGAAGAAGCTTTGGTGATGACCACTCGAGAAATGACGGTGGACAGCGTGTTAGATTGGGTATTGAAAACAGGTGAACATGGAGTGAAAGGCATGGCTTTGCTGGATAAAGCAAATACTTCCAAGTACGGAAATCCTGAAATTACGCAAGTGAAGATTGGGGTAGGGAAGAATCCCGGCATTTTGATCAGCGGACACGACTTGAAAGATCTGGAAGAGTTGTTGGATCAAACCGAAGGCACCGGAATTGATGTATATACGCACTCCGAAATGTTGCCGGCCAATGCTTATCCGCAATTCAAAAAATACAAACACTTAGTTGGAAATTATGGCGGTGCATGGCATCAACAACTAAAGGATTTTGAAGCATTTAACGGGCCAATCATTTTCACAACCAACTGTTTGGTGCCGCCGCGAAAGGATACTACTTATAACGATCGTGTTTTCACCACAGGCGCAACCGGAATGCCCGAATGGAAACACATCACCAATTATTTACCCAATGGACAGAAAGACTTTTCGGAAGTGATTGCATTGGCAAAGCGTTGCCAGCCTCCTACGCAACTCGAAACAGGAGAGATTACCATCGGCTTTGCTCACAACCAGGTGTTGCAATTGGCCGACAAGATTTTGGAAGCGGTTCAATCGGGTGCAATCAAAAAAATGGTGGTGATGTCAGGGTGTGATGCTCGTCAGAAATCACGTGAATACTATACGGAATTTGCTCAAAACCTCCCGAAAGACACGGTCATTTTGACGTCAGGCTGTGCAAAATATCGGTACAATAAGTTGAATCTTGGCGATATCAACGGCATTCCGCGCGTGTTGGATGCCGGTCAATGCAACGATTCCTATTCGTGGGCAGTGGTGGCGTTGAAGCTGAAAGAAGTGTTGAATTTGAAAGACATCAATGAGTTGCCGATTGTTTTCAACATTGCCTGGTATGAACAAAAAGCCATTATCGTGCACTTAGCGTTGCTTTATCTTGGCATTAAAAACATGCATGTCGGCCCAACGTTACCTGCTTTTTTCACACCAAACGTATTGGCCGTTGCCAAAGAAAAGTTTGGCGTTGAAACCATTACGACGGTGGAAGAAGATATGAAATTGTTTGGACTCGATTAACACAGAAACATCATGGAAAAAGACATATTGATTTGCACCTGTAACGAGGTTTACAAGAGCACCATCGTGAAAGCGATCAAAGAAAAAGGGCTGAAAACGGTAGAAGAGGTAGGCGACGAAACAACTGCCGGTACTGTCTGCGGTCAATGCCAGGACGATATTCAGGATATCCTGAACGAGATTAACGGGGAATAATCTTCTCCATGGCACGAAACAGAGATGCCTCTATGTTTGCAATGAAAGGCAGGCATAGAGGCTTTCTATTGCTTTTTCGTTGTCGGCCATGACATACAACACGTCGCCTTCCATGATTTTCGTGGCTCCATCGGAAAGAAAAAATTTGTTTTTACGTTCAATGAGGGCAATAACGATGGAGTTTGGAAGTTTCATGTCCACAATGGATTTTCCGATACATTGATAATGAGCATCTATGGCAATGGCTTTATAAATGGATTTTGTTCCCCATGCCTGTTCCAACTCAATAACTGACTTTCTTTTCAGATTTATGGGCATTGTCAGGTTCAACCATTTGGCCACAACCGGCAAGGTGGTGCCCTGTATCAGAACCGAGGTAAGCGAGATAAAGAATACTAAGTTGAAGATGTCCTGTGATTTCCCAACGCCGGCAATGAGCGGGTAGGTGGCCAACACGATGGGGACAGCGCCGCGCAAACCCACCCACGAGACGAAGAACTTTTCGCGCATACGCATCCTGAAGAAAAACAGTGCCACGAAAACGCTCAGCGGACGCGCTACGAGGATCAGGAAAGCCGAGATGAGCAATCCGATGCCCAGGAAGGGGATGAGCTGTTGAGGAACGACTAAAAGCCCCAGCGTGATGAACAGGATGATTTGCATCAGCCATGCCTGCCCATCGAAATGTTTGGTGAGGCTCTTTTTGTGAATAAAGTCGCTATTGCCCAAAACGTAAGCAGAAAGATAGACGGCCAGAAAAGCGTTGCCACCTACAAAATCGGTGAAGGAGAAGACGAATAGTACCAGCGTGATGAGTAACACGGCATAGAGTCCTTCAAACTCCAGCTTAATCCAGTTGAAAAGTCGGTGCATAACTATTCCCATCCCATAGCCAATGATACCGCCCAAAATCATTTGTTTGAAAAACAAAAACACGATGACCCCGAACGAGGCTTCTTTGTTGGCAAGCAAATAGGTGAATGAGAAGGTCAAAAGGTAGGCCATCGGGTCGTTACTTCCACTTTCAAACTCCAACAAAGGCTTTAAGTTTCCTTTCAGGCCGATGCTTCGCGAACGCAGGATGGAGAAGACGGCGGCGGCATCAGTGGATGAAACAATAGAACCCACCAGAAGTCCTTCCACTATCGACCAATGAGCTACCCAGGAGACAAAAAGGCCCACTGTGACAGCCGTCAGCATGACGCCAAGGGTGGAAAGCAAAATGCCATGCCACACTACCGGACGAATATCTTGACGTTTTGTTTCCAATCCGCCGGAGAAAAGGATAAAGCTAAGGGCGATAGCACCGATAAATTTGGCTATTTTTGGATCGTTGAAAATAATTCCTCCCGGCCCTCCCTGACCTGCCAACATGCCAATGAACAAAAAGAGAAGTAGGGTAGGGACGCCAAACTTGGTGGTGCGGCTTGCCAGCAGACTTACAAACAAGAGCACCGACCCGATTAACAAGATGTTGTCAAGGGTGATGTTGGTGAAGTCGGAGAAAAAGCTGCTGGCAAGAATTAGCATGGCGCTTACCTTTTGGGTTGGTCGTTATCCATTCGCAATGGTGCATATTGAGGATGCCTGTCAAGATAAACCCGAATGAATGAACATGCAGGAATAACCTTAAAATGGTTTTCCATGGCATAGTTCAGCACATAGCTTGCCAGAGCCGATCCAATGCCGCGTCCTTCCAATGCATGCGGTACGTAAGTATGCGTGATAGTCATGGTGTCGTTGCTTAAGAAATAATTCACCACGGCATTTTTCCCTTCTATGGTCAATTCAAACTGACCTTTTGACGGGTTGTGTACAATCGGATAGTCCATCATTCATGCTTTTGTTACAAGGTTATTTTGCAAATATACACGATTTTTTATCGATTATGTTCTTGAATCATCTATTCACCGCTCTTTTGCTCACTGTGGTGAAGCCCATGATTCGAAACCGAAAACGGGAATGTTTCGTAAAGGCTGAATCGATGTCACACAAGGATTAAAATGGCCAATACTATTTTAGTAAACGAAACGATTTAACACTTTAACTGTTGACTCGGATTTTTCGGAGGTGAGTCAAAGTTCAAATTTTTGATATAGAATATTTTAATCCTCTATTTTCCTAACGCATAGCATTAGACATTTTTAAAATTAAAAACCACTGCTTCCATTGTACTGTAACATTTTCAGCAATTTTTCGAATTCACTTTTTATCGCTACTACGTAGTTTGGGATAAAGTATCTTCACCGGAATAAAAAATTGTCATCTGGGAAATACCCAAGCGGCAATGGACTATTAAGCATGATTCCGTAAATGAGTACGTGGATCAAGGGTAAAAATTAAGTTCGACGATTGCAGTATAATCATCTTATTGTATCTTTACTTTTCAAATGGCATATTGGATGAAAGAGCGTAGATTCCTTATATTCGCCTATTTTTCATTGATACGATAACCCTGCGAGAGCTGCTCATGGAGAAAAACAGATTGGACATCATTGAACAATACCGCCAAACGGTTCTTTCGGCTAACAAGGAGTTGCCCAAGAAAGAGGCGTTTAAAGACCTTTTAAATCGTCTTTACAACGGGATTAAAGAGATTGAGCAAATCATTGACAAAATGACGCTGGGCGCCGAAACGTCTGTGCTCAATATTCCCCGTAAAGATAAACTCCATCGAGGAAGCGCCGATACGCTTTACAATAACATCATCATCGAATTTGAGAATAGCCTAAAAATCAGCGGTGCACATGCTAAAGAACAATTGGCCGGCTATTTACTGGGTCAATTTCAATCGGGCGAAGGATATAACTTCACTCTCATTGCTACCGATGGTATCGTGTGGAAAGTGTATGCTCCCGATATTTCGTGCCTCGACCGCTTAGGTTCATTGACTGAACAAGAACTTATCCTGAATGAGGTGGAAGGTGCGTCGTTTACCCTGAACGAAACGAATGTGGAGGATTTCTACTATTGGATCGATCGTTTCCTTTTCAAAGAGGAGACGCTGAAAGCCACGTTGAAGCGTGTAGAAGATGCCTTTGGCTATCATAGCGCTGTTTTTATTGAGTCGTTTCGCGAATTGACCACATGGTTCAACGAAGCCAAGAAATATGGAGAGGTGCAAGTTTCGTTTGAGCAATGGAGCAAGTTCCTCAGCATTGCTTATGGTTCGTTTGACGCAAGCGAGAGCCATTTTATGATCCATACTTATCTGAGTGTTTTTGCTAAACTATTGGCCTATGCCGTGATCTCGAACGACGATTACATTGACGATGAAGAGTTGATGCAAGTGCTCGACGGATCGATGTTTCAGAAATACAACATTGTCAATTTCGTTGATAACGACTTTTTCCATTGGGTGAAATCCGAACGTATTTTCTATAATTTGAAAAAGGTTTTCCGTTTGATTGCTCAGGAAATATCGACATTCGATTTCAATGAGGTGGATGAAGATATTCTGAAAGGGGTTTATCAGGATTTGATCGATTTGGATACACGTCACTCGTTGGGAGAATATTACACGCCGGACTGGCTTTGCGAACGCATTGTCAATGAGTATGAGTTTAAACCTACTGACAAAATACTTGATCCGGCTTGTGGGTCAGGATCATTTTTGCGGGCTGCCGTTCATAAGATGCGTGCAAACAATCCCGACATGGATGCCGTTGAAATCAACAACCGCATTTATGGCATTGACATACATCCGCTCTCGGTGCAAATTGCTAAAACAACGCTTTTGCTGGCTTTGGGGAAAGAACTTGTTCAGGCAGAAAAGCAGGTGCATCTCAACATTATTTTGGCCAATACGCTGCTTGCTCCCGAAGGCGTGAAAACTTTATGGGGAAGCCAATTCACGATGCCTATCGACAAGGAGAAGTACGTGCTGAACACTCAGATATTGGAAGATGTGCAACTGTTTGACACCGCGTTGGACGTATGCGAAGATCTTGCCGAACAAACCATGCACCGGAAGCCATCGACGCTTGATGAATTTTCGCAAATACTTATTCGGCAGAGAAATAAAAACGGACTGCCGGCGCAGGTGTTCGAGAGTTTCTATGAGATTTACAAGGGATTTAAAACCGTAAAGGAGAAAAACCGTGACGGTATTTGGAAGTTTATCGTCCAAAATCTGTACAAACCCTACTTTCTTGCACATCAATTTACTCACGTCATCGGCAATCCGCCTTGGTTTACTTTTAGTTCGGTACAAAACGAAGAATATCAAAAGGTGTTGAATGATTTGGCTACAACTTACACTATTAAGCCGGAGAAAGTGGCCGATTTTCCTCATCTCGAAATTGCGGCCATCTTTTTGGGCTATTGCACCAATTATTTCTTGAAAGAGGGTGGAAAGTTGGCATTTGTGTTGCCTCGCAGTTTCTTTAGCGGAAGTCAGCACGACAACACCCGCAGCGGTAAGACAATTGGAGTTAAACTCTCTGCCATTTGGGATTTACAAGATGTTTCGCCATTGTTTCGCATCCCAAGTTGTGTCATGTTCAGCGAACAAAATGAAAAGAAACGCGTTTTTCCTGTCTCCGGACTTGCAGGGATCACGTTTGCGGGGCGTGTCCCTTCGCATAATTGCAACTATGAAGAAGCAAAGCCCAAATTGATTGAAACTCCGGTAAAATGGTTCTATTCCAAACAAGGCGATGCCACTGCTTTTTCGCTTCGAAAACAAAAGAAGCCAACGGCTGAAAATCCTTATAAGAAAAGATTCAAACAAGGAGCTACGATCGTGCCGCGTACGTTCTATTTTGTTGAATTGGCGCAAGACGTGCCTCCTGATTTTAAAGATCGCTCCATTGTTCTCAAAACAGCCAATTCCGTTAAGTCGGATGCCAAAGCGCCTTGGAAGGGGATCGCTTTCCATGCAAGAATGGAGAGTCGATACATTTTCCGAACGGCCTTGTCGAGAAGTATATTGCCTTTTGCCTTGTATCAACCCGATTTAGTGGTTCTTCCCATTTCTATCGATGTCAATGAACAAGGCGTGAAAACGATTCACCTCCATCAAGCGGATGATATTATGAACAAAGGGGACTTACAAGCTTCCCGTTGGTTCAGAAACATTGAAAAGATTTGGGAAATAAATCGAACAGAGAGATCGAGAAGCATGACAAGCAATGATCGCTTGAATTTTCAGCGCGGATTGACTACACAAAATCTGAATGAGCCTTATCTGGTGCTATATAATTCATCCGCCAAAGATGCCAATGCAACGGTGGTGAGACGCGAAGAGATGGATTTTGAGTTTATCGTGGAAAGTAAAGCATATTGGTTTGCAACTAATAATCTTACAGAAGCTTATTATGTAGTTGCTATTCTTAATTCTGCTTTGCCTAATTTATTAATGAAAGACTTTCAGTCCAAGGGTTTGTTTGGCCCTCGTGATGTGCACAAAAAGATATTGGATGTTTATTTTCCTAAGTTCAATGAGCGGAACGAAAAGCATCTTCAATTGGCTGCGTTGAGCGAAGCGGCGCATCATAAAACGAGTTTGTTTTTGAAAGAGAATCCTCCTCAACAACCGCTTACTGCCATGCTTTTAGGGCGTTTGCGTCTTGAAATAAAGAAGAATCTATCGGTAGAATTAAAAGAGATCGACGCAATCGTGCAGGAATTGATCAAGTAAAGTTCTTCATCTTTTCATCAAAAAAACCCTAACCTGTTTTGGCAAGTTAGGGTTTTTGATGAGATTCACACTTAGTGAATTATTCTACAAAGGCGATGATCTCGTCTTTTTGAACCAGTTCTCCTTGTTTGGGATAGGTCGCCACAATTTTACCGCTGAAAGAAGTTTTCACCGGTTCAGGACCGTAAAATGCCTGAATGAAGCATAAAGTGTCATTTTCTTTGACTGAATCGCCAATGTGGGGAGCCGAAGAGGTGTCTTCCACATCGTATTGCCAGATAACTTGTCCTTTCACGGGGGCTTGAATCGGTTTTGCGTTGGGATGTTGTTCCATCACCGTTTTGATATCGATTTTTGGAACTTCAACCACGGGACGAGTGACTTGAATGGGGGCACCGGCTTTGGCTTTTTCAGCTTCCAATTCTTGTTCAAAACGCTTTTTAGCCGAGCCGTTGCGATAGTCACGATATTGACGATCGTGCATGGCTAATTCAAAGAGTTCTTCTTCGTCTTCACCGACATCCCATCCATTTTCCTGCATCTCTTTGCGGTATTTATCCAATTCATTCGGGAAAGCATCCTGTGGGTTTCCGGTATAAAATTCAAATCCGTTTTTCTTCACCAATTCTTTGATTTCAGGTGCCAATTCACCGGGCAATTTTCCTGTCTTGCCTAAAATCATATCCCATGCATTCTTGTCAATGGTGCTCCAGCGAGGTTCTCCTTTCAGGATGTGCATCACATTCATCAGCGCAATGTTTTTCACGTATTGGCTGAACGGTGTTACTAATGGAGGATAGCCCAACATAGGCCAAATGTATTCAACTTCTTGGAAAAGCAACACGACTAACTCGTTGAGGGTTACTTCGTTTTTCTTTTGAGCTCTTAAGGACATGTTAATGGCATTGTGCATCCCTTTTAAGTCGGCCATCATGGAGCCCATCATGCCACCGGGAAGTCCACAACCGACCAAAAGCGAAGTCATCGTTTTATTTCCCGGATCGATGAAATAGCCTAAAAAGTCATCAATAAATGATTGTGTCAATGAGCGAGCTTCCATGTAGGCTTTCATGTTAATGTCGGGGACAAGAAATCCGGCATCTTTCAACATGGCTTGAATGGTGATGACGTCGGGATGAACCATCCCCCATGAAAGAGGTTCCATTGCTACGTCAAGAATGTCCGCACCGGCTCGAGCCACTTCGAGCATGGAAGCAACTGAAAATCCAGGTCCGGTGTGTCCATGATATTGAACTAACATTTTTGGATGGCGTTTTTTGATGGCTGCAACCAAGTTCCCCAAAAAAGCAGGACGTCCAATGCCGGCCATATCTTTAAGGCAAATTTCGTCGCATCCGAAATCAACTACTTTTTCAACCACATTCATGTAGTAATCAACGGTGTGAATAGGTGAATTGGTAATGCAAAGAGCCACTTGTGAAGTCATGTTGGCTTCTTTGGCATATTTTACCGAAAGTTCCAGATTTCGGGTGTCGTTGAGTCCGCAGAAAGAACGGGAAATATCGGTTCCTTGTGCTTTCTTGACTTTGAAGAAAAGTTGACGAACATCGGCCGGAACAGGATACATCCGTAACCCATTTAATCCTCTTTCCAACATGTGAGTTTGAATGCCTGCCTTGTTAAAAGGTTTGGTCCATTCACGAACGGCTTTGTTTGGATTTTCGCCAAACAGAAGATTTACTTGTTCAAAGGCGCCTCCATTGGTTTCAACACGGGCAAAACAGCCCATGTCAATAATGACCGGAGCAATTTGTTTTAATTGGTCAACGCGTGGCACATATTTTCCTGATGATTGCCACATATCGCGATAGACTAAGCTGAATTTTATTTCTCTTGGCATAAGCAGATTGATTTTTGATGTTGGACAAAGATAATAATAAAATCAAAGGGAACGAATGAATAATGAATTTTTTCTCTTATTAAATATTAAAATGCTGCTTCAAATTGGCTTAAAAAGCGGACATCATTTTCAGAGAACATGCGGAGGTCTTTAACCTGATATTTTAGGTTAGTAATTCTTTCAATGCCCATTCCAAAAGCGTAGCCCGAATAGATATTGCTGTCGATGCCGCACGCTTCGAGCACATTGGGATCAACCATGCCGCAGCCTAAGATTTCCACCCAGCCGGTATGCTTGCAAAAGGCACATCCTTCGCCTCCGCACAGGTTGCAAGAAATGTCCATTTCGGCCGAAGGTTCCGTGAACGGGAAATAAGAAGGTCGTAATCGAATTTTGGTGTTTTCGCCAAACATTTCTTTGGCAAAATAAAGAAGCACTTGTTTCAAATCGGCAAATGAGACATTTTTGTCCACGTATAACCCTTCCACCTGATGAAAAAAGCAGTGAGCTCGGTAAGAAATAGCTTCGTTGCGATAGACTCGTCCCGGACAAATGACACGAATGGGAGGTTGAGTGGTGCTCATCACGCGTGTTTGTACCGATGAGGTATGCGTTCGAAGAAGGATGTCAGGATTTTTCTCAATGAAAAAAGTATCCTGCATGTCTCGTGCCGGATGTTCGGGTGGAAAATTAAGCGAACCGAAAACATGCCAGTCATCTTCTATTTCAGGGCCTTCGGCAATGGTAAATCCCAGATGGGAAAAGATAGAGACAATTTTATTCCGTACAATTGAAATGGGGTGCCTTGTTCCTAAAAGGACAGGATCGCCGGGACGCGTTAAATCCGTTTCAGAAGCAGCTTGAGTTGATACATTCACTTCGCTTTTTAATGAATCAATTTTAGTTTGAGCCAACTCTTTCAGTTCGTTCAGCAATTTTCCAACTTCTTTTTTTTCTTCCGCTTTTACGTCACGGAACATATTGAAAAGTTGTGAAATCTCTCCTTTTTTGCTGAGGTATTTGATGCGCAGGGCTTCCACTTCATCCGCGTTAACGGCTGAAAGGTTTTCAATTTCTGCTTTCAGTTTTTTAATGGTCGCAATCATTGGATGATAAATTTTATTCTTCTTGCAAAGGTACATGTTTTTTGCAATTTTCAGCTATCTTTGTGCCCAATCATCCATGCTCAACCTGCTCTCCTCAACCTTACTTCTCTTTTTGTGAAGTGATGAAACGAAAAAGGAGTTCAAGGATGATTATGATGAAGATTTTTTTAGATGACGATTTTTACTGATTTTAACATCAAAATTCAATAAGTGTATGAAAAAGTGGTTGCCTCTATTTTTTGTTTTATTTTTCAGTTTGTCGGGTTCGGCACAAAGTGGAGCAAATCCTGACCGAATCGTCGGATATTATTTAGCTGTTGATCCTAAAACAGGAGCACAGTCTCAGGTGGAAATTTATAGAGGTGCCGATAATAAATATTACGGTAAAATTGTTTGGCTGCAACATCCGTACGAAAATGGGCGTCCTATTGTGGACAGTAAAAATCCGGACAAGGAATTGCGGGATCGTCCCATGTTGGGACTTCCTCTGTTGAGCGGCTTTGTTTATAATCCCAAAAAAGATGAGTGGGATAACGGATCCCTTTATAATCCTGCAAGCGGCGATACCTACCATTGCTACATGAAATTTGTAGCCGAAAACAAGCTGAAAATTCACGGTTATATCGGATCGGCGTGGATGGGGCTGGGAAAGAATGCCTTCTGGCCTAAAGAAAATGCCTTGCGCAAATAGCGTTGGTCATTGATGTTCATGCGTGGTTGTTTCACTGAACTTAGAAGTCGCGAGAATGGGGACTTCAAGGTTTATGGTCATATTCGACCTTCATGGAATAATTCCATTGATCAAAGTACAAATTGCCTTTGGATGTTTCCACTTCTCCTCTTTGAAAATCGACGGGTTCACTACGCATGAATTTTTTTGTCGGAACAAAAGGGGAGCTGATGGCATCATTGATGATCAATCGGTACGAATCGATGCCTGACATGTAAAAATCTCGTATTTGTTGGTTCCCCGAAGGTTGTAATCCGAAGGAAACGTCCACCGGAACCCAACCTATGCCTTGATAATAGACTTCACACCAGTCATGCAAATTGACTTCTCCCGGATGCATCATCCATCCGCTTTGCCATCTTACCGGAATGCCTTTGTAACGTGCCATGCTCATAAACAAGAGTGTTTGCATTCCACAATCTCCTTTACGGTTTTGCAGAACATAGTGAGGAATCGAGGGAATGGTTGAATACTCCAAAGCTCCTGACCAGATGATGTTTCGGTTAATCCATTGATAGATTTTTGTCACGATCCCTACCGGATCGGATACTCCTTTGGTAACGGAGTCGGCAAGTTGGCTGATTTCTTTTGTGAAAACAAGGTGTGGCGGTTGCTCCTGTGTGTATGTTTTATAAAGGGGTGATGCTGTGTCGTAAGGGTGTGGATGAATCTTTGTAAGATTGAATGATTGAGCCTTTTCGCAGTAAGAATAACGAATGGTGAAAAGGGTTGGTTCTCCTTTTTTAGCCATTTGTTCAAAGTAAATGGATCGTTGACCGACTGAATCGGGGGCAATAATAAAAGAGGATGGGAAGGTGCTCCATAGATGAATTTCAGATTGACGAGGATGATTTTCTTTCGGATAAGGCATCCAGCAACGAATGGTATCGCCTGGAGCTGTTGCATCAGGATGTACAGAGATGGTATAGGTGATCGTGTAACGAATCGGATCGACACATTCTCCGTTTTGTTTTCTATCGGCAATAATGTGTGCTGTGTGTTGCAACCTGAACTTGGTCAGATGATCCAACGGAGCTGGTGAATGGGTGATGCTGTCGTTTTGCTGTTGCAGCCTCAATTTTAAATTGCTCACTGATCGGGAGAAATACCATTTTTGTCCGTTGATTCGTTTGCATTCTAACCAACCATTGTTTTCCCATGTTGTTTTTTCTTCTGAAGTGTAAGGCATTCCATGCCGGAGTAACAGGCTATCCACTTCATGCTCATTGAGGGAGAAATCATGTTCGATACGATGGGCTATTTCAACCAACGAATCGACGGTGTGTGAATCGCGGTGCGCTTGATGTATTTGTTGCTGCAGTTGTTTTAATGCTTTAAATTCACCCTGTTCGTAAAGTTGAGTTGCTTTTGTCACTTCATGGCTTTCAGCAACTGCGTTGGATGTAAAGAAAAAAAGAAGAAATACCGTCACGATGCAGCAAGCAATGATCATCATGGCCTTTGATGGCGATGCCATTGTTGCGGACGTAATGGTATTTCTTCTTTGGCGTGCCATAGGGAGTGCTATTTTAATTCCAAAATGAAAGCAGTCTCTTTGGGAATGGTTATGGACGGCTGCAATGAAATGGTTTTGCCGGTTTCAACATCGGTTCCTTGCGTGAAGTTTTTGATGCATTGAAAAAAACGATCGGTTTTCACGGTTTGCGCCGACTCATTGTCATTGATGAGAACCATAATGGTTTTTTGATCGTTGAAACGGAAATAGACATACACATTGTTTTGCGGAATGTAATGTATCAGTTTCCCCGTTTGAATCACCTCTTCATGTTGACGCCAATGCAACAATTTGGAAAGGTAATTGAAATATTCGTTTTGTATCGGGGTTCTCCCTGCTGCCGTAAACGCATTGACGGAGTCATTAGGCCAGCCGCCGGGGAAATCGCGACGAATATCGCCGTCTCCTTTGGCTTTATCGCCGGTCATGCCAATTTCCGTTCCGTAATAAATTTCAGGAATACCTCGTGTGGTCATTAAAAACGCCATGGCTAATTTATATTTATCGACATTGTCTTTCACAATGTGATTAAAGCGTTGGGTGTCATGATTTTCGGCAAAAACCAGTATGTCGTTGGTTTTTGGGAAAAGATAATCGTACGAGAGCGAATTATAGACTCGTTTCATGCCGGTGTCCCAGCCTTCTCCTTCGTTGAAGCAAGCTTCCAATGCATCAAGCAAGGGGAAATCCATGACCGTGGGTAAGTTGGAATTAAAATGATCGCGGTTCAAAGCATCTTTTTGCCAATAGGCTACCGAAACAGGATTGTTTAACCACGTTTCGCCCATTATGTTGAAATGGGGATATTCCGTCATTACTTCTTTAGCCCATTTTGCCATGGGTTCTTTGTCGCAATAGGGATAAGTGTCCATGCGAATGCCATTGATTCCTGAATATTCGATCCACCAAATGGAATTTTGAATGAGATAGGTCATTAAATAGGGATTGTCCTGATTCAAATCAGGCATGGTACGATCAAACCATCCGTCTAAGAAAATCTTTTTGTCAATGGCTGAGGCATGAGGATCTTGAATGGTACTCATTTGAAAGTTAGACTGCGTGTAAGTTGGGAATTGGTGAATCCAGTCAGGCATTGGTAAATCTTTCATCCACCAGTGGTTAATGCCGCAATGATTAAATACCATGTCCATGATGACCTTTATTCCTTGTTGATGACATTCTTTGACGTATTGCACATAGTCTTCGTTTGTTCCGAAACGCGGATCAATTTTGTAATAATTGGTTATGGCATATCCATGATACGTGGTATTGTCATTGTTATCTTCCAACAGCGGAGTGCTCCAGACGGCCGTGATCCCTAAATCTTTCAGATAGTTGATGTGTTCTTCCATCCCTAACAGATCGCCTCCGTGACGCCCGTTGATGTTGTTCATGTTCACTTTTTCAATCATTGAAGGAACATTGTCATTTTTTGTTGTTCCGTTCGCAAATCGATCGGGCATGAGCAGGTAAATGACATCGGCACTGGAGAATCCTTCTCGGTCTGCCGATCCTTTGGCTCTTGCTTTTAATTCATACGAATAGCTGTCAATCGGTTTCCCATTTTTGGAGAAAGTGATGACAAATTTCCCCGGTTTGGCAACATTCGAGTCAATCAGAAGGTCAAGGAACAGATAATTGGGACTGGTGACTTTATGCACTGCGGTTAACTTTACGCCCGGATAATGCAGAGAAACGTCTGTTTTTGAAATGTTTGGTCCATTGACCAATAGTTGTAAATGCGGGTTTTTGAACCCGATCCACCAAAAAGCTGGCTCTACATGTTCTAATTGGGCAAAAACGCCAACCGAAAACAGTAAAAGAGCAACGGTAATAATTTTTTTCATGTGGTACGAATTTATATTGATTAAAAATAGCTGTTTCTTTTGCTCTTGAATCTAAAATTTTTTTGTTGAAATATCACACGGAAATTCGATCATCCGTTTGTTGGTTGTTCAATCGATAAAACGTTGAATGATGGATTGGTATTCGTCAATGCGTCGATCACGAAGAAACGGCCACATTCTCCGAACGGATTCACTTCTGTTCAAATCAATATCCACAACCAGCAATGTTTCTGTTGTTGAGGCGTTTGCAAGCCATTCTCCTTGAGGGCCGACGGCAAAACTGTTTCCCCAAAAAGAAATCCCGTTGGTGACTCCTGAAGGATCTTCTTCATGTCCGACGCGATTTACAGCCACGACCGGAATACCGTTTGCAATGGCATGGGCTCTTTGAATGGTTTGCCATGCTTCCAATTGCCTTATTTTCTCCTCCTTTGAGTCGGATGATTCCCAGCCGATTGCTGTCGGATAAATCAAAATTTCTGCGCCGGCTAATGCCATCAAACGAGCCGCTTCAGGATACCATTGATCCCAACAAATGAGAACACCCAACCTGCCAACGCTTGTTTTGACGGGCGTAAATCCTAAATCGCCTGGAGTGAAATAGAATTTTTCATAATAAGCAGGATCATCAGGGATGTGCATTTTACGATATTTCCCGACAATGGAACCGTCTTTTTCTATTACCACGGCCGTGTTATGATAAAGTCCCGGCGCTCGTTTTTCAAACAACGAAATTACCAAAACAAGATGGAATCGTTTGGCCAAATTGCCAAAAAAAGTGGTGGAAGGGCCCGGAATCGATTCCGCCAGGTCAAAATAGTCGGGATTTTCTGTCTGACAAAAATAAAGACTGTTGTGCAATTCGGAAAGGACAACTAATTCAGCTCCTTGTTGAGCTGCAGAGCCAATGAAGAGTTCCAATTTTTCGAAATTACTTTGGCGATCAGCCGAATGGGTTAGTTGGATAAGAGCTGTTTTCATCCTGATAAGTTTAGTGCGGTTATGAATTGATTTCGCTGTCAAGAGGCAGCCGAAGGGGTTTGTCAACGTAAAAATCGGGCAGGATATTGCATGGTGAGGCAATGCAGCGACCCATGTTGTTTAATGAGCGGCAGGCAATTGATCCCGATCACTTCTCTATCGGGAAACGCCTTCCGAAGCTGATTCATGGCAACGGCATCTTTTGCGGAGTGATATGTGGGCATTAAAACAGCATGATTGATGATCAGAAAATTGGCATACGTTGCCGGCAATCGTTCCTTTTCATGATAAACAGGATCGGCCATTGGCAAGGGAATAAGTCGATACGGAGTTCCGTCCTCCTGTGTCCATTGTTTTAATTCTTCTTCCATCAATGACAGTTCCAAAAAATGTTCATCGTTTGGATCGTCGCAACGGACGTATGCAATGGTGTCGGCGGCACAAAATCGAGCTAACGTATCGATATGGCTTCCCGTGTCGTCGCCGGCCAAATATCCATGATGAAGCCATAAAAAACGATGAACGCCGAATGCTTCTTTCAAATAAAGTTCAATATCCTCCATCGTTTTCGATTCGTTTCGATTTGGAGAGAGTAAGCAGCGTGATGTCGTAAGCAAGGTGCCTTGACCGTCTGTCTCGATGCTTCCGCCTTCCAACACAAAATCCATTTTATTATGGTATGCAACATCGTCGTGAAATGCCTTTTGTCGGTATAATTGTTTGGTTATCTGATTGTCAAAATTTGCCGCATATTGCAATCCCCATCCGTTGAACATAAAGTCAAGAATGACCGGCTTTCCGTTTTCAATGATCGAAATGGGTGCATGATCTCGTGCCCAAGTATCGTTGGTTTGGATTTCAAACAACGTAACTGAATCGTTATAAATGGCGGTTAGCTGTTGACGTACTTCATTGGCATTTTTGCAAACAATGATCAAGGGCTCTTTCTTTGCAATTTCAGAAGCAATTGATACAAAACAAGGGAGCACTTCATCGAGCATGTCTCTCCAGTCTGTTTCTGCATGAGGCCAGGTGAGTTGTACACCGCTTTGCGGTTCCCATTCGGCCGGAAGTCGTTTTGTGTTCATTTTTGATTTCAGGCAAGTCTCTTTTTCAAAGTGGTTTCTTCGTTTGTGGCTTGGTGGTGTGGCACCATCATTCCCATTGCAAAAGTACCACTCTTTTTTGATTTTTGCTTGATCGCCTTTTCCTCCTTATGAATGGATGTATGTTTGTATTGAAAAGAATGTAAGATGTTAATTTGTAATAGAATACGAGTTTCTTGTCTCATTTAGCATGCTGTCGTTTTGCTTCCTGTGCATTTCCGATTTTCTTCTGACTGCGCGTTGAGATCATTAAAAGGTTGAAATCGTCTCTCGAATGATTTGAATGCATTCCTGCAGTTGTTCTTCGTTGATTACCAACGGAGGCGCAAAACGAATGATGTTGTTGTGAGTCGGTTTAGCTAAAAGGCCGTTTTCGGCAAGTTTTAGACAAATGTTCCAAGCTAAGTTTTCTTGGTTTTTATCGTCGATGACCAGCGCATTGAGAAGTCCTTTGCCTCTGACAAAGGATGCAACGGGCGATGTTTTGCACATTTCGGAAAGTTCATTTCGGAAAATCGTTCCAAGCTTCATGGCATTTTCTGCCAGATTTTCGTCGCGAATCACTTCTAAGGCTGCGATGGCAATGACTGAAGCCAACGGATTCCCGCCAAAGGTTGAGCCGTGTTGTCCGGGCTTAAACACTTCCATGATGGAATTGGAGGCAAGAACTGCCGAAATGGGATACGTACCTCCCGAAAGGGCTTTCCCAAGAATTAAAATATCGGGATGTACCTCTTCATAATCGCACGCTAATAATTTCCCGGTTCGTCCAATGCCTGTTTGAACTTCATCAGCAATGAACAACACGTTTTCTTCTTTGCACAATGCATAACATGTTTTGAGATATCCGTCATCGGGAACAAATGCTCCTGCTTCGCCTTGTATAGGTTCAACCAGAAATCCGGCAATGTTTTTGTTTTCACGCAATACTTTTTCGAGGGCTTTTGTGTCATTGTAAGGGATAATGATGAAGCCTGGCGTATAAGGCCCGTAATGCTCATACGCATCCGGATCAATCGAAAATGAGACGATGGTCGTGGTGCGTCCGTGAAAATTATTTTCACACACAATGATTTGAGCATTCCCTTCCGGGATGTTCTTTTTTTCATATCCCCATTTCCGGCAAAGTTTGATGGCTGTTTCAACGGCTTCGGCACCTGAATTCATCGGTAATACTTTGTCGTATCCAAAATAATGGGTGATGAACGCTTCGTAGCGCCCTAACTGATTGTTGTAGAATGCGCGGGATGTTAAGGTGAGAATTTTGGCTTGCTCTGTGAGTGCGTTGATGATTTTTGGATGACAATGTCCTTGATTGACGGCTGAATAAGCCGAAAGGAAATCGTAATATTGTTTCCCGTTTACATCCCAAACATAGACTCCTTCTCCTCGTTCAAGTACGACGGGTAACGGATGATAGTTGTGTGCGCCAAATTCATCTTCAAGTGCCATTAATTCGTTTGCGGTAAGTTTTGAGTGTTCCATATCGTTGTTTTTTTAGCTTGTGATTATCGGTGATGTCTTGCTCAACAAGAGTCTGATTTTTTTGTCATTCGTTTAATATGATGCTACGTCAGTGCCAAACTTGCTGAATGACATGAGGTTGCATCAGCTATTTAACAGCTCGTTTCTTATTGCTTCCCTTGATTTGCTGATCGTCTGAAGCTGATTCTCTCCTTTTGGTTGCGCTGCTCCTTCCTGTGTTAAAACAATTCGGCCATCATGCATCGTACGCCTCCGCCTCCAATGTATTCAATGGTTGGAATGTTGATGATCAGAAAATCATTGTATTCACGAAGTTGTTCTTTTTGTGTTTTTGAAAGCGATTCATGTGCTGTTTGCGACATGACCAAAAATTCTTTTCCTGTGCGATTCTTTATTTGAAGCATATTTCCCGCAAAATGATTCATTTGATTTTCTGAAATGGAGATGACGGATTTGCCCACCCTTTTTAATTGCTGCATGACGTCCCTTTTTTCTTGTTCATCGTCAATGGACGCATCACAAAGAATGGCATATTGCCTTCCGATTGACATCATGACATTGGTATGATAAATGGGAACTCGCTGTCCTTGTGAGGTTTGAAAGGCATAAAAGGTCACGGGGGTATAATGAAAATCATGGCAAAACTGCAAAAAAAGTTCTTTGTCCGTGCGCTCTGACAAGGCGGCAAAAGCTGTTTTACTGTCACGATCCAACACCATGCTGCCTGTGCCTTCCAAAAAACGATTGGAGGCTTCAAAACCGGAATAATCTTTTATGTTGGCAATGTGAAACCCTTCTTGTCGAATGTGTTCTAAGATTTCCATTCGTTTTTCCAATCGTCTGTTTGGTGCAAACATCGGGTAAATGACTACCTGTCCATTTTCATGAAACGATATCCAATTGTTTGGAAAAATAGAATCAGGAGTGTGAGGGGTGAGTGTATCTTTGACCACCACGATGTGCACATTGTTTTGCCGCAAAGTGTCAACCATGTTTCGAAATTCCTGAAGCGCTTTCTCCTGAATGGCATGTTCAGGCGACGCATGATCGGCATGTTGAAAATAATTATTCTCCGCTGTTTCGGCGTTGTAGCCAAAAGCCACCGGTTCAATCATTAAAAAGGCAGAAGCAGTTTGAAGTGACATAGGCATTCATTGATTTTAAGTTAATCCTGACGAATCAACGGCAAAGTAGAGCAACGTAACAATCCACCCATTTTTGAAATTTCATAGTATGGAATGCGTTCGACGGTCATTCCCCAATTTTGCTCCAAGTGTTGGTTCAGCCGATGAAAATTCTTTTCCGTTACGACTACCTTGGGAGAAATGGAAAAGATGTTGGTTGTCATGTAATACATTTCTTCTTGATTGATTTCAAACACATTGTCTTTTCCAAAAATGTCCAACAACAAGAAATAATCTTTAGTGTGTGCAAATCCCTTTCGATAAATCAGGGCTTTATTGTTGTCCACAGGCATAAAAGTACAATCTAAATGCAGAATCCCTTTTCTGGGATCGGTGTCGTGTTTCTTCAACTCCAAAGGAATGAAGGTTTTGTGTGGAAAAAGTTCTTTCAGAAAATGAAATGCATAAAGGTTAGTACGAGCTGTTTTGAGGTTCGGATAATCAGGTTTGGTGTATAAACCGACAAAAACCAAATCATTGTACAGAATAATGTCGCCTCCTTCCACGTGGGCTTTTTCAGGCAGATTGTAAATCTTATTGTAAGGAATTTGATCGTAAATGATTTCGTAAGCCTCTTTTTCATCTTCCCGATCGGGGATTATATTGGAATTAATGATTTTATCGTCAATCACAATGGCTACATCACGGGCAAAAACTTGGTTGCAATTTTCGAGTATCCACGGACGAAACACCTGAACGTTGTGTTTTAACAAAACCTTTTCAAATTCGTTCATCTCTTTGTAAATCGATTCTTCAGTTGGATAAACTCCTTTCAAAACCGATTCGTATGATTTTGCATCAAAGGTCTGATCCAGCCTCGGAACAGGACCGATAGAGCCCGGTTGTCCTAAAACAACAGCTTTCAGCGGAGAAGTTTCATTTTTTACGTTCAGATTCATAACCAAATTTTTTGACAAAGATACATGATCGTACTTACATTGTATCACAAAAAGGGATGAAAATGATTGAAAACCGTATAAATATTACCATAAAAAATTATAAAGAATATTTTTATGTAAAAATACTTTTACGCCAATGTCGTTTTGTGTTGGGCAAACGAGGTGGTTCTTTTCTCCAATGTTCAATCAAACAGTCATCAATGGACTTCCTTTGTTTTGGCGCCTTTTTTGGTGAATGGATTTGTAAACAAACTTTGAATTAAATTTTTCAACATCGCTGGTTTTGGCCATGGGTGAGTCAATAAGGAAAATGAAACTTTGTTGGGAAGCTACCGGGAAAAGATGAATGAATCGAACGAATCGCCTGAATTTTTGTTCGAAGTGGAAAAGATTTGGCGAATGATTTTTTTTGAATTACTTTTGTGCCACAAAAAATGCCTCTTTAGCTCAGCGGTAGAGCAGCTCACTCGTAATGAGCAGGTCGAGGGTTCGATTCCCTTGAGAGGCTCTGGTTTTATAGACTGAAAAGACTCAAAATGCTTGAGTCTTTTTTTTGGTAGGGCGCTTTAATGCAAGCAAAATGAATCAAAGGAAGCTGTTGGTGAGCAGTGGAAATGATGTTTGGGCTTCGTTCCGTTCCGTTCATTTTAGTTCGAGGGAAGATATTTGTAAGTAGCGGTTATAAAATAGTCCGAAATGCTTTAACTTTGTCAAATCATTCTTCATTTAAGGTGCTTTTTGTGTATTATTCCTGCGATGATGAAATGACTTTTGTAAGCGGGGATTCAACATATTTGTGCTCCGAACACCCCATAGGGATGAGGTATAAAAGTTGAGTTTTAAAAAAATAACCATACACGTATGAAACGAGCCCCGACCCTCGGGACGATTTTGATACGACCTTAAGAATAAATTATTTACGTATGAAAATTGTTATAGCCGGAGCAGGTGAGACAGGAACTCACTTATCGAAAATGCTTTCAAAAGAAGGTCAACAAATCACTCTTTTGGATAATGACAATCTCAAATTAGTCAAGCTTAAAAATTCGCTTCATATTGACTTTGTGCTCGGAGAACCCATTTCCATTCAAGCCTTAAAAGAGGCAGGCGTTGAACATGCCGATTTATTTGTTGCCGTCACTCCTTCGGAAACAGAAAACATGACGGCCTGTTTTCTGGCGGCTAAGTTAGGTGCTCAGAAAACCATTGCCCGGATCGACAACAATGAATATTTGTCGAATGATTACAAACAAATGTTTGCCGAAATGGGAATCACTTCCATGATTTATCCGGAAATGCTGGCTGCGCATGAAGTGGTTCAAGCATTAAAAGCCACATGGTTACGCGAATACATCAGTTTTGAGAACAACGCCATGGTGCTTGGCGGAATTAAAATTCGCGATCATGCCAATGTGTTGAACAAACCTTTTAATTCAGGTTATTTTGATCATTCTCGTTTCCGAATTGTTGCTATCAAACGTAACAATGAAACGATTATTCCTAAGGGAAGTGACGTTGTTCTGAACGGTGATTTGGTTTATTTCATTACCACCCCTGATCACTTGGACTTTGTTCGTCAAGAAACAGGGAAAAAATTATACGAAGTCAATAACGTCATGATCATGGGCGGGAGTCGCATTGCGGAACGGATTGCGGAATGCATTCCCGATGCTATGCGTGTGAAATTGATTGAACTTGACAAAGAGAAAGCCCATCGCTTGGGCGAAAAATTAAACAATGTGCTGGTGGTAAACGGCGACGGTCGCGACGTCGATTTTCTGAGAGAAGAAGATATTGAAGAAATGAACGCTTTTGTGGCGTTGACCGATAATTCGGAAGCCAATATTTTGGCATGTTCCGTCGCCAAACGATTCGGCATTTTAAAGACAATTGCCGAAGTGGAAAATATGGAATACATTCCGATGGCAGAGAGCTTGGACGTTGGAGCAATTTTGAACAAGAAATTGCTGTCAGCTAGCACTATATATCAATATACCATCAATGCAAAAGTTTCTAACGTCAAGTGTTTGACCAATGTGGAAGCTGTGGTGATTGAGTTCATTGTGAAAGAGGGCTCTTATTTCACGCAAACGCAGGTGAAGAACCTGAATCTGCCGGATAATGTCAACATTGGCGGATTAATTCGAAATGGAGAAGGGATGGTTGTGAACGGAAGTACCATGATTCAGGCAGATGATCATGTGATTATTTTTTGTATGATATCGGCTATCCCCGATTTAGCAAAATTGTTTACGATACCATCATAAATAAAAAAGCTGCTGATTCATGAAAAATCAACAGCTTTAACATACAACAATGTAGAATTCATTTCACAGCTTCTGCCAATTCAGCGCCTGATTTAAATTTTGCCACTTTTTTAGCTTCAATGGTGATCGGTTTTTTTGTTGCGGGATTGATACCGTTACGTGCTTCTTTTTGTACGACAGAAAATGTGCCAAACCCTACCAAACTTACTTTGTCACCTTTTTTTAATGCTTCTGTGATGGCATTAATAGTTGCGTCCAATGCTTTTTTTGCATCATTTTTTGTTAACCCGGCTTCAGCTGCAATTGCGCTAACTAATTCTCCCTTGTTCATAAAATAAAATTTTTAATTGTTTAGAAATAGATAAAATAGCAGAATACAGCATGCAAAGATACACGATTCTCTTAATAAAGCAACTTTTTGCCTTTTTTTTTTACAAAAATCGAGCGTTTTATTCATAAAATATGTTTCTTAGCATAAAAACAAGACTATTTTCTCTATTTTTGTTTCAAAAATAACGATATGACAGGTCAACAGCATTCCCATTTTTCGTTTCTTACTCCGATTGTTCTCAATTTATTGATAATAAATTTTCTTGTCTGGCTGGCAAGCATTGTCTTGATGCGAACTTCCGGCATTGATCTGGCCGAACTGATTGGCCTGCATTATTGGCAGTCGGCAGCTTTTAATCCGTTGCAATTTCTCAGTTATATGTTTATGCATGGTTCCTTTGATCATATTTTCTTCAATATGTTCGGACTTTTTATGTTTGGACCTGTTTTGGAGCAGGTGTGGGGAGGGAAACGTTTTTTGTTCTTTTATTTGTTCACGGGAGTTGGAGCCGGCATTGTGCAGGAACTTTTTTGGACATATCAGTTATTGCCTTACATTGGTTCGGCAGCTACGAACATCATTTTTCAGGGAGGCATTGAACCCATCACCATTGGTGCCTCGGGAGCTATCTTTGGCATTTTGTTGGCCTTTGCCATGATTTTCCCTGACGCAAAGCTGATGCTTTTCTTTTTGCCGATTCCCATCAAAGCAAAATATTTTGTCCCCATGTATGCATTCGTGGAACTTTTTCTGGGTGTGGCTCAGTTTTCAGGCGATAATGTGGCACATTTTGCTCACTTGGGAGGCGCTTTGTTTGGATTAATCTTGATACTGATTTGGAAGAAACATCCTAAATATAACTAAATCATTTCATTATGCCTCTTTTTGATGAACATCGTCATCGATTTCAGCAAGAGCCCATGTTGAAAAATTTGCTTTACATCAACATTGCTGTTTTTGTAATCATTCAACTGGTGATCTTAACATTGCGATTGTTTAATGCGAATGTTGATTTCGTGATCCGTTACGGAGAGTTGCCTTCTAATGTGGCGATTCTTCTGCAACAGCCATGGACGTTGATCACCTATATGTTTTTACACCTTGATTTTTGGCATCTCTTGTTCAACATGCTTTGTTTATATTGGTTTGGACAACTTTTTTTGCTCTATTTTTCACCGAAGCACCTCTTTAGCCTCTATCTTGTCGGAGGATGGTTTGGAGCTTTATTCTACATTGGCGCTTACAATATTTTCCCCTATTTTGATTTGGTCAGAGATCACAGTTTTCTGCTTGGTGCTTCTGCTTCCATCATGGCCATTATCGTAGCCGTTGCCACGCACGTTCCGAACTTTGAAGTTCCTTTGTGGTTAATTGGAAGAATAAAACTCAAATACATTGCTATCTTTGCAGTCACTATCAGTGTGTTGGGTGTTTCGTCCAACAATGCGGGCGGAGAATTTTCTCATTTAGGAGGAGCGTTGGCCGGATTCTTTTTTGCACGACGCTTTCATGCCGGAAAAGATATTACCAAATGGCTCAATCAATTCATTGATTGGATTATTACGTTATTCAAACCAAAACCTAAAAAGTTTAAAGTCACTTACGGAAGGCCAAAACCGGATGCTTATTATAACAAAAAAGCGTTTGATCAGGAAAAAGAGATTGATCGGATTCTTGAAAAAATTAAACGATCAGGATATGACAGCCTGTCGGCCGAAGAAAAGAAAACCCTTTTTGATCGAAGCAACAAATCAAATTAGCTCTTGAGAAAGATTGTCAAAATAGTTCTGATTGTTATCAATGCCTTGTTTGCCGCAGGCATGTTGATGGGAAAATTTGCTACGCTTATTGCGCCGCTTCACTATTCCATTTTTGCTTATTGCGGGCTGATGTTCCCGTTTTTTTTGGTAGTCAACATTTTGTTTTTCCTTTTTTGGATCGTGATTCGCCATTGGCGTTGGAGTTTCATTTCGCTCATCACAATATTGCTTTGTTTCAACAACATTCAAAACACGTTTCCTGTTCATCTTAAACATCACACGGTTAACGACACGGTTCCTCAGCTTACAATCATGAGTTACAATATCGATGCATTTGGACAATATCAACCTGTGCCTGAAGATCGGATTGGAGGCGGTCTGCTTTCGTTTATCAACAGTCAACATGCGGATGTGGTTTGTTTACAGGAGTTTTATGTGTATAAATCGCACAAGAAAAAGGTGAACGAAGAAAATATACTGCGATTATTGTCCAATTTTCCGTATCATTTCATTAATTACTCCATGAAAGCGGAATCATCCAATGAAGGATTGGCTATTTTCTCTCGTTATCCGATTTTAGATCATGGGGCCAGTCGCTTTGACAAAGGATATTATTCAACCATCTATGCCGATATTGATGTCAACGGGAAAATCATTCGGGTATTTAATCATCACATGGAATCGTATAAATTTTCGTTGAATGATCGAAAGCATTATGCCGATTTAGTGAGTGACTTTTCAGCTGAGCAATTTCACAATGTGGCGTTGACATTTTCAACGAAAATGAATCAGGCATACGAATTGCGCGCAAGACAAGCCGATACGGTTGCCGACATTATTGCCCGATCTCCCTATCCGGTTATTGTTTGCGGGGATTTCAATGATGTTCCTGTTTCGTACACTTATACGACCATCAAGGGAAAATTGATCGATGTGTTTGCTGCAGTGGGTTCAGGTTACGGGAATACTTACAGCAGCAAGTATTTTCCTTTCCGAATTGATTACATCATGTGTGATCGCCGATTTCAGCCGGTTTCATTCCATGTGGTGAAAGTGCATCATTCCGATCATTATCCAATCATTGCAAAAGTGGCTTTTTAGTTAGACATGTGTTTAAGTAGATTTATGTTTATGGTACTCAACAAACGTTTTTCTTTCGCGGTTCGTTTCCATGTGATCTTGGTTTTGTCTGCGTTGATGACCTTCGGAGGATGTTCCACCAAAAAAAGGTTTGACGTTGACACCAAAGCCATTGCCTTGAATGTTCCGATCTATCCTTTTGAACAAGATTTTTTTGCTATTGACACATTGCATGTAGCCGACGGATTGGCTCAATTGCATCGCAAATATGGAGAATATTTGAATTTGTATTTAAGAGATATCATGCAATTTGATACGTTGGGAAATCCTGCGGTGAACGACGAAGTGCGAGCTTTTTTAAGAGATACCGCAGTTCGGAGTATTTTTCGCGAAACCATTCGACAGTATGCCCATGACTCAGACATTGTGGCTGCGGTGACGGATGCTTTCAAGCGGTTTCACTATTTTTTCCCTCAAAATCCTATTCCGAAACTTTATTTTCATGTTTCGATGTTCAATCAGTCATTAGTCACTAACGATAGCATTGTGTCATTAAGTGCCGATAACTATTTAGGCCCAAATTATTATTGGTACAAGAAAGTGGTGTATGAGTATCTTCGATATAACATGAAACGGGATAAAGTAGCTTCCGATTTTGTTTTAGCTTATTTATTGACTCAGTTTCCGATGCCTTCATCCGACCGTTTTCTTGACAACATGCTTTATCGAGGAAAGATGATGTATGTGTTGGCTGCTTTGATGCCTGAGCAAAAGAAAGATGTCTTAATGGGTTACACTTCGCAGCAGATGGAATGGTGTAAGAAAAATGAAAAGGCGATTTGGCTTAATTTGCTTGACAATAAACAATTATATAGCACTGATCCGATGATTGCCACCGCATATCTTAATGATGCTCCTTTCACGTCTTATGTGTCTCAAGATTCGCCGGGACGTATCGGGGTTTGGTTGGGATGGCAAATTGTGACTCAATACATGGATCATCATCCGGATATTACGCTTCCTCAACTGATGGCAGATCATCATTATCAGCAAATGCTCGAAGCATCGGGATATAAACCTTAATTTTATTGCCCTATGGGAACCAACGGAGTTCAACAAAAAAGGCTTTTTCTTTTGGATGCTTATGCTCTCATTTACAGAGCTTATTATGCATTTTTGAAAAATCCGCGTTACAATTCAAAAGGCGTCAACACGTCCGCAGTGCTGGGATTTGTCAATACGTTGGAAGAAGTCTTAAGGCGTGAACAGCCTTCGCATATTGCCGTTGTTTTCGATCCGTCAGGGCCGACGTTTAGGCACGAAGCCTATGCCCAATATAAGGCGAATCGGGAAGCATCTCCCGAAGACATTCGAACATCTGTTCCCGTTATCAAAGAGATTGTTCAATCCTACCGCATTCCGGTTGTTCAGGTGGAAGGCTTTGAGGCGGATGATGTGATCGGTACATTGGCGATGTTGGCTTCCGAAAAAGGGTTTGATGTGTTCATGATGACACCCGACAAAGATTACGGGCAATTAGTGAACGAACATCGGTTTATTTATAAACCAAAATTTGCCGGCAATGATTTTGAAATTCTCGGCATTGAAGAGGTAATCAGGAAGTTTGATATTCAATCGCCCGCTCAAGTCATTGATTGGCTGGCGCTGACCGGAGATCAAGCTGATAACATCCCTGGATGTCCCAACGTGGGGCCAAAGAAAGCAAGTTTGTTGTTAAAAGAATTTCATTCCATCGATCAACTCCTTGAAAATACGGATCAGTTGAAAGGAAGTTTGAAACAAACCATCGAAGAGCATAAAGATCAAATTCGGTTTTCACGTTTTCTGGCTACCATCAAAACGGATGTTCCTTTAGAATGGAATGAAACAGCCTTGCTTCGTGAAGAACCCGATAAGGATCAATTGATGGCTCTGTTTTCGGATTTGGAATTTCGAACGTTATTGACAAAACTGAATGATACTCGCCTTGTTGTGGGGACAAAACCGGAAGAAAAGGGCTCAACGACGGCGTATCAGCAGGATTTGTTTGAAACAGCTCCGGTTCATGAGCCGGACGTGTTGCAACCGACGAGCATGGGCCATTTGCAATCTGCCGAAACGGTGGCTCATCGTTATGAAGCTGTTCAAACAGAAGCGCAACGGCGTGATTTGTTGGATCAACTGCTCAGGCAAAGCAGTGTTAGTTTCGATACAGAGACGGATTCTTTAGAGGCTGTTTCTGCCCATTTAGTGGGATTGTCCTTCAGCTGGAAAGCTCATGAAGCTTATTATGTTCCCATTCCTGAAGATCAACAAGAGGCACAAAAAATTGTTCATGAGTTTTTGCCTTTTTTCAACAATGATCAGATTGAAAAAATTGGGCAGAACATGAAGTTTGACTTGCTGGTTCTTTCCAATTACGGAGTAGAAGTGAAAGGCCCTTTGTTCGATACCATGATTGCCCATTATTTGCTGCAGCCGGAATTACGGCATAACATGGACTATTTGGCTGAAATTTTATTGTCTTACAAAACGATTCATATTGATGAGTTGATTGGCAAACGAACTCCTCAACAGCGATCGATGCGCTCCGTGGAGTTGCCGATCATCACTGAGTATGCAGCAGAAGATGCTGATATTACTTTTCAGTTGAAACAAATTTTGGAACAGAAGATCAAAGAGGCTCACATTGAAGAATTGTTTTACGGGATGGAAATGCCGTTGATGAACGTGTTGACCATCATGGAGAAAAACGGAGTGTTGATTGATGATTTTGCGTTAAAGCAAAGTTCCGAATTGTTGACAAATGACTTGATCAAACTCGAACAAGAAATTTATGAATTGGCCAATTTTCGGTTTAACATCAGTTCGGCCAAGCAAGTGGGCGAGGTGCTTTTTGAGCGACTTCAGATTGTTGACAAACCCAAAAAGACCAAAACCGGTCAATATTCCACCGGCGAAGAGGTGTTGGAGTCATTGAAAGGGAAGCATCCCATTGTTGACAAGATACTTGAATACAGAGGATTGAAGAAACTTCTCAACACGTACATCGATGCTTTGCCGACGTTGATTAATCCTAAAACAGGGAAAATTCATACTTCGTTCAATCAGACGGTGACGGCAACCGGCAGGTTAAGCTCAAGTAATCCTAATTTGCAAAACATTCCTGTACGTGATGAACAAGGAAAAGAAATTCGGAAAGCCTTTATTCCTGAACCCGGATGTTTGTTTCTGGCTGCCGATTATTCGCAGATCGAATTGCGTATTATGGCCCATTTGAGCAAAGATCCTGCCATGATTGAGGCGTTTCTTTCCGGTGAAGATATTCATGCCGCCACGGCATCCAAAATTTTTAAGGTTCCCCTTGAAATGGTCACCAATGAGATGCGCCGCAAAGCCAAAACGGCTAATTTTGGGATCATTTACGGCATATCGGTATTCGGACTTGCCGAACGACTGAATGTGCCTCGTTCGGAAGCAAAGGAGCTTATTGATCAATATTTTGAAACCTATCCATTGGTAAAAGAATACATGGATCATTGCATTGAAGAGGCACACAAAAACGGGTGGGTCGAAACATTGTTTAAACGGAAACGATTTCTGCCTGACATCAACTCGCAAAATGCCAATGTGCGTGGCTTTGCCGAACGAAATGCCATCAATGCGCCTATTCAGGGCACCGCTGCCGATATCATTAAATTGGCAATGATTCGGATTCAGCGTCGGTTTTCCGAGTCGGCAGTGCGTACTTCCATGATTTTGCAAGTTCACGACGAATTGGATTTCAACGTTTATCCGGATGAATTGTCCGTTGTTCAACATTGGATTGTTGAAGAAATGGAACAGGTGGTTCCGTTGCTTGTCCCTTTGAAGGTGGAAGTGGGCATTGGATCCAATTGGCTCGAAGCGCATTAATCAGATTATTGGTCTGATTTGTAACGTAATTGTTCGAGCAGAAAAGAAATTTCCATGCGGTCAATTCCTGCTTTTTCCAAATAAGGAATGTCTTGGTCAAACGATAAAAAGAAATCAGCATGTTCTTGTCGAAAAAGGCGGATGCTTTGCAGGTAACGCGTGATGGCTTCTTTTCGATTTTTCATGACCCATGCAATATGTCCGGCATTGAGCCAGTCATGTTTGGTTGGAGATGTTTCCAAAATTTTCAGCGCATATTTTTCTGCTTGTTCTGTTTTCCCGCTCAAAAATGAACTCCATGCAATGGCTCGCCACACTTTAGGATCCGGTTTTGACAATTCCACTTTGAAATAGGCATTCAGCGCATCCGAATAGTTTTGTTTTTGGACTAAGAGATGCCCAATTTGCATGGAAATGGATAAATCTTCTCCTTTTTCAAGCGAATCGGCAAAGCGATAATAGGTGAGGGCTTCATCCACATTGCCGATCATTTTGAAACAAAAAGCGATTTTGCGTGTGAGCCATTTTTGGTTGCTCAAAAGTGCTTCCGCTTTCAAAAAGTAGTCGAGCGCCTCTTGAAAATGGCGTTGTTGTTGAGCGCAAAATCCCATTTTCTGATAAATCATGCCTTTGTCATCAGATAGATCAATGAGTTGTCCATAGAGTTCCATCGCTTCTTCATAATGTTCATGATTGAAGTAAAAGTCTGCCACGCTCATTTGCTGTTCCGAAGTGAACTGAAGATGTTCATAAAGCCACGTTTTATGAAGCTTCAGGGCATGATCAAAAAGGGGATAAAAATCATGACGATATGGATTTAGTTTGAAAAAACGGTATAAATCCTGAATGTATTGATTTGAAATTTGTTCGCGTTTTTTCTCTTTGGGTATTTGTTGCTCCGTTTTAGCCGCTTCCATTAGTTGTTCATTCTCCATTTTGATTGCCTGCATCATCATGTTTCGTTGTGATTCGGGCATCGACTTGAGGCTGAAAGCTAAAGAGTATTTATCGGAATTGCATAGGAAACTGTTGTTGACCAATAACTGAATCATGGCACTTTTTGATTCAAAAAGAGAAGCAATTTCAGAATAATTTTCATCAAAAGGGAGCAGCCAGTTCATTGCCTGACCAAAGAAAGGATATTGTTTGAGCTGTGCAAAGGTATTCATATACACATCAGCTCCTTGAATTTGCAATTCACTCATTTCCATTAATTTGTCGGCAACGCCACTTTTTTCAATCATTTCTTGCCAATCGGGATTTTTATCTTCCCACTCTTCGGGCGAAACCCAACTCTCCATGTCTAATTTATCTTGAAGATGAGGAGCCATTTTCATCATTTCGGGCAATATTTCTTCCTGAATTTTTTTGGAAATGCGTTCGGTATCGGCCGATCTGATAAATTGAATGAGAATGGTTTTCATGGACTGACGGAAATCGGGATGATCAAGCAACATGTCAAGTCGTTGTCCGATGAGCGGATAGTATGGGAGCCGATTCGAATACTTAGCCCCGACAGCCCAAATCCCCACGAGTGCACGTTGACGGATCAATTCACAGTCATTCATTGCGGCATCCATTAATACCAGCATCCTTTCTTCGTTGAAATGGCGTAACAGATAGAATGTCAGTGCTGAAATAAAGAAGGCTTTATCGATGGACGAAATGAATTCGGACGAGATCATTTTTGAAAGTTGTTCGTTCGAGTCGGCTTGTGACACTAAGATTTGTTCAAATGCGGCTAACCGTACCTGTTCATGTTTTCTGGCTTTGTCCAATGAACTTACGTCGTTGCTGTTGCCTTTTTCTAAGAGAGAAATCAGCAGATATCCGGAAGAGAGCGATTCCAATTCTGAGAAGTAATCTTTTTGCAATTCGGGATGTAGCCGATAATACCTAATTTGTTGATATTGAAAACCGCTTCCGGCAAAGATGAGCGATTCTTCTTTGAGTGAATCAAGCAACTGCAAGGCTTGCCGAATCATGGAGAAATAAATTGTTCCCCGTTGAGGATCTTCTACGCCTTCTTCCACATATTGAATGAGCAATCGATAATTAAATTCTAAATCGTTGATAGAGTCAATGACGGGAATGATTTGATCCTGTATGACCCAGTGACGAAGTAAATCCAGCGATGATTTCAAATGATGTTGAAGTATCAATGCTTCGATGATGGCGGAGCGTTTTTCTATGTCGTTTGATTGCATAACAACGTTATTTTTTTATTCAATGATTGGATTGGCTTGCAATGGTGTCAGCCTGCGTTTTATTTTTTGCTTCGATGACCTGCTGTTCAGGCAGATGGATGTAATAGAGTTTGTCTTCGCTTTGTTTGATCCCTGATATCGGATTGGTG
>Ga0315298_1001334_pt1 | contig 45728 bp, 41 predicted proteins | sample WHS_1_MG_FD_203077 | JGI IMG/M metagenome (GOLD analysis project Ga0315298, IMG submission 203077) | Extremophilic microbial mat communities from Washburn Hot Springs, YNP, Wyoming, USA - WHS_1_MG | ecosystem: Environmental > Aquatic > Thermal springs > Hot (42-90C) | place: USA: Wyoming...
CGACTCCAGTCGGGGTGGGCGGCCAACAGGGCGCGTATCTGGTCCAGTTGCTCTGGTCCAATTTGACGGCCCCGGATTTGTAACTTTTCGGTCACGGCTTGAGTGTGACCGGGAAGCCAAATAGACGTCAGCTTTTTTTAACGCATTTTTAAAGCGCTAAACACGTACGTGGGAGAGGGTGACGCGAAGCGGCGGGTGAGGGTTGCCCGCGCCCCTTTCGGGCCATGTTGCGTCTGACAGCATCAAAGCGAACAAACCATGATTCGAAAAGGGCGCGGGTAGTAGCCTCCAGCGTCTCGCTCACCCGCCGGTTCACCTCAATCTTGTCGTCCAGCGTGCCGAGGATGTGGGCAATGGCGCGTTGTTCCTCTCTATCGGTCGGTACCCTAACCAGCAGCGGATGAATGTGGTTCCGATTCAGGGTCGGCACTCCGCTTCCGGCGTTGAAATGGGAAAGATCAAGGGATCTCAGCAAGTAGTAGCAGAAGCGGGGATCGTTGCCCTTGAAATCCTTCACCCAGAGTGTGGTGTTGAGGGGCCAAAAGTCACTCTGGATAAACTGCCCGCCCCCAAGACTACCTGACCGCCCGATGACCACCCCGGGCCCACGAACTATCGCCTTGTCATGTGTCCCAACCGCACCGGTTGATGCAATCACCGGGTAAGGGCCAGGCTTGCGATCTGTCTCAGGGAGATCAAAGCCACGCTGAAGTGTCAGTACGCTGCCCAATGTCGTATTGATCCACTCACCCGCCATAGCTCTCGTCCTCCAACCGCTTTACAAGCGCCTCGATTTGGTGTTTCAAAACGGGAAGGTCTCTTTCCACGGTCCTCCACACTTCCTGCAAATCCACTCCGAAATACTCGTGAACGAGCACATTGCGCATGGCGACAATCTGCGCCCAAGGTATCTCAGGGTAGGATTCATGAAAGGCTTTGCCGAGCCGAGCGACCGCCTCTCCGATGAGCTGAATGTGGTAAAAGATCCAGGTCCGAATCAGTTCTTCCTGTTCAAACGCCTCTCGGCCCCGGGCGGCATACCGCTCGATGGCGGCGATGGCGTCCAAAATGTCTTTCAAGCGTTCCTTGGGTTCCCTCATAATGGGACGGCCTCTTGTAACACCTGCTCACGAATCCGGGGCTTGATGCCGCGACTGCTCACCACGTCCACCTTAACCCCCACCAGCTCCTGAAGCTCAAGCCAAAGCCCGGCGTGATCGAGCAGACTGCGGCCCGGCTCGAAGTCAACAATCAGATCAATATCGCTTTGTTCGCCCGCCTCCCCGCGGGCGACGGAGCCAAAGACCCGCACATTGCGGGCACCGTACTTGGCGCACACCTTCAGGATTTCCTCGCGTTTGACGTGCAACAGCTCCTCAAGCGTCATAGCCTAACTCCTTGAGTTTGGCGGCGATGGCAGCGTGGAGTTTGGCGGCTTCGGCCTGTTGCTCGCGCGCCATGCCGGCTTGTAGTTTCTGTGTCACGGCTGTCCATCCTTGGGTTCCTTGAAGAGCCGCTGATACGGCTCGAAACGGAAAATGACGCGCAGGGTGGATTTTCATCTCAACACTCCAAGTCGTTGCAGAAAAGCAACTTGTAGCACAAACACCCGTTTGACCCGCCGTATTATTTGCGCGCGCTGTTATTGGATAACGGCGCGCCGTTATTTTACGTGCGCCGTTCATAATAGCGTGCCTTTTTCTGGCCTTTCGCAATCAGCAACCCTTTCTCCACCATGCTCTTAAGCAAGCGATACGCTTGGTAGGGGCCCACTTGGCAAAGGGTGCAAGTCTCCTCCCGCGTAATACGGCCGAATTTGTCCACGTATTGCAACACCATCTGTTCTTGCTGCAAAGGCTCGAAGCCGCGCTGGCGGACGTAGGCGGCAGGTTGGCCCAAACGGCGATAGGTGGCCGCCGAGAGGTGCCAGGTGCGCCCCTTTCGTTCGCCTCGCGGTTCCACCAGTCCCGCTTCCACCAGGCGGTTGAGCACGACACGAACGTCGGATTCGGGTTTCTGGGTGAGGCGGGCTGCCTCTTCGGTGGTCAGGCGTCGGTCCTGCCAGAGGGCATTAAGGAGCAAGAGTTCGTCGAGGCGCAGGTCGCGGCCGGCGCGCGCTTCTTCGACCACCAAGCGGACGAAGTCGAGGTTCGCCTGCCCGCCGGGGAGGACCACCACGACGCTGGACTCGTTGCTGCGCTCATAGGAAGGCGCGGGCCGGCCGCCGTTGCCGTTGCCGGTGGCGTGGGCGCGGATGAACTCGACGGACTGCACGAACATGCCGGCCGAGCCGCAGCAGGGGTCGTAAACGCGCCCGCGGTAGGGTTCGAGCATCTCAACGAGCAGCTTGACCACGCAGCGGGGCGTGTAGAACTCGCCGCCTTTCTTGCCCTCGGCGCTGGCGAACTGGGAGAGGAAATATTCGTAAACGCGGCCCAACAGGTCAAACGCACCGCGCTTGACCTGTCCCTCACTCGGCCTTCGGCCACCCACTTCCACTGGGAGAGGGGCTGGGGGTGAGGGTTGATCTGATCGGAAAACAATGTTTGAGATCAGATCAATGAGCTGGCCGAGACGGGATTTGTCGAGCGCGGGGCGGGCGTAGTCTTTGGGCAGGACGCCTTTGAGGGCGGGGTTGTCGCGTTCGATGGCAGTCATGGCGTCGTCCACGAGCCGGCCGATAGTGGGCTGGCGGGCTTGGGATTTGAGGTGTGGCCAGCGGGCTTCGGGCGGCACCCAGAAGATGCTCTTGGCGCGGTATTCGTCGGGGTCTTCGGGGTCGGCGCCCTGAGCTTGCTCGGCGGCGAGCCGGGCGTGGTGTTCCTCGAAGGCGTCGGAGATGTATTTGAGGAAGATGAGGCCGAGGACGACGTGTTTGTATTCGGCCGCATCCATCGAGCCACGAAGGGCGTCGGCCATGCGCCACAGCTCGGTTTCGTAGCCGACTGTGGCGCCACAAGTGTTCGCAGGGTTTGCGTTGTTCTTTCGGTTGGCCAAGGTTTACCTCATCTGAAATTTGCGCAGTTGTGTGGTTTCGGCGCAGCTACCATTGTTGTTCACGTCAACTCGGTTGCTTGCGTCAGTCTCGATGCGAGCAACTCACTTCCCTGCATTCTACGTGTTATGTTTGGTTGACGATTAGGGTATGAAACCCGCCCCCGTGGTCAAGCCCGTATCCCAGAAGTGCGACGCGCTGCAATCACAAGGCAACATGTTATGAGATCAGCTCTTTACGCCGCGAAGCCCGCCTTTGGGTTGCTGAAGGGGTTATCGCCGGTGCCACATCAACTGGAAGTGCAAGCGATCAACAGGGGGGAATTCAACATCGGGGTCGGACTTGGCCATTGTCTTCAAGCTTCTCGGCCATTGCTCCCAATCTCATCTCCCTCAGCCGGGAAATCTCACCGCGTTACCAGCCCAAGACTCCAAAACTTCATTCTGGTGAGATTTCCGGGCCAGGCGACGAAGTCGCCCCGGTCCGCGCGGCGCGACAGAGTGACACGCTTGGAACGGACGCATTTATTTCGCCGCGATCATTCGGCTGCGGCTGCGCCGCGCTGAGAAATATTTGCTGCGACTCCGTCGCCCGCAAAAACCTCCCCCTTACCAGACCAAGACCCAAAACTTAATTCCGGCGAGATTTCCGGGTTGGTGAAGCGCTCGAATCTCAAGGCTCACAGTCCAATAGACTGAAAATGCCTGCATGAGGCAGGGTGCGCCCTTCGCCACTTTGCGCGTGCGCGCAATGCGAATGAGCGGCTGTGAGGGGCCTTGCCAAAGATTATTGTGCCGAAAAATGTTCGGGGAAAAACGCGAAGCCGGCAACCGATGGTGCCAGGGGAGGGAATTGAACCCACGACCAAGGGCTTATGAGTCCCCTGCTCTACCGCTGAGCTACCCTGGCAACTCCGGGCAAACGACAGGGACTATTATGTCCACGAATTGTTTTTGTGCAAGTGAATTTCCTTCTCGCCCGTTCCGAAGCTCGAGTTGTGCCAGGCACCATGCGCCGGTTCAATTCTGCCCGGACCCGGTTCTCCGGGTTTCAGGTGATGCCGGCTTCAGGAAACCCGCGCACCATTCAAGGAAGATCGAAACACCCGACAGTGTGTTGGCTACCACCTCGGCGAAATCCCCCGACTCACAAACGCCGGCATTAACTCTGGAGAATCTTCCGATGAGGACTGAAATCATGCATTTGACCGTGGTCAGACATGTCCGTAGCATCGACAAAAACTGAAGCCATGCGTAAAGCCAAAGGGTGCGTGTTCTGCGACATTGCTGCCGGAAAGGCTCCGGCATACAGAGTTTGTGAAGATGAACTCTCGATGTGCATCCTCGATATCAACCCGTTTGCACAAGGCCATTGTCTGGTGCTCCCGAAAAGGCATGTGCCATGGTGGCATGACCTCACAGACGAAGAAACAGTCAGTCTGTTCAAAATGGCAAGACACGTCGCCAAAAGCATCATGCGAGAGTTCAAGCCCGACTTCGTCTGCATGTACGCACGCGGACGAAGAATACCACACACGCACATTTTTCTGGTGCCGACCGTCGGAGGGGATGTCCTTGACCGGTTTTTCAATGCACTGGAAGGCGTTCAGGAGTCCCCGGTCAAGTTGGCCGGATTAAGGCGACCGGTCATCTTTCGGGAAGTTGCAAAACGGCTGAGGAAATCGCCAGACTTGATCGCTCAGCGCGGCGCAGCCGCAATTGAATGATCGAGGCGCAACAACGGCGTTGGTTGCAGGAATACCGCTATGTCGCACCGCGTTGAGCAGGGCGACTTCGTCGCCCAAGGGGGAGATGCGAGTCGGATCAGCGGACGAACAGTTCAAAGGCAAAAGCCTCGAACCACGAACTGACCTGCGATTTCCGCGCAGATTATCCAATATTATAGTCCAAAGGCCGCGCTGTCGTGACCGCACTGGTCGCCGCCAGAGAAGCAGATACCGACAAATTGAGGGCAAACTCGCAGTCTGAAAATCTTCGCAAATATGATCGAATTGTCAGTATAAGCATATAATACTCTTGAACTGTGGCGGGTTTTGTCGGTAGGCTCTGGACCAGCAAATCTGCCGGACCGCGGTCTGCTGTGGTCCGCGATGAATCAGGCAGAACAGAAACAAATAACACCATTCCAGCGCGACGAATATGTCCAACAGACCTCTGAATGTCGGTTTGGTGGGTGGCGGACGCGGTGCGTTCATCGTCCATCCTCATGAAAAAGCGATCCATTTCGACGGCACACGCCGTGTTGTAGCCGGCGCACTGTTTCCGGACCCGAAGATAGCACTCGAAGAGGCCGCCAATTGGCCTTACCCGATCAAAGGTTACGGGTCGTACGATGAAATGATTGCGGCAAACGCAAAACTCCCGGAAGAGGAAAAGCTGGATTACATCCTCATCGTGACGCCCAATCATGTCCATTACGATCCGGCCATGAAAGCATTGAAGGCCGGTATTCCGGTGTTCTGCGAGAAACCTCTTTGCCTGAACCTCAAGGAAGCCAATGACATTGTGCGCACCGTGCGCAAGCTGAACATTCCGTTTGGCGTGGCACACACGTACCTCGGGCATTGGACCAGCCGTCTTTCCCGATACATCGTCCGCAGCGGTTTGCTGGGCGAAGTGCGGTGGGTTGACAGCTACTACTTGCAAGGCTGGCTTGCCACCAAGCTCGAAGCCACAGGCCAGCAACAGGCTTCGTGGCGTGTCGATCCAAAACGCGCAGGTGCATCCGGCTGCGGCGGCGACATTGGCACACACGCGCTGATGCAGTTGCGTTATGTGACCGGCCTCGAAGTCACACAGGTGAGCGCCCAGCTTGAAACCTACGTCGAAGGACGGCAGTTGGACGATCACTTCACCGTTTATTGCAAACTCAACAACGGCGCCAAGGCCCTCGTGCGCGCTTCTCAAATCTGCATCGGCCACAAGAACGACCTCGGCATCGAGGTCGCCGGAACCAAAGGTACTCTGCGTTGGCGGCAGGAAGATCCCGAATGCATCACAATCCACCTGGCCAACCAGCCCGACCGCGTTTACTGGCGCGGTGCTGTCACCCCGGACGATGGATTCCTTCCCAAGGACATGCCTGCAGACCTCATGGCAGAACCAACAATTCCCAGCGGACATCCGGAGGCTTTCCACGACGCCTTTGCGCGTTTGCACAGGTGCTTCGAAGCCGACGTCCGCAAGTGGAAAGCGGGCAAGGAATTCTCCTGCGACGGTAGCAAGTACGCCAACGTCGAAGATGGTTGGATGGGCATCGCGTTCATCGAGACCTGCGTCAAGAGCAGCGCCAAGAAAGGCGCATGGACGCCCATGCCGAAGAAAATCTGAACAAATAATCTGATTCAAAATCCGATGGGGACGGTCAGCAGCCGTCCCCTTTTCATTTCTCAGCGGGGCGCGGCTGAGCGCCAAGCCTTCACTGAACGCATTTGTCTGGCTGGGATCGTTCTGTTGCGAATGTATTCGGACAAACAGCCCTGTCTCAACGGGGTCTGGAGATATGCGGGCTGGCCATTTTGGCATCAGTTGATTAGCCTACACGCCCATGATTGTGGTCATCGCCACCCGCAACAAACACAAAGTCGAAGAAATCCGCGCCTGTTTGGGTGAGGGATTTGATTACTTGACACTGCGTGACTTCCCGAATGCACCAGTGCCGGTTGAAGATCAGCCGACGTTTGCGGGCAATGCGACAAAGAAAGCATCCCTGCTTGCGCGATGGCTCGCAGAACAGCGCCTGCAGAGCCAAACTGTGTTTGTCCTTGCCGACGATTCAGGGCTCGAAGTCGATGCGCTCGGTGGCGCGCCGGGCGTCAACTCGGCAAGATTCGCCGCTCTGGACCGCGGCGGACAGAGCAACTCGACAGACGCGGAAAACAACACAAAACTTCTGCGGTTACTGGTGGGTGTTCCGCCGGATCGGCGCACAGCGCGGTTTCGGTGTGCAATCGCCCTTGCCCGGGTTGCGCCTGCCAGCCGGGCCGGAGACGAGTCCGAACCTTCGGGCACAAGAGTGGCTCGAGGCGAACCTCTTATATTCGAAGGCACATGCGAAGGCCGCATTTTGGAATCGCCGCGTGGAACCGCAGGGTTCGGATATGATCCGCTGTTCTTGCCCGATGGACACGCTCAGACTTTCGCCGAATTGGGCGATGAGGTGAAAAACAAGATCAGCCACCGCGCCAGAGCACTCGCGAAACTGCGCCGTTGGTTTGCAGAACAACGAAGACATGACTGATTCACGCCTGAATTCGTTTGACCCGCGGCCCTTTGGGAGTGTCTTCGACCAGCCACCCGCGGTTTTTCAGTTCGGTTCGGAGCGCGTCAGCGCGCGCGAAATCTTTGTTCTTGCGCGCTTGTTGTCGGGCCTCGACGAGGGCCAGAATCTCTGCCGGCACGCTGTTGGCAGATGGCCTGCCAACGCCGAGCACGCGGTCCATTTGTTCCCATGTTGCGAGTGCCGACGCCGCGCTTTCCGGAGTTGTCTGATTTGCCGCGAGTTGGCGGTTTTGTTCGCGCACCCAGTCGAACACGACAGCCCATGCAGCCGAGATGTTGAGATCGTCCTCGAGTGCGGCGGTGAACCTGTCGAGAGCAGATCTGTCTGGCTGTGCATGGGCGTTGGCTGCGATGGTCTGGAGCTTGTCGATACATTCGTCGATTCTTGCCAGGGCGCTGCGGGCGGCGCTCAGCCCGTCCAAGGTAAAGTTTAGCGGCTCGCGATAGTGGCTGCTGAGCAACTGATAACGTATTTCACGTCCGGCGAACCCGCGTTCGAGGATTTCACGCAGTGTGAAAAAATTGCCGAGGCTCTTTGACATTTTCCGGCCGTCCACGAGCAGATGCGCGCCATGGAGCCAGAAACGGACAAACGGGCGGCCTTCGGTTTGGAGGCCGGCGCCTTCGCTTTGGGCGATCTCATTTTCGTGGTGTGGGAAAATCAGGTCTTCGCCACCCAGATGCAAATCGAACTCAGGGCCGAGGTATTTGACGCTCATGGCGCTGCACTCGATGTGCCATCCGGGTCTTCCTTCCCCCCATGGGCTGGGCCAGAAAACGTCACCGTCTTCGGGTACTCGCGCTTTCCAGAGAGCGAAGTCGGCGACGGATTCCTTGGCGTATTCGTCTGCCTCGACACGCATGTGTTCGGGAGAAGGTTCGAGTTTGAGGTTGAGCAAACGCCCGTAGCGGGCGCCGGCCGCCATGTATCTGTCGATGCTGAAATACACCGATCCATCGGGTGCCTGGTAGGCATAACCGCGCTCGATCAGGCGCCGAATAATGTCCTGCATTTCGGCGATGTGCTCGGTGGCGCGCGGCATATGATGAGGCGGCAGGATGTTCAGCGTTTTGGAGTCTTCGAGGAACGCTGTGAGATAACGGCCTGTGTATTCTGCCAATGGAATGCCTGTTTGCCGAACGCGCCTGATGATTTTGTCCTCGACGTCCGTGATGTTCATCACATGGGTTACAGTGTAGCCGCAGAACTCGAGTGTCCGACGGACCAAATCGGCGAAGACAAATGTTCGGAAGTTTCCGATGTGACCGAAGTCATAGACGGTTGGCCCGCAGCAATACATGCCGACTCGCCGGCCCTCCGGGTCCAGCGGCACGAATTCTTCGATTGACCGCGTCAGCGTGTTGAACAAACGCAACCCCATAATCAAGTTCGGCAAGGAGTGTAGATGCTACTGTGCGGAGGCAAAAGAGAAAACGTTGTTTGCCGCGCTCGAGTTTTCCATTGAACAATAACAGTCTCTTGGTAGGCTGTGGGAGGCATTTACCGTAACGGCCATGAAACGCAAAGTCAGTATCCGACCGCAGCGTGTCGCCTTGCACGGCTCGCGTTCGGCAACTTCAACCGATCAGGAGTCAAAATGAACCCTCAAACCAATCGTTATCCCAAACTTCACAACGCAATGTGGCCCGGTTTGGTCGGAAAAGGCTCTCCGGGCGCCGAACCTTGCATCGACCTTGACAAAATGTTGGATTTGACCGCGGCAGCCGAAGTCGGCGGTGTCAGGTTCGATGGCGTGGACATATTCCTCTACGAGCCTCATATCGCCATCGACATCAGCGACGATGACCTGAAACGGATCGCCGACCGGATCAGCGCCAAAGGTTTTGTTGTTGGATCTGTTGTGGCGCCGATCTGGCCGCCGACCGGTGGTGGCTCGGCAATGGGCAGCGACGAGGAACGCATTCGCTTCGTCAATCAGGTTCGTAAAGCCTGCAGAATCGGATCCAAACTCCGCGAGTGGGGTGTCCGCCCGTACGGCGTCGTCCGTATCGATTCCGCGTGCAGTGTGGCTGATTGGGCCAAAGACCCGGAAACAAACACAAAGCGCATCGCAGAAACTTTCCGCGAAGCATGCAACGTCGCCGAGGACTTTGGCGAGCGCCTCGCTGCCGAGGGCGAGATTTGCTGGGGCGGAATGCACAGTTGGCGCAAGGTGATCAATCTGCTCGAGGCCGTCGGCAAACCCGAAACTCTCGGTTTCCAGGCAGACATGGCGCACACACTCCTGTTCCTGCTTGGTTACAACGCCCCTGAAGACGCCCTCCTGCCGCAAGATTATGATTGGCAGGACAAATCTGTTTTCGATGAAGCAATGCGCAAACTGACAGACCAGCTTCGGCCATGGACAATCGATTTCCACGTCGCACAAAACGACGCCACCGTCAAAGGGTCCGGCACACACGATAAAACAGGTCACCATTGCCTCCCCACAGACCCGAACGGCAAGCTCGACATCCCGCGCCACGCCGGGTTCTGGTTGCGTGACGCCAACGGCAATGTCACCCGCGCCTTCAAGCATGTTTGCTGGGACGGCTGCATGTTCCCGAATGAAGTGATGATGCAGCCTAAAACATGGAACGATATCCTCTCGGTGATGATCGCCGTTCGTGACGCCCACGGTTGGACTGAAGAACCTGCCGTCGCTCCGGCCCAAGAGCCAACTGCAGCCGAGATTTCAGCGCCTCGGCCCGCAAGCCGGGCTCCGGCAAAACGCGCGCCTGCCATAAAGAAAGCAAAGACCGTTGCGCGGCCAAAGGCCGCCACACCCGTGCCGCCCAAAAAGACTGCCAAGCCCGCGAAACCTGTCAGCGCGAAACCGGCAGTCCGCAAACCGGCAGCAAAAACCACCAAACCGGCCAAGAAGACAAAAGGTGCGGCCAAAACCAGTGCCAAACCGGTCGGCAAAGCAGGCACAAAAAAGCAGCGCGCAAAAGGCCGCCGTTGACACTTTAACCTCCGCGGGAGCGCTCCGGCGATTTGAGCGGGGCATGATGGGCTCGCCGGAACAGCTTTGGAGCGCATCTGCGGTTCAACCAAAACAGAACTAAATCCGACACAAGACTGAAATGGAAACACTCAACGTAGGACTCCTTGGTTGCGGGTTCATGGGCCGAACCCACGCAAACGCTTATCGCAGACTGCCCAACTTCTTCGACTCCGAGTACCAGCCGGTTCTAAAGGCAATCGGCGATGTCAACGCTGAGAAGGCCAAAGCCTTCGCCCAACGCTGGGGGTTCGAGTCGATTGAAACCGATTGGCGCAAATTGGTCGAACGTGAAGACATCGACCTCGTAGATATTTGCCTGCCAAACAACGTGCATGCCGAGGTTGCCATCGCGGCAGCCAAAGCCGGCAAGATGATCATTTGCGAGAAGCCATTGGCCATGAACGGCCAGCAGGGTGAGGAAATGGTCAAAGCCGTTGAAAAAGCCGGCGTCCCAAATTTCATCTCATACAACTACCGCCGGTTCCCCGCCGTGACCTTGGCAAAGAGACTCATCGATGAAGGAAAACTGGGTCGGGTGTTCCATTACCGGGCCAAGTTCCTTCAGGATTGGACGATCTCGAAGGACCTGCCGCAGGGCGGGGACGCTCTATGGCGGCTCGATGTGAAAGTCGCCGGCAGCGGCGTCACTGGCGATCTCCTCGCCCACTGCATCGACACCGCCATTTGGTTGAACGGGCCAATCACAGAAGTGTGCGCGATGACTGAAACATTCATCAAAGAACGCAAACATCAACTGACAGGCAAGGTCGAGAAGGTCGGCATTGACGATGCATGCGCGTTCCTCGCCCGGTTTGCAAACGGGTCGCTGGCCACATTCGAATCCACCCGATACGCCCGCGGGCACAAGGCGCTCTACACGTTCGAGATCAACGGCGAACACGCCTCGATCTTCTGGGACCTGCACGATTCGCACCGGCTCCAGTATTTCGAGCACCGCGATCCGGGTTACATCCGCGGTTGGCGAAGCATTCATGTGACTGACGGTGACCATCCTTATATGAACAAATGGTGGGTCCCCGGCCTGACAATCGGCTACGAACACAGTTTCGTGCATCAACTGGCTGATTTCCTCGAAGGTGTCGCCACCGGCAAACCGGCCAGCCCGACTTTCAAGGATGCGTTGCAAACGCAGTACGTTTGCGATGCCGTGCTCGCTTCAGGGCAAAGCCGGAAATGGGAAAAAGTAAAAACAGTCAAGTAAAGCAGCCCTGCAAAGCCAAACCAAAAGGCTGGATAAAGGGCTTGTCTGACAAACCGTAAGTGCGGGGAGGCTCCGCTCGGCCCGCATGTGATTCTGAAACATGCGGGCCGGAGCATCAGCGTGTAATCCGACGGTTCGGCGCTTCATTCTTGAACTGGTGGGCAGTGTTGTGAACACTCCGCTGCGGCATGACACCACCACGGGCTGTTGTTTTTGATTTGGGCGGCGTATTGGTCACGTTTGATTACCGGATAGCCGCGAGCCGGCTTTTGCCGCACATGAAAGTAACACGGGAAGAATTATGGCGTTTGTTGGAGAGCACGCCACTGCTCCTTGATTACGAAAGCGGAAACCTCTCGACAAACGAATTCTTTGATGCAGTCCGGACGGCTACAGGTTATTCGGGGAGTTTTGAGGAATTTTGCGAAGGGTTCACCAGCATGTTTGGGTACGTGCCTGAGATGGTTGCACTGCACGAAGAAGTCCGTGCGCGCGGTTTTCGAACCTACGTGCTTTCAAACACAAATGAGATCGCAATTGAACACTTTCGGCACAAGTACCCGTTCTTCAGCCGGTTTGACGGTTACGCTTTGTCCTACGATCCGGCTGTGCGCGCGTTGAAACCCGCAGCACGCATATATGAGAGAATCGAGGAACTGAGCGGGCTGAGCGGGGCGGATTTGTTTTATCTTGATGACGTGCCTGAGTACGTCGAAGCCGCCTGTGAACGCGGGTGGCAGGCAATTGTGCACCGGTCGGAACCGGAAACACGTCGGGCGTTGATTGATGTTGGCGTTTTGGGGTGAGGTTGCGTTCGGGACGGTAGCGTTTAATTTGCATTGTCATGGCGGCGGACGATTCAACCGCGCAAGGCTTCAAGCCGGTCCCGGATGCGATTCGAGCCTACTCCAAGCGCCAAGCGATGGACTGGAGCCTTGTGCTTCTCAGTCAAGGAATAGAATCCACCATCGAGCATCGTGACGATGACAACACGTGGTGGCTGTTGGTTGCCCCAGACCAGCTCGAGCGGGCGCGGTCGCTCATTCGGCTTTATCGCGCCGAGAACCTTGGCTGGGGTTGGCGGCAGAACCTCGGGTGGAACGGCCCTGTGTTTCATTGGGGCGCGTTGCTCTGGTGTTGGGTATTGATCCTTTTCCATTGGCTTGCCGGGGCGCTTGACGGACGACTTGGTGAAATCGGGGCGATGAACAGCAGCGCTTTGGGACAGGGCGAATGGTACCGTTTGTTTACCGCGGTCAGCCTTCACGCCGACCTCGCGCACCTCGCTGCGAACGCGTCAACAGGACTGATAGTGTTTGGTCTTGCCATGGCAAGGTACGGCGCCGGAACGAGTTTGTTGGCGGCATTCATCGCGGGGGCGGCGGGGAACCTTGCGGGCTGGTTTTTGCACGCTGCTCCGTACAGAGGTTTGGGCGCATCGGGCATGGTGATGGGTGGATTGGGGATGCTGGCGGTTCAATCTGTTTTTGTGCTGCGAAGGAACCCCAAAGCTCTGCGGCAGGTTTCAGCCGGGTTGATAGGCGGGTTTTTGCTTTTCGTGTTGGTTGGGCTCAATCCTGCCAGTGACGTCGTGGCGCACGCTGGTGGTTTCGTTGTGGGATTGGTCTTTGGATTGGGTCTTGCGCTGTTGCCGGACCGGGTTTCGGAGCATCCTTACAAAGAGCGCATTTCATGGACTGCGCTGTTTTTCCTGTTTGTGGGAACATGGGCTCTGGCATGGTTACACCGATGACCCCACCGAGTCTCTTGCGAAAGAACCGGGCAAACGAATTGGGTTGTGCAGCCGCAATGCGCAAGGCGCGCAACCTGTTGTTTGTTCTGGTTGTGGCAGAAGCAGTGGCGACGAGTTTGGCTGCCGAGCACAGGGGCGCCGGTTTTCTGGCGTGGACGGCCTTCGACAGTTGGCACTGGTCGGAGAGCGGCACCGAAAGAGTGTGCGAATCACCCGTCATCGATTGCCCGTTAGCGTGGCGGGAGCTGGTCATGTCATGGAATGCAAGAGCGCCATCCGGGACCGGCTTCAAGTTTGAAGTGCGTGCTTATGTTGGCGAGCGCCCAACGAGGTATTACGTGATGGGTTTCTGGACAGAGGCATCCGGGGACTTTCCGCGGAATAGCGTCAACGGACAGCAGGACGCAGACGGGGAAGTGCGAACTGACACACTCGTGCTGCGGGAAGCTTGCCGGCGGGTCCAACTGCGTGTGACGTTCTACCGGTCTGCAGGGGTTGGCTGGCCGCGGCTGCGTTTTCTGGGCATTGCATTCTCTGATCCGACGGTGCGATTGCCGCCGCTCCGACCGAACACTGCGGCATGGGGACGAACTTTGGATGTGCCCTGCAGGTCGCAAGTGGATTACCCCGAGGGCGTCAGCGCGTGGTGCAGTCCAACATGCGTTTCAATGGTGCTGGCGTATTGGGCTCGCGCAATTCGAAGGCCCGAATTGGACAAGGACGTCCCGACCGTTGCCCGCGGAGTGCATGACCCGTCGTGGGAAGGCACGGGCAACTGGTCGTTCAACACGGCGTATGCGGGGCAATTCGACAGATTGCGCGCTTACGTAACCCGCTTGAGCGACGTTTCGGAAATTGAGGCATGGATTGCGCGCGGGGCGCCCGTGGTGACGTCTGTGTGTTACGATCTTTTGCGCGGTCGGGCGCGAACGCGCAACAGCGGCCACCTGATCGTTTGCGTAGGTTTCACTGACAAGGGGGACGTGGTTGTGAACGATCCAGGCACGCGCCAGGAAATGCGCCGATCGTTCCCGCGCGATGATTTCATGAAAGCGTGGGATTACTCGAACCGGACCGTTTACCTGATTTATCCGGTGAACTTTCGACCGCCGGCTGACCGGTTCGGGCACTGGACTGGAAAACGCTGAGCAGCAGTGCCACCTCTCAGAAAAACGGGTTGTTCGCCAGTTCTTCAGCAACTGTCGTTAGCGGACCGTGACCGGGGCAAATCAAAGTAGATGGCGGCAGTGAAAGGATATGCGTCATGATTTTGTCCCGTGCGAGTGCGGCGTTCCCCGGGGCCTTTCCCATCGAACCTGCGAACAAGCAATCCCCCACAAACGCGACGGATGGTGCGTTGCCGGGCCATCCTGTGACGACGTATGTGATTCCATCGTCTGCGTGTCCCGGCGTTGCTCTGGTTGAGATTCGAAAGTTGCCGAGCCGGAAAGACATTCGGGCATCAGCGGAGTCGGATGAGGCTCCGTTTGGGAAGCGTTGTGCCTGTGGGTGCGCGGCCTGAATCTGAGGCCATGCTGCGACGTGATCGTGGTGCCCATGGGTGATGAAAACAAAGCGGAGGTTCAGTGCGTTTTCACGCAGCAGATGCAGCACGGGTGCGGCATCAAATCCGGTGTCAAAAAGTGCTGCCATGCGCGTTACCGAATCCCACACAAGATAGCAGTTTACGGCGAATCCGCCCGAATTTGTGGTGATCATGCGGAGCTGTCGCCATCGGGCCACGTCAACAGGTGAGGGTTCCCATCCGCGGGCTATCCGCTCGAGCTTTGCGGGATCAAGTCCCAACAGATTCCCAACGCGTATGAAGTCGATTGGTTTGGGTAGAGTGCCGTTTTGTTCAAGGTCGTGGAGCTGGGCGGGAGTGAGCCCCGCTGCATGGGCGGTTGATTCGACTGAGACAGCGGAATGCAATCTGGCCTTGCGAATGATGTCGCCAATGTGGTCTTCGAGCGGCATGCGGTCGAGGGTATAGGGCGGTTTTTGGCGTGCAAGCGTGATTCGCTTGCTGCCGGGCGATGCTGTATTTGTTGACGACATTGTGAGTTGTCTGTGGCATATTCATCGCGAACAGTGTTTGTTGTCGGGTCGGTCTATGATGTCGGGGATGAGACCGTGGGATGAACGATTGATGGATTGGCCTGTTGGCTGGCACGTTGGGCGGCAGCGAGCGGAGTTGTTGAAATTGGCGTCACAGCAAAAATGAGCCGGTTCGAAAACCTTGAGTTTGACAGACGCACCGAGCGTGAGACCGAGACCACCGGTCTGAGCGATGAGGAACGCCGGCTGTGCGAGGCCGATGCGGCTTTGCGGCGCGGCGATTTCGAGCTTGCACTGCGGTGCTACGCGAAGGTGTTGGAGACCAATCCAAGAAATCCAGTGGCATGGGCCGGACAGGTTCGCATGTTGATCGAGCTGGGCGACTTCGATCAGGCAAACCGGTGGGCTGACAGCGCGATGGAACGTTTTCCGCGCGATCCCGAGGTTTTGGCTGCGAAATCGGTGGCGTTGGCGCGAAAGGGCGATTGGCAGGCGGCGTTGGCATTCTCGGATGCTGCGTTGGAGGAAGGCGCTGCCGTGCCATACGTCTGGTTGGCGAGGGGCGACGTGCTAATGGCCGGTCGCGAAAAGCGTGCTGATTATTGTTTCGGCAAAGCTCTGGCCGTGGCGCCAAAGGATTGGGTCTGGCCGTGGCTGATTTCGAGAGTGTTTTTCTATTACCGAAGGTTTTCTCTGGCACTGAAGTTCGTGAGCCAGGCGGTGGCAATGGACGGTGCGCAAGCGGTGGTTTGGGCCGATATGGGGCGGTGCCAGCATGCGCTCGGCCTGGCCGGCGCGGCAGCGGCCTCGTTCGCCCAGGCAAAACAGCTCGACGGGTCATGTCCGGAAGTTTTGATCGCCCTCGAGGAAAGCCAGGAAATCGGATTGGCGCAACGACTCACCGGAATTATGCGGCGGTGGTTCAGATTTTGAACATGAAACCACTGGAACGGCTTCTTGCGATTGCAGTGGACCGGGGTGCATCGGACCTGCACCTTGTTGCCGGCGCGCCGCCTGCGTTCCGGATTAATGGCGAAATCATACTCGCCGAAGAAGAGCCGGTTACGGCAGGCGAACTCCGGTCGCTCGTCAGAGATCTGCTGAACGAGGAGCAAATGGCAGTTTTCGAGCGTGACTGGGAATTGTGCGTGTCTGTGCATTTCCCGGAAATTGGCCGGGTGCGCGGCACTTTGTACCGCCGGAACGGCGGGCCGGAGTTCAGTTTCAGGTTTTGTGGCGAGTACATCCCGAGTCGTGAGGACCTTGGTTTGCCGCCGAAATTGGATGAGCTGGCGCGCCGGCCCAACGGACTTTTGCTGATCACAGGGCCGACCGGGTCGGGCAAGACGACGACGCTCAACTATCTGGTTGACCTCATAAATACGGAGAGGCGCTGCAAAATAGTGACCATCGAGGACCCGATCGAGTTCGTTCACTCGAACAAGAAAGCGATCGTCGTCCAACAGGAAGTGCTCACCGACACGCACTCATTCAATCGCGCGCTCATTCACGTGCTGCGACAGGACCCGGATGTGATCGTGGTGGGTGAGATCAGGGACCATGAAGCGATAGCGACAGCGCTTACGGCGGCAGAAACCGGTCATTTGGTGCTGGCGACGCTGCATGCGCCCGGTGTGATTCACGCGCTCGAACGGATCATAGGCGTGTTCGAGGGAGCAGCGCAGCGGCAGATAATCCTCCAGTTGGCGAGCACCTTGCAGGGTATAATCGCACAGGAGCTTCTGCCAAGCGTGGATCGCGCCAAGCGAACCCTTGCCTACGAATTGCTGGTGGTCAACAGCGCCGTGCGGAATGTCATTCGTGAAAACCAGCTTCACATGCTTGAGACAATAATGCAGACCGGAGGCAAGGACGGCATGGTGTTGTTGGACGCGTGCCTGCACGATCTTTATTGTCGTTGTCAGATAAGCTACGACGTGGCGTTAAGCCGCGCTCGGTATCCGGACAGAATAGCCAAGCGGACCGGGTAACGCGCGGTCGGCTTGTGGCAAGATGGGCCAGTTTTTGCGCACAGCAATGTCCGTGCTGGCTCTTGTGTTGATGGGGCTGGCAGTGGGCGCGTTTCTTCTGCGCTGGTACAAGCGCACCGAGGACAGGCCGGGTTTGCTGTTCAGTTGGCTGGTTACGCTGGCCACGGGGTTGTTTGTGGTGTTCGTGGTCGGACCGGTCGTTGGCCGGTTTGATTGGACAGCGGCGCTTTTCGGCGTGCCGCTGGCAGCTCTTGCGGGCTGGGTGATGGCAGTTGTATGGGCGCCGCGAATTGTCGAATGGCTTGGAAAGAAAGCCACCGACGTGATCTTCGGGGCTGAAACCCCGCCGGAGCCGACGCCCTGCTACTCGGTTGCCGAAGCGCATCGGAAGGCAGGCCGCTATGCATCCGCGATCGCCGAGGTGAAAAAACAATTGGAGCAGTTCCCAACCGATTTTGCAGGTTGGATGTTGCTCGCCGGGATTCACGCGGACAATCTCCATGACATGGACGGGGCAACGGCTGCTGTCGAGCAGTTGGTTGCGCAACCGGGGCATGCGCCGAAGAACATTGCATTTGCTTTGACCTGTTTGGCCGACTGGCAGTTGAAGTATTTGCGCGACCTTGAAATGGCAAAGGCCACATTCCAGAGAATAATCGACTTGTTTCCGGATTCGCCCGAGGCGCATTTCGCTCGGCAGAGGATTGCGCATCTGCCTTACAGATCAGTGGGACGCGACGGAACTCCGCCGCCTCCCATTCCCGTGCCTCGAACCGATGACCGGCTTGGGCTAAAAGCCGACCCAACTGAATACGGTCCTGCAGCGCCAGACGCCGCCGCCAAAGTGGTCGAACTGGTCGAGCAACTCGAAAAGCACCCTTATGACAACCAAACCCGCGAAGACCTTGCTCTGTTGTACGCGGAAAGCTTGGGTCGAGTGGATCTTGCAGCAGAACAACTCGAACAGTTGATCGCGCAAGAACATGTGTCCGACAAACAGGTTGTGCGGTGGTTGAATCTGCTCGCGGACCTCCAGGCAACGCGCGGCGGCAATTTGGCTGCAGCGCGCGAAGCATTACAGCGCATTATCGACCGTTTTCCCGGTAATCCGGCAGCGGAGCAGGCTCATCGCAGGCTTGCAACTTTGAACCTGGAACTGCGCGGTCTAAAAACGAAACCGTCCATCCCGCTTTCTGCCCCGCCAGAGATGCCCGGGTACAACGAGGAGCCTTGAGAAGCCAATTGGACGCCTACGTCTGCAGTAGTGACTGCAATGTCGGGCCTGAAACGTTTGCCACGCCGGGGGGTGGAGTGGATGTTGGCCTGCTACTGGGTCTGCAGGTGGAGAGCGATCTGTTTATCGACCTCGCTTGCAAGGTCAATGTTGCCTCCGAAAGCCGAACGCCGCGCCTGAACGATCACGCGGGTGATGTTGGGCTCGACTTCGTCCACGGCAACCCAGACAGTGCTGTTGTCAATTCGGGCCTCCAGAGTTTTGCCGATCGTATTTTCGCCGACAAGCCGGCCCATGTTACCGAGCACTGTCTTGGCTGCAGCGAACACTTGATCGAGCGGTCGTTCATAGCGGCTCTCGAGCCTGTCTTTTGCGAAGGGTTTGCCGAACTTCTTGTGACCGTCGGCGGTGCTGTAACATCCCACCGCAAGCCAAAGCACACAAAGACCAGCCAACAAAACTGAAAGGCGCGTTTTCATTCGGGCACCATTGCAATCATAACAGCCCGTGGCGTCAAGCTCTAACCGTTGGCGAGGCTCCGCCATATAGTTATACTGAGAAATCGATCATATTTGCGAAGATTTTCAGACTGCCGGTTTGCTCAGTTTGTCAGTATCTGCTTCTCTGCCAGCGAGTAGTGCAGTCACCACAGTGCAGCCTTTGGAGTGTAATACTGGATAATCTGCTCGGAAATCGCAGATCAGCGCGTGGTTCGAGACTTTTGCCTTCGAACTGTTCGTTCACTGATCCACCTCGCAAATCCCCCCGTGGGCGACGAAGTCGCCCTTTTCAGCGCGGCGCGACAGAGTGCCACGCATGGAACGGACGCATTTATTTCGCCGCGATCATTCGGTTGCGGCTGCGCCGCGCTGAGAATCGACCGGGCATTACCGCTACAATCCGCATCCATGGCTGCAAGTGTCGAGCTTCAACCTGCTCGGCCTCAATGTATGCGTGAAGAGCGGGCTTGATTTGCGGCATCCGAGCGCGCAAAGCTCAGGGGCATGAACCAGTCGCTGAAAGCAAGGGCAACTGCGGGAACGATTCTTCTGATGACTTTTTCGTTGGCTTTTGGAGCTTCCATGATCAATGCATCAACACGGGGAGAAAACCGGCAGCAGACCCAGAATACAACAAGGTGGCGGGCTGTTCACTTGATGTCGCCCGGTCACGACGGGTTGCCTCTGGTGCGGCGTGCGATTGTCGAGCGGCTGGTTCCGATGGGAGTGAACGTCCTTATTCTTGAAGTGAACTACGGTTTCAGTTGGAAGTCGCACCCGGAACTGGCGATGCCCGGGGCACTTACCCGTCAAGATGCTGAGGATTTGGCCGGGCTTTGTCGCGCTCGCGGCATTCGGTTGATCCCGCTGTTCAATTGTCTCGGACATCAATCATGGGCGAAAACAACTTTTCCACTGTTAACGAAACATCCGGAGTTCGATGAGACTCCTGATATCCCCATGGACAATCCGGGCATTTATTGTCGGAGCTGGTGCCCACAGCATCCCGGGGTGAACAAGGTCGTGTTTGCGTTGATGGACGAGCTGCTGGACGCGTTCAAGGCTGACGCACTGCACGTTGGCATGGACGAGGTGTTTCTGATCGCGCACCAGGGCTGTCCGCGGTGTCGTGGGCAGGACCCGGCCAGGCTGTTTGCTCGCGCGGTGAATGATTATCACAATCACCTTGTAGGCCGAAGGGGCGTTACAATGCTGATGTGGGGCGACCGTTTGCTTGACGACGCAGTGATGCATTACGGCCAGTGGGAATCGAGCCGAAACGGCACCGCGCCGGCAGTCGATATGGTGCCAAAAGACATCGTGATTTGCGATTGGCACTACGAAAAAAGGGATGATTACCCGTCGATCCCGTTCTTTCTCGGCAAAGGTTTCCGAGTTTTACCGTCGAGCTGGCGAAATGCCGATGCGGCGCTGGCTTTGTTGGAAGCCGGTCTTGCCCGGCATGATTCAAGAATGCTCGGGCATCTGTGCACGACATGGGCTGGCGGCGAACAGATCGCACGAGTTCTGCTCGGCGAGAGCAAACAGGAACGTCAGTCCCGTGACAATGCGCGCGAAGCAACGTTTGCTCTGGAATTGTGCATGGCAAGGCTGGGTTGTGAGCCCAACCGACTGGCAATCACACAAAAACAAGCAGCAGAATGGCGGGCAGAACGGCGTCTTATTGATGTGCACCAGCATGTGAACTATCGGGAGGATCATGTTCGCCGGTGCATTGGAATCATGGACAAAGTGGGGATTGGCCTTGTCGTAAACCTCAGCGGCGGCGCAGTAACGCACGCGCCGGGTGAAGCTTCTGAATTCGAGCGAAACCGGAAGCTCGCAGACAAGCTTTTCCCGGGCCGGTTCCTTCATTACTTCAGCCTGGATTACAAGGGCTGGGACGAGCCGGATTGGTCAGAGCGCGCCGTTGCGCAGGTGGACGAAGCCTTCCGGCTGGGTGCCGCCGGCCTGAAAGAGTACAAGCGACTTGGGCTGTACCTGCGCGACCGGAACGGGAAACTCATCCATGTAGATGACCCGAAGCTGGATGCAGTATGGAAACGGTGCGGCGAACTTGGCATGCCAGTGTCAATACACGTCGCAGACCCACAGGCTTTCTGGAAACCATACAACGACTCGAATGAGCGATGGAAAGAGCTCAAAGATCATCCGAACTGGTGGTTCGGGGACACCAACAAATATCCGTCGTTTGAAGCACTGGTGACTGCGCTGAACCGTGTCATCGAACGCCACCCCCAAACAACATTCGTATGTGTTCACTTCGCAAACAATGCAGAAGACCTCGACTGGGTCGAGCGCTCTTTGGACAAATACCCGAACATGATGGCCGATTTGGCGGCGCGAATCCCGGAAATCGGACGGCATGACCCGGCGCGCGTGCGCCGGCTGTTCCTGAAGCACCAGGACAGAATACTTTTCGGCACCGATTTTCAGGTCTATGACAGGCTCATTCTTGGGTCGAGCGGGAATGAACCGCCGCCCACTGACGATGCCGCATGCGCCTTCTTCGCAAAACACTGGCGCTGGCTCGAAACAACCGATCGCCAGTTCGAGCACATGACGCCAATTCAAGGGGATTGGAAAATAGACGCAATCGGTTTGCCTGCATACGTGCTGCGGAAAATCTACTTTGACAACGCGCGACGGCTGTTGCTGCGGTCCTTGCCCGCACCGGTCATTCGCGCGGTCAAGATCAAGCACGATTTCAAGCCCGACGGGAAATTGACCAAGGCGATTTGGCAAGGGGCGCCCGTTGCACGCATCGAATGCACCCTCAAAGAAGGCAGAGCGTGCCCTGCAATCTCGACTACGGCCCGGGTGCTCTGGTCTGACAGGTATTTGTATATCGGGTTTGAATCGCCGTACTCGGAGCTGACCGTGTTCACGCCGCCGAACCTGAAAACGGAACGAATGGGGCTTTGGGACAAGGACGTGGTCGAAGCGTTCATCGGCGCCGATCCCGGCAATCCAAATCATTACACCGAATTTGAAGTGGCGCCAACAGGCGAAAAACTCGATCTTGTGCTCGATTTGCCCGCAAAAGATTTCGCGTGGAGCAGCGGATTCGACACCGCCGTTCGGGTTGACCGCCAACGACGAGTTTGGACAACCGAAATGCGAATTCCACTGGCCGCACTTAGCTCGAAGCCGCCCGCGCCCGGCGACCGCTGGTCATTGAATCTGTACAGGCACGATATCGCTCACGGCGTCTTCCTCGCGTGGAACCCGACGGGGACCGCTTCGGCGCATACGCCGACCCGGTTTGGTGTGCTGGAGTTCGGTCGTTAGCCCGCAGCGCGGCGCAGCCGCAACCGAATGATCGCGGCAATATAAAGGCGCCGGTTGTAAGCTCGGCGCCCCGCCGTGCCGCGCGCGCCGGGCGGCGTTCGGTTAAAAACGCAGACCCACCGACAGCATCACCGCGTGGCTAACGAACTCGAACTCGCCATCTACCGATTGGCCCGTTGGCGACGGTGCGCTACCTGTCACCTTGCGAGTCGGCCCGTAGCCGAATTGATAAGCCAGATCGATTTTCAACTGGCCGTGTTTGAAACCGGCGCCCACGCTGAAGAAATGCCTGTCAAGGTCGGCAACCAGCGGCGAGTATGTTGCATCCGGGACTGAGTTCTCATTGTAAATGTAGCCGAGACTGATCGACCATTTATCATTGAGATAGTGCGTGGCGCCGAACTCGTAGTACCAACTTGGCTCCCAATTCAGAACCAACGGCACATTTTGTGGAATCAGGGGCGGAAATGCCGCCGCTTGTTTCACAATGACCGTATTGAGTCGGCTCCAGTCTGTGTACTCGGCGTCGAACTCAAGATTCCAGTTCGGTGTCGGGCGGTAAGAGATGCCGAAGACAGCGCTCAACGGGAATGGGAACTCGGCTTCTGCGCTCACGCGCTGTTTTGGGAAGGCGGGAATCAATCCGGGAATTTCTCGGGCATTGAAGTACTCCGTTCGGCCGTCGAGGTCCACGGTTGTCGGACTTCGGAAAGTCGCGCCGAGAAACACCTTGTCGTGGACTTTGTAGAGCAAACCGAGGTTGTATCCGGCGTCAACGCCATCGCCTTTGAACTTGAACTCGTCGAGAGGCTGTGTCGGCCAGACCAAGCCCTGCCGCAAATCACATTCGGCGTAATTCAGCGTAAGACCTGCGGCAATAGAAAAGCGCGAGGTTGCTTGCCACGCTACAGCAGGGTTTATGGTGTAATAAGTGAGTGTTCCCTCTGTTGAAACAGTTCGAAATCCAGTATCTTGCGGCCAACGTGAGCTGAGCCCATAAGGCGAGTATAATCCCAGCCCGAAACTCAATGGAAAATCAGACGGACTGAAAGTGTAAAACAACTGCGGGATCGCATGAAGGTCCCTGTCGCTCTTGAAACTTCTTCCATCAGGTGAGGTGTAGGATGGCTTGATGTACAGGCCGTACACGCCAACGCGCACGTTGTGCCCTTCGAGTTGGGTAATGCCGGCCGGATTGTAATAAACCGCAGATGGATTGTCTGCAGTTGCAACGAATGCTTCGCCCCTTGCGGCTGCAAAAGCATCCTGATCGGGTAGCCTGAACCCGGTCGCACTTGTGATCAACACCCCGGCATGGCAAAACACGAGCACTGAAACCCAGCGTAGAAGTTTAATGGCTTTCATGGATCGCGGATCTCATATTAGGCAGGCATTCGCCTTCAGTCAACGATGCTTGTCAACGGGTTGCATCTCGCGCCTCTGTGAGGTCCGGAGCCATGCAAGGCCGACCGGGCTCCAACCGGGAATTCTCTCAGCGCGGCGCAGCCGCAACCAAATGCTTCAATCCAACGAGATTTCCGGGCTGATTGTTCCCAGTCTCAGGTTCACATTGATTTTCGTTGGGCCTCAACCGCGGCTCTGAAGAATTCGTGTGTACCGAACTGTCTTGTGAGCCATTCGCCCAGAGACGGCGAAAGCGCTGCCAATGCGAGCAGAGGCCGCATCGGATATCGGTTGATGATTACCTCCGGCAGGTTCTTTTCAATCGCTCGCACGACGGCGTTCGCAACCCGGTCTGGATGGCACGGCGCCAGAAAAGTCGGAGCGGGCCGTCCCGCAACCGTCCTCAAACGCGTGTATATGCCTGTCTCGACAAATCCGGGAACAACAACAGAAGCGCCAACGCCCGACCCGCGATAGGTTGCGCGCAGAGACATTGTGAATCCAACAAGGCCGGCTTTTGATGCTGCATAAGGTTCCTGAAATGCTGGCCCTGATTTACCGGCCAAGGAAGAAACGCTGACAATATGGCCGCGTTTTCGTTCCAACATTTCTGGGAGCACCAGACGAGACAGGATCATTGCAGCGGCAAGATTAACGGTGAGCACATCGTTGATTTGCGATTCGCTCAGTTTGTCGTAGTACGAATTGAATTCGACACCCGCATTGTTGATGAGGATGTCTATTGGACCGACTTTATCCCGCACACGCTTCACAAGATCGCGACGTTGCTCGGCGTCACGCAGGTCGGCCAAAAACAGGTGAACATCACCCCTGTTGTTCCCGAGAACTGAACACGCCCCTTCAAGGTCACTGGTCAGATGCGCCGCAAGGGCAAGTCTCACGCCAAGTTTCACAAAACGCCGGGCAATGAATCCCCCAAGTCCACCCGAAGCCCCTGTTAAAAGCACGGTTTGTCCCGATTCGATTTTCATGTGCTGAGAGAAAACCTAGCAGAACCGGTCGCAGCGCTGAATTGAAAAACGCAGGCAATCAAATTGCAGATGTCCTTTTCCGACTTGAATCGAGTGTTAAACCGGGCACAGTTCAAGGGCGTATCGGCTGCACCAAGCCCGGTTCGTAAAGCCACTTCAACTCTGTTTGATGCACTATGAAAATTGACCTCGCCAAACGCCGCCGCGTCATGGAGCGATCCCGTTTGCTGGGACATTGCATCTGCGATCCCAAACGCGCTTGCCCGTGCGACGTGTTCACAGACCGCGGGATTTGCCCCTGCGCCGGTGAACGCCCGGATCCGGTCGATGTCTCACAGGTGAAACTCACCAAACTGGTCCGAAACGCAGGTTGCGCATCGAAGATCCCACCCGCCGAGCTCGACGCCGTGTTGTCACGTCTGCCGCCGGTGACCGATCCGAATGTGGTTTGCGGATTGGCGGCCGGCGACGATGCAGCGATATACCGCATCGCAGATAGTTTGCACCTTGTGCAAACAGTGGACGTCTTCACGCCGTGCGTTGACGACCCGCACACGTTCGGTCGCATTTGCGCCGCCAATTGTTTGTCCGATGTCTATGCCATGGGCGGCGTGCCGCGCACCGCACTCAGCATCGTGGCGTTCCCTTCTGATACGCTCTCGGCAGATGTGTTGTTCCGCATGCTCGAAGGCGCCATGAAAACCCTCGCCGATGCAGGAGTCGCCCTCGTCGGCGGCCACAGCGTCAAAGACGAGGAAATCAAACTCGGCTTTGCCATAACGGGACTGATCGATCCCGCGGTCGCTGCCGCTCTCGAGACCCCGCAGCCGGGCGACCTGCTCGTCCTGACAAAACCGCTCGGAACAGGTGTGCTGGCTTTTGCTGAGCAGATCGGGCGCGGCGACCCCGACGCGCTCGCCGCTTCCGAAGCTTCCATGGCAACTCTGAATCGCGCCGCCGCAGAAGCAATGGTCGAATCCGGCGCATCCGCCTGTACAGATGTTACGGGATTCGGCTTGTTCGGACATTTGATTCGCCTGATGCGGCAACATCGCCTGACCGCCCGTGTATTTGCCGAGTCGCTCCCATCACTTCCGGGGGCCGTCAAAGCTTTGCGCGATGGCATAATTCCGGGCGCGATCGAGCGCAACCGTGAATACGTGGGTGAAGACATGGTCGTGATGGACGGAGTTGACGAGGCGTTGATCCATCTTGGTTTCGACGCGCAAACGTCGGGTGGCCTGTTGATTGCAGTACCGGAGGCACGTCTTGAGCGATTGTTTCAGTCGTTCGCGGCAAAAGGTGCTACCGGTTTCGTGATAGGCAGAATCGACGGGCAATCGTCCGGACAAATCATAGTCGAGAAAGCACCCAATGTTGCTCTGAACTCGGCCGACCGCGCCAACAGCGGCAAGACGGAGACAACTTCCGATCAGCTCGCTGCAGAATCGCATGCCGGGTGCTGTGCCGAGGTGTTCGGTCCGAACGCTGCCATTGAAGCGCAGAGGAGCGCTCTGGCCGAATCACAACGCGCGTTTGGCGCCCTGATGCGGTCGGTGGCCTCGCCGGGCGCGCTTTCTGAAAAGACGAAGGAATTGATACTTTTCAGTCTCGTGTTGCAGAGCCGATGCGGTCCATGTTTCGACGCGCATTACAAGGCGGCGCAGGAAATGGGCATAACCCGGGATGAACTCGACGAGGCAGCGTGGTGTGCGATAGCGATGGGCGGCGCGCCGGTTAAGATGTTTTACACCGAGTCACTGGCGCGTCTGCGTGACGATGGTAAGAAAAGCTGTTGCACGTAAGCGCGACGAGCGCGACGAAGCAGCAACTGAATTGGCTTGCAAAAAGAGCGCTGTTGGTGACTATTCTTTGGTTCGCGGTGGTGCCAGTGTAGCTCAGCGGTAGAGCAACGGTTTCGTAAACCGTCGGTCGCCGGTTCAATCCCGGCCACTGGCTCCAGTGCAACCCGGGTTTTTTCTGCACATTTGCAATTTCAAGGTCGGCTTTGTTGCCCAAGTGAAACCTTGACCGGCGCGCCAATCCGTCCCGCCTGATCAGCCCACCAACATCCGTTGGCCAAAATATCGTGTCGGTCACTTTGTTCCGCGCCGCGCTGAGCCGGACACGATATTCCGCTGACTTGGTTTCCGGTCGTTATCGTTGGGTCATTTGAAGGCCACCGACAGTTCCCGCGGCCCGGATGTGTTCTCGAATCGTATCCACGCAAGGTGTTCAACGGGGTCCCAACGCCAATCCTGCAGTTGTTTGCCATCCAAGATGACACGCACAGGCGAGGTGTGGCTGGCGAGCAATACCATCGACGGCGTGCCAGCGACGCCTTCGACATGCCATCGGCTTTCGCCATCGCCGGAATTGCATGGCAAAACCTTGCAGGCTGACGCGAGCACGCTTGGCCCTCGGACAGCAACCTTGTCCAAGTCAAGCATGAACCAACGAGTGTTCGGCGACAACGTGATTTCCCGTCGGACAGCGAGGTCAGGATCGAAGAGGTTCACAAACCGCCCATGCAAGGTTTTCGGCGGGGCGGTTACCGATTCGTCCATGCCGGCTGCGATCACGTAAGGGCCGCGCTCAAGCAACAAGTAATTGGTTTCGCGCCATTCGAGGCGGGAATTGGCAGCGCATTCCTTTACTGCGCTGACGAGCCGTGCTTCGGCTTCGCTGTCGGCGGCGGTATTGGCGGGATTCTCGCGGTGCCACAAGACGGCGCCTTGGCCGACCCGGCGCAGCGGAGTTTGAGAGGCGGTATCGGCAGGTTCACTGTCGGTCAAACCGAGTTGTTCGAACAAATGCCGGCGTGGTGTGGCGTAGTGTGATTGGCCCGAGTTCCACCATTCGCGGACCTGATTGTAAGGGTCAGTGTCATCGTCCCAGAAGACCAGCACACCCCCGGCCCGGACCCAGTCGGCGATGGGTTTGTGGACGTCCGGTGACAGCGGTTTCTGGCCGTGATAGCTCATGAGAATGACGTGGAAATGATTCAGGTAATTTGGCAGTACGACGTTTTCCAACTGCACGGGTGTGACCGGCATCCCGCGTTTGAGGAACGGCAATGCGAGGCCGTACACGTGACTCAAATCCGGATCGCTGGGGTGAGGTTCACCGCGCTGGAACATCAGGGAATCGCTGATCATCACGCCAAGGCCATGGCTGCCACAATCCCATCGGACTCGGGGTTGTTTGAGATCGTTCAAGGCGTTGAAGACGATTTGCAGTTCTGTGGCGTAGGGAGGCGGGATGGATTTGCGGTCTTCTGGTTTTGCTTTTCTCGGATAACGTCCTCCAAAGACACGTTCCGGCCACGGCGCGACTTCGAATTGCCACACCTCGGGTTGGAACAGGGAAGCAACCAGCGTTGATTCCCAGTTTGTCCGGTAGTCGTCCCAATCGTGGTCGGGATTGTCTTCGATCGGATCGTTCAGGTACCAAACTGTTCTGCCGGTGGCGCGGACGAGATTTTGCATTGCGCCGTATTCGAGGAAGGCGGTTTCGAAAGTTCGTTCTTTGCGTGTGCCGCGGTATTTGTTTGGGGTTCTTGAAGTGCCGGTCCAGACCTGGGCAATGTAACCGTCGCATCCATCCAGTCGGGCAAGGCTTGATTCCGGGCTGACGATGCGCCAGTGGGCGTAGTTCAAAAGGCTGTGGGTGGGAACATAACAGCGGACGTTGCTGCCTGTGCGGCGGTTCCAGTCTGTGACGTGGTCGAAAACCTGCTGGAGCGCGCGTCTGTAAAGGAAGTATTTGAGTTTCGAGGCACGCCACTGGGCATCGACGTTACTGTGCGGCGGTTGCCAGTCTTCCTGATAGAACTTCTTCCATTCGCGTTTGAAACCGTCGGAATATCCGCCGCGAACCCAGAATTCCGGTTCTTCGAGATGAATGGCCTCGATGCCGGACTCGAGTGCGCGTTGGACTCCCACGCAGAGAAACTTGCCGTAGTTCTCGCCCGGGCACATGTAATAAACGTCACCGCCATGGCTGATTTTTCGCCCGCTGCGATCTGTTTGTGCTTCGTCCTCGTGGTTCACTCCGTCAAAGCGCCCGTACAAATAATCCTGGTAATTGCCCCACGAAATGCCGGTCATCACATGGATGCGATAACCGCGGTCGCGCCAGGTTTTGATCCGCGCGGGCAGGCCCGGATCGATGCCATAGACAATTGCAACATCCGACCGCAGATTGCCGTTCGGGCTCCATGCCTGACCGGTTTGAAAACAGGTTCGTTCGAGATGCGACATCGGGTCAATCGGGAAAGGCGGCGGCAATTCGCCGCCCCAAAGCCCCGATGTCATCGACAAACCCGCGACAAAACATGCAAACAGAATTGGCAACATGCGGGGATGATGCTTGCGGCCCGGAGCGTGCGTGTCAAACACCGACAATTGTGGTGTCTTGGTCGGTATCTTTGTCGCCAGTGGCGCCGGAGTGCCATATTGGAGAATCTGCGCAGAAATCGCAGATCAGCGCATCGTTCGAGACTCTTGGCGGCGGACCGAGTGTTCACCCATGGCAATTTCATCTTACCAGTCCGCGACGAAGTCGCCCCGTTCAGCGCGTCGCGACTAAGTGCCAAGCATGGAACGAACGCATTTATCTCGCCGCGATCGTGCGGTTCCGGCTGCGCCGCGCTGAGGAATTTCTTGCTCTGGTTTTTTGCTGCCGTTTGCATAGACTGGGTTCATGGACACGGTTCGACTTGGCATAATCGGAATGGGCAATATCGGCAAATACCATGCCGACTATCTTTTGAACAGGAAAGTCAACAGGGCGAGACTCGCGGCTGTGGCGGATGCGTTCGCGCCACTGGAAAAGTACGCCGCACTGGGGTTGAAAACTTTCAGCGACGGGCTCGACCTGATCAGGTCCGGCGAAGTCGATGCGGTCATCATCGCGACTCCGCATTACCAGCACACGACACTCGGGATCGCCGCGCTTGAAGCGGGTTTGCACATCATGGTCGAGAAGCCCATCTCCGTGCACAAAGCAGACGCTGAACGTCTGATTGCGGCTGCCGATCAGCATCCCAAGCAGGTCTTCAGCGCAATGTTCCAGCTCAGAACCGAACCGCGCTATGTCAAAATCAAGCGGTTGATAGAGTCGGGCGAGCTTGGCGCCATCGTGCGCGTGAATTGGATCATGACCGACTGGTTCCGCACCGAGATTTACTACGCAAGCGGCGGTTGGCGCGCAACATGGAAAGGCGAAGGCGGTGGCGTGCTCCTGAATCAATGCCCGCACAACCTCGACATTCTGCTCTGGCTTTGCGGACGTCCGGCGCGTGTTCGGGGATTTTGTCAGCTCGGGCGGTTCCACAACATCGAGGTTGAAGACAATGTGACCGGCTACCTCGAATGGGATTCGGGTGCAACCGGCGTGTTTATCACTTCCACCGGTGAAGCTCCGGGCACCAATCGTTTGGAGCTTGCGGGTACAAGGGGCAAACTCGTCCTCGAGCACAACCGCCTCACATTCACCCGCAACGAAATCGATATGATCGAGTTCAGTCGAACCGCAAAGGCGGGGTTCGCCCGGCCGGACGTGTGGAATGTCGAAATCCCCTTCGACAATGCGCCTGCGCAACATGCAACGCTGACTCAGAATTTCGTTGACGCGATACTGGACGGGACGCCGTTGATCGCGCCCGGTCGGGATGGACTCCACTCGGTGGAACTGGCAAACGCGATGCTGTTCTCGTCGCTGGTCGGGCAGACAATAACACTTCCTCTCGACGGCGCCGCATACGAAGCCAAACTGAAGGAACTCATTGCATCTTCGAAATTCGAAAAGAAGACTGTGGTTGTGGCAAACGAAGATTTCACAAAGTCATTCGTGCGCTAAGCCTGATTGCAAGTGTGTCCATCAAGAGGTCCTTGCATGTGGACAAGATGTGCAGGCAGGTCCGGGCCGGGTCGGTTCGAGCGGGCTTTGACCGTGAGCGAATTGCTCGTGCTTGTTGCTGTCATAGCCCTGCTGGTATGGGTTCTTGGCCCGAAAGCGTTCGAGCCTGTCCGAACCCGAATCCGCACAGAAAATTGCGCACGCCAGCTCAGGAGCATTGGCGTCGCGTTTCGATTGTACGCCGGAGATTATGGGAACCTGTTTCCGACGGCTTTGATGCACGACGACTTGTGGCTGACCAATTGCGAGGACGCGCTTGTTTCCGCATGGCGGCGGCTGTCCAATGAGCTTGCTACACCCCGCCTTCTGGTATGTCCGGGAGACACACGATTTGCCGCGGTCAGCTTCGAGTCGATGACAAGGTCGAATCTGAGCTATTTCATGTCGATTGACGCTTCGCCAGCCGCGCCCCAGATGCTCCTTGCCGGGGATCGCAATATCAGCTCGAACGGGGTGCAGATTGGCCCCGGCTTTTTCGACCCGGGGACAAACTGCATTCTCACCACCACGAAGGAACTTCACCGCGGCGTCGCATGCCTTCTTTTTGTGGATAGCAGCGTGACCAGATACCGCCCGAGCAACCAGCCCGAACGCGGTCCATTCCTGACAATAGCCACAAACCGGCTGGCAATTCCTTGACGATACAGCCAAACAACAGTGCTTACCTCTTACTTCGACTATCACCTTCCGACCGAGTTGATTGCCCAATCGCCGGCACCGTGCCGCGATCAATCCAGATTGATGGTTGTGCACCGGCCCGAACTCACGATCGAACACCGGCAATTCTCGGACATCCCCGAGTATCTCCGCGCTGACGACGTGCTCGTGCTCAACGATTCGCGCGTTATCCCGGCGCGGTTGTGGGCGATCAAACCCGGGACTGGCGGGTTGGTTGAAATGCTGCTGCTCGAGCCTGTTGAAAAAGGGCGTTGGTGGGCTTTGGTGCGACCGGCGAAGCGTGTGCGGCCCGGATCACAACTCACGCTCATTCGGCGAGGCTCAACCACTGGCGGTGATTCGCAATGTCCCGGACAGTGGGCTGGGCCGTGCAAGGCTGACATTACTGACTCAAAGGAGCGGATGTTAACTGTTTTAGAAAAGCAGCCCGCGGGACGTTGCTTGATAGATTTTAGTCTTGCCGGCAACATGCAATCGGTTTTGGAAAAGTACGGTGAGGTTCCTTTGCCCCCCTACCTCGAAAGGAAAGGGCCGCCGTCGGCTGCGGATCGTGAGCGGTACCAAACAGTCTATGCGCGAACGCCGGGATCGGTTGCAGCGCCAACAGCAGGTTTGCATTTCACAAGGGAATTGCTTGATCGGATTGGACAAACCGGCGTGCAGGTTTGTTCTCTGACGTTGCATGTCGGCCTTGCCACGTTTGCGCCGGTAAAAGCCGCGTGCGTCGAGGACCACACGCTGCATGAGGAGTACTTCGAATTGCCGCAAGCAACTGCCGATGCGGTCAACTCGGCAAAACGCGAAGGCCGTCGAGTGGTTGCCGTGGGAACGACTGTGACGCGCGTTCTGGAGAGCGTTGCTGCCGGGAATTACAACCCGGAGCCCGCGCCGCCGGAGCCGGGTCGCAGTTGTGCCAAAGTTTCACACGAGCCGGGGAATGTTCTTCCGGGAGCGTGCCGGGGGCGCACTCGATTGTTTATTTACCCGCCTTACAAATTCCGTGTCGTGGACGTTTTGTTGACGAACTTTCATCTTCCAAGGTCCACTTTGCTCATGCTTGTCTGTGCTTTCGGACGGCCCGGCGACGTGGCAGGGCGTGAATTGATTCTTGCCTGTTACAATCGCGCCGTGCAAGAGCGGTATCGATTTTACAGTTACGGGGATGCCATGCTTATCCTGTGACAAGGAAATGCCCAATCATTGAACTGTCGCAATCGAAAAGGCGGGGTCTTTCCCGAGTAGGCCGCCCTTTTCTGTTGGTCAACATGTCCATGACGACCGACGGCAAGATCGCGACTTCAAACAGGGCGGTGGATTCTTTTGGCAGCAAGCGCGATCTTGCGCACCTTTACGAGTTGCGGGCCACGGTTGACGCCGTGATGTGCGGTGCCGGAACAATCAACGCTGGCGACGTTCATCTTGATCCCGGCCCGGAGCGCTATCGCCGACTTCGCAAGAGGCGCGGTCTGGCCGAATACAACCTCAGGGTCATAGCAAGCGGCAGAGGATTGGTGCGAATCAACACCCCGATCTTCGCCGAACGGCATTCGCCAATCATAGTCATTACGACTGCGCGCGCCAGTGGACGTTCATTGGAGCGCCTTGCCACGGCAGCAGACGAGATCGTGGTCTGCGGATCGGACAGCATTGATTGGCCCGCGGCACTTGGATGGCTCCGAAAACGATGGAACATAACGCGACTTTTGTGCGAAGGCGGCGGCGAATTGAACGCCTCACTGTTTTGTGCGGGGGCGGTCGATGAATTGCATCTGACGATCTGCCCGTACCTGTTCGGCGGAAGACACGCGCCCACGATCGCCGACGGCGTTGGCATGGACCGTCTGGCAGATGCGGTTCAACTCGAGCTTGTTTCAATGCGGCAAACCGCCGAAGAGTTGTTCTGTGTGTTCCGGGTGCTGTCGCCGAAGTCTGAAGGCGCGATCATCACCACAAATTCACCCCGCCAACGAGCTTCGCAGAATCGGGCATGAAGCTCCTTTGCTGTGCCTCTGAGGAACTCTTCGAATCGCTTGGTCAACTCACGCGCGAGCACGACGATCCGGTCGGGAGCCAATTCAGCCAGGTTCGCCAACAGACGATCAATCCGGTGGGGCGATTCATACAGCACCAGAGTACCGGGCAATTGGAGCAACCGCGCCAGTTCTCTGTGTCGAGCGCCGGATTTCACCGGTAGAAAGCCGACGAAGTGAAACTCGTCCGTCGGCAGCCCGCTCGCAGTCAGCCCCGCCACCAGCGCACAGGGCCCCGGAACCGGCTCGACTCTGAAGCCGGCAGCGATTGCTGCGCGCACAACGCGCATTCCGGGATCGCTTATGCCGGGGGAACCTGCATCAGTGACGAGCGCTATCGTCTGACCTTTTGCGAGCCGTTCCAGCAACTCTTCGCTACGCCGTGCCTCGTTGAACTTGAAATAACTTAGCAGCGGCTTTTGGACGCCGTAATGCTTCAACAACATGCCGGTGTGACGCGTGTCCTCCGCAGCGACAAGGTCTGCCTGTCTGAGCACGCGCAATGCCCGGAGCGTAATATCCTCGAGGTTGCCTATGGGCGTTGCGACAAGATAAAGCGTGCCTTGCACCAGTGGTGGCGGTTCCTTTTCCATGCCCAAAGAAAATCATGTTCAGTCACAGGAGTGAACCCCAATTTTGCCGGGAAAACTTGTTCCAGCCCCGGAAATCTCACCGCATGACCAGACCAAGACACCCAAAACTTCATTCCGGTGAGATTTCCGGGCTAGAATCGTCGGCAAAGAGCCTCTGATGGATGAACTGTGCAGACACAAGGTCGAGGGATTGATGGAGCGACTCAAGTCCTATATTGGAAGACCTGCGCGGAAATCGCAGATCAGCGGGTGGTTCGAGACTCTTGCCTTCGAACTGTTCGTCCGCTGATCCGACTCGCATCTCCCCCCGTGGGCGACGAAGTCGCCCCTTTCAGCGCGGCGCGACACAGCGGTATTCCTGCAACCAGAGCCATTGTTACGCCTCGAACATTTGGTTGCGGCTGCGCCGCGCTGAGAAATATGCGTGCTAGCAGTTGACAGCGCGGCTGTTCCTCTATACTCAAGCGGAGATGACACACGATCACGGGTTCACGGGTTTGGTCGAGTTCAGCCCCGGATTTGCACCGCGGCCGGGCATTACGCATGTTTTGTTCGATTTCGATGGCACGCTCTCGCTGATACGCCAAGGCTGGCCTGATGTGATGGTTCCAATGTTCGCTGAAATGCTGCCCCCGCTGCCCGGCGAAACCGAGGATGACCGCCGTCGCCTCGCTTTCGAGGACATCATGCGGCTCAACGGCAAGCAGACAATCTACCAGATGATCCAGCTCGCCGAGCGCATCAAGGAAAGAGGCGGTCACCCAAAAGACCCGCTCTGGTACAAGCACGAGTATTTGCGGAGGCTTGACTCGCGAATCAAAGACCGCATCGCAGGGTTGAAGAACGGCTCGATCAAGCCGGATGACTTGCTGGTGTATCGCGCGCGGCCTTTGCTCGAGGAACTTTGCCGCAGAGGCTTGAAACTGCACCTTGCCAGCGGGACCGACGTGCAATTCGTCAAACAGGAAGCCGAGCTGCTCGGCCTCACGCCTTACTTTGGACCAAACATTCACGGCGCACTCGACGACTACAAGCGGTTCTCAAAACAGCTCGTCATCGAGGCGATCCTTCGCGATTACAAGATTCCGGGCGAAAAACTACTTTCCTTCGGCGATGGATACGTCGAAATCCAAAACACCAAGGAAGCCGGCGGCCTCGCCGTCGCCGTGGCGAGCGATGAAGCCCACAACGGATCAGGACGGATGGATGAATGGAAAAGGCAACGCCTGTTGGGCGTCGGAGCGGATGTGGTAATCCCTGATTTCAGAGACGCAATTCTATTGCTGCGGATAATCCTTGGCGAGGTTGAATGCCCGGTCGGGAAAGTCGTGCCGGCCCCAACAGTGTCGAACAAATAAACTGTACGGAATCTTTTCGGTCTTATGGACCTGACAAAACTGCGAGTGCAACCTTTGGCAAACAGAAAGAGCCTGAGCCGGCTCGAGGATGTGTTGGTCGAACCGGCGTCAGAACCGCCGCCGATCAACAGGGCGCTGAGCGATACTGTGGACGATTGCGCAAGGAGAATCCTGAACGCAAGGCGGGCCGGCGCCGGCGTAATGCTCATTTACGGCGCGCATCTGATCAAGAACGGCGGGCAATTAATCATCGCACAAATGATCGATCACGGTTGGGTGACTCATCTGGCAACAAACGGCGCAGGCACTATTCACGACTGGGAATTTTCGTATCTCGGGCGGTCAACCGAAAGCGTGCGTGAGAACGTGGCCACGGGCACCTTCGGCGCGTGGGATGAGACCGGACGTTTCATTCATCTGGCGCTTATGGCAGGCGGTCTTCGTGGTGAAGGTTATGGCGCGGCACTTGGCAGGTTTGTTTATGAAGATGGTTGCACACTGCCCTCTGTCGAAGAACTGGCGCGACTGATCTGCGAACAGCCCGCCGATGAATTGACTCCGGCGCGTGCTGATCTTCTGTTGGCGATGAAGACTCACAACATAAAAGCCGGACGGCATCTGGTGAACCATCGATGGCGCAACGCGTCGGTTCTCGCCAACGCGTTCCGGCATGAAGTGCCGATGACGGTTCACCCGGGAATCGGTTATGATATCATCACCAATCACCCCATGTTCAACGGGGCGGTGATTGGCCGAGCCGCGGCAATTGATTTCAGAAAGTTTGCAGCGTCGGTCGATACGCTGGACAACGGAGTCGTCCTGTCGGTCGGCACGGCCATCATGGGACCGCAGGTCTTTGAAAAAAGCATGAGCTGTGTCAACAATCTCCGACTCCAACAAGGGAAACAGACAGTTGCCGCCCATACGATCTACGTCGTTGACCTGCAGGACGGCGGCGGCTGGGACTGGAAATCAGGCGAGCCACCCCGCGACCAACCCGCCTACTACCTCAGATTCTGCAAGAGCTACGCCAGAATGGGCGGAGAAATGGTGTATGCGCAGTGTGACAACATTGCGTTCCTCCACAACCTTTGTCATCGTCTCAGTACGATTTCGGCCAGAAGAAACGCGGCAAGGTCATGAACATCGCAGACAAAACACGCTTTGAAGAAATTGCGTCAGTCTATCCCCGACTGCGTATTGGCGTCATTGGTGATTTTTGCCTCGACCGTTACCTCGAGATCGATCCCAACCGCCGTGAAGTGTCGATCGAGACCGGGCTACAGGTGTACAACGTCGTGAACGTGAGAGCCCAGCCGGGCGGCGCCGGCACAATCCTCAACAACCTCGTTGCGCTCGGCATTGGCGAGATTCATCCCGTCGGGTTTTGCGGAATGGACGGCGAAGGCTATGAACTGCGGCGCGCGCTCAGCGCGAAACCGCACGTGTTTCTTGATCATTTCTACAGCACGGACCAGCGAAGAACATTCACTTACTGCAAACCTTTGCTCGTCGAGCCGGGCAAAGCGCCCGTCGAGCTCAATCGGCTGGACAGCAAGAATTGGACGCCGACTCCGCGCCCGGTGGAAGAACAGTTGATCCAGGCAATTCAAGCTCTGGCACCGGCCATGGACGCGCTGATAGTTCTGGAACAGGTTGACATTGCAAACACCGGGGTCGTCACGCGAGGTGTGCTGGATGTTCTTGGCGCAATCGCAGAACAAAATCCGAATCTACTTGTCATTGCCGACAGCCGCAGAGGGTTGCGTGGTTATCCGAAGCTGACGCTGAAAATGAACGCCGCAGAGTTGTCTGCATTGACGGGGGCTCCGGCCAGCACGAACCTCGATGATTTGAAACAAACAGCTTCCAGTCTCGCAAAGAAACATCAACGGCGCGTTTTCGTCACTCTCGCAGAAAAGGGGATAATAGGCGCCGATCCGGATGGCAGGGTTGAACACGTTCCGGCACTGCCAATAAGAGGCGAAATTGACATTGTTGGCGCAGGCGATGCCGTGACTGCAAATCTGGCCTCGGCACTGGCAGCAGGTGCGACCCTCAAAGAAGCACTCCAAATTGCCAATGCCGCAGCATCAATCGTAATACATCAGCTCGGCACAACCGGCACCGCGTCGGTTGCACAAATCAGGGAACTGCTGTTCGGTTAGCCCGGAAATCTCACCGGATTGGACGTATTTGTGCCCCCCATGGGCGTTGGACGGTGAGATTTCCGGGTTCGAGCTCCGGGTTTACAAGGAAATTCAGAGGTTTCTGTAGTTATCGAGCCCGATGCACGGACTGCGCCGGAACGTCTTGGCACCGAAACTCGATCCAAGCCCCCTGACTTGCCTCTGGGCTTCAACCCTAGTAGGTTCAGTTCGTCCGATGTCGAAAACAACGCGGCATATGCAAAAACGAATTGGCAACGCGATCCTGCTTGGCGCACTTGCGCTTAACCTGATCTACGGCGCGCAGTATTATTTGAGATCGGCGGAATCCGCCGAAAAAAATGACGTTTACCTCAATCTCCGGCTTTTCTCCCAAGTGCTCGAAAGAGTGCGCCAGGATTACGTGGACGGAGACAAGCTCACCTACCAAGAGCTCATACGCGCCGCTCTCAAGGGCATGCTGAATTCACTCGATCCGCACAGCGAATTCCTCGAGCCCGAAAAATACGACGAGCTCAAGAAAGACACAGAAGGATCGTTCGGCGGCGTCGGAATACAAATTGGACTCCGAAACGAGTTTTTGACTGTTATCGCCCCGATCGAGGACACTCCCGCTTCACAAGCCGGCATACTTCCTGGCGACCGGATCGTAAAAATCGACGGCAACAGCACCGAAAAAATGAGCCTCACCGAAGCCGTCAAACGGCTCCGTGGCAAACCGGGCACTGAAGTCACAATCACGGTACTGCGGCCTTCGAGCGGCGCGATCAAAGACTACAAACTCGTCAGGGCGGACATCAACCTGCCATCCGTCAAAGACATAAACGGAAAACGCGAGTTCCCACTCAGTGACGGGCAGATCGGTTACATCCGCTTGACCCAATTCAGCGAACGCACCGATGCCGAGCTTGATGAAGCTCTGGATCGCCTGACAAGGCAAGGCGCAAAAGGCCTGATCCTCGACCTGCGCGACAATCCCGGCGGTTTGCTCGATCAAGCAGCCAAGGTCTGCGAGAAATTCCTCCCTGCCAAAACACTCATAGTGTCAACCGAAGGACGTGATCCTTCCGAACGCCGCGAGTACAGATCGAGGTCTCGCGGGAAACACCTTGACCTGCCAATGGTTGTCCTCGTCAATGAAGGCAGCGCAAGCGCATCGGAGATTGTTGCCGGTTGCCTCCAGGATCTGAAACGCGCGGTCGTCGTGGGCGAACAGACATTCGGCAAAGGGTCGGTGCAGAGCATCATTACCCTCCAGGACGGGGCCGCGTTGCGTCTGACAACAGCCAAATACTACACCCCAAGCCATCGGGTCATTCACGAGCAGGGCATAACACCCGATATCGTCGTGCCATTGACAACCGAGGAAGCAGAAGCCCTGTTCATCAAGCGCATACCGGGAGCTGTCGAAACCCTCAATCCCGAGCGCCAGGAGAAGGTCCGTCAGATCAGAGACATACAGCTTGAACGCGCAAATGATCTCCTGAAAGGCATAACTTTGTACACCGACAGAACAGGGTCCGGCACCAAATCCAAACCCGAAAACGTGGCCGCAAGACGCACCAACGAGGAAGCCAAACCAGCGTTGCGCTGACTCCGTACTGCGAGTTTACGAAACAAACCAGGCCCGTTCTCAGCGCTGCGCAGCCGCAACCGAATGACCGCGGCAGGACAGAGGTGTTGGTTGGAAGCTCGGTGCTCTGCCCCGCCGCGATGCACGGATCGAGATCGTCCCCCACAGCGCAAATGAGGTTTGGATCAGTGGTTGAACAGTCTGACGGCAAAGGTCTCGAACGATCCGCTAATTTGCGATTGCTACGCTGATTTTCCGAGATAATAGTACGGCTGGCAAATTCAATGACCGTGCTTGCCATCGAGACGTCCTGTGATGAAACCGGCGCGGCAGTCGTCCGCAACGGCACGGTTCTGTCCAGTTTGATCGCCAGCCAAATCCAAACCCACGCTGAGTACGGTGGTGTTGTGCCTGAACTCGCCACCCGGGAACACCTGCACAATCTGCCGTCCCTGACCCGCCTTGCCCTTGAATCCGCAAATGTTCAGCCCTCGGACATTGACCTCATCGCAGCTACGCGCGGACCGGGATTGCCAGGCGCACTACTGGTCGGACTTAAATTCGCGCAAGGATTCGCGTGTGCTCTCGGTTTGCCGTTCATTGGAATCAATCATCACGAAGCTCACCTTTATTCTGCATGGGTGCGGGGGAACCCTGCCCGCGCCGAGTTTGAGTTTTTCAAACCAAACGTCTCACTCATCGTCAGTGGCGGACACACTCTGCTAGTTCACGTCAGAGCGTTGCTCGATCATTGCGTTCTCGGGGAAACGGTGGATGACGCCGCAGGCGAATGTTTCGACAAAAGCGCGCGGTTAATCGGCCTTTCCTACCCGGGCGGCCCCCAACTGGAACGCATGGCCAAGGGCGGCAACCCGTCAGCCTATCATTTCCCCCGCCCAATGATCGAAGACGTCACAGACGATTTCAGTTTCAGCGGACTGAAAACTGCAGTCGCATATTTCCTCCGCGACCACCCGGATGTCTTAAACGACCCCGAAAAACGGCGCGATCTCTGCGCCAGCGTGCAGGCTGCGATCGTCGATGTGCTCGTGTCCAAAACAGTCCGAGCCGCCAAACGCGTCCGCGTGGACACCGTGACAGTCTCAGGCGGAGTGGCGTGCAACTCATCCCTCAGGCAGGCTCTCACCGAGAGTTGCCAACAAGCCGGTCTGACGCTACGAGTCGCAGAACCGGTTTTTTGCACCGACAACGCGGCCATGGTCGGTTTGCTGGCCGAGTTGAAAGCAGCACACGGCACCCCGCCAACGGACCTCGACGTTGAAATTGAACCCGGCTGGTCCATTGACGGTTGAGACAGAATGGAGTGCAAACGGACACAGAGCCGCGGACGTTCGGTTGCGGTCGCGCCGCTGAGGAACTATTCAGAACTGTTCCAGCGGACTTCCATGTTGCACGGTTATTGACCGCCCAACCATTCGGATCGGAACCGGACAAAGCCGGCGTCAGCGCCGAAGCTGTAAAACTTGAACAATCCCGTCCGGGTGCCATCGCCGTTCGACTGCCACGTCCCGGCATCAAACATGGGCCGAGTCCAAAGGACGTCGTCGGCGAATTCGGCAAGAATCAAAGCCGCGGCATCCTCGCGCACGGTCACGCGCACCTGCCATTCACCCCACTCGCTGAACGACTGTTGAGGCGGCGCCGGACGGTCCGGTTTGGTCGGGTTGGTGCGCCACAAGTACTCGATCCAGTTGGGCAGACCGTCGCCGTCGGCATCGGCAGCGGCAGCGCGCGCCGTAGGGGGATAATTGGCAAGCTGCTCATCTGCCCATGCAGAGAAACCGGACAGAGCGCCATCAGCGTCTTCGATTGTCATCAGTAGCGTGTTCATCTGATCCGGACCAAAGCCGCCGTGAAGGCCGAGGACAATCAGTTCGGCGCCTTCGACTCTGCCGTCTGCGAGCACGTTGAAGGTGATGTTGATCTCGGTCTGGCCATCTTCGAACTGTGGGTAACGTGGCGTGATCGTCCAATCTTCATTCTCGGTGGCATTGCCACCCATCGGAAACAGAAAAACTTGAAGCTGGCCATCGCTGCCGCCTTGTCGGCGAAGCGTCAGAGTGCGGCTTTGACCCTCGCGCAGCCGGATGGCATTTTCTGCAAACACGGCGTGGCCGGGCCGTGTGTCGTCGTCGGCAATCTGAAGTGTCGCACGAAGCCGGAACGGGTCGGTGTCATCGATTGCCGCGCCGCGGAGATTGAACAGCCGAAACACCGCGTTCTCGGGCATCGTGCCTTCCTTGAGGTTGTCGTTTATGATGAGTACGGTGAAACCTGCTTTTGTCTGGCCGGGCGCCAAGGTCAGCGTTCCCGACAGCGGGCCAATAAAATCCTCTCCGGGCGTAGCCGTACTGTTGTCTGAAACGAATTCATAGTCAGCCTGCACCAAATGACTTACAGGACTGCTGAGCACCACGCTGATCTCAATCTCCGTGGGGCCATCTTCAGTCGCGTACAGCCACGATTGTTCCCACGCCAGCTCGGGGCCCTCGGTAATCGCGATCTGCATTGTGGATGGCTCGCCCAGCACAGGGCCACCTTCGACCCCGCGCAGGTAAACATGGAAAAATTCATCGGGTCGCTCGCGCTCCGCATCGGGCAACAAAGGAATTGAAATGGTCTTTTCAGTCTCGCCCGGCGCGAAAATCAACAAGCCCGACCCTCCCGTGTAATCGTAGTCTGGCAACGCGGTGCCAACCCAACCCCAACTTGACCACGTCACAAAAGCCGGGAGTTCAAGTCCGCCGCCTTCGCGGATGACACGCACCGATACTGTCTCTCCTTCGGTGCCGGTCAGAGAATTATTGGCGAAACGAACGGTGCCACTGTTGGCGGGAACAGGTTGGGAACGCAGAGCGACGCTTGCGGAGGCTGGTGACTCGCCACCGCCTGCCAGACGGGCTTTTACGCGCCATTGCCGCAACTCACCCGTGTTCGGCGTTGCATCGGTCCACGAAAGGGTACCAGCGTCAACCTCCGCTGCTGCGCTCCACGCGTTGTTTGCCCAGCGTTCAACCCGGTAGCCTGCCAACGACCGCGCAGTCCACGGGTTCCACCGCAGCGTAACCGATCCATCTGAGTTAGGTCTTGCAGTCAGCCCTGCAACCGGCGGCAAAGCAGCAGGCAATGCCACCGGGCCAACCACTGTGGCAGGACCTTGTTGGCCGTCCACGTTGACTGCTGTGACACGAAACCATCTGCGCGTTTCTTCAAACGGACGCGGAATCGGCCACGGATTAACACTGGTCAACTCGCCATCGAGCACATCTGTGAAAGGACCGGTCGATGATTCCGCCGCCTCGATTCGCCAAAGGGTGAAGGCCGGCGTTGAATCTTCAATCAATAGCGCAAGCCCTGCTCCGGTCTCGAGAGCTTGGGGGGTGACTGTCACCTGCTTCGGTGCACCGGAAGCAGCCCCGGGGAAAGCAGTCTTCACAGCAGCGCTTCGAGCGCCTTCGCGCCCGGAAGCGTCCAGCCCCGTAACTTCGTACACGGCACCGGGTATCGGCGAGAGGTCCACAAAGTTCGGCTGTCGTAGCGGCACTGCGCCGCTTATCAGTGTTGGCGTTCCGCCGGGGGCGGTCCGGTACACTCGAAAGCCGCCGTGTGCCCATTCCAACGCTTCAATGTCCCAGCGCAAACCCACTCGCTGCGCGCCTGCGACTGCGTGCACTGATTTGGGAGCCGGCAGATTGGCTGTGACCTGAAAGGTTGCATTGGTGCGAACCATGGCGCCACCCAACAGCGCAAGTTCAACATCCCACTCATGTGTTCCTGAAGCCAGGGCCATTCCAGGAGGCAGCGAAATGGAAAATCGATTCTCCTCCCGGGCCGCCATTGGCAACAAATATCCGTCCAACCGACAAACCACGCTGCCGGGAAGCACCGTGTTTCCCCCAACCTCAGTGATGTTCAGACGGAAATCAGGGCGAATTGGGACATCGACCGCGCCCTGTGCAGGCGCCAATTCGATGATTGGCGGATTCCCAGTGACCGGCGCGGCACCGACTGCGGCCAGTTCACCGCCCGCGGTGTTCAATCGCCCAACTGTCATGCCACTGAGCGGGACTGTTCGCGATCCCGACGGGCTGCGCACAGTTACTGTGGCCCCACGGTTGTAAACTCGTGCCGTGCCATCCGAATAAAAGTCCACTGCACCGCCTGCCCACGGGACGTCTGAGGCTGTCGGAGTTCCACCTGCAAGGGCGGGACCATGGCCCGAACCGGCCCGGCTCTTTGGCTGGTAGGCTGACTCGCCAAACTCAGCCAGCCATTCCTCCACTGCGCCGCCCGGCGTGGTTACCTTCCATCCCACCGGATCAGGCACTCCGAGGAACTTGTCCACCGCGTTCCCTACTGCCTTGTAAACGAGAAGCCGCCCGTAACGCCGCGGATCACTCCGAATTTCCCAGGCAACATTCTCCAAAGTAGCGCTAAGGACAGGCGTGCGGTGATCGAAGCTGCCCTGACCAACCACTGCACGCACGCCGGTAACTGTGTCTGACTGGAGCGTCAACTGTTGGCCGTTGCAGAACTTCAGGGTCAGATATGGGCCTGTTCCAATCAGTTCACTCCCCACTTGAACCACATCTCCCGGCTTCAGAATGTCGCCGTCGATGATTCGCCGCGGTTCTATGATTGCTCCGGCTCGCCCAACCAGCGTGGCGCCGTTCACCCCGGCCACAAGCGCGTATGGAATTCGCAATTCAGTCTCGCGCTCGACGGTTGCACGATCCTTGACACCCTTTATCCGCACACTCCCATGCACAAACCCCGCTTCGTCCACTGGCGAGCTGGTGTCAGCCCACACGGTCGCAACCGCACGACCGTTCTCGTCCGTTGTCAACCAGCCCGAAGCCGTCTCAAAGCCAAGCACCGGCTCGACTTTGACCGACGCATCGGGCAAAGGATCGAATTTGTAATCAACCCATACCTGCCCGCCAACGTTTGTTTTAATGCAAGGCCTGTTCGAATAAGCGTAAATCGGCAACGAACCGCCCGAAGCGCCGCTGGCGCTCACGCTGATGGGTCGTCCCACGTACAGGGTCGCAAGAAAATGAGCCGACGGTTCCCAGTTTGGATCGGTTGTGTACAGCACAGCGCGCCCGGCGATAATCCTGAATTGGCTCATGGCCTCCTTGTTTGTGGTCAGGTTGATCACCGTCGTGGCCACTCCGCCATCGATTGTCCATTCGGAATGTATGTCTTCATGGATTTCCAGCTCGAGCCGGACCGGCTCAACCCCCTGCGGCAGTTCGCCGTGAAAATCCGTGTACACCGATACGGTGGCCTCCTTGGGCGCAGTGTAAAGAATGGTCTGAATCTCTGAACCTTCGCTCCCGGTGTTGCCCTCCTCAACGAATTTCACATCCTGCCCTTCCACTTGTGCGTACACAGTCCACCAATTGCTTTCCCAGTCTGGCAGAAGCAAAGTGTGTGTGTCAGCCCATGCAAGTAACTGAAGAAACCACGCCGCCGCAAAGACTGCAATCCATCTTATGGCTGCCCATCTCCGCTTGTGAGTGCGGCGATTCTCCGCCCTTTCACACGTTGCACAGGCTTCACCGACCTTTGATGTTTTCACTTGGTTTAAATGACCCTTTCTAACCTCGGAGTAAACGGACAACACTGAACCGCCGCTGCTCTTTTCCACTCGCTTCACTCCCAAACTATCAGTTTGTTTGCCCCGCAGTGCTTACCCGGAATTGCCAAAGGATTCACCTTCTTTGCTGGCGATTCTCTCAGCGCGGCGCGACCGCAACCGAATATCGTGTCTGTCCCCATATCCCGGCCACCATGCGCCCTTTCGATCCCCCCATTGAACGTTGCGAGTTGAACGTTGGACGTTGAACGTTCCCGAGCGGTGTGTCGGACCTCGAATGTCGCGTCTGTCCCCATATCCCGGCCACCATGCGCCCTTTCGATCCCCCCATTGAACGTTGCGAGTTGAACGTTGGACGTTGAACGTTCCCGAGCGGTGTGTCGGACCTCGAATGTCGCGTCTGTCCCCATATCCCGGCCACCATGCGCCCTTTCGGTCACCCCATTGAACGTTGAGAGTTGAACGTTGGGCGTCGGACGTTCCTGATCGGTACATCGGACATCGTGCCTGGACATCGTGCCTGTCCCCATATCTGTGTGTCCCGGCAGCCTCGACCGTCCGACGGGCGCTCGGAAATATCGTGTCTGTCCCTCTATTTGCCTCGGTCGCCCCCGGCGCCGATCAGCCGGGCCACATATCGTGTCTGTCCCTCTATTTGCGCCACCAGCACAAAACACCCCCCAACCGCACCAAATAACCCTCGGAAACCTCACATTTGATCCAGCAAAACGTCTCCAGCCCCGTTCAACGCCCCTGAAACCCCGGATTTATCCCCAATCACCACACTGCCAAGACGATCAACGACGTCACACAACAACAATCCCCCATCGCCGAACTCCATCGCCAGTCTTTCGGCCTGCTCAATCTCTGATTCCTGGAAATCTCCCTACCCCCTCGTTGCGCTTTCGCCCTTCTACCCCTTACTCGATCGCGTTCACTTTGAGGTCGCGCAACGCATACACCTCCCCCAACAACATCCCAGGTATCCGCCTCGCCCCGCTCTTCCGCTTCAA
>Ga0315298_1001336_pt1 | contig 45718 bp, 46 predicted proteins | sample WHS_1_MG_FD_203077 | JGI IMG/M metagenome (GOLD analysis project Ga0315298, IMG submission 203077) | Extremophilic microbial mat communities from Washburn Hot Springs, YNP, Wyoming, USA - WHS_1_MG | ecosystem: Environmental > Aquatic > Thermal springs > Hot (42-90C) | place: USA: Wyoming...
CCGGGAGCTGGGCGATTGCATACGGGAAGAAATAGGTTGAGGACATTAGGCCGAGGAGCGATGCGTCTGTGTTGAACTCCCTCATTATGTCGAATGATATCACGGCGATCCCGACCCTGTGGAGGATCGAGAAGAAGTAGAGCACGGACATGACCGAGAACACAATCAGGGCGAGGCTGCCCCTGCTTTTTCCACCATCACGGTTTCCAAGCGCGGTCTTTCGGTTGAAGCCCATCCAGCTCAGCCCTTCACATGATTGTCAAATTATCTGCGGGCTTGAGATATATAGCTTAAGAGATTGGCTGCTCCTCCTCGCTGCACCCGGAGGATCGCAAATGCGGCGGGGATCATCTGGGATAAAAAGCTGAAGATAATGCTTAAGACTTCGGGAACCGATCTCATTCTCAGAGCGATCCAAACCAAGGGGTGTCCTTTTGAAAAAGTGGAGATGCACAGTCTGCGGATACATATACGACCCTGAGAAGGGCGATCCGGACGGGGGAATAAAGCCAGGCACGCCATTCGAGAGCATACCTGACGACTGGGTCTGCCCGGCATGTGGCGCCTCGAAGGACATGTTCGAGGAGATAACAGAGTAGGTCAAGCCCAGACCCTCCAATTCTTTTTTGGTGAACTTTTGTTAAGCAAAGCTGAAAATGGCTTAAATATTTGAGTATGATAATTACCAAGAGGTGCTGAATATGAGGAAGATGACTGAGGAGAACTTGAAAGCAGCATTCTCAGGGGAGAGCCAGGCCCACATGAAATATATGCTCTTCGCCGACATTGCTGAGGAAGAAGGGCTTAGCAACACGGCAAGGCTCTTCAGGGCGATCGCCTATGCGGAGCTCGTGCACGCGAGGAACCATGCGAACGAGCTTGGCATGCTGAGGGAGACGAGGGAGAACCTCGAGAGCTGCATCAACGGGGAGAACTACGAGGTGAACGAGATGTACCCTGCCTTCAAGGCTGTGGCTGAGCTGCAGGGAGAGAAGGGGGCTGTAAGATCCACCAACTACGCGCTCCAGGCGGAGAAGATCCACGAGGCGATGTACACCAAGGCTAAGCAGACCGTTGATGAAGGCAAAGACATACAGTTGGGCGACGTTTACATCTGCCCTGTTTGCGGCTACACCACCAACGGGCAGGTCCCAGACAAGTGCCCAGTCTGCGGCGCCCCGAAGGAGAAGTTCAAGAAGTTCTAAAATTTTTTTTCTAGAATACCAACGATAAAATTAATCGGCTTCGATTGAGATTTGATAATTTTACATGGAGGATCCTAGAGAGTGATGTAGTAGTAAAACAGGTTCAACAAAAAGTAGAATTATATTACGATATCAAACGGTGTAGTTAATGATCCTAACGGCGTGTCGAAGTACGCAGTCCCTTTTACTCTCCAGGTCACTTCCCCTCCCGTTGTGAAGCAAGACCATAATACAGAGAGCGCTCCGGAGTAGGACAGTGTGAATGGCGCTGATACAGTTATTGTACTGCCAGGCGGGATGTCGGTCCTGGAGAGTGTCCCGTCGCCCAGGTAAATGCCATTCGCATAGAGTGAGTAGGTCACCCTGTCTAGGGTGGCAGTTATGCTGTTAGGGTTGTATATACTCAGACTTACCTCCAACGTCGCGCTCGCAAGACCTATGCTCTTCACATGCACGTCGGCTAATTTCACCTCACATGACTTTAATGCCTCTCTTTTCATGGACTCGTAATAGGCTAGCCCACCCAAGACCAGGATCACAATTGCGATTGCAGCTGTAAGTGTTATTTTCTTCCCGCTAATCTCGCATCACCTCAACCTGAATGCCACAGCTAATACAACGATCAGTACGGCGGAAGCTTTACCATCATTTTTTAAATAAAAATAATTTTTCTAAAGACTTTTTAATCTTTTTCTAACGGAGCGGCGGTACTTAAAGATTAGGATTTAATCAGTGCCCGAATTTCTTTAGTGCATAAGGCAGGGCATCCACCAAGTCGCGGGCAGTGAACCGCTGCCCCAACTCCTCCTCGAGCAGGTCCCCTGCATAGGAGTTTATGAAAGAGGCAGCAACGGCCGCCCTGAATGGCTCAGCCCCCCTGCTTAGGAGAGCCCCCGTGACTCCCGCTAGCACATCGCCGGTGCCGCCGACTGTCATGCCAGGGTTCCCGATGTTCTTCACCCTGTACCTGAAGCCGTCCGATACCACGTCGTACCTCGACTTGAGCAGTATCGTGACCCCCAGCTTTGAGGCCCACTCCATCACGATCGGGAGGCGGTCCCTCCACCCCTCCTCCTTCTCCTCCGGGAGTCGAACTCCTGTCAGGGCTAGGAACTCTCCAGCGTGGGGCGTGAGGACCGACTTTGTGCCCCGCACAGCCCCGGGGGACCTGCCCAGCGCCTTTATCGCGTCGGCGTCGATTACCGCCGGAACACCTGCCTTGGAGAGAAGCCCCACGATCTCGAGGACGGAATCAGCAGTCTCCGGATCTTCGCCCAGCCCCATCCCAATCACGACCGCGTCAGCCCTGGCGATCTCCCCGGATATCTGCGGTATTGACTCCGCAGAGAGATGGTCCTCTGAATTTAGCGGAAGCACGATCAGGTCCGGGGAGTAGCACCTCACCTCCCGTGCGATGGAGCGCGGGACCGCTACCACAGCGAGGTCAATCCCTGTCCTCAGCGCTGCCATCGCCGCGAGCGCAGGCGCCCCGGTGTATCTGGAAGATCCACCGATCACGAGCAGGCGCCCGTTCTCACCCTTGTGCGAGTGGAGCCTCCTCGGGGGGAGCGCGAGGGATATGTCCCCGGGTCCGGCGAATATCTCAGCCTCTGGGGGGACCCCAATGCTTATCGTCTTCAGGTCGCCCACATAACCCCTCGCGATGTCCTTCACTATGCCGGACTTCGGCTTATGGTGCGTGACCGTGAGGTCTGCCCTGAAGGCGTCCCCCATCACCTCCCCGGTCCCGGAGTCGATGCCCGTCGGGACGTCTATCGCGACCTTCAACGCCTTCGCCGAGTTCGCCATCCTGACGGCAGTCCTCACAGGCTCCCTCAGTACGCCCCTCGCCCCAGTGCCCAGCATCGCGTCGATGATTATGTCAGCCGAACAGAAGAGGCCCTCAAGGAGGGCGAGCTCGGACTCGGTCGGCGCCGTGAGGACGGTTATAGAGTGTCGCATCTTCGAGACCGCAAGTAAATTGGCGCGGGCCTCCTCCGTGATGATCTGGTCGGGCTTGGCAAGGAGCACGACCGTCACCCGGGCGCCCATCGAGGCGGCGTGCCTGGCAGAGACGAAGCCGTCACCGCCCTTGTTGCCGGTGTGCGCCAGCACGAGGACGGACTTGCCTGAGAGTGCCCCCGCAGCACCAATAACATCAACCACGCCTTTCCCGGCGTTCTCCATCAGCTGGAGCCTGCTCACGCCGAGGAACTCGGCATTCATGTCTATTGCCCTTATCTCTTCCGGGGAGAGAGCCTCAACCATCGCGATTCCCAGCCATCCTACTCTGAGTATCCCGCACCCTAGATATTACTTTATTCGAAGATGCAATGCGCTGGTGCCGAATGGAAAAAGGATTTCAGATCGGGCGCCCATTATGGTTGCAGGGATCTGATTTGTCGAAGATTGAAGTGAAAGACGGGATATACTGGGTCGGGGCGGTCGACTGGGACATAAGGAACTTCCACGGCTTCTCGTACACGACCCACAGGGGGACGAGCTACAACGCATATCTCATCGTTGACGAGAAGATCGCACTCGTCGACACAGTGTTGAAGCCCTTCTCGGCGGAGATGCTGGAGAGGATAAGCGAAGTGGTGGATCCGTCCAAGATAGACTATATCGTGATGAACCATGTGGAGTCGGACCACTCGAGCGCGCTCCCTGAACTGCTGAAAATAGTCCCGAACGCAAAGGTATTCGGCACCGCCAAGTGCAAGTCAGGGCTCGAGAAGCACTTCTTCTGCAGAATGGACTTCCAGACGGTGAAGACCGGGGACGAGCTCAAGCTGGGTAATAGGACGCTGATGTTCATCGAGGCTGCGATGCTGCACTGGCCCGACAGCATGTTCACTTACGTCAAGGAGGACGGGCTGCTACTGCCGAACGACGCGTTCGGACAGCACCTCGCGAGCTCATGGAGGTTCGACGACGAGGTCGACCAGCACGTCCTGATGGAGGAGGCGGCCAAGTACTACGCGAACATACTCCTGCCGCTGGGCCCTCTCGTGAAGAAGAAGATCGAGGAGATCGTCGGGATGAAAATCCCCATAAACATGATCGCCCCGAGCCACGGGATCATCTGGCGGAGGGACCCGATGAAGATAGTCCAGGCATACATGAAGTGGGCAACCAATACCACAGAGAAGCGGGTGATCATAGCCTACGACACCATGTGGGGGAGCACTGAGAAGATGGCCAGGGCGATTCTTGAGGGCATAAGATCCGAGGGGGTGGAGGCAAGGATATACAGGTTCCCTTACTCGGACGCCAGCGACATAATCGGTGACATCTTGGAGGCGAGGGGCCTTCTCGTCGGGTCATCCACGATCAACAACGGGATACTCCCGACCCTGGCGCCTTTCCTGACCGACGTTAAGGGGCTCAAGCCGAAGGGGAGAAAGGCCGCGGCTTTCGGGTCCTACGGATGGATGGGCGGCGCGACCGACGAGATCGAGGCTGCGCTGAAGGCTGCAGGGATGGAGATCGTGATGCCCGCGCTCAAGCTCAACTGGGTCCCCACCGAGGAGGAGCTGAAGAGGTGCGTGGAATTCGGGAGGGAGTTCGCGAGGAAGCTCTGATTCTGGTCTCCTCCCCGGCTTTTTCCTTTTTTATTCCCCATCTCTCCCTATTGCACTTTCTGATTGATCGCCCGTTCCCGAGATCCTGTTCCTCTGGAGGTAATAGTCGTACCCGTCGACGAGCGCTTCCTTGCTGGCCTCGAGTATGTTCGTGGATACCCCGACCGTGACCCAGTGCGACCTCCCGTCCGAGAACTCGACGAAGTTCCTCACCGAGGAGGCGGTGCCCTCGGCGGTCTCTGCGATTGAGACCTTGTAGTTGACAAGCTGTACCCTCTCTATCTCGGGGAAGAATCCGTACATCGCCTTCCTGAGGGCCCTGTCCTGCGCGTTCACGGGGCCGTTCCCCTCCTCGATGACGTACAGTTCGCGGTCGCCGACCCTGAGCTTGATGGAGCTCTCGGCAGCGAACCCGCCGTTGCGGGACTCGCTGATCGTCCTCCACTGGACGACCTCGAAGAGCTTCCTGTAGTGCCCAAGCTCCTTAGCGATTAACAGGTAGAGCGAAGCGTCGGCGCCCTCAAGAAGGTAACCGCGGTACTCGAGATCCTTGATCTTCTTCAGCAGGGCTGTGACCGCGGGCGAGTTCTTGTCCGCCTGCAGGCCGAACTCCCTGATCTTTGCCATGATGTTAGCCTTGCCAGAGAGCTCGGAGACCGAGAAGATCCGGACGTTGCCGACGAGCGATGGGTCTATGTGCTCGTAAGCCACGCAGTTCTTCATCACCGCGTCGACATGGACTCCGCCCTTGTGAGCGAATGCATTCTCGCCGACGTAGGGCTGGCGTGGGTCCGGCCTCATGTGGAGGACCTCGTAGACGTATAGGGAGAGGGACTTGAGCCCCCTCAGCCTGCCAGCTGGGAGCCTCGACGTGGAGAAGCCCATCTTGATCTCGAGGGCAGGGATTATCTGGCAGAGGTCAGCGTTCCCGCACCTCTCGCCGATTCCGTTGATCGTCCCCTGGACGTGCCTGGCCCCGGCAAGCACGCCTAGAATGGAGTTGGCCACGGCGGTGCCCGAGTCGTTGTGGCAGTGAACGCCGACCCTGGCCTTCAGGAGAGAGGCTACTTCCCTGGTTATCCTCTCAAACTCTGCAGGCAGCGTACCGCCGTTGGTGTCGCAGAGGACAACGGTCTCAGCCCCAGCGTCCTGGGCAGCCTTCACGACTTCGATCGCGTAATCCTTGGAAGACTTGTAGCCGTCGTAGAAGTGCTCCGCGTCAAATATGACGCGCAGCCCGTGATCCCTGAGGTACCTGACCGAGTCGTAGACCATCTCCACGTTTGTCTCTGGCGCCGTGTTGAGTATGCTCCTCACGTGCAGGTCCCATGACTTCCCGAATATCGTAGCGGTCCTGACCCCGCTGCCCACGATCGCGTTCAGGTTCTGGTCCTCTGCCGCCTTCACCGAGGTGCGCCTCGTGCTCCCGAAAGCGACCACCTCGGCGTTCTCCAGCGGGATGTCCCTCACCGCCCGGAAGTACTCCTCGTCCTTCGGGTTCGACCCTGGCCATCCGCCCTCGATGAACGACACCCCAAACTCGTCCAGCTTTGAGGTGATCCTGAGCTTGTCCTGGAGGGAGAAGTTCACGTCTTTGCCCTGCGCCCCATCACGGAGCGTCGTGTCGTAGACCTCAACAAAGTTCGATTTGGCAATCCCCCATTTCAGACCCTCGACAGTGGAATAGCATCATATGGATCGCTAATAACCCTTTCGGATTCCTTGCCTGTATGAAAAAATGGAGACTTGTTCAGGGCCTTCGTTCGTTCCCCAGTCAGCGGCGCGTGATCTTGTGGCCCAGCACCGCGGAGAATATCACCAACAGCCCGAGGGCTATCAGGACAAGCGGCCACCAGCTGGAGATCGAGTAGCTCCATGCGAGGATCGCGATGATCCCTATCGCGAGGATTACGACCCCTCCCGTTATCGGCCCGGAGTCTTTGCCAGACCTTGCATTGTTGATGCCGAGCAGGATCAGCAGAGCCCCCAAGCCACAGAGGAAGTATGCCCACCATATCGCCCATGAGATCGTGCCGGAAGTGGCGAGCCAGAACGAGAGCCCCAGGACAATTAGGACGCCGCCCCCGAAGAGCGGCCCAGCGAGGTCCCTTCTCGGCGCCGAGATCTGGGTCTGGGGAGGGGCCTGCTGCACCTGGGATCCGCAGAACGGGCAGAATAATGAGTCGCCAGGCACGGCCCTACCGCACTTGCCGCAGATGCGTCCACTCATAGCAATAACAAGCGCGCGCCTGCTTATAAAAGGTCATGGATGCGCGCTGGATCAGCTTTCCCAGAAGCGTCGACCCTTTTGAATCAACTCAACCGATCATCCGCTTCAGATCCGCCCTAGCCGATTCGGGGATCCCCAATGTGCCGATCCTGTACCCGACAAGGCGCCACCCAGTGCCAAGGTTCGAGAGGGCGATAGCGCCCTCTGAAGGCGGTAGCGCGCTGAACAGATCCCGAACCAGGCTGGTGAGGGCCTCGGATATGCTCGCCTTGCCGTACCTTGCGATCCAAGGCTCCCCTGAAAGCTTCTTCTTGTCAGATATCGAGATGACAGTCTTGCCGAGGATCATCCGGGCAGCATCGATCAAAGGGGCGCCGAGCGAAGGGAATGACTCCTCTGACATCTCAAGCACAGTGAATGGCACCCTCCGAGTTTTGAGCAGCACAGAGTTACCGGTCTTTGCTGCCAGGAGCACAAGGAAGCCCCTTGCGCCAGGCCGCTCAGAGTACTCCGACTCGGGAAGTTCCACATTTTGTTCTGGCATGGCTAAAACTGGTCTCCCGCGATTTAATAACGCTTGCCGGTTGGTCGCAGAAAAGGAGGGGAGGGATGGATGGAGAGAAAGCAAGAAGGGAAAAAGCGGCGGGGGGCGGGCGCAGGGATCGATCATTGCCGCCTGACCATTGCGCTGAGGCGCTTCCTGAAGACGATAGCCAAGATCGCTGCTAGGACAACAACAGCCGCATACCAGAGGGGCGAAATGCCAGGGGTTGGCGCAATCGGGAGGTCGCGGTAGGAGGTATCGCTCAGCTGGCGCCCGTCCTGCACCCAGGAGAGCTCCACGTCGACTCCCAAGCTGCCGGGCGCAACCTTCTGGTCAACGTCGACCTCCATCATCACGATCTTTGAGGAGTTGCCCGGCAGGCTGCCGACGAGCGTGGACGTGGATCCCGTGATGTACCCTGAGACCAGGGAGAGGCGCAGCTGCTCAGCGGTCTGGCTTCCGTTGTTTGAGAGCTGCACGAAGACCTTCACATTCCTGGCGCCTGGAGTGACCTCCCTGTCGAAGTAGATCCTTTCGACTGAGACAGGCGCCTTCTCCCTCACCGTCAGCGGGATCGATGTCGTGGAGTTCCCGGAGGCGGTCTCGATCGTGATGGGGATCTCATAGTATCCCGGGGCGGCACTTCCAGCTATGTCAACCAGGAACTGGATCTGAACCGAGGATCCGACCTGCAGGTATGGGATCGTGAACCGGTCAGTCCCTGCGTAGGAAGGCTCCACCACGCCGGGTATTCCCCCCATCCTTATCCTCACATTCTCAGCCGTGTAGTTCCCGCTGTTGACGATCAGGCAGACCACCCTCACCACCTTGTCACCCGGGAATGCCGGCGATGGGATAGTGCTCACGGTTGAGACTGCCACCTCAGGCTCTGCCGCCACCGAAAAGCCGTACGCCGACGTGTATGAGTAGTAGTTGCCAAGCCTGTCGCGGTACTGGACCTGGACGTACACCGGGACCGCCCCGAAGACGCCGGGCTGGACAAAGATGCCCCTCTCGGCCTTCAGGGACCCGTTGGCTGGGATCTCCCACGCGCTCGATGTGCCTGGGCCAACGACGACCGCCACCTGCGGGGACTGGGAGAAGAGGCTGACCGTTACGTTCTGGGCAGAGTCTGTGCCTATGTTCCTGACTATGAAGGTTACATGGTTGACTGAGTTCGGGCTGAGCGATGAGGAGTTTGCCGAGACTTCGAGGAGCGGCGCCGGGGGATCGGCTGAGATGAAGCCGATGGAGACTGTGTCTGCGTAAGTCGCATTCCTCCAGTCGCTGCACCCGAGCGAGACGGAGAGCCGGAGGGAGCCGTAGACCTGCTTGTCAAGGTAGAGCTGGATCGGGATCCCCGTGGACTGACCTGGAGCCAGGTCGCCCAGATGGAAGGAGTTTGCGCCGATGAGCGTCAGCCTGTCGGACACCGGCGTGACCTTTACAGTGATGTCCGTTGCGGCGGATCCGCCGTTGTTCGAAATGAGGAGGGTCACGTTGTTAACCGCCCCCGCAATGAGCTCGGTCGTCCCAGCCGATGCGGCCAGGCGGGGCTCCTCCGGGCTCTCAGCCTTCACCCCTACCGAGATCGAGCGCGTGTAAGGCGTGCCGTCCTCCCCGTCGTACGTCACGGTTACCGAGAAGGCGCTCCCGTCCCCAATGCTGTTCTCCGCGAATAGGGCCAGCGTGACCAGCCCAGAAGCCCCGGGCTGTAGCGCGCCGAGGTCGAAGTGGTTGGATCCGATGAGCGTGAGGTAGATGTCCTGGCTCTGGACTGCAACCTTGACGTTCCTCGCGAGGCCGTCCCCCTTGTTCTCCACGAGGATCTGGATCGCATTGACCCCTCCTTTCACGAGCGTGGTGTCCAGCGGCTCCACCGCTATATCTGGGCTCCCCCTCAGATCCGCCCTGACGCTGGACTCAAAAGATGAAGTTGTGTTCCCCACCAGGTACTCAACGCGGAGGGGCAGGAGGTAGCTTCCCGCGACCGCCAAGGAGGATACATTGAAGCCGAATTCGAGGTAGACGGTGTCGCCGCTGGCTAGGGTGCCGTTGTATGAAGACTCAACTGCCTGGGTCTGGGCGTCGGCGGAAATCTGGGAGACGTCGAGCGACGCGTTCAACGAGGCGGCAGTCGATGACCCACAATATGAGAGGACCACGACCAGCGTCCTGTTCTCGGGGAAGGAAGGGGTTGCCCAGTAGACGTCCTTGATGGCGAAGTCGTGCGCCGCCGCTAGGACCTGAGTGCCGCCCTGGCAGCATCCCGCCGTGGCAATCAACAGCAGCAGAAGGAAGACCGCATTTTTTCTTTCTCCAAATTCCATGGCAGATCACTCCACTCTCAACTTTAATATGGCTGGCGCGATCGACATCATCGCGCCCATGTAAACTAGGAGGGCCGTGACAGGCTGGAGGAGCTGGGGGATCCCGTACCCTTTGATCATTATGCTCCTGAAAGCCATTATGAAGTGGTACATGGGGTTCACGTTTGCAATCGCCGCGGCCTGCGGGGAGAGGAGCTCGACCGGGGCGAGGCCGCCGCAGAATAGCAGGAAGGGTATGAAGATGAAAATGGCAGCCTGGTTAGCCTGGAGCTGGTTCCTCGACAGGACTGAAATGAGCATCCCGAGCCCCAGCGATCCCAGCAGGTATACCGTCGAGATCAGCAATAGGTCAAAGATCGATCCCCTGATCACCACCCCGAAGACGTTTATCGCGACGAAGAGCGTGATGAGCATGTCAGCGATGGTAGCGATGAAGTATGCTGCGAGCTTACCGAAGATTATGTCGAGCCTGCCGACAGGGGACATGATGAGCTGCTCGAACGTCCCCTTCTCCTTCTCCCTGCATATCGCGATCGAGATCAGGGTCGTCGGGACGAGCTGCAAGACCAGCGCTATCACGAAGGGGGTGAAGGCCTCCAAGTTGGTCACGGTTGGCCCATACACAGAGTTGTAGATCAGCTCGACCGAAGGCCCGTGGACCTGCCTGGCGAACTCCTGCTGGAAGTTGTAGGTGACCGCGAGCATCGAGTCCTTCACAGTGCTAGCGAGCGTCGGCGAGCTCTCGTCGATGATCACCAGGACCCGGACCGGGCTCCCGCTCAGCAGGGAGGATGTGAAACCCTCCGGGATGATGAGGGCCGCGGGCGCAACCCCCTTGCTGACCATCGTGCGCGCCTCCTCGATCGAGTGCGCATTGGCCTTCACGGAGACCGTCGGGGTCTCTGAGATCGCGCTGACCAGGGCGGTGCCCATCTGCCCCCCGTCCATGTCCACGATGACTATCCCGACCTTCCCGGTCGATCCGCCGTACCCTATGCCGAAGAGGAGCATCACGACGAGTGGTATCAGCGCGATCATCACAAGGGACCTAGGGTCCCTCGTCAGCTGTATCAGCTCCTTCCTGACTACAGCCATCACCTTCGGCGTCGCGCCCTCAGGCAACCCTGCCAGCCCCCTCGACCACGCTGATGAAAACGTCCTCGAGCGTCACGTAGGTCGGCGAAGCCGATAGGACGGTGAATCCCGCCCTCTCCAGTGCGCTGATCATCGCTGGGATCTCGCGGGGGGCGTCTTGGGCGAGAACCCTCAGCTTCACCGCCGATCCCAATGCACAATCCGGCCCACCCTCGCCCGCCACCTGGCGATCGATCACCCTGCAGAAGCTCAGGGCGGAGGCGGGGTCGCCGCGCCCCCTTACGGTCACCTCGACCAGGTCTCCGCCGAAGACCCTCCTCTTCAGATCGCGCGGGGTCCCCTCGGCCACAACCCTCCCCCTGTTGACGAGGGCGATCCTGTCGCAGTTCTCAGCCTCGTCCATGTAGTGGGTCGTGACGAGTATGGTGACCGACTCCTTGTTCAGCCCCCTCAGGTACTCCCAGAACATCCTCCTGATGGGAGGGTCCACGCCTGCGGTCGGCTCGTCCAGTATCAGGAGCCTGGGGCGGTGGATGAGCGCGACCCCGAGGGCTAGCCGCTGCTTCATGCCCCCGCTGAGCCTGCCTGCGAGCCTCCCTGAGAACTCCTCCAGCGTGAGGAAGGAGAGGAGCTCTGAGACCCGCTCTGCAAGCTCCTTCCTCGGGATCCCGTAGAGCCTGCCGTAGAACTCGAGGTTCTCCTTCACTGTCAGGTCCTCGTAGAGGCTGAACTTCTGCGCCATGTAGCCCGTGATCCTTATCAGGGCATCCCTCTCCATCGGCATCCTGTACCCCCAGACCAGGATTTCCCCAGAGGTGGGCGCCATCAGCCCGCAGATCATCCTGATCGTCGTTGTCTTCCCCGCGCCGTTTGGCCCGAGCAGCCCGTAGATCTCTCCCTTCTTTATCCGGAGGTCCAGCCCATCCACAGCAACAAAGGTCCCGAAGACCTTCCTGAGGCCGGTGATCTCGACCGCAAGAGAGGGATCCATAGGCGTAGATAAAAGGAGGGGAGTATTTTAATTTATTAACTGAAAAGAGTGAAAATCAGGCTTCGTGGGGGCGGTCGGGACGGGCAGGGGCAGAGGCAGGGGCGGCGGTCAAGGGGCGCAGGGCAACGAGCTCCGATCGACGGGGGCGTACCAAGCGCTGAAGGACGCCGGGCTGACTGACTACGAAGCGCTTGCGTACCTCGGGCTCGTCTTCCGCGGCCCCACCTCCGCGAAGGCGCTGAGCGAGTCTACGGGCATCCCCAACACCAGGGTCTACGATGTCCTCGGCGAGCTCGAGCGCAGGGGATGGGTCGAGGTGGACGCGAGCAGGCCGATGAGGTTCAGGGCAAAGCCCCCTCCGGAGGTGGTCGGTGTCGTCAGGGCGGAGCAGCAGCAGAGGCTGGGCAGGGTGGAGGAGGTGCTCATGAAGGAACTACTCCCGGTCTACGAGACCAAGGCTGCAGAGAGCACCGAGATATGGTTCATAAGGTCCGTCCCCGGGATGGTCAACCGCATCAGGTCGCTCGTCTCCTCCGCAAAGAAAGAACTGAGGCTGATGATGGGGCACTTCGAGACGGAGGTCTACGGCGGGGTAATCGACGAGATCTCCGAGACCACGAAGAAGAAGAGGGTGAGGGCGTTCGTCTCCGAGGATGTGGCGCAGACCCTCTCGGGGACCGGCCTCCAGGGGGCAGAGATCATGATCGGGGCAGCAGTGGCTCCGTTCAACATCATACTCTCGGACAGCGGCGAGGTGCTCTTCCACCTTTGGTCAGGGCTCGACGGACCCCCTGAGAGGAGGAAGAACTTCATGGTGTACGTCTCGGACAGGTCCATCGAGAAGGTCATCAGGGACTACATCGACGCCCTCTTCTCAGCAGGCCGCACATCCCCATTCAGCCGCCCACCATAGGCACTGCAGCGGCGATCGGATCCCGGCGTAAACAAGAACAAGACTTGCTTTTCAAGGAGGGGGTGCGCGCATTACGATCATGCCTTGGCGGCTCGGGTTCCATCAACCGCTAGAGGAGAAAGCCAAGCGACAAGACTGCTATCGATGAAGTCAAGATCGCGATCGGCGCCCCGACCCTGAGGAACTCCCAGAACGAGAACGTCTCACCCTTGTTCTCGGCAGCCTCAAGGACGATTATGTTCGCCGCCGCCCCCAGCAGGGTGAGGTTGCCTGCCAGGGTGCTCCCGGCGGCAAGGGATATCCACTGCGATGGGGTGGCGCCAGCAGCCTTGAAGGCAGGCAGCATTATCGCTACGAACGGGACGTTCGAGGTGATCTGGCTAGCGACCAGGCTCAGCCCGAATATCGAGGCGACCGACTCCGGACCCTGGGAGAAGAGGGTGGGCCTGAAAAAGTCGATGACCGCCGAGAGGAGCCCGCTCTTCTCGACTCCAGCCATCACTACGAACATCGAGGCGAAGAAAACAATCGTTCCCCAGTCAACGCCCCTCAACGCCTGGCGCCTGTCCTTCGAGATGAGGAGGGCGGCTGTCCCGCCGGCTAAGGCTACCAGGGCGATCGGCCAGCCTATTGTGTCCGCAGATAGGAATGCGATCACCGTCACGGCTGCCACCGCGCCGACCCTTGCCGCCTCCTCCCTCGAGGAGAGCATCCTCCGCGGATCCGGGAGCGAGACATCGAAGCTCCCGCCCAGGTCCTTCCTGTAGGCGAGAGAAAGGACTAGGAACTCGGCGGCGCAGCCGAGGGCAACAGGCACTGCCATCCGCTCCATGAAAAGGAGGGTGTTGACGCCGGACTCTATCTTGATCAGGACGTTCTGCGGGTTCCCAATCGGGGTGAGGGCCGATCCAATGTTGGAGGAGAAGGCGACTGCGAGGATATAGGGAGTCTTCCTCACCTTCGCTAGCCCGCAGGCTGCGATCACAATCGGGGTCATGACGAGCACAACGGCATCGTTGACGAAGAAAGCCGAGGCGGCTGCGACGAAGGCGATCACCGCAAGGAGGAGCCTCCTCGGGGTGGCTGCCACCGCCAGGAACCGGACCGCGAGGTACTGGAGGAGCCCGACCTGGACCATCGCATCGACTATCAAGAATGTCCCAAAGAGGAACAGTATGACCTCGGCGTTCACCGCCGCTACAGCCTCGTCGAGGCCCATCGCCCCAACAGCAAGGAGGGCGACTGCCCCCACGAGCATCGCCGTCCAGACCTCAAACTTGAAGCCGCCGATGCGCCTCAGAGCGATTGCCGCGTAGACAAACAGGAAAACAGCGAGGACCTCAAACTGGAGCAGCCCCCACTCCGTACCCACCACCCACCCAATCCAACCCAATCCAGTCCAATCCAATCAACTGCATCCCTTGCTGGGCAGCAACCGAGTGCCGTGCAAGGCCTTCAGTGAAGCTATTAAGTATCCAGCACGATATACTAGTAAATAAAGGTGCAGGCGTTGATCTCGAGGATCCTGGTCATTGCGGACGGCTCGCCGGTGAGCGAGCAGGCGCTCATCGAGGCGATCCACATCGCAAAGATATTCAACTCGACGATAATCGGCATCCACCCCATGCCCAGGCAGGACCCGGTACAGGTCAAGGCAGGGAGGGAGATAATCGAGAGGTACGAGGGGATAGTGAAGGGGTCGGGGCTGAACTTCGAGTGGCTATTCGTCGAGGACAAGCCCGGACCGGCTGCGGTGAAGGTCGCTGAGAGGAGGGATGTGGACCTCATCGTGGTCGGAAGCCTCGGGGAGGGGGGCATTAAGAGGACGCTCATCCCGAGCGCCGTCGAGTACATCGTGAAGAATGCAGGCTGCGATGTCTACGTAGTGAAGAAGAAGGAGCCGCTCTTCTGAAAAAGAATGATGAGAGAGACGGAAAGGGAAAGTTGGAAAAAAAAGGCAGACAGACACAGAAATAAGAAAAAAGGGAAAAGAATCCACAGGGGGCTTTTGAAACGCAGCCGGAGTCGAAACGAGGTTTTGCTCCCCCCGCTGATCCCGGGGTCTCCAAGAATGCAGTCCTTTTCGTGGCGACACTCGCGACCTTCGTGACCCCATTCAGCATGGCAGCTGTGAGCATCGCTCTCCCGGCGATTGGCGCTGAGTTCGGAATGGACACGATACTGATGGGGTGGGTTAGCACTTCTTTCCTCCTGTCGTCGGCGACATTCCTGGTCATATTCGGGAGGCTTGCGGACATCCACGGCAGGAAGCGGATCTTCACATGCGGTGCGATCATATTCGCAGCCGCTTCCTTCGCGATAAGCATCTCGCCATCCCCCGACTTCCTGATCTTCATGAGGATCGTGCAGGGGGTTGGCGGCTCGATGATTGCTACCACATCGGTTGCGCTGATCACCAGCGTCTTCCCCCCAGGCGAGCGAGGCAAGGCACTGGGGATAAACTCGGCTGCGGTGTACACCGGGCTCTCAGCCGGGCCTTTCCTCGGCGGGCTGCTGACCCAGCAACTCGGGTGGCGCTCGATATTCCTCGTGTTAGTCCCGCTCATGGCGCTAGTCCTGCTCCTCATATCCACGTCGATGAGGGGGGAGTGGAGGGAGGCGAAGGGCGAGAGCTTCGACTTCGTTGGCTCGGCGATATACGGCTTCATGCTCGTCTCTACGATCTACGGGTTCTCGATCCTCCCCTCGTACGCCGGGGGGGTGCTGCTGGCAGCAGGGATCATCGGGCTCGTCGCGTTCATCAGGTACGAGTCCTCTGCGAGGAGCCCTGTACTTGACATGAGTCTCTTCAGGGGGAACAGGGTATTCACCTTCTCGAACCTCGCGGCGCTGATCAACTATGCGTCAACCTCCGCAATCACCTTCCTGATGAGCCTTTACCTGCAGTATGTGAGGGGGCTAGATCCCCAGGGGGCAGGGTTGATCCTCCTGTCCCAGCCCGTAGTGCAGGCGTTGCTCTCCCCCATTGCAGGCAGGCTCTCGGACAAGGTCGAGCCAAGGCTGATCTCCTCAGCAGGGATGGCGATCATCTCTGCCGGGCTCTTTTCGCTCGCCATGATCTCTACAGAGACGCCCCAGTTGCTGATAGTGGCGAACCTGGCAGCGCTCGGATTCGGCTTCGCGCTCTTCATCACCCCGAACACGAACGCGATAATGAGCGCAGTGGAGAAGAAGTGTTTGGGAGTCGCGTCGGGGACGCTCGCGACGATGCGCCAGGTCGGGCAGACGCTGAGCATGGGCTTTGCGATGACGGTGCTCGCGGATTACGTCGGGCCTGTCCAGATCACCCCTCCCCTCTATCCGGCGTTCATGAGCGGCCTCACCACAATCTTCGTCTTCTTCGCCCTGCTCTGCATTGTCGGGATGGCGGCCTCGCTTGCCAGGGGCAAGGTGCTGAACAACAAGGGACTCCAGAATGGAAAACCCGAGCCCTTGGGCAACGGCAAGCCAGCGAGTGCGGCTACCAATCCCAAGTGAGCCCCATGGGACAATAACGCTAGTGGCGATGAACGGGAGGAGAAAAATAAAAAAAAGGAGTTTACTTGGGGAGTATCACCTTGTCGATCGCGTGGCAGACGCCATTGTCCACGACTATATCGCCCTGGACGATCTTGGCATCATTCACAAATAGGGCTCCGGCTTTGAAGGAGATCTTGACCGGCTGCCCCTGGACGGTCTTCAACTCCTTCTATTTCTTCAGATCGACGAACGCATATCTCCCAGCCACGACGTGGTAGGTCAGCACCTTCTTGAGTGCAGGTATGTCCTTCAGCAAAGAGTCTACAGTCCCCGGCGGCAGGGCAGCGAAAGCCTCGTCCGTGGGGGCGAATACCGTGAAAGGTCCCTTGCCCTTCAGCGTGTCTACCAGCCCGGCTGCCTTGACTGCTGCGACGAGCGTGTTGAACTTTCCGCTAGTTACAGCTGCGTCAACTATATCTGGCAAAAATAAGCCACCCATGTACTATTACATGTTATCTCACTTATATTTGATCCCACTGGTTTTGCAGCTTCCAGAATGAAAACGGATTTGAATCATGAACTTCATTTAGCTCGCGAGTTTTCACCATCATGTTTTTGCAGCCCAATCCCCCCGCAGACGGGCAAGTGTGCAAAACATGGCTGGGGAGGCCGCCAGGCGCGGCAAAGGTCCGGAAGAGATGAACTGCAGGCGGAAAAGGGTTGGGAGCGCGAATGATCAGGAAAGAAAAACGCTGGAGATAACTATGAGTCGTTTTCTGATTCTTTTTGCCCAGGGGCGATCACTGAAGGCTTTTCCAGAGCCTCAGAGAGCGTTATAAGCCCTAAAAGCAAATCTTATTGCGATAACCATGGTGAGGCTCTCATTCTACGGCGGGGTCGGCGAGATAGGCGGGAACAAGATCCTTGTTGAGGAGCGGGGCACGAAAATTTTCCTTGACTTCGGGCAGTCGTTCACCTTTGGGGCGGGCTTTTTTGTCGACTATCTGCAGCCCAGAACCCTGAGCATGCTGAAGGACCTCCTCGAGTTCGACCTCCTGCCCAGGATCAAGGGGCTCTACGCGGAGGGGCTGCTTGAAAGGACCGGGATCGGATACACTGAGCCGGAGATAGATGCGGTCCTGCTCTCGCATGCGCACTTCGACCACTGCCAGCACATCTGCTACATCGACCCGAAGATACCCGTCTTCCTGGGGGAGGGGACTAAGATATTCCTCGAGTGCATGGAGGAGATCTCCTACAGCTGCAAGTACGGCGACCACGACTACCGCACGTTCAGGAGCGGCGCTAAGATAAAGGCAGGAGGGATGCGGATCGAGCCGGTGCACGTCGACCACTCGATCCCCGGTGCCTACGGTTATCTGGTCGAGACTTCAGCGGGCGTGATCGCGTACACGGGGGACCTGAGGGCGCACGGGCCCAGGAAGGACATGACCGAGGAGTTCGTGGAGAAGGCAGCAGCTGCCGAGCCAGTGGCGCTCATCTGCGAGGGGACGAGGATGGAGGAGGTCGAGAGGAGGCAGAACTATTCGGAGGCTCAGGTCAGGGAGAAGGGCGAGGAGATCGTGGGCGGGACGGACAAGATCGTATTCGTGATGAGGTACAGCCGGGACATTGACCGGTTCAGGACCTTCTACGAGATCGCAAAGGCGAACGGCAGGGATCTGGTGATCTCGCCCAAGAGTGCATACTTGCTGGGCAGGCTCATAGAGGACGAGCATCTGGACGTGCCGGACCCGCGCACTGACGGGGCCATACGGGTCTATTACAGGAGGAAGAAGAGCGGCACCTACGACGATTCGGACTACTACAAGTGGGAGAGGGAGTACCTGGACAGGATGGTGACTTGCGAGGAAATCAGGAAGAGGCAGAAGGAGTATTTGATGGAGCTCGACTTTTACCAGCTGACCGAGCTCATAGACATCAGGCCGGAGAGAGGGGCGCACCTGATCAGGAGCATGAGCGAGCCGTTCAGCGACGAAGACCTCTCGGAGGAGGTGCTCCAGAACTGGGTGGAGCACTTCGGGCTGGAGTTCCACCAGATGCACGCCTCGGGGCACCTGAGCAGGGAGCAGCTCGAGTGGCTGGTTGATACGATTGCACCCAAGAAGATATTCCCGGTGCACACAGAGAACCCGCAGCTGTTCAAGAAGAGATGGAAAAATGCAGTAGCCACAAGATGCAATGCGTCTATTATTTTGAATTAGATCCCCAAAAAGAAGCTAAAAAACATTAGCGAAAGCCTCTTATTCCAAAAGAATTATTTTTTGTTTGTGATTGGATTGGAAAGTGCTAAATTCGAATTCAGTTTGAATGTAACAGAAACGGTACTAGAAGAATTAGACAGGGCAGAAGTATTCATAAAGATCGCAATGTTTCAAATACATAGGTCTGAAATTTTTGAAGTTCTAAAAAGGAAACTCATACAAGGTGTAAAAATAGAAATACTCACACTTCCTTATGATTCAATAAAGGAAAAAATAAGAAAAGATGTCCAAGAACGTTTTGAAGATCTAAGGAGACATGGTGCAATAATTTATTTTTGCAGGTGGAATATAGGTGATCCTTCTAGAACAACTACAGCGGTTGGGCGTTGGTATTCTTTTCATGGCAAAATGATAGTTACGGATAAGTGTAGTATTGCGCTTACCGCCAATTTCACAGAGGAAAAAGAGCTTGATGCTGCAGTAATATTTAGGAATAATAAAAATAAAAAAGAAGAATTTATTAATGCTTTCAATTTTCTTCTTGATTTATTTATAATACCAGAAGGAGATGATGTAGGAACAATAAAAAATAAGATCCGAAAAATAACTGGAAACGATGAACGATTTTTTGAGCTACCAGCAGAAATACCCGATCTGCACAGGAACTTTTGGATCACAGATTATCCAAGCGAAATGTGCCCAATTCCAAACAACATTGAAGAAAGACTTTACATAGCTCCTTTTGATTGCAGAGGCAGAAATATGCTTGAGAAGGTAATCGAGGAAGCCAATGAATTCGTTTACCTCTCAACAGAAACATTCACTGATCCAGATTTTTCAGTTTTTTTGATAAAGACAGCAGTAAACAAAAAACTAGAACTGAAAATAATTTGCGGAATATTTAGCATGGATTTCAACGACAGAGTAAATGAAATGCTTAGAGAAATGATAGCCCAAGGAATGGATATTCGAAGCCCGAATGACAAAATACATGGCAAATTAATAGTTACCGAAAAGGCGGTCGTCGTAAGCTCCATCAACCTCAACAAGATGAATTTGGGTTTTAGTAAAAGCAAGCATGTATGGAGAGGCAATACTGAAACGATTCTAATTACAAGGGATCAGAATTTGATCATGGATGCTAAAAAGAATTTCCTTGAGATATTCAATCTTTGCAATGATGTGGAAGAAAGGTTATCGCAAAAACTTGAAGATATTGCAAAGGAGATACTTGGCGAGGTATACCAACTAAAGCCTAATCCGGAAGCAAGATCTTTGTTCGCAAAATTGGTGTTAAAGCATCAGATAAATGCAAAAAAATTCCCCATACAGCTAGGGAGCCTAACCAATCTCCTTGTTCGTAAATGCAATAGAATTTCGGTGACTAAGAATGACATCATTTCAGCATTGATTCTTTACATACTTTCAGAGAGCAAGCAGGGCTTTAATCAACTTCAGGAGAGAATAAAAGAGTTTGATGAGGACGTGAATATTAATACGATCCTATTTAGTCTAGAGAGCTGCAACCTCATAACGCAAGAGAATGAATTTTATAAGTTAAATCTCCAAGAGTTGCTAAGGGGGGGATCCAATAATGGATCCAGTCTGTGAGATAATCGAAGGGGACTGCCTAGAATTTCTCAAGAAAACAGACAAGATGTTTGATCTCTCTTTTGTTGATCCCCCGTTTAATCAGGGCAAGGATTACGATAATCATGACGACACGCTTGATCCAGAAAGATATTGGAGTTGGATGACAGAAGTCTGTAGATGGATTTACGAAAAGACTAATGATGGTGGAGCCATATATTTCATGCAAAGAGAGAAAAACACACAATTTGTTCTTGAAGCGCTCTCCAAATCTAATTGGGCTTTTCAGAATTTGATAATTTGGAAAAAAAAGACTTCAGCCGTACCAGGTTCCTTCAGATACGGAAAACAATACCAGATAATTGCATTCTGCACAAAAGGAGAAAAACCCAGAGTTTTTAATAAACTTAGAATAAACCCTCCTCTACTGGTTACTGAAAAATATAAACGACCAAATGGAATTTTCGTGACGGATGTTTGGGATGACATAAGAGAACTTACTTCAGGGTATTTTGCTGGCGATGAGGCGCTTAGACTACCAACAGGTGAACGTGCTCATAAACAGCAGTCACCCATTAGACTTTTGGCAAGAATCATATTATCATCAACAAAACCTGGCGATTTTGTGTTTGATCCTTTTGCTGGAACAGGGACGACACTCGTTGTGGCAAAACAACTAGGCAGAAACTCAATAGGAGTTGAGCTCTCGCCCCGCAATGTTGAACTTATAAGAAGAAGAATCGAGAGATTAAGGAAGAGCGACGATCTATCGTCTGTAAGAGAAGACTACTTCTTCACTGAAAATTTAGATGAAATTTGGCCATTAAAAGGAAAAAAACAAGCAGCTCTTGATGAAGTTTTACAAAAACATGTTTAATTTATTGAAATGTATTTTTATTATTTAATATTAAAAGTAAGAATTGATGTTTATGAAATGATTTGTTAGAAAATGTTTGTCAAATGACACAATCGAATGTGTAGTAGATGAAGGGAGAGCGGACGAGGTCATGGAGAGGCACGAGAGCTGCATTAACGACGTGGCACTTGTGCCTCTTGATGCAGTTCTTGAGGCGCTTGAAAGAGCAAAGGAACAAGGAATAATCAAAGGCAAATAGAATGGACCGCTTGAAGTTCCCCAATAGTTCCGCTGCATCGATTACCGCAGGCCCACGGTACTTTTCCGTTTATGCAAGGGCTCCAGAAGGATCTTCGATCGCGATGACGCCTTTTTTACAAGTATTCCGAGGCGATTGAGGAGGATATGAGAATGCCGCTGAATGTGAATCCCCTAGCAACCGAGCAGCTCAACATTAAGCAGCCCAGAGATAAGAAGAATCGCAACAAACGAATAGACGGAAAGAGCATGCTCAAGAATCTTGAATGTTCTGATTGACGCAATCTGCTTAAATGCTTCCTATATTCCAAACAAAGATTGTTTCATCTTACAATTTTGATCCCTGGCGACGGATCAAAAATCGCGGATCGGCCCATATCACGGAATTAGCCGGGACTGTGCGGGACACCACAAGCCTCAGAAGATTATATATACCATATCGATATATCCCTTCGGGAGGCGATCCGGATGAACCCGTTCTCTTACCTGTTTGCATATTTGAAGGATGTCAAGAACCTCGCAACACACTTCTTAGTTGGCGTCATAATGCTGGCACTTTTGCTATTCGTGCCGGTTGATATCCACATCAGGCTAGCAGTCCTTGCTGGGGTAGTGTGCCTCAATGTTGCGAGGATGAGGCTAGAGGGAAGAAATCGTTCGCCAGGGCACGATTGATCGGCTATCGGGCAAGCGCGGCAATAGAACCTTACAGGATTTTTCAATCCTTGAAGCCCCTAACAAGATTTTTTCAACGCTTTACTCCAATCCCAAAAGAGCCAAGGAAAAGGGATCCACCTTCCTATCCGGGCATCGCCAGATCAAAACAGAGTTCGCATAATCCAAAGGAAATCCAACAGATGCAGACAAATGCTTATTTAAAAGGGTCGTTATAAATTTCAGGAGTAAAATTTATGGGAAGAACAGCCTATCCCACATTCTTGGTAGCCCTGCTTTTGATGGCGATCCAGTCACTACCGATCCAAGGATCTCCCGATCCTCCATATCCGCCGCCCAACCACGGCACAATCATTATCGTCGGGAATTCTGGCTTCGCAGCCTCGGGCGCGGTCGTTTCTGGGGACGGCAGCGAATCGGATCCTTACATTATAGAGGGATGGGTAATAGACGCGAGCGCATCCGATGGTATATCCATAACGGGCGCTGACGCCCACTTTGTGATCAGGAACTGCACCATCTACGGAGCAGGGGAGAATTACGGCATAATCGTCGCAAACTCCTCGAATGGGAAGATAGAGGGCAATATGCTAATGGCTCTCGAACAAGGCATCCGCATGGATGGGGCAGAGAGGATCGCTGCAGAGTGGAATAGCATCCAGAACTGCACGACGGGGGCTTTCGTCCAATCTTCAACTGGGATCACGGTATCAAACAACAGCATCGATGTCAGATACTGCGGGATTTTAATTTCTCATTCCAGCGGCGTCTCGGCCATCGGGAATGACTGCTCGGGGAGCGGCGCGTACGGCATCTTGCTGCAGGAGGCGCATTTGTGCACGGTGAGCGGCAACAACTGCTCGGGCTGCGCCTCCTCCGGCATTAGCGTCTCGGGTGGATCCAATGGCAACATCATCTCCGGCAATGATTGCACCCGGAACAGCTACAACGGCATTGAGATGTATGACTCGTTCATGAATGTCATCGAATGGAACGACTGCACCCACAACGGAATAGGGATGCTCGTAATCAATTCCTCCTCGAATTCTTTCACGGGAAACAACGCTTCCTTCTGCGGCAACTACGGAATGCGCGTCCAATCGTCCTTGAACAACACGTTCGATCGCTGCGACTTTTCAGGCATTGCATCGGGCACGGGCGCCCTGCTCCACGTCTCGTCTGACAATAACACGCTTGCCAACTGCAGCTTCTCGTTCAACCAATACGGGATCCAGGTAGACGGCTGCAAAGGTATTTTGATTTCAGCATGCAGGATGCACAATAATTCAGTCGGGGGACTCTGGAATTACGCCTCAGACCCTGCCTTCTTGGTTCTTGCAAGGGACTGCTGGTGGGGCGCCCCTAGCGGTCCATCATGGAGCGGACCAGGATCCGGCGACAGGGTGTCAAAGAACGTGGTGTATTACCCGTGGATAGGGGAGAAGGCGGCTGCGGCGATCTCAATAAGGACGGGCACTACAGCGCTGAACCTCACCGCCCCGAATTCGCCTGCCACAGTGACGATCAGCTGCAACCTCACGCCATTCATAACGACGACTCCAGTGAATGTCAGGGTTACGGATCCGGACGGGAAGACAACCACCATTGCGGTGAACGCGACAGCCTCGAAGTTTTCCGTGAATGTGACTGTCAACAAGCCTGGCAACTGGACGATCCTTGCGGAGGTCCCTGAGAGCGAGGTGCTCAAGCCCGCGGCTTCCAATACCCTGTCGATTTCCGTCGCTGCCCCAGCCGCAGCTGCACCAGGAGCGGAGATCCTATACGCGGGCGTTGCTATCCTCCTTATGATCGCCGGGGGATCCTATGCTCTAATCAGGTCGAGGAAAGGGAAGAAGTAGGCAGACGCCTTCCTTACCTTTTTCTTTCTTAATTTGTACTCCTCCACAAAGTGAAAGCAGAATGGGCTCAAGCGCATTCTCCCGAGGGCTTGCACACAGTCGTTCTTTGACAGAGGAAGATCAGGAGCCCAAGATAAAAGGGACAGCCGGTTATGGCCTGAGCATCCGGTCGAGGATCGGGTCCACAAGCGAATACTTGCGGTCAGCACCAGTTTTCTCCACGAAGCCGAATTTGACTAGGCGATCGAGCAGCCTGTTGAATTGGCTATCAGTTATTGGGCCGTCCTTCAACTCAAGGTAATCCTTAATCTCAGTCCAGCTGCGCATCCCTTTGGCAATAGACCGGAGGATAAGCATGTACCGCGCCTTCGAAGGATAGATCAACCGGTTGAGCTCGTCGGCTACAATCGCCTGGGCTTCCTTCAGGGTCGATTCAAGGCTCTCCCCGTGATCCCTTCCAGCGCGCCTGTAGCGCCCGTAGATCGTCAGCCAGCCCGCTATTCCGTCCAGCGCATTCACAGCTTCCTCAATCTCATGAGTGCCGTACTTTACGCCAGCCTCATCCAGCCCCCTCCTCAAGAACTCGAGGCTCTGTTCCCGGCTGAACCGATCAACCATTATTTCGAACTTCAATCTGCCCCCAAGCGGGCGCCCACTCTTTTTTGATTCCAAGAAGTCCTTCAAGAGCCCTACTTCGCTTCCAGCCAATACGATGACTAAGCCCTTAAGGTTATCATATATCCATCCGATCAGCATCGGGTAATACTTTGAATATCGGAGGTACTGAGCCTCGTCCAATCCCAGGACGAACCGCGTACCATTGCTCAAGCACCAAGCATCAAGATCCCTGAGGACGTCGCGTGTGTCGACCTTGGCACCTAGGCTTAGCTCAATGTCAAGCCCGCGGATCCTTATCCCATCTATGCGCTTGAGGGCGGATTTCACGTCGAATTTTAGCCTGTCATACAGCGGCATATTGCTCCGCATTGCGGAAATCAGACCCTTCAGGAAGAGCTGCTCGCTGACGTTCCCGCTGCTGTCGTATATTCCCCTGACATCGATATATGCGAATGGGATTCCGGCCTCGTTCAGAGCGACCCTCATCAAGCTCGTCTTGCCGACCCTTCTTACTCCGTAGATCACCACCAGCCTCTCCTGCCGGAGGTAATTTTCCAACTTCTCCAGCTCAACCTCCCTGTCGAAGAAGTCCGATCTCGAAGTCTTCGGCTCCGGATCAAAGAGCATTACTACGCCCCCCTAGTAGTAACTACTACACCCCCGTAGTATAAAACTTTAGTGAATCGGGGCTCAAAGTTCAAATGCCTCAAACCAAATTAACAGGTTGCCTAGCTGAACTAAGCATATTTATCAAGTCATTGAATGCATCGACGCTTCCAAACAGGCAGGGAGAAAAACCCTTTGTTCTTCGGAACCATGAGCAGAACAGAAATCACCAGGGAGCACAACTTGGCAGCTTTGCCAGCATTTCAGAAAGGCAGAAAAACTGCGAAAAGCAGATAATCTTTGGTGGCAGGGGGCTAACGATGGCTGATTTACTGGCGGAGCGCATACTTCTTCTCCTCGCGATAAAGGCGCCGGATGCCAAGATAGACCTTGGCCACATCTACGAGAAGGTCTCCAGGGACGTGGCATGCGCGGGCGGGGAAGTCTCGGAGGGGGGCATCGAGCTGGAGCTGAAGAGGCTTGAGGCAGAGGGCCTGGTCGAGGAGAGGGGAGGGCAATACTACATCACAGAGGGCGGGAGATCGGCGCTCATGTCCAGGCTGCCATCGGTCTCGGGCAAAATGAACCTCTCGTACCGGATGGTCCTAGCCGCAAAGGAGTACTACCCGAGGGTAGCGGACCAGATCCTGCCTTTCCTGCGGGGGAGACCAGTGAGCGTTGTCAAGGTCTTCAGCGACGAGGCGGACCCGTTGAACAAGGTGAAGCCGCTCTTTGTCAGGTACGCCAGGTACAAGCCAAAGCCCAAATTCATAGAGATCGGGGACAGGAGAGATCTGATGGAGTATGTCGATGACCATGCCGTGGACTTCGTCCCATATGTGCACGGGTTCGAGGCGAAGGAGCCTGACTGGCTGATTATCGACCTGGACGCGGGCGAGGGGCTCAAGTCATCGGCAGAAGGTTTCCTGGCGGTGAAGTTCGTCGCGGAAAAGGTCTACAGGCTGCTCGAGGGCTGCGGGATCCGACCAGCGGTGAAGTTCAGCGGGTCGAGGGGGATGCAGGTGTGGGCTTCGCTCGACAACTCGGGGATGCCCAAGGGGGACCTCTTTGCGCACTACAGGAGGCTCGTCCAGCTCATCCAGAAAAAGGTGGAGGAGGATATCGCCAGAGAAGGGGTCCCGGAGGGGCTCAGGGGTCTATTCGGGAAGCCGGACGGGTCAGAAGGGCTCACGACTGCAAAAGTGGCAGGGAAGGAGGAACGCACCAAGAAGGTCCTACTCGACTGGAGCTCGATGAAGCCGATGGGCGACGTCAGGGCGCCCTTCAGCATGCACTACAAGACCGGGCTTGTCTCATGCCCCGTGGATCCCAACAGGATAATGCAATTCGACCCCTCTGGGGCGGCGCCGGATAAGGTGGCGGAGAAAGCCGAGACGCTTGGCAGGCTCTTCCTATTGGAGAAGAGCAGCGCAGCAGAGCTGCTGAGGCAGCTTGGGCTTGAGGGCGGCAATTAGGCGGCGCGCCCATGGAAACGCCCCTCCATAATAGAACAAATCTCAAGGCGATTAGGGAAAAATCGTAAAAAATTTGAATTCGGTTCCCGGAATTCTGATCGGAGTGCAAGTTTTTTATTTATTTTTGAATGGGGGTTTGGCTAGGGCAGGTGGACTAGAATGAAAATGAAGGGGGTGAGAGAAGCTGAGGGGGAAAGCACTGTTAACGTTTTTTGCAACCCTGCTCCTCTTGGCATCATTCAACCAAGTGCACTGCACCCCAATTCCGGCAGGATCTGGTCCTTTAGTCCAGGCTTCTGTAATGGTTGTGAATTCGGATCAGGCATGGCAAGGGGACATCGCCATATTGCCTGATAGTGATTTGCTCGTGGAAGGCTGCACGATAACAATTTCTGGCGGAAACCTTACCGTCTATGGAAACGTTACAATCCAAGACGCGAGCATTGTTACCAGTGAGGAGGCGGTTGCCTGCATATTCGTCGCGGGGGATGGATACATTAAAATGAACAATTCGAAGATCGCACCCGAGATCACGCTGGTGCTGAAGGACTCAGCCAAAGCCGAGATTTATGATTCAAATGTATTCAGCGTAGAGGGTCGCAATTCGTCTAAAGTGAAAATTATCCGATCTCAGATTAGCCAGATTCGCGTCTTTGATGATTCCGTTCAGTACCTCGAAGGTCTGTTCGGAATGATGACTGATGTTGATAAATATAGCAGCTCTGGAAGCCCCTGTCCACGCATGGAGATCTATAACTGCTCCCTCCGCTCAGTGCGGATATAGGAAGATGGATATTCGATATTGAGCGTGGCGCATTCTAAGATCGGCTTCCTCCAGACCAGGGGTCAAACAAGAATCACTTTCGAGAACATGAGCGTTGTTTCGAACTGGACGCACAACGGAAGCGTTGTCTGGAACCGAAGACAGTTCGACCACATCGGCAACTTCCAGATTGAGTGGGGAGAGTCTTACGCCGGAGGCGAGATAAACAGCAGCGGGGCGGAAGTCGTGATCAGGCAACTAGAAGTCGTTGACGATCCGCCAGCGCCATTGCCTCCGGGCTTGCTTGGCGCCGGGAAATTCATAAACATGACGATCTATGGGCCTAAATGGGCAAAGAAAGAGACGATGTGCTTCATCAATTTCACAGGGAACCAAGTTGCGAGCATGGATCCGGCAACCCTCAAGATTTACAGGTACACGCCAGGGCTAGGGTGGCAGCAGCTCCAAACCACAGGAGTGGACTTGAGCGGGCAGTACGCATGGTGCAACATCACCTCAGAGGAAGAGGTGTTCATGGCATTTTTGGCGGCGCTAGGGAAGGGCTCAGGTGGAGGGGCTCTGCCTGAATTGGCTTCGCAGTACTTCGACGTCACCCTTGTCTTCGGATTGGCAATAATTGTCGCAGCATTGGTGATTGCGGCAGCCTACATCAAGTACACCAGACGCGGCAGATGAGCCAAAACCCGGGTAAAATGGACAACGATGGCACCGAACAGCAGAAGACCACGGTGCGTGGGAGAACCGCGGCTCTTGCAGAATGATCGGTAGGAAACAGCAGTGGAGGGTAGTGAATTTGGAAAACGTTGCGGGCATTTAGGCTTGTAAGCAATGCCTCCTCGCTATTTTGCCCAAGAGCCGAATGGAAGAAGCAGATCTTATATCAAAAGCCCAACAGCCCGAACCCCGAGGAGCAGGCACAGATATGCTTATCCGTAGCCCATTCGATATTCCCAGCAACCATCATGAATGGGGGCTGCAAGAGGTGGGCGCAAGAGGGCCGAGCTCGAGGGGCAATCTGCTGGCAGGGGTCCCGCGAAGCATAGTACTGATGGTCATAGTACTCTCGATCAACAACTTTGCTTTCGGCTACCTGATGGTATACATTTCTGCCTATCTTCCCGAGATCGGCGTGCCAGCCACCACGGTTGGGCTCATGCTGGGGATGGAAGGACTCACCATGGCTGTGATGGCGATACCATTCGGGATCATCTCAGACCGCAAGGGGAGAAAGCGCCTACTCATAACCGGTTCGCTCGGGCCATTCCCGATGTTCCTGGCTTTTGCGCTCACAACCGATGCTGCAGTAATGATCGCAGCCTCAGCGCTTGGAGGGCTATTCGAGGGGGTCTACCTCGCAACTGTGAACGCGCTCATCGCAGACCAGACCGCCCCTGAAGACAGGAACGTGGCGTTCACGCTCTCATTCATTCTAGGCGGGGCCGGAAGCGCGCTTGGGATGGCCTTCCCGTTCTTCCTTCCGGAGCTGGGCATACTGCTAGGGATTGAAAAGGCAGCGCTGCACGCTGGGCTCCTTTACATATTCGCGCTTATCAGCCTGGCCACGCCACCAGCACTTTGGTCAATACTGAGTGGGGTGAAGGAGAGCGTAAGGGGCTCTCCGGGGGCGTGGAGGGGCAAGGGGCTGGGGATACTGTTCAAGTTTTCGGGCATAAACAGCATAATAGGGCTGGGGGCTGGCTTCATCATCCCGCTGATACCGACTTGGCTCTACCTGAAGTTTGCAGTCCCCGACTCCTTCAGCGGTCCGATCCTCGCAATCGCAAACGCGACGATTGGCCTGGGCGCAGCCTTCAGCCCTAAGCTCGCCTCCAAGCTCGGATCCGTAAAGGCGATAGTCTTCACGCAGGGGCTCTCTCTTGCGTTCATGGTCGCGCTGGCATTCATTGGGGACTTCTTTACAGCAGCATTCCTGTACGTGATAAGGACGGGGCTGATGAACATGGCATCCCCCCTGATGGACGCGTTCCTCATGGGGATAGTCCACCCTGAGCAGCGCGGCTTCGCCAGTTCGCTGAACTCGGTCATATGGAGGATACCAAACAGCATCACGACAATAATAGGGGGAGCGATCCTGGCTTCAGGCAACTTTGAGCTGCCCTTCCTCGTGGCAGGCGGGTTCTATGTCGTCGGCATATCCCTCTTCTATCTTGTCTTCAAGGACGTCAAGCAAGTTGGCTGAATGGCAGGGCACGCCAATAAGTGAAACTTTTTTGTGCTCAAGATGAAAGATCACTTTGGAAGTCAGCCCATATGGAATGGACCCAAACGGGAAGAATATTTGTCGTTCATGAGCACCATGCGAGGCGGCTGCACTACGACTTGAGGCTTGAGAAGGACGGCGTGCTGAAGAGTTGGGCGGTTCCCAAGGGGATCCCGCTCGAGAAGGGGGTCAAGAGGCTCGCGATACAGGTAGAGGACCACCCGCTCGGGTACGCGGGCTTCGAGGGGACTATACCGGAGGGGGAGTACGGAGCAGGGACAGTCTCCATCTGGGACAGCGGGGTCTACGAGGCGATTGTTTGGGAAGAGGGAAAGATCGAGGTGGTCTTCAGGGGGAGAAAACTCTCCGGGAGGTACGCGCTGGTCAGGTTCAGCAGGGCGGGGGAGAACCAGTGGCTCATCTTCCGAGCCGGGTAGAGCGATCGGCGAATCGGGCGGTGCAGGAGGGAAAAAGGATTGCGAGGGGCATCAGTCTTGGATAAGGCAGGCAGGGCCCTCACCGTAAAAGAGCCCTCTGGGAGCGGCAATGTAGTCGTGTATTGGATGCAGGGCGCATTCAGGGTGTCGCATAACCCCAGCCTGGAGTATGCGGTCGAGGCAGCCAACAGATCCGGGAGGCCGCTGATTGTCCTAGCCGTGCTGGACCTGGGATATCCGGAGGCGAACGCCAGGAGCTTCAAGTTCTTCCTCGAGGGGCTCGTGGATGTCAGGGAGGGGCTAGCCAGGAGGGGGATCGCCCTCCACCTCAGGAAGGGGAAGTTCGAGAAGATATTAGCCGAGTACGCGGCTGAGGCGTACACGCTGGTCTCCGACGCCGCCTATCTCCCGGCGATGAGGGGGATCAGGGAGAGGGTCTACCGGAGTTTTGAGTCGGGGATCGTGGAGGTCGAGCCCAACGTCTTGGTCCCGGTGAAGGCGGCGAGCGGCAGGATGGAGTACGGAGCCTACACGCTGAGGCCGAAGATAACGAGGCTTGCCCCGATCTATGAGGGGGATTTCGCGACGCGCGAGTACAGGGGCGAGAGGCTGGATGACGAGCTTGACTTCGACCCCTCAGACCACGCAAGGATACTGAAGGGGCAGGTTGAGGATGTCCCACCGTGCGGCACGCCGGGAGGGAGCGGAAATGCGTCCAGGCTGCTCGGAAATTTCCTTGAGAGGAAGTATCCCACCTTCGCTGCACGGAGGGGGGACCCGGCAGCACAGGCGGAAAGCGATCTCAGCCCCTACCTCCACTTCGGCCACATAAGCCCAGCCCAGATCCTCGAGGGCGCCCGGCGCGCAGGACCGCCAAACGAGAATTACAGAGCCATCTTCGAGCAGCTGATAGTGAGGAGGGAGCTCGCCCACAATTTCACGCTTTACGCGAAGTCGCTAAGCAGCCCCTTCGACTTCATCCCCGGATGGGCCGCGGAGAGCCTGAAGGCACATGAGGGGGATCGGAGGGAATATGTGTACAGCCTGGGCGAACTCGAGGGCGCCAGGACGCACGACAAGTACTGGAACGCAGCCCAGTACGAGCTCCTCACCAAGGGGAAGATACACAACTACATGAGAATGTACTGGGGGAAGAAAATAATCGAGTGGTCGGAGGGGGTCGAGGAGGCGTACCATGCGATGGTCTACCTCAACAACAAGTACGCGCTCGACGGCAGGGATCCGAACAGCTACGCCGGCATCGGGTGGTGCTTCGGGCTCCACGACCGGCCGTTCAGGGAGCGGGGCATCTTTGGCAAGGTCCGCTACATGTCCGAGGGCGGCTTGACCAGGAAGTTTGACATGGAGGCATACATCAAGAGGGCATACAGTGCAGTTGTTCCAGAGTGATCAAGGCTTGGATGCCGGGAAAAAGACGCTGATTTTGAAGGCTTAATTACCAGCGTGCGTATCTATTAACCAGGGAATTTTATGAAGGTCTTGGTCGTCTACGACTCTGTCTCGCCCTCCAAGGTCACGATGAGGGTTGCGCAGACCATCGCAGAAGAGATGAAGGCAAAAGGGGCGGACGCAGACTGCCTCTACTGCAAGGATTTCGATAGGGAGAGAGTGAAGGAATATGGCTGCCTGATAGTTGGCGCGCCCACAATGGCATTCCGACCATCGAAAGACATCACCGGGTTCCTCGATGAGATCAGAACGGAGGATGTGAAGGGCAAGAAGGCCGCGGCATTCGACACGCAGATCAAGTCGGCGCTGAGCGGTAATGCAGCCAAGGGGATCGAGAAGAGGCTTTCGGGGCTGGGCGCAACCATATTCAAGCCCCATCTTGTCGCATACGTCGAAGGGAGGGGCAAGAACATTTGGGAGCTCAGGGAGGGAGAGCTGGAGAAGGTCAAGAAATGGGCGCAGGGGGCGGCAGAGGCTGTCCTTTCGGGCTGAAGAAGAAAAAAGGCGATGGAAGAAAGGGGCCCTCATTACAGCCCAGTGCACATTTATCGGATAATCCAGGTTTGCTTTGCGCCACGGAAGAGCTGGTCCGGAAAGACCGTGCGCCAAAGCGCATGATAAATAGCCCTGCACGTTTAAAAATAATCAAAATAAGCAAAATTTAGAAGAGGTTAAGTTCTGCACGCGCCTACTTCTTAGCAACTACCCAACTCATCGTCTTCCTGCGCGGCTTCTTGAAGGCGCCGCCCGTAATTCGCCTTTTCCTGTCAAACTTCTTCTTCCAGTGCCCTGTAGATTCTGGCATTTGCATTAACTCCAGATACCAAGTAGCCAGACCTAGTGATAAAGTCGACTGTTGCAAAGAAAGACAAAACCGCCTGCTTAGTCCGCATTGCCCCAGGCAGATCGGACCAGGGGCTTTCTTGGGGAAAGAAAACGCATTTATCTTAGTAACTAAGATACTTAAGTAGGTAATTTATATGTGCCATAGAAGAGAAGAGTTCATCGGCGAAGAGATCGGGAGAGAACCTGACCCGAGGTGTGGACCGCCGTGCGGATGTGGGCCACATATGGGGCATCCTGCCTTCAGGCAGATCCCTGGAAGGGAGGCGGCCCCAAAGGGGCTGCTGCACCTTGCTATACTGAGTTTGCTGAAGGAAAAGGAGTTGCACGGGGGCAGCATACACCAAAGCCTGAAGGAGAAGTTCGGAGTTGATCCCGCGAAGTCGATCGTTTACATAATGCTGAGGAGGATGGAGAAGGCGGGGCTCTTGGTATCCGAGTGGGACACGTCTGAGGGCGGCCCGGCGAAGAGGGTGTACAGGATAACACAGGAAGGGCTGGACTACCTCGAGGAGGCGACAGGGAGGCTCAGGAACGCCGCCAGAATAATAAGGATCCTCCTTGGCGAGGGGGATGGTCCAGATGCCCAGCGCAGTTGAGCTGTCTGGGCTTACGAAGCGCTACGGTGAGATTGTTGCAGTAGACCACATAAGCTTCGAAGTGAAGGAGGGGGAGATATTCGGTTTCTTGGGCCCGAACGGGGCCGGTAAGACAACGACAATCAGCATGCTGACGGGCCTCGTGACCCCGACGGAGGGCACGGCGAAAATCTTCGGGCACGACATCCGAAAGGAGGCTAAGGAGGCTAAGAGATGCGTAGGGATAGTCTGGGAGGAGTAGAATGTATACCCGGAGCTCTCTGCCTTGGAGAACCTGAACTTCGCGGGCGAGATCTACCACGTGGTAAAGAGGCAGAGGGAGGCTAAAGCGCTTGAGCTGCTGGAGAAGTTCGGGCTCTCTGAAAGGAAGGATGACAAGGTCGGGGGCTTCTCGAAGGGGATGAAGAGGCGGATCGCGATCTCGATGGCGCTGATCAACAGCCCGCGGCTCCTTTTCCTCGATGAGCCAACGGCAGGGCTCGATGTCCAAAGCAACATTGTGATCAGGGAGGCTGTCAGGGAGGAGAACAGGAAGGGGACCACGGTTTTCCTGACTACCCACAACATCGAGGAGGCGAACCAGATGTGCCACAGGATAGCCATAATCAACCACGGAAAGATCATCGCAATAGACAGGCCAGAAAACCTGAGGAGGACAATAAAGAGCGCGCAGTCTGTCCAAGTCTCCTTTGAAGAGGGTGCTGAGACGGGCGAGGCAGAACTCGGCAAGATCCCATCGGTAAGACGGGTGATCAAGGAAGGGCACAGGTTTAGGCTCTTCACGGAAGACCCGCCCGCCGCTTTGGAGGGCATCTGGGACTATGCGCGCAGTCACGGGATCAGGATATTGGAAATCAACACGCTCGGGCCGACCCTTGAGGACGTATTCATCAACCTGACAGGCACAGCCCAAGCAGGAGCAGGGGGGAGATCGTAGATGGCACAATGCACAAGGAAATCAGCTTTACTCGAAGAGCTGGAGGCTGCATGGGCAATAGCCAAGAAAGACATCAAGATCTATTACCTGAAGGCGCCGACGCTCATGTTTGCAATACTCTTCCCCTTCGCGATGTTCTTCGCCTTCGCAGTTGGCAGGGAGATGCCAGTTGCTACGCTAGTCCCTGGCCTGGTCTCCATAACCGTCTTCTTCAGCGCCTCGTCCATAGGGCCCTCGGCACTGCCTTTGGAGAGGAGGATAAAGGCATACGACAGGCTCGTGTGCGCGCCCATCTCCCCATACACAGTAATGTTGGGCAAGGTGCTCAGCGGTGCCATATTCGGGCTCGTAATAGGATCAATCATACTTGCGGCATGCCTGCCGGTCTTCGGTTTACAGATAATCAGCCTGCCCGGGCTGCTGCTCGGGCTTATTCTGGCTTCTTTCTGCTTCTCAATGCTCGGGATAATGCTCGCGATGTTTCCGCGCGAGAACCCAGGGGACGTGATGCTGCTACTGAACTTCATCAGGCTCCCCCTCATATTCATCAGCGGCATTTTCATAAAGATCGAAATGCTGCCGTACTGGGGGCAGGTAGCATCCGCATTCTCGCCACTCACCTATGCCAACGACCTCATGAGGCTAGCCTTGGAAGGGGCTTCTGCGTTCGATCCGCTACTCAGCACGGCTTTGCTCATCAGCTTCTCTGCAGCATTCCTTTACATCGGCAGGAGAATAGACCTGAAATTCAGGGAGTGAGCCCCCATCCGGGATCCAAGATAAATCGGAGAAACAAGGAATTGGATCCCTCTCTCCCTCCTTCCCCCGCTTTCTCATCAAGCTGATTTTCCCCGGCTAACTAACTCCCAATTTCCCTTTGCCCCGCATCCCTCAAGATGGGGGCGTTAACCCCTGCCCAGGCGCTGGAACACCCTGTAGAAGACACTGGCATTGACCGTCTGGAACGCTGCGGACACTGCTATCGGGAGCGCTGCCCCGGCCCCGAAGGAGGCGAAGGCAATCCCCATGGCGAGCGGGAGGTGCTTCATCCCAGAGCTGTAGACAATTGCATTTGTCTCGCCGAGCGGCAGGCAGAGGACTTTTGAGCATATCAGGTGGGAGAGCCCGAAGGCTATTGGAAATAGGATGATGGGCGGGAGCACCAACAGCACGACTATGGACAGGTCGCCCGGCACCATTGCCATGTTTATTGCGAGCATGGAGAACATCAGGATCATCGCCGTGATTGCTGAGACGGGCGGGAAGGCTGGCAGGTACTTCGGCAAGGACTTCCCAAGCTTAGCCTCAAGCGCCTGGCGGGTAAGAATGCCGAGGATGAGCGGGATTGCGAGGACGGTTGCGATCGACCAGAGGAGATCTGCTGCATTCACGCTCACGTAAACGCCGGCGAGGAGAGCGGTTATCCCAGGTATTGTGACTATCCCAAGGATCATTGTGAGCGCTGCCAGGATCAGCGCAAGCGGGACGTCCCCCTTCAGGAGCCCAGTCCATACCACATTCATGCCCGCGCAAGGGACTGTCCCCATCAGTATGAAGCCGGCTGCCCACTCCGGTCTCGATGATAGGAACGCCAACGCGAGGAAGAAGCAGAGAAGCGGCAGCAGTATGAAGTTCAGCAGCAGCCCCAGCGTGATCTGTTTGAGCTTTTTGGTCACTTGGACGAGCTCCCTGAACCTTATCGTGACCGTCATCGCATAGACCATTATGCTCACTAGGGGGAGCATCAGCGGCTTGAGTGACTGAACATGCATGGGTGCTGCAATGCCTGCCACTATGCCTAGGAAGACCATCGAAAAGACCATGTATGAATAGTTCCTCTGAATGAAAGAAGCGACCCTTTCAATGCCAGAGGGGCGTTTGCCGGGCTGCGGCGCAGCAGGGGCGCCGGCTCCACCTGTTTTTCCCAAGCCTGGAGGATCGGGCACAGTTACGCCCCCAGCGATCAGAGCCCTGCCTCTTTCATTACAATCTCGGCTATGCGCTTCACGTCCGCCTGGTAGATGTCGAGCGTCGGCACCTTCTGCAGGTACTTCGAAATGTCGATCGCGTACCCTATCTTGACCCCAGCCTTCTCCAGCACCTTGGAGGCGCAGCGGTTGCCGCAGCCGTCTATGACTATGTTCTTCTTGGCTTTTCCGGCAATCTCCAGATGGGGCTTCGAGCCTGCAGCCACAGCGGTTGTGCAGCACATCCTCGCCTTGTCCATGTTGGTGAGGAGCACGCCGACCTCGTGCCCAATCTGCCCGACGTTTGCAGCCCCATCGCACACCCAGATTATGTTCTCATGATCTGCGACCTTGTAGCAGAGCGGGAGTATCTTGGGAGCCTTACCAGATCCCTCATTTTCATCAACCATACTTTTTTCAACCTCCTTTTGCCTATTTCTTCGCAACCCTCTGCTTGACATAGCCTATCTTGTCTATGTTGTTGACGACCTCGCCGATTTGGTCGCCAGGCACCCCCACGAGAACGCCTTCATCAGAGTATTCAAGACCGACTGGCTTCGCTGCCATTCTAGCCGACTCGCATGCAAAGGAGACGTTCAAGTCGCCCAGATATGGCCTAACGGTCAAGGCAGCGCAAACCTGCCTTGGCGCAGAAACCATGCTCTCTATCCAGCCGCCACTTTCGAAGACCGAGGCGTGCACGAGCTCAAGAGCCCTCCTGGGCAGGGCCTCAATGAGCACGACATCAGGGTCGATAGGGGCCTTCTCTAGCGGCGACATCAAGGTTGCATATATGCTGCCAGCCTCGAGCTGCGGTGACCGCGTTACAGTCCTGGTCGCGGCCCTCATCGAGCCGAAAGACGACTTGTTGGTGTAGAACTCGCCTGTCCTCTCGTCATCTGGGATCTTGGCGAGACCGAGCGCCGCAGCACCCCTCCTGCAGGCATGGGCACAGTCCCTGGCGAAGAAGACGTTTCCTAACATCGCGTGCTTGACCATGGCGCAATAGAACATCGGCTTATCGAGCTCCATGACGCCTTGGGGTATGTCCGAAGCCCTTCGGATGAGGCTCACCGCGACAGGGGGGAACTTGAGGCCGAGCACCTGGGTCAATTTGTCCTGCATTGTGGCATAATCTTGCTTCATTTCCATTACCTCATAACAATAACTGTGGAGGACTTAATAAATTCATCGCTATATTACGATATTTGAATTTTAACATGTTGTGCTCAATTTCTGCCCGGCCGTAGGACAACCAAGACCGATACGCCACAGACAGCCCAGATGGTGCACATGAACAAATCGCATAACGGGGAATTAAACAGCCATTCGGAATGTTCCGCCCTGTGATCACTCCAATCAGGTCAGACCCTCTTTTGATAGAACAAGAAGGCAACAGCTTTAAAGAAACAAATATCTAGACGTTCCCTAGGATCAGTTGCCTTTTTGATGAGTCGCCAACTTTATGGTTGTGATTGAGGTGGCTATTAGCTTGCCCCATATTGATTATCTGCTTTGAAAACCCAGAAAGGGCTTTTATTCACCTTCTTGAGAACATTTATCGGTGCATATGGAAGTCTTCGAGGCGATTCTAAGGAGGAGGTCCGTCAGGTCTTACTTGCCAGACCCAGTCCCGCAGGAGAGGCTGAACAGGATACTCGAGGCTGGGAGGCTGTCGCCCTCGGCAATGAACAAGCAGCCCTGGCACTTCATCGTTGTCACCGATCCGGAAAAGAGGAGAGAGCTTGCGCACGGCAAGTTCGCGTGGATGCTCAAGGAATGCCCGGCGGTTATAGTGGGGTGCGGCGACAGGGAGGCTTCACCCAAGTGGTACAAGGTCGACACCGCGATAGCGCTCCAGACGATGGTCATAGCAGCCACGGGCGAGGAGCTCGGCACTTGCTGGGTCGGTAGCTTCGACGAATCCAGAGTGAAGGAGACCCTAAGGATACCGGACAGGTACGAGGTTGTCGCAATGCTAGCTGTCGGGTACCCGAAGGATGGCTTCAGCCTGACAGGCACAATTACTTCAATACTGAGGAACAAGAAAAAGATGGGGGAGATAGTCAGCTACGAGGAATACGGGAGAAGCCAGCTCGCATGAGTGGAGATAACGCTCCAATTCTCCAGCGCATCACTTTTCAGGCAAGCTTTGACCGGACATCAAGGCGGCATCGATGGTGCCCAAGGATTCAGGGTCTATCTCGACAGCGACCTCGTTCCTCCGCATGAACCAAGGCGTGTAGGGCGGGTTGTAAAGCATCGTAAAAATCTCGCCCTTGGTCCTGATCCCCTCTTTCGAGAGGGTGCCCAAGAGCTCCCCCGACTTTTCTTCAAACTTCGACTGGGACCATCTGCCGGAGAAACGGATGACCCCGATTGTCCTGGCAGGCATTTGGATTACCCTGATCCTGCTGTCCAGAGGCTCAGGCGCGGTTTCGAGCGTGTATGAAGATGGGAGTACAAACGACATAGAGCTAGAGTCCGAGATTACCGGTGCTGTCATGGCAATTTTTTCCGAGATGACGGGCACTGTCATCGAGACCTTCTTCTTCTGCCTGTTCTTCCCTGAGATGTAAGCGAAGAGCAGGCTGAATGGATCTTCAGTGCCCTCAGCCCTAGCCACGACGATAGGCGGGTATCGCCTTATCTCCACATCGCCCAATTTCTTTATGATCTTATACCTGGGCTCCTCAACCATAATTAATTACTCGCGGAAAAAGGATATAACTGTATTCGGCAAAAAAATTTGGGATATATAAAACTTGAACAGCTTCATTGATTAGGAATCGTGGTTCAAATCAAGTATTTATAGCACAGATCGCAAGAAGATGATCAAGCTGACCTTCAGCTATGAAAAGGATTGTGCGGTTTATGGGTGTTCGTGCCCGGCCAATAGTCGTTGTCAGCAAATGCCTCGGATTTGAGCACTGCAGGTGGAATGCCCAGATCATCTCGAATGAATTTGTGAATTTGCTGCAAAGCCACGTGGAGTTCATGCCCGTCTGCCCAGAGGTAGAAATCGGGCTAGGGGTCCCGAGGAACCCGATAAGGGTTGTCCATGATCCCAGCTCAGGAACGCTTCGGCTGGTCCAGCCAGCGACTGGGAAAGATCTGACCGAAGCGATGCAGGCCTTTTGCGAATCGTTCCTGTCGTCGCTCAGCGGCATCGACGGCTTCATACTCAAAGGAGGATCCCCGTCCTGCGGGCTCAAGAATGTGAAGATCTATTCAGGGATCGGCAGCCCCTACGTGAAAGAGAAGGGAAGGGGAATATTCGGGGGTGCAGTATTCGAGAGGTTCCCCCGGCTCGCAGTGGAGGACGAGGAAAGGCTGTCAAACCCGCTGATCAGGGAGCACTTCCTGACGAAGCTGTTCACCTTGGCTGCCTTCCGTCAGGCGCAGGCCAGGGGGAGGGCCACGGACCTTGTGGAGTTCCATTCGAACAACAAATTCCTGCTGATGGCATATAGCCAAAGCGCAATGCGAAAGCTTGGCAAGGTCGTTGCCGACCAGAAGGCGATAGGCATAGAGAACGCGTTCAGGGTCTACCGCGAGACCCTCGAGAATGCGCTTTACCGCCCTCCCAAGAGGGGCAGCGTGGTGAATGTTCTGAACCACATGTTCGGGTACTTCTCTCAGAAACTGAACGAAGGAGAGAGGAAATTCCTCTTAGAGGCGGTGGAGAACTACAGGAAGGGGATGGCCCCTCTCATCGTGAGCGTAAATCTGGTGAGGTCCTACGCGATAAGGTTCGGGATAGATTATCTGCTCAGGCAGAGCTTCCTTGAGCCATACCCGCTTGAGCTCATGGAAAAGCCGACTTATGACGAGGACAGGGACTACTGGCGGTTCTGACGCGGAATTTCACTTCGCGGATAGAAGCCTTAGTTGTTTCTGGCTCTATTGGCTCTCCAGCGCCCTCTTTATGAATGGCAAATAATACCGACTGCAGCACCTTCCGTATGGGTTTGTGAACTTGCAGAGGCCGCCACCGCCGATCCCAGTAGCCTCGATTACATCCTCCACGGTTTTTGCCCCTTGCTTGATCGCGCTGATAACGTCCTCTTCAGTGACCTGCTTGCAGTAGCAAAGGGGGCGAGGCGGACCGCTCTCCTTGAATGTGACCCTAGTCTTAACATCGGCCTTCTTCAAGCACCCTCCGGAAGAGAAGTAAACAACTTCGCAACCAGGGTTCTCGCAGATGTGATATGGGTTATCGCCTATGGGCCAAGCCGATTCCTTCGCATGGCAAATCACGGTAGCCCTATCCACTGGAATGCCCCGCTTTTTGCAGAGGGGGCAGGCTGGGCTGGTCACAATTTACACCGTAATAAGAGGGGCTTTGATAGCAAATAAGCATTTGCAGGGCTCCGTTCCAATCAGCCCGTTCCCTTATCGCCTTTTCGCCTCACGTCAAGTATGAGGCCCTCGTGCCCGACGATCTCCACCTCTTCGCCCTTGGGGATCGGGTAAGGGGCCCTTGCGGTCCAGTAGGCGCCATCAACAAAGACTGTCCCTTCCGGATCAATGTCTGCAGAAACGGTTCCGCTTCTGCCTACCAGCGCCTCAGCCCCCACCGCAGGCTTCCTCACCTGCGCCTGCCAGACCTTGACGAACACGATTCCGAAGAATACAGCGAGGAAAGCGCCGATTACGATTGCAGAGAAAAGGTCTATCACCCCGAGTGATGAGAGCGCAACTATCACTGCGGCTGCTGCAAGGGCAATTATCAGCATCTCGTCCGAGAGGGCAAGCGTTACCTCAAGCCTTGATGGCATCAAGCATCGACCAGGGGCATTTCCCCTGAAAGGACTATGAGAGATCCCCCTAATTATTGTTTCACGCCTGAGCAAGAAAAATGGCGGCGCTCACCGAATCGACCAGATGAGTGGGGGACGCAATCAGACCGCTATGCGAAGGAGATGATTATGCCCGCCACTATCGCTGATCCGATGACCCCGGCGACATTGGGACCCATGGCGTGCATCAGCAGAAAGTTCTCCGGATCCTCCTTGGATGCCATGCGCTGGACCACCCTAGCCGACATGGGCACTGCAGAGACCCCGGCTGCGCCGATCATAGGGTTGTATTTCCCCTTGGTGATCACGTAGAAGAGCTTCCCGAAAAGGACCCCGCCTGCAGTAGCGGTCGCAAAGGCGAAGGCACCCAATGCAATTATCAGCAAGGTGCTGTAGTTCAGGAATGCTCCCGCCTCCATCGTGCCGCCCACCCCGAGCCCCAGCAGGATTGTGGAAAGGTTGATGAGCTCATTCTGGGCAGCCTTCGAGAGCCGGTCTGTCACGCCGGATTCCCTCAGGAGGTTGCCCGCCATCAACGAACCTATCAGCGGCGCCGCGGTCGGGACCAAAAGGCAGGCAACGATCGTGGTTATCACCGGGAAGAGTATCTTCTCCCGCTTCGAGACCTCACGCAGGATGGGCGGCATCCTGACCGACCTCTCTTTCTTAGTCGTTAGGAGCCTGATCACGGGCGGCTGTATTACAGGGACGAGCGACATGTATGAGTAGGCGGCTACGGCGACTGGGCCGAGCAGCTGCGGGGCAAGCTTGGACGCGGTGTAGATTGTGGTCGGGCCGTCTGCGCTGCCTATTATGCCAATGGCACCGGCCTCGCTGGTGCTGAACCCCAGGGCCATGGCAGAGAAGAGCGCCAGGAATATCCCGATCTGGGCAGCCGCGCCGAGTATGAATGACTTTGGGCTGGAGATCAGTGGGCCGAAATCGGTCATAGCGCCTATCCCGATGAAAATGAGGATCGGTATTATTCCGGTGTTAAGGAGGTACTCGTGTATGTAAAAGAGGAAGCCGCCTGGGCCGGATATCCCGCTGAGCGGGAGGTTAGCCAGCAATGCGCCGAAACCTATCGGGAGCAGCAGCAGGGGCTCATACTCCTTCTTAACTGCCAGGTAGATCAGGAGCAGGGCAACGCCCATCATCACCAAGTTGCCCAAGGTCAGGTTGGAGTACCCGCTGCTTGCAAGGAACTCAAGGATCTTTGCTAGGACCTCGTCGAGCAAATCACTCACCGTCTTCCTCGAGCTTGAGAAGCGGATCGCCTATGTTTACGGTCTCCCCGCTGCTCTTCATGATCTCTGCTACCCGCCCGTTCGAAGGGGAGACAATGTCGTTGAGCATCTTCATCGACTCTATGTACATGAGGAGGGTTCCTTTCTCGACACGCTGACCGGGGCGAACTTCTACGCTGGAAACTACCCCTGGGAGCGGGGACTTGACGACGCGGATGCTTTTTTGCTTGACGAGCGGCTCTTCGCTGAGCGTCACGAGGGCTTGAGCGGAGGCAGCAGGGGGGAGAGGATCGACACCGGCAGCGCCGTTTGCCCCTATGGGAAAAGCTGCGGCGGGTGCGCTTCCGGTCATTTCGGATCTGGCTCCGCCCTGCGTGGACGAATCTACTTTCACGGAATAAGCCTTCCCGTTAACCTTGACGCTAAGCAGATTCCCCCCTTCTGGAGAGACTTCAACTTCCCTCCTTGCCCCATTGACGGTAATAACGAACTTCATCATCTCAACCCCACCGAGCAGAGCCGTGCGCTCCGCTTCCACTCTTTCCTGCACTCTTCGTCAGCTGATTTCATGGATCCTGATCCTCTTTGACTGTTGCCGCTTAGGTAGAGGTAGACCCCAGCTGCTATGAAAGGAAGATCCTCCTCCTGAGCTGGGACTTCACCAGCCGCTGCTGTCCCGAGACCTGCATTTTGAGTGGCCGCGCCGGCCGGGGTAGCAGCAGACGCGGGAGCGGGTGCCACTTCCTCCGCAGGCGGGGATTTGGATGCAGTAATCCAGCGATCAACCTTCCCTATTGCATAGAATATGGCTCCGAGAAGCCCAAGGAGCAGTATCGTGACGCCCATGCCAACGAGTGCCTCGGTCGCAGCAAATACAATAGGATCCATAGTCAGAATATTCTTTCGGGCTTGCAAATTAACTTTTAGTGATGTTTAAGAAGAGGGGTTCAGATCTATTTGATGCTGGAAAAGTTTCCGCCAGGGGTGAAAACACATTTCCCGGATTGGGGCGAAAGCCTTTGCAGCCGCAGCGCTGCTTCTGATAGCTCTGGCGCTTCTTGCCTGGTCCCCATGGCTGGACGACCAGGACGTGCACGACATGGTGTTCAGGGAGAAGGCCGAGAAGGATGGCACGATGGGTTGGGTGACAATGCCAGATGGCAGTGCCGAGTACATGCTCATCTGCGACTACAACGTCATGTGGGTTCCATTCGGGAGATGGGTAGCCAGCTGCGAGGGCGGCTACTTCGTCACGTTTTGGGGGAAGATCGTGCCTTAGCTCCATGGCAAGGAAAAATGGCGGATTGGTACGAACGGCACCGCAATCCGTAGAGCGGCTAGATAACAATAATCGTGTAGCCCATGTCCACGTACTTTGCCATGCTGGGATGCCCGCTCATCTCGTCGCACAGGGGCAGGCGCTGCTCCTCAGCTGACTTCAGACCTCCGGACTGGGCCGCGCAGGCCCTGCAGACGCAGTCAATGAGGCCAGCCTCCTTCACTTTAGCGAAGAGGCTAGAGAAGGGCTTCTTCGGATCTGCAAGCTCGGGCAGCAGCGCCGTGGCGCAGCCCTCGATGACAAGCTTAACGTCGTAGCCCTTCGACCTCATGTCCATGGCATTCAGGAGCGCATGGGCAAAGCACGGGAGCTCACCGTTGAATGCGAATATTGCAATCTTTCTTGAAGATTCGGGCAATAAAAACACCTAATTGAATAGCATCCCCCTGGAATATAAGTGCGCCGTGCGGCAGCAGCGATGATCAGGATGCCAGCTTGGGGGAGCTGAACCACAGCCCTGTGATCTTTGCCGGGCAGCTCACAGAGGTGAAGAACACCTTCACATTGACGCCCGCCGGCTCGTTCGTGTAATTCGCCTTGTAGTAGGCGATTATGAATTCGCCAACACGCTCCCCCTTGACGAATGACTTCGATCGGGGACATAGTCGACGATCTTTGAATCGAATCGAGAGGCAAGTTGCTGGAAGCTTGCCAGGTTGAGGGCATTCTTCATCGCATCGTCGAAGTCCCTTGAGAATTCGGTGTAGTTTCAGTTTTCGATCGCGAGCAGGACGTTCTCTGTCACCGGGTCGGAGTATATCCTGAGGGAGGCCTCGTCCACGGGCTGCGGCAGCGAGAGCCAGTATGCAGCTCCTCCAACCGCAGCCAGCGCGACGATCAGTACGATTATGATTCGGGAGGCCTTCACGCGCACCTGGATCCCCTGCGCACCTTACTGCTCATTTCTAATAACATTTGTGTCCCTCGGGGCTATCCGGTTTATGTTCAGCATCCCGAGGAGGCCTACGAGACCCATGACTGCGACAAATGCTTCGGTAATCACAATGTAGTAGGGGGAGCTGGCGAGGTACTCCTGGAGGATCGGGATTGGGGCGTCGAGCACGGACTTGTAGGCGACCGCACCGCCGAGGAGGATCAGGCGCCTTTGAGCCACCGACAGATAGGCTAGCACGGTGGCGAAGACGTGGGCAAGTATCGCAAAGGCCCTCTCCCAGGCTGCGGCCGCAGCCATCCAAGTCGGCTGGCTCAGCTGCGATTCGATCGCGGCAACCTGTTCCGGAGGCAGGCTCGAGAGGATCGACGGGTCGAGGAAGATGGCTGCCATCTGCACGAGCGAGGGCAGGGCCAAGACTATAGCCTCGAATGCACCGAACCCAACACCGACCGCCACAGCCTCACTGTACCCCATATTCTGCCCAGCTGCACCCTCCCCGGAGGATGCTTTGGCTATGCCTGCTTCATTGACCTGATTGGTCTTTCTTGCAAACGCCCTGAATCCCAGGTAAGCAGCCCCGCACTCAAAAATGCCGGTCCTCAGCCCCACGTACACCCCGAGCAGAAGAAGGGCTCCAGATGCGCCAAATGACGAAGCCCACCAGACGTAGAGCGGCTGAGTCACGGTGTAATCCATTATGATCTTCGGGATAATGGCTGCAGCCCAAAGCAGGCCCCCGAATATGAAAAACCTGATGGGGACACCTTTCCCCGAATCTCGCCTCACCCTCTCCCTCCAGAAGAGCATGTAGAAGATGCCGACAATAACCATGCCAGAGGGTCCGAGGATCAGCCAGGGGTTCAGCATGAATTCAACACCTGTAATAGAAAAAGATGCAGCCCATGATTTAAAAGCATGGGCGTTCAGGGCGCAGGCTCATGGAGCTTCTCGGCCAGGTTGAGGACGGCGTACCCCACAGTTCTGCCCTTCGAGATTTTCGGCGCCAGGCGATGGCCCTCCCTCTCCAGCATCTCCCTCTGGGCCTCGATCCCGCCAGGGTACTTCCCGTTCACGACGCCTCCTAACTTGAGCGTCCTCCAGTACGGGATCCCTCCCCCGCCCCTGACCCTCTCTTCCTCGGAGGCGTTGGCGGAGATCCATGCGAAGATGCACGTGTTGATGGGGCAGCAGATCGTCGCGCCGTGCCTCATCGCAAGGGCAGAACTAATCTCATTAATCGTGGTAACCCTGCCTTCTGGCACGGATTTCATTATCTCGTAAACTTCCCTGGGCGAGGGTATCACCAAAGTCCCCTCACCCCACCTTCGCGCCATCTTCCCCTTGATCATGGCAACCCTAGGGAGGCCTTTGTCTTCGTTCAGCTTCTCGGACCAGCTCTTCCTTTTTCCCATAGGTAAAGGTTCGCATGGGTGTGATGAAAGCCTTTAAAGACAAGAGACCGAAGAATGCTTACGTCTGGAATCCTGAAAGGTTTTTCAGTCAACTATAACCTTGATGTGAACTACCCCACCCTGAAGGGTGAGGGCTTCCTGCTTCAATGATAAGGCTTGCTGGTATCGCTACCAGTAGAGGCTTTATCTCCACAGGCTCGAAGGGTCGTCCCAACCCCGCTAAACCTCGCT